>Ga0182030_10006907_pt1 | contig 23800 bp, 25 predicted proteins | sample 812S3MmetaG_FD_121299 | JGI IMG/M metagenome (GOLD analysis project Ga0182030, IMG submission 121299) | Permafrost microbial communities from Stordalen Mire, Sweden - 812S3M metaG (Illumina Assembly) | ecosystem: Environmental > Terrestrial > Soil > Wetlands > Permafrost | place: Sweden...
GATAAGAAAGTTATAGTTAGAAAGATAATTGATAAAGTCGTAGCGACACAAAAGGAAGCAGTTATATGGGGTCATATCCCGATTTTAACGAAAGAACAGGTTGGTTTATATGCTGCAGATAGGCATTGTGGGTTTACCGAATGTTGGTAAATCAACTTTATTTAACGCCTTAACAGATAGTAATGTCCTTGCGGCAAATTACCCTTTTGCAACAATTGAGCCAAATGTCGGGATAGTACCTGTACCTGACGAGCGATTAGATGAACTCGCAAAGCTATACAAGACCGAAAAAATTATTCCTGCAACAATTCAATTTGTCGATATTGCGGGGCTAGTTGCCGGAGCCAGTAAAGGAGAGGGGTTGGGTAATCAATTCCTCGGCCACATAAGAGCCTGCAGCGTAATCATCCAAGTCGTTCGAGCATTTAACGATAGTAATGTTACTCATGTAGATAATGACCATAGCCCCAGTAAAGATATTGATGTTATTAACACTGAACTTATCCTGGCTGATCTTCAAACCATAGAAAAACGGTTACCTCGTTTAGAAAAAGAAGTAAAAGCGAATCCAAAGCTCAAACCAATGCTAGACAGCCTTAATCATGCTCGTGATTCGCTTGATAAAGGTAACCCCCTTTGGAGCACTCCTGAGATAAACACTGAAGAACTTAGTGATTTAATGTTGCTCACTTCTAAGAAAATAATTTACGTATTCAACGTTGACGAAGATACCTTAAATAAGGAGGAATCAAAGAATCCATTAAGAAAACTAGTCGCTCCTTCAAGCGCGTTGTTTATTTGCGCCAAACTAGAAGACGAATTAAAAAGCCTAGAAAACTATGACAGAATTGAGCTACTAGAAAGTTATGGGCAAAACGAGTCTGGTCTCACGCAACTAATTAAGGCGGCTTATCTGGCATTGGGTCTACAGAGTTATCTTACAGCCGGTGAAAAGGAAGTTAGGGCTTGGACAATCCCCAATAACGCCACTGCCCCACAAGCGGCAGGCGTTATCCATGGTGACTTTGAGCGTGGTTTCATAGCAGCACAAATTGTAGATTACGACGACCTCATAGAGGCTGGGTCAGAGGCTGGAGCTAAAGCCGCAGGCAAAATGCGTACCGAAGGTAAAGACTACATCATGAAGCCAGGTGACGTCGTTGAATTTAGATTCAACGTTTAAGCTTTCATCTTCTATTGTGAGTTCTCCGTGAAGTAACGGTGACGAGTGAACGGTAAGCTCGCAGTTGAATAAATACTACCCGTTTGAGTATTTTCTTGAGCTGTCGCTGCTATAGCATCGACTACGGGCGGCTCTGTAGTGACTGTCTGCGTTGTAGTCGAATTTTGATAAGCCGTAGCGGGCTGAGGATAGTTACTAGGGTATTCTGGGCGACCATATCCACCGAACATTTGGTTTGGACCACGTGCGGCAATCATTTTTTCCTGGGCGTAAGCTAATATCTGTCGTAGGCGAATTTGGTTCATACTGGTAAATCTTATGTCTTTACTTGGTGATGATATGCACAAGTTTGAATTCAATAAGCGATGATTGTATTCAATCTGGCCTATCTTGTCGTACCATACAGCCTCAATTGTTAGGAACATTGGTTTTTGATCAACCAATAATAGTCGTTGACTAGTGGCTATGAGCATAGCGAAGCCATTCTGATAGTATCCATTTACACATTGTAGAATCACCTCATCGTCGGCGAGGATTTTGCAAAGTTCCTTTATCTCACCTCTTCCCCAGCCGTGAGCCCTAAAACCAATCTCATGTAGTTGTTCCTCGATTTTGAGTAAACTTATCATTTGTTTGGTCCCCTCTACTTGTTACATTCTTATAGTAGTGTTTGTGATTAGGTAATGCCGTTATTTATGTCACAGCAATAAAGCGACATTTATCACAAACCCCTGTAAGTTAGGACCGTTTTTGACTGATAACAAAGAGATGTGTCATAATTATCGTATGTTGGCCGCTAAAGACCAATCACAGTCTCTGGAGGACCTGTTCCGACAAGGGACGAAACTTACTTACAAGAAAGGCGAATTTGTAATCAGGCCTGGCGAATCTCCGCCGGGCGTTTTTTATATTAGCGACGGCTTAGTTAGAGCCTACGATATCACAAAATATGGCGAGGAAAACTTACTAGTCATTAGAAAAAGTGGAGAATTCCTAGGCTTAACCTTGACTATAACTGGCGATGATAAAAAAATTATTTATCAAACGTTAACGCCAGCGACGTTATGGTTAATGAAGAGTGAGGACTTTACCAATCACTTAATCAAAAACCCCCAAATTGCCTTGCCCCTAGTAGATCATCTAATAGATATGTATCGTGTTCACTCAGAGCGAATACTTAATCTAGAATATAGATCAGTTAGAGAAAGACTTATTTCTTTCCTGCTAACAACCGCCCGGAGGTTTGGTGAAAAAACTAAAGAAGGCGTTCTTATTAAGGTCCCTCTCAGACATCAGGATGTAGCCAGTTCAATTAATTCATCAAGGGAAACAACAACGCGTGAGATCGCCTACTTAGAGCGCAATAATCTTATTATCAACCACCAGTTGTACTTTACTCTTACGGATGTTGCTAAATTACAGAGTTATCTGGCCGAATAATTCGTTATTTTTTGTGTAGTAAATAAAATCGCTCAACATTTCCTTTAGCACCTGGAATTTTTGAGTCAGCTTTCGTTTCGATTATAAAATTGAGTCGGCACCAATTTTCGAATTCTTTGAGTATTTCTCGTCGCATATGGTCATTCTTGACTACGCCCTTGTGTTTTAAACCTCCCGTTACTGCTTCAAACTGAGGTTTTACCATTGCAACTATAAGAGTACTTGGTTTTGCCAATCGACTAACGGCAGGTAAGATTTCACGAAGCGATACAAAACTAACGTCAATAACCACAATATCTACCGGCTCACTCGTAATAAAATCTCTTATGTCAGTTTTTTCATGCAGTTCTATGCGGGTTTTACTTCGTAGACTCGGATGCATTTGGTTAGTGCCCAGTTCAACAGCAATTACCTTCCTAGCACCCCTTCTAAGGGCAAGGTCGCTGAATCCACCTGTACTACTCCCGACATCTAGAACTAATTTGCCAGTAAAGTCTAATTTGAAAATATCAACAACTGAACTCAGTTTTTCACCTGCCCTAGAAACAAAACTTTCATGGTAATTCAGGTGAATTTTTGTTGCGATGTCTAACAAAGCGCCCGGTTTAGTTACAGCTTTATTATTGACGGTCACGAAACCTCTTTTGACTAGGTCTTCAGCTTGACTCCTGGTTACTGCAAGACCTTGATTAACTAACAGCTTATCGAGTCGTATTTTATTCATAGTATCGGCTTTTGAACCCTTTTTTTACTATTAGATCTTGACGCGGTCTAAATACGTCCCGGTTCGCGTATCAACCCGTATCGTGTCGCCAGTTTTTATAAATAACGGAACTTTTACGCTGATCCCGGTCTCAAGTTCAGCATTTTTTAATACATTGGAAGTTGTATCACCTTTTACAGCATGTTCCGAATAAGTTACTTTTAATGGGACATTCTTTGGTAGTTCTACATTGATAACTATAGAATTGAACATTTGCGCCTGAACTTTATCGCCTTCTTTTAGGTAGCCAGATTGGTCACCAATGATGTCTGCTGAAATATCAAACTGTTCAAAATTATCTTCATCCATAAAGTGAAAATAACTACTGTCTCCGTATAAGTATTGGACGTTCCGGTTGGTAACATCTGCCGCTTCTAACTGTTCGTTGCCTTTAAAGGTTTTATCTAGGACTTTACCGTCGATCAAACTCTTAATACGGACATTAACGATTGAACCCCCACGCCCCATAACCTTCTGGTTGTAGTCAAGAACTTTGTAGGGTATTCCGCTCAGTTGCAGAAGTGTACCTTTTTTTAGTTCGGTTATATTTAATTGCATACTTATTTTCTCCTTAGACTGTATTTTCCATAATTAGACTGAGCAGAGCTGATATTTGCGCGACATCAACAGCGCTCAATATATTGTATTCACTAAGTTTTAGAATGTTTTTTAATAGATGGTTCAAAACATGTTGAAGCTTAGTGGCAATATCCAGTTGAACCTGGCGTGTCTCACTTGATTCATAATCACGTATATATAGCCGACTATCAACTAACTCGTTTTTTATACGAGTTATGAGTCTCTGCTCACTCGTCGGTAATTGATAAATATCTAGTCCTCTTATCTCTTCTAGAAGAATACTTTCGACGTCTTTTAATTGCCTTTGCGGTGAAATATAAGTCACTACACGAGCCACTAATTGTTTGATACAAAAGGCAGTAACGCAATATGCCTGGCACGCTTAATAGCTACTGCTAGGTGTCGTTGCTGAGTCTCAGTTAACCCAGTTTTCTTACGAGTCTCTATTTGTCCATAAACATTTACAAAACGCTGCAAGGTCTTAACATCCTTGTAATCAAAATATGCTACATCGGTACGTTGTTTAAAAATTTTTGCCATATATTCTCCTTAAAATGGTATATCGTCTAAGTTTATTGGTTCATCACTAATGTCTTCAATGACGACATCTTCTTGATCTTTCTTATCTGAAGGCTCTTTAGGGGTACTCTTTTCACTTGGCTTAGATGTTTTTGCTGGACTGTCGCCATTAGGATTACCGTCCAAGAAAGTAACATCGTTAGCTAACACCTCAACTTTATTACGTTTTTGGCCATCCTGTTCCCAGCTACGACTCTGTAAACGGCCTTGTACTAGACACCTTCGGCCTTTAGTTAAGTATTGTGCAACCCTCTCACCTAATGCGGCCCAGGCTACTACGTCGATAAAATCAGTTGCTTCCTGCCATTCACCGCTTGAATCTTTATAAGAACGATTCAGAGCTAAGCTGAAACTGCAAACACTCTGCCCGCTAGGTATTTGTCTCAGTTCAGGGTCCCGAGTTAAATTTCCCATCAAAGTTACTTGGTTTAAACTCCTCGCCATTTTATATTCCTCGCTTAATCATTAAGTTTATTGTACTACTCTTCTTCGGTTTCTGAATCGTCAGATCGGGGGTCTTCACCTCTCTCAGCAGCTCGCTTAATTTTTTCAGCCTTTGCGGCTTCAGCTTTAGCTATCGCTTTGAGATCAGGCCGTGTAATTAAAAATCTAATGACTTCGTCAGTGATATTAAGGGTCTTTTCGACTTTAATTACTGATTGTGGTGGAAACTGTAAGCTATAGATACTATAAAGCGCAGCCTCGTGCTTCTTTATAGGATATGCAAGTTTTCGTTTACCCCAATTATCAACTTTAACTATTTTCCCGCCATTATCTACAAAAATTTTTTCAACTTTTTGAGTAGATTTCTCGATGTCTATCTCAAGATCTGGGTCAAATAAGATAGCGATCTCATATTCATTCATAGCTTTTGCTCCCTTGGTTCTTTGCCCACACGCCTTCAATAGCTGTGAGCTGAGTTATTATTAATACCTATTATAACAAATCTACATCTGTTAGTCAAAGAATCTATAGCTCGTCTAGCGGGTCATCGTTCTCCACCATAGGAGATTCAACTACTGGATTGTCATCATTGGTGTTAAAAACTTCATCCATGCTACTAACTAGAACTTCTCTTGGCCTCGAGCCGTCGGCTGGGCTAATTATGCCCTGTTCTTCCATAGTCTCTATTAAACGGGCTGCGCGGCCATAACCTATACGGAGACGGCGCTGTAGCAAACTTGTCGACGCTTTACGTGCTTCTAACACAACATGAACAGCATCTCGCCACATCTCATCGTTGACGTCATTAGATCCGTAGTCTCCGTTACCGCCACCCTTACCGTTGATTTGAACTGGTTGGCTGATAATCTCCTGATTGTATTGTGGGGGTCTCTGAAGGCGTACAAAATCAGTAACCTTAGATGTTTCACTTTCATCTATGTATGCCCCTTGTACGCGCTTAGGTTTAGGCATGTCGGCAGTTAGTAGCAGCATGTCACCTTGACCCAACAGTTTTTCGGCGCCAACGCCGTCAATAATTGTTCTTGAATCGACTTGGCTGGCAGTCGTGAATGAGATACGTGCTGGTATATTTGCCTTTATAAGGCCAGTAATAACATCAACGCTAGGTCGTTGAGTAGCTATGACTAGGTGTATCCCAACAGCTCGAGCTTTTTGGGCAATCCGGACGATTAAGGATTCAACATCACGGGAGGCCATCATCATTAAATCAGCTAACTCGTCTATAACAATAACTATGTAGGGCATGCCTTCTTCCTTCTTTAAGGCATTGTATTCATCAATATTACGTTTGCGGATATCGGCGAGCGCTCGATAACGTCTCTCCATCTCGGCGACAGCCCACTTGAGTGCACTAATACACTTCTCCGGCTCAGTTATAACCGGTGTTAGAAGATGAGGTATATCGTCATATGGTTTCAGCTCAACCTGTTTTGGGTCTACTAAGATAAGCTTTAGATCACTTGGGCTATTTCGATATAACAAGCTTGTCAGTAAGGTGTTAATCATTACTGATTTACCAGACCCAGTTTGACCAGCAATTAGAATATGGGGCATTTTACCGAGATCAGCAACTACCGGCTTACCTGCAATATCTTTACCAATAGCGAAACCAAGTGGACCACTTAATTCTGCCCACTCCCTAGATTGAAAAATAGAGCTTAGCCTAACGGTTGCAGCCTTAATGTTTGGAACTTCTATCCCGACTGCCCTTTTCCCGGGTATTGGAGCTTCGATCCTAATAGAATGAGCTGCTAAGTCTAGCGCTAAGTTATTCTCTAGGGCTGTAATCTTGGTGAGTTTTACCCCTGTTGGGGGTTTAAGAGTAAACTGAGTTACCCTAGGCCCAATATTGGCACCCTCCATCTCTACGTCGATATTAAAATTCTCAAAAGTATTATGAATAGCCTGGGCATTGCCTTCAACATCACCGGCGTCAGCCTTATCTTGCTTCTGGTTTAATAAATCAATACCTGGGAATTTCCAATCCGGGTCACTTGCTATTGTCAGTGCTTGATTGTTTTCTGGTATTCCTACCTTTTGAGCGGCATTTTTAAATGGTGACATCCGAGTCTGGTCACGTGGTGAATGATGTTCAACAGGCACACCTTCGTTCATCTGGAAACTACTTGGCTCAGACTTACCTTTAAGTGTGGCTAACTCACTGTCACTTTCGCCGACGTTATTTTTAAAGATATTGCCTATTCTTAGAAAGACTTTCGGTGAAATACCAACCGCGAAGCAGATAGTAATAACGGTAAAAACAAAGAAGATAAGTGATGCTGGAAATTTATCTAAAATATTAAGTACGCCTTGGCCTATCAACTTACCTAACTCTCCTCCATGACCCCCACTATAACTACCAGTTAAATCTCGCGAAGCAAAAGACGTAAACATCAAACTACTGAAAAAAAGCACAGCTGCAAGTGCGCTGATAAACTTAGATCGGGGAATTTTTTTATCCTCTGCGGATAGTTTATAAATTCCGAGAACGATAAAAGCCGGCGACACGATGTAAGCCGCCCAACCAACCGCCCAGAATGCTGCGTGAAATAGACTTTTTGGCAATGATCCGCCAGTGTGGAACCCACCTAGCAGAAGGAACAATGCCAGCACGAATAAGATAATTGCAATAAATGTTCGCCAAAAATTAGGCGATAAGGATTTTTTTTCCTCGTTTACCTTGGAATTTGATTTTTTCTTAGATTTTTTCTTTTTAGCCATGCTATTTATTGCCCATTATAACACTTTGATTAGTTACTGTAAGTACCCTTAGATCGACAGTAATTGTCGTATCTATATTATAGCAAATATTACAACTTTTGTCCAATCAATCGACACGGGCGTCTTGTGTCAGTAGCCGTTCTCTCATCTCTTTAAAGCGTCGTTCCTGTTCCTGCGCTATATCTTCTGGTGATTGAGCGGCTTTTGTTGGTGTAGTGGGATTACCTTCAGTCTTTGGGTTTGCCCCTCCTCCTACAACGTTAACTACCGGTATAACAATTGGACTTCTTTGAGTCTGCTCGAAAAGGAAATGAGTGATATGATCCTTTAATTCGGCCTTAAATCGGTCAAGATCTATCCGTTTAAACCTTTGCTGTACTGCCCGGCGCAATTCTTGTCTTAGATTGTTCATTAGTTCTTCGTTGTCGCGCATATATATGAAACCACGGCTAATAATGTCCGGACTTGTTAGCAAGGCGCCATTTTTCTTGTCGATAGTCAAAATGATTGCTACTAGTCCTTCTTCGGATAGCAGTACTCGGTCTTTGACTACTATATTGCTGACTATCGCTCCAGTCTGATCAACTAAAACTGTTCCGTGTGGTACTTCCTCGCCAGTCATTTCCATCTTACTTTCGGTAAGAGATATAACGGCTCCATTTTCGGCATTAACCGTATTGGCTCTCGGTACTAACCCCTGTTCAACGACAACTTCTATATAACGACGCTTGGATCTAAATGGCCCATAAATTGGGATAAAGAACTTTGGTTTAGTTATATCTACCATCTCAATATATTCGTCCATACTAGCGTGCCCAGAAACGTGCAACGGGCCAACCCCATCCATTTCGTGGGTTATATGCTGAAAGACATGAACGCCCTTGCGCATTAAATCATCAACCATAGCTCCAACTTTGGCATCGTTACCGGTTTCTGGGATTGGAGATGAACTAAGTATGACAGTGTCTTGATCTTTCATCTTTATGTGACGATGTTCACCGTTAGCCATACGCTGTAAGGCTGAACTTGGCTCACCCTGTGAACCAGTACAAACTACCACCAACTGGTCGTCTGGAATGCCGGCGGAGCTGGCTATTGGTACAAAGGTTCCTTTTGGTATCTTCATGAAGCCATGGCGTACAGCCATTTCTAATGTACTTACCATACTTCGACCATCCATAGCCACTTTCTTATTGTGATGGACAGCGGCGTTAACGATCATCTGGATTCGGTTCATGTTGGTCGAGAACAGACCAATAAATATTCTTCCTGGGGCATTTTCCATGATATCTACAAAGCTTTGTTCAAGAATACTTTCACTTGGTGTCCGTCCGGGACGCTCTATCGTAGTGCTTTCACTAAGTAGCGCTAAAACGCCTTCTTTACCAAGCTCTTTTAGACGCTCCATATCAGTGCGCTCGTGATCAAGTGGATTTGGATCAAAACGGAAATCTCCGGTGTTTATTACTCGACCAACTGGTGTATCAATCACTACACAGGTACTCCCCGGGATAGAGTGTGTTACCCGCACTAATTCAACAAAGAAATCCCCAACTTTTAATCTTTCGTGGGTATCTTCATTCATAGTCACAGTTTTAAGTTCAAACCCTTGGGGCATTGGTAGCCCGAAGTTTTCAAAAATTTCCTCAACTCTACCAATTGTGAATTTACTTCCATAAATTGGTGCTGGATATAGCGGAACAATATGAGGTAAACCACCGATGTGGTCAAGGTGCCCGTGAGTAATAACATAGGCTTTTATCTTATGTTTAATCGACTCTAGATAAGTTGTATCGGCAATAGCGTAGTTAATCCCAGGTAGGTCAACACCAAGATCATTACCACTGTCGATTATAATGGCGTCATTTTTGTACTCAATAAGTATCATGTTCTTTGAGCCGGCGCCGTCCATTCCTCCGAGGCCAATGATGCGTAGCCTTGGGCTATCATCAATTACGTTTGCCCGTCTTGGAACCTTATCATTTACGGGAGTCGCGGCGGCATATTGATTTGCTACTCTTTGAGCGTCTTCCATGCTCCGACGCTGAGCCCGTATTGCTGCCCCTCTCGAAGCGCTCCTACCGGTATTGCTCTGGGGGTTAGTTTTTGGTTTATTATTCTGATTTTTTGGATTCATTTGAATCTCCTTATATTTACTTTATTAAATGTTTTCTTTATCTGATTTGATTGTATTGATAATGGCTGGTATGCGGCCGAAATCCTCCATTAGAGTTTGGCGCATAGAACCGTTATATAAAGCCGCAGCGGGGTGAAATAATGGCAGATAAACTCTTCCTTTGTACCGCTTCGGCTGACCATGTACTTGGCTGATAGAAAGATCAGGCAAAAAACAGTTTAAGCTATGCCGTCCTAACGTTACAACCAAATCAGGGTCAATTACGTCAAGCTGTGCTTGTAGATATGGTAAAAAAGCTAGTTTTTCGTCTGGTAACGGATCCCTGTTATTTGGTGGACGGTATTTAACAATATTAGTTATATAGACGTCCTGCCGTTTTAGACTTATAGACTCCAGCATTTCTGTTAATAGTTTACCTGACGCCCCAACAAAAGGCTTACCCTCTAAATCTTCGTTTTTACCTGGCGCCTCACCAATAAAAACTACGTCAGCGGCTGAGTTTCCGTCGCCAAATACTAGTTGTGTAGCGGTGTTAGCTAGCTCAGGACAAACTTTGTCATCTACGATTGATGTTTTAATTTCGTCAAGCCTTTGTTGTTTTGTTGCCATTAAAAAATTTTCCTATAAATCTAATAATGTGTTGGATGCCGCCAACTAGAAATGCGATAGTTAACAGGTACCACCACAGATTTCCTCTATCTATTGATAGACTGCCGAAAAGATAGGCTAAAATGAGTTCAACCACAGCAACCACTAACAGGCCTAGTCTGGTATGGTGCCACTTCTTGATGGTTTGAGTGTTCATGTAGTCGTTATTTTTTCTTATCGAGCTCGCGGGCAGCAGCCTTCATGCTTAGCTGCAAACGCCCACGATCATCAATTGCTACTAACTTAACAGTAACATGGTCACCTTCAGTTACAACATCACTTGGTTTATTCACGCGCTCTTTACTCATTTCACTAACATGGACTAAGCCTTCTTTACCGGGCAGAATTTCCACGAAAGCACCAAAGTCTAAAACGCTCACCACGCGGCAATTTTGGTAGATTGCACCAACTTCGGGTTCAACTGTTATATCACGGATCATTGCTATAGCACCGTCGATTGATTTCTTGTCTGGGCTAGCAATATATACCGTACCATCGTCCTTTATATCTATTTCGGCACCAGTCTCAGCAATTATCTTATTAATCGTCTCTCCGCCTTTACCTATTACTTCTCGAATCTTCTCCGGATTAATCTGGATAGATTGAACTTGAGGAGCGTATTGACTAATTTCTTTGTTGGGTTGTGCGATTGTTTTTAACATATGCTCCAAAATGAAGGCACGGCCTTCTTTACCTTGGTCTAAAGCCTTCTTTAAAACGGCTACTGGTAGTCCGTGAACTTTCATGTCCATCTGGAGCGCAGTAATCCCTTTAGCGGTTCCGGCAACCTTAAAGTCCATGTCACCTGCAAAGTCTTCAGCATCAGCTATATCGCTTAATACGTATTGCTTATCGCCTTCAACCATTAGTCCCATAGCAATGCCGCTGACCGGTGATTTTATTGGCACTCCAGCATCCATTAGGGCTAAGCTACTCGAACAAGTTGCAGCCATTGAAGTTGAGCCATTTTGACTCATAATTTCAGTAACCGATCGGATTGTATAAGGAAAATCAGCTTCACTAGGAAGAACGGCCATTAACGCACGTTCTGCTAGATATCCATGGCCAATCTCTCGTCTACCGGGACTACCAAGTCGACGGACTTCACCAACAGTATACCCTGGGGCATTATAGTGGTGCATATAACGTCGTTCGTCGTTACGTTCCATGGTATCGACTAGTTGAACATAGCTTAAAGGAGCTAGCGTAATTATATTTAAAGCCTGGGTCATTCCGCGAGTAAAGATGCTTGATCCATGAGCTCTGGGCAAAATTCCAATCTCACTGCTAAGAGGTCTTATTTCAGTTAATTCCCTACCGTCAGGACGCGAATTATCTTTAATAATACCTTGTCTAACGTCTTTGTGAAGAGCTGTCTGAAAAGCTTCAGCAAACTCACCTTTTAATGAATCATAGTCGTCTTTGTAGTCTTCTTTAAAGTGCTCATCCATCGCTTCACGTAATTCTAGGATAATATTATTTCGCTCTGGGTAGGGTTTACGAAGTTGTTCGCCAAGTTTACCGCTAAGCCAGGTTTCTACGCGCTTGGTAATATCTTCATCTGTTAGCGTTAATTCGTAAGCTAATGGTTCAACACCAACCTTTTTTACAAGTTCTTTTTGGATGGCAACAGCTGGTTTAATAGCATCTTGAGCAAATTCTAGGGCTTTTACGATCTCTTCTTCACTAACTTCATTGGCGCCAGCCTCAACCATCATTATGGCATCCTCAGTACCCGCTACAACTAAATCAAGCTTGCCTTTATTTAGATCGTCGGCACTCATGAAGGCTTTATATTTACCATCACTATCAATTCCGACTCTAACTCCGGCAACAGGACCGTCATACGGCGCGCCAGTTAGCATAAAAGCCGCACTCATAGCTATCATGGCTATCATATCAGGACGAAAATTTGGATCCATGCTAAGTACCGATGCCACTCCTTGAACTTCGTGTCTATAACCCTTAGGCCACAGTGGACGGATCGGGCGATCGATAAGTCTACCGATAAGGATCGCATCGTCACTTGGGCGGCCTTCCCTTTTAATGAATCGACTACCGCTTATCTTGCCAGCTGCATAAAACTTCTCTTCATAATCGATGCTGAGCGGGAAATAATCAAAGCCTTTTAGTGGTTGGCTCCCAACCATAGCAGTTCCGAGAACAACGGTGTCACCATAGCTCACTAAAACACTCGCACTGGTACGGAAACCAACACGATTCACTTCCAGAGTTAGCGTTTTCCCGCAAAATTCTGTTTCAACTTTAATAATTTTTTTACCAAACGGATTTATGGTTTGTCCCATCTAATCTAATTTGACCTTTCTTGTTTGAGAGATTCACGAGCACAGTACAAATATAAAGCAATTTACCCCTTGTGCGTTATTAGGGTGCAATATATCTGTCCTTTGCCCGCGATACTAATCTCAAGCGGTTAATGTGCACAAGCTTAACGGCCTCGAATTTCGAGACAATAGTCTGAGCACTAGCGGCGTATGCCGAGTTTTTTAATCAAGTCTAAGTAACTTTGGCTATCATGATCGGCGATATATTTTAGTAACTTCTTCCTTTTCCCGACAAGTTGTAAAAGTCCTCTACGAGCCATAAAATCATGTTTATTTGTCTGTAAGTGTTCAGTTAACTCTTTGATCCGTTCGGTCATAATCCCAACTTGAACAGCCGAACTCCCGGTGTCGGTTTTGCTGGATTGCAGACCTTTAATCGTGGCCTGTTTTTTCTCACTAGTTATCATCTGAACAACATTTTAGCACAAATTCATCTGTTATGCAACAAAAATTTTAATTTTTATTCTCGTCTACGAGCAGTAGTCGCTCGGCTATTTCAGTTGAACTACATTTGAGAACACTTACAGCGTCTTTAACATCATAATTCCCGATTTTTATTCTTCTTAGGTCGGTAGTGTACGCTCCTACACCTAAAGCATCGCCAATATCTTCTACTAATGCCCTAATGTACGTGCCAGTCGAAACGTGACTAGTAAATTGAACGACTGGATAGCTATAGTTCAGTAATGAGTTATCGAAGATAGTTATGGCTCGTGGTTCCAGTTCAACAGCTTTACCCTGTCTTGCTAGGACATATGATCTTCGTCCGTTAACCTTAATAGCCGAATACGCCGGTGGTTTTTGCATTTGGTCTCCGCTGAATTTATTAAGAACCCCCTCGAGTGCAGGCCGGCTAGGAACCACATCTGAAATTATTGTCTTTTCGCCCTCAGGATCTCCGGTGGTACTTTTTTCGCCTAGTTTCATAGTAACGTCGTAGATTTTATCTAATTTGGTAAATTCTTGAGCTCTTTTTGTATAGCTACCTAGCAAAATAATCAACAGGCCACTTGCAAAAGGATCCAGGGTGCCACTGTGACCAACTTTTATTCTTTGTTTTTGATCAGATGAAACGATCCCTCGGATCTTAGCTACCACATCAAAACTAGTCCAATCAACAGGTTTATCAATCAGGATAATACCGTTAAACATGCCTAGATATTACTATAGTTTAGTCTCAATACTCTTATAATGACCCTGCAGAAGGCGAAAACGGAACCATTGGCGGTGGAACTGGAGGTGGTACGTTGTTAGTTTCTACTTCACTAACCATCCCCGGTCCAGCTTGAGGTTGAGGAGATGGTTGCGACATAGTGGGCAACGGCATATCCATAGTGTTCTGAGGCTGATCCTGTAATACTGGTGCTACAGATGCCCCAGTAGTAGGGTTAATCGAACTTCGGAATTGCTGGTCAAGAAGTTGTGGCATCCCAAAAGCTGGTTCGCCGGACGGCCTTTCTTGGTCAATGTTGGGTGCATCAAATAAACTGTCCTGAGAGTCAAATACGGACTGTGCATTTAGAGCTGCAATCGGGGGTAATTGCGTGGCCGGAACACTATCCATGGCACTTTCGACAGCACCACGTGCATTTCCAAGATCTGGCATATTATTTACTGCCGGGATAACCGGTTCTGGTGCGCTAGGTATTGTTGACGATGGCTCGGCGGGAGCTGGGGGTGTCAAATCTCCTGCTTCCTCATAATCATCTGAGAATTGATTATGTAGTGCGCCTGTCGTATCAATCCTGATCTCAGATCTATTGTCTTGAGGTAATTCAGCGACTACTTCAGGTTGTGCGTCATGGGAAATCTGTATGGCACCGTCTGCTGGTGGTTTTTCTACAACTACTGGAGGTACAGGTGGCTGAGAATTATTACTAGGCGGTGCTAGTGGGGGTGGGGGCGGTGATTCTTCGAGTTTAACGGCAACTAATTGTTGATTTGCGCCTGCCGACATTAGCTTGGCACTAACGCTCATAGTGATCGGTGAAGTCTTGCCGTTACTAAAGCGATCTGTTTGGGCGACTATACCAGTTAGCAGTGCGGTGGCAATCTGAGCATCAAGTACCGGTTTGCCTATTTGGCCATCGAACTGAGTAATTAGTTCACTAAGACTACTAGAAGTTTGATCCAATAAATTTAGCGAGCCTAAGCTGCCATTAGCCGAATCATTAATACTTATGACTGTGGCATCGTGTAGAATTCGTCCATGAGCGGCGATTGCTTGATCCAATTGCCCTTGATCGTGTACGCCTAGGGCAATAATCAAGTCAACGTTAAAGTCGCCTTCGCTAAAAATTAGATCCTTCTCAGATATTGATGTCTTATAAGGGGTAATGAAAATCTTGACGACTTTATCTTCGACTTTGTATCTTAATTTATCCGCCTTAGATTTATCTAGAGATATTATGAAATCACGCAACGAATCGGTGTTCTTTTCGATTGTTTTTTCAGGCTGGAGAAATTCCAATATCGATGGTGTCTGCCCACTATATACGGCAGTTGCATGCTTCCCGAGTTTATTTAGCATCAGAGTTAAGCCGATACAGGCAGCTAACTGATCGAGAGTCGGGTTGTTGCTAACAGTAACAAGAACATTAGTGCCCTGTTTTATGCGTTCGATAATTTGCTGTTTTACATTATCCATTTATTTGTTTTTAATTTATAAGCTAAGTTTACCACAAACACTTATACTTGTCGATAGTCATTATGAAGATATGGGTCCTGATTGATGCGCAATTTTAACCGATCGACTTCTAACACCTATAAAACCGACTCTAACTCTTTACAAAAAGCCAATCTCCGTATATAGTCATGGTTCGACAATAATAATACTTTAACCATAAGACAAGGAAAGCCAATGCCAATTATAAAGTCAGCCAAGAAGAGAGTTCGGACAGCCACCAAAGCGACAGTTAGAAATTCTAAGACTAGACGAAGTCTCAAGGGTGCTGTAAAAAGCTTTTACAAAAACCTAGATGAAAACAAGAAAAAAGCCTCTAGTGCCCTTGCAGCCGCTCAAAGTGAACTTGCGAGAGCTGGGAAAAAACGTGTTATTCATAAAAACAAAGTTGCTCGTAAACAGAAGCAATTAGCTCAAGCCGCCAAAGCAGCAAACGTTAGGGCAATAGCACTAAAAAAAGTAGTTATTGAAAAGGCGCCAGCAAAGAAGACGGTGACTAAAAAGCCTGCTGCAAAAAAAGTAGTCGCTAAAAAAACTGTTAAAAAAGCTAAGTAGTCTTATTTTCTCCGTGTAGGAAAATGTGCCATAGGTTCACAACTGCTCGCTTATAACCAAAGCGCCGGCTCTCCTTTATAAGCGCTCGGCCAATAAAATATATCCCTATTAATCCAATTATAAACTGGATAACCCACAATATGCCGATAGCTATCGTTGAAGATCTCCAACCATGAGCCACATTATGGTGGTGTGCCCAAATTACTATTAATGGCTCAAAAGGCAGCCAAGATATTATGAACAAGATTACTCCGAGCCTAATCCTGAACATTGGTTTTTGCAGCATAATATTGAAATAATAGCAGATTAACTAAGTAAAAGCATGGGACAATAACAGCCACACATATCTGATAAAAGTCTATTTCGAATACATATTAAGGATGTACAGCTGTATTGCTTCGTCAGCATCAATTTTTTGTGTCTTCAACCTAACGTCAAGCTCTAATAAGTCATGAATCATTCTTCTTAGCGCGGCAAGTGTGATCTTCGAAGCAATTTTCATTGTTTTTGCAACCGTGTACGGGCTGTTCTTTGACTCTTTGGCAACCTGATCACTACTCAACCCCTTTGACGCTTTAACCAGCGCAATTATCTGGAATTGCCAGACCAACATACTAATAATTCTTTGGGGCTCAACTTGTAGCGCTCTTTGTTCTCGGTAAAGAGCCAGTGCCCTTTTGCTTTCGCCTGAAAATACCGCATCTAGTAGTTCGAATATGGAGCTTTGTGGGATAGCTTCCGTGTTTAACTCTATCGATTTTCTAGTAATATCCTTGTCGTATAATGCAACTTTGTTGAGTTCTGAAAATAGCATTTGTTGATTTAGCCCGAGTCGTTCGATAAGAAATCGTGCGTCTGAGTTTGATACCTTTGCACCTTTAACTTTGGCTTGTTCGACTAACCATGTAGCAAGCTCATTTTCGTTAAGATCTTGAAACTCATGATAATCAGTTTGTTTTTTCAGTAGCTTATAAAGACTGGAACGTTTATCAATTTTTTGTTCGACAAAAATAACATCAGTTGAATCATCAATATTATCGAGTAAATACTCAGCTTTCTCGACAAACTGCTTATTGGAGCTTGGGTTCCTTACCACTACCATCTTCTTAGCCGATAGGAAAGGTAGACTTGTTAGCCCGTCGTATATTTTTTGATAGTCAACTTCGTCGGCAAACAATTTCTCGACCGCCATATCTCCATGATCGGCTACAAAGTCCGACATACGGCGATGTAATTCTTCGCTTATCCGGTAATCGTTAGCGCCGCTGAGAGTGATTATCATACAATCTCCTTCTGGCACTTGGGGCATATATGAGTGCCTCTTCCAGCTACCCGAGTTTTTATAATTATACTTCCGCACCTCGGACAAGGTAATCCTTCTCTTCGAAAAACCTTAGCAAACGCTAAATAACTTCCCTTTTTCCCAAAAGCATCTACATAATTCCTGTCCGTTGAACCGCCCTTTTCGATCGACAACTTTAGTACAGTTATTAGCTCAGTATATAAAGTTCTTATTTTACTTTCGCTAAGATTACGGACGAGCGTCTTAGGATTTATTTTTGCTCCCCACAACCCCTCATCTGCATAGATATTTCCTACCCCAGCTATAACGCTCTGGTCTAGCAAAACGGCTTTTATATTACTATTCGGTCTACGCATTAATCGGGATCGAAAATCAGAGTTAGAAAAATCTGTAGCAAGAGGTTCGGGACCAAGTTTTTTGAAAAAGTCTAAGTTCATTATTTCTGAACTAGGGAAAAGTCGCATCCACCCAAATTTTCGTTGGTCATTAAAGAAAAGTTTACTTTTATCATCAAAAGTCAGAGTCACCCTAGTTGATTTATCTGGCAATTCACCGATTAATGAATTATTCGGATGCCCAGCTCCAAAATTTTGCTCACCTCGAAACACTAGTTGCCCGGTCATCTTCAAGTGAACAATTAAACTATACTTTGTATCTAGCCCTATAATTAAAACTTTAGCACGACGAGTTACTCCAGAAACTTTTGATCCGACTAGAAACTTATCGACATCTGCTTTAGAATTGGGAAATCCTTTTGGCCAATCAAATTTCACGGCAACAATCCTCCGGCCTGGCAATATTTCCGCTAGACCTCTCTTAACTGTCTCTACCTCAGGTAACTCCGGCATAGTAAGCTATATTGTATCAGCTATAATAGCTATTATGGATTCCCTCGACGATATATTGCGTAATAAAGATTTTAACGAACCCCGAGAGAGTAAAGCTATAAAAAGCTTTGTAAAAAAACGCTACGACGAAGTCGTTAGCGTCCAGCTAAAGCAAAACTCAATTATAATTATTTCAAGTAGTTCTGCTCTCGCAGATTCTCTTAGGCAACTAGGACCACAACTTCAACAAGCAGCCAGAACTGATAAAAAATTAGTCTTTCGAATCAAATAAATTGGATCTAAAATTTGAAAATACAAATATTCTATGTATACTACAAGTATGAAAAGTAATAAAAGTACTACTTCGGAACATGTTATTTTAGGTATAGTATCGGTCAACGAAAAAGGTCAGGTTGTTATACCGGCAGAGGCTCGATCAATGATAGGCCTAAAAGCAGGTGACAAACTACTAGTAATGGTACATCCGGCTAAAGAGGGTGTATTTTTAGTCAAACCCGACAGCCTGGAGTCAGTAGCTAAAACAATGTTAGAGAAGTTAAGTCACGCTAAAGCAAAATACAAAGAATCTTAAATGGATAGTAATGTAACTCAATTAGAAGAACATAGGGAAAGAAGCCATGAAGAAATTATGGTTATTATTGTTGCGCTCATGTTGGCAATGCTTCTGGCAGCTCTTGATCAAACCGTTGTAGCTACTGCCCTACCTCACATTGCCGTTGCCCTCCATGGAGTAAGTAAGTATTCTTGGGTCGCTACGGCCTACTTATTAACTAGCGCTATATCAACTCCACTATTTGGAAAAATTAGCGACCAATTTGGACGAAAGAAAATATTTCAATTTGCTATCGTATTATTTTTGATTGGCTCAGCGCTCTGTGGTATCTCACAGACTATGAACGAGTTAGTTATCTTTAGAGCCCTGCAAGGGATTGGCGCCGGAGGCCTAATGGCGCTTTCGATGACAATAGTTGGCGATGTAATCCCGCCCCGGCAGCGAGGAAAATACCTAGGTTACTTTGGTGCAGTTTTCGCAATATCTAGCGTAGCCGGTCCTCTGCTGGGTGGCTTCTTCACTGATACTCTATCTTGGCGCTGGATCTTTTATATTAACTTACCGTTGGGTGTTATTGCACTCACGGCAATTGCTGCCCGTCTACACTTACCGGTCCGAAAAATGTCTCACCAGATCGATTACGTTGGCGCTGGCCTGCTGTCAGCATCTATAGTTCCGCTAATACTCGGTACTGTTTGGGGAGGTGTTACGTATCCTTGGGCCTCAAACACGATTATAGGATTGTTCATACTTACCGTTATAGCTGGAATTTCCTTCTTCTTCTGGGAGAAACGCGCTGAACATGCCATCATCCCTATGAACTTATTTAAAAATGATATTTTTAGCGTATCAATGCTTCTATCGTTATTAGCGGGTGTAGCAATGTTCGGAGCCATCTTGTTCATACCTGAGTATCAACAGTATGTCCGAGGATATTCTGCTGTTAAGTCTGGTTTATTATTATTACCTCTGGTAGGTGGTATGTTGGTGGCAATGCTTAGTGTAGGAAGACTTACTACAAAGACTGGTCATTACCGTATATTCCCAATAGTTGGGACTTTAATTACCGCCGTTGGTCTTTATCTGTTTAGCCGCTTAACTCTCGGCACTACACAGTTAGAGTTGTCAATTTGGATGGTAATACTTGGCGTAGGTCTTGGTTCGTTCATGCAGATCATGACGCTAGCTGTACAGAACTCTGTACCACGCGGAGAACTAGGTGTAGCCACAGCCTCTTCAGCATTTTTCAGAAACATTGGTAGCTCACTTGGTGGAGCCATATTTGGGGCGGTTCTAATAAATCGCCTGGGTTTCCACTTGAAGCAGTTACTACCTAGTGGAGGCGCCGCCCACATTGGTAATGTAGTGAAGGCCGTCGAAAACGGAGTGTCATCATCGTCAATAAACAAGTACCCCCCAGCTATCTCTCATGATATCTATCATGCTTTTGTGCTGTCGTTTCACGATATGTTCCTTATTGCAGTACCGATTATATTACTAGCCTTCGTAGTAGCCTTATTCCTCCGAGAAGCACCCCTTCGTACGACAATCAAAACCCACGAAGCTTTATAAAATATCTCTCCTCATCTGTTAGAATGATAGTATGAGTGATACTATTTTTGATAAAATCGTTTCCGGTGAAATGAGTAGTTATAAGATTTGGGAGAGTGACACTCACCTAGCCTTTCTAACTCCTTTCCCGAGCACACCTGGAGCATCCGTAGTCATTCCTAAGAAGAATATCGGCGACAATGTCTTAGACGTTGAATCAAGCGAGTATTATTCATTAATGCTGGCAGCAAAAACTGTCGCTAATTTACTTGAAAAAAAGCTTGGAGTAAGTCGAGTAGCTCTGGTAGTTGAAGGTACCGGTGTTGCGTATGCTCACGTTAAACTCTATCCACTACACGGGAAATTAGCCGACAGAACCGATATTACATCAGATGAAACATCATTTAGTGAAGACTATTTAGGCTATTTGACCACGGTTGAGGGTCCTCCAATGGACCCTAGTCGCCTTAAGAATATTCAAGAAAAAATTACAAATAATTCTGATACCTCCAGCGTATAATCAAACTAAAGGTGTTAAATCCTCTATATCATGAGCAAACCAGCTAATTACAGAGTAGATGACAGATCAGATCCCGTCGACCCAGATTATGATCCTAAATCTGTGCCGCCGAGTCCGCAATTAATTACCCCGAAAAAAAAGAACAGACTGATGATAATTATCCCCGCAATACTTGGTATTGTTGTAATTGGTGCCGTCGTATTTTTAATAGTTCACAAATCTCCTAAACCTAAAGGCCATATATCGTCCCAAAAAATAATCCAAGTTGTCCCTTCCAACACACCATCTACGACGACTAATTACGTCTCAAATGGTAATGACTTAAGCCTGTCCTTTAGCTATCCTAATAACTGGTCCGTTACACCGCCGACCAATGATAACAAGAATGATCAGACCATAACCCTGACCTCACCATTAACTACAGTCATAAACGCTGATAACGATAGTGTTGTTGGTAAAATTGTTATTCAAGTAAGGCCCGGTACCGCCTCGGCCGATGAATTGAACAGTAATTCACCAATAACATCGCAAGCTTCAACCCAGATCGCTTACTCTAAACCGACTACTAATCAAACTTCCTATCCTTTTATTAGCTTTATACATTTCTCTGACGGGTCCAAAGCAACGGGCTCATTCGAGGAGATCATGATTACCGGTGGTCTTTCATTTTCTCAGGGGCAAAGTATAAGCGCACAGGATGTCAGTGGTCTAGACCCCATTATAAGCGCTAATTTCTACCAGTGTTCCACGCAGAGTTGTTCGGGCTCGAGTGAGAGTTTCCTCAGTATTAATCTAGATACCTGGCAGAATGCTACTATTTTCAAGCAAACATTAGCCATCTTCCAATCATTCCAGCTAAACTAGATTATCAATTTGCTTAATAATATTAATTATGCTAAAATTAACTTAGTTGTTTAAATGGATCCTGAGTAGTAATCGCATAACTCGTTGTTCATTCCAGACAATGAATAACATTACTACTTAATTAAAGGATTCATTTTTTTATGTCTTATTATCAATACAAAAGTTCGAGTAATACAAACCGCAGTCGTCGACCTAGTTATGCGCGGTCAAATAGTCGTGGGCCTAAAAAGGACTATATAAACCCTTCTAGGTTTATTCAAAGCGCTAAGCTAGAGACAGAACTTGAATATAAACCAACTCACAGTTTTTCCGATTTTAAAGTTGATGGCATAATCCATGAAAACCTAAATCGAAAAAACTTTACAACCCCAACCGCAATTCAAGATCAGACTATACCTCACGGTCTAGATGGTAAGGATATTGTCGGCATAGCCAATACGGGTACCGGGAAAACTGCCGCTTTTGCCATACCACTACTTCACAAGTTAATGTCCGACAAAAATAGTGCAGCTCTGATTATGGCGCCAACACGTGAACTGGCTCAACAGATCGAAGAAGAGTGTCGGAGTATTGCAAAAGGTAGTGGTATTCACGGCGCAATTTTAATCGGTGGAGTATCAATGGGACCGCAGCTAAAAGATCTTCGAATGAATCCACAAATTGTAATCGGAACGCCTGGTCGAATCAAAGACCACGCAACTCAAGGATCATTAAAACTTGAAAGATTTAATATAATCGTACTCGATGAGGTTGATAGAATGCTCGACATGGGCTTCATTAATGATATTACTCATATTCTTGACCGTACGGCTTCGAAAAAACAATCATTTTTCTTCTCAGCAACATTAGATAGCCGCGTAAAAACTATAATAGAAGGTTTCTCTTCAGATCCTGTCCATATTATCGTAAAAACTGGAGACACTAGTAACAATGTTGAACAGAACATTATTACCTATATGGGTAAAGAAGAAAAGATTAAGAAACTACATGACCTATTAATACAGGATGGGGTGACAAAAATTCTTGTTTTCGATGATACGCATCGTAGTGTAGAAAAATTAAGCAAAGAGCTTGAGCTACGAGGCTTTGAGACTGACGCCATTCACGGCGGGAAGTCACAGGCCCAACGCCAAAGAGCATTAAAACGCTTTAAAGACAATCAAGTGAAGGTCCTAGTTGCTACAGACGTTGCCGCACGAGGCATCGACGTAGTCGACATTACTCACGTCGTTAATTACTCTACCCCACAAACTTATGGTGACTATGTCCACCGTATTGGCCGAGCCGGCCGAGCTGGAAGACTTGGTTACGCACTGACTTTCATTGAAAAATAAGGTTTAAGCTTTTCGCTTAACGTGAACGTAAACCATGCTGCCAATACCTGCGGCTAAACACACCACGCCAATTACTAAATTCGCAACCAGCAGATTATGGAATAGAGCTGTGGCAAACGCTTTTACCGCATCCTTAGTGACTGCGTTATTACCTGAAAAAGATAGGAATGATGGAGTTGCCAATACTGCAGCCTGAAATAGGGCTAAAATACCCGTCCAGAGCAAAACACGGCGTATCAGTCTTGCTCGTTTAGCAGATAGTAATATCGCCAAACCTACCGCGATTACTGCAGCAATTACTATCCCGTAAGTTGAGGCTTCATAAAGCCGATAATAGTGATGTGCCTGGACAATATTCCCGCTCTTTATGGATAGTTTTCCGGTGTTTGGTGTCACGCTAATGTGTCCAGCGAGAGCGCTAAGCTGTGAATTATTTAATTCAGAGATAAGTCCAGTAATAGCAGGACTCAGGTTTAGATTTATTTGCCCGGAATTATTATTAAGTTGACTGATAAATGCTTGATGAGCTGTTTGATTAGTTTGTCTCCAGAGATTAGCAAAAGAAGCTGATTGAACTATTTTCGTAGCATCGGCTTCGATAATGGGTCGCATTAGATTATTCAACTGCTCGGAGTTTAGGTTCGCCGAGGCTTCCGAAGCGGGCAATAATGCGCTCGCTAAGTTTTCTGTTGGTGAGTTTTTTAGTATTGCGGTGGTAACTTCCTGGGC
>Ga0182030_10006908_pt1 | contig 23798 bp, 23 predicted proteins | sample 812S3MmetaG_FD_121299 | JGI IMG/M metagenome (GOLD analysis project Ga0182030, IMG submission 121299) | Permafrost microbial communities from Stordalen Mire, Sweden - 812S3M metaG (Illumina Assembly) | ecosystem: Environmental > Terrestrial > Soil > Wetlands > Permafrost | place: Sweden...
CGCTCCCTCATAATCGGCCCGCTCAACCGCCAGCAGACCCGACCAATCCAAAAATCGAGGAGCCTCAAGCCACGTTCGCGTCGCTCGAAAGCCTCCCCCCAAGCCAGCCTGAGCAGTTACCCTTAGGTCATACGGACTCATCGCGATATTGAGCATCCACAAGACCTAAGACCTGCCCCCCAGCCGGCCCAACCTCAACCCGCTCCAGCACCTCCACGAAACGCCCCCCGCCCCCCGCCCTTCGCCATGTGCGCCGCCGCACATTTTCGTGTCCGCGACTTCGTTAACTTCCTTGCAACAGGAAATCGAAGGAGACGGTCATGTCGGACGCTTTCTACTCACTCGTCGATCTCGAAGCCGCGCGCCGGCAGGCTCGGATGTCGATTGTCATCGTCGCCGCCACGGTGATCGGGGCCTTCATTTTGGGCTTCGCGACGCCGATTCCGCAGACGCAAAAGGCGACGATCCTGGATGATGGCGGCGCCTTTTCCGGTCGCTTGGTGAGCTTGATCGAGGAGTGAAGCTTGGGGACCGCCCGGCAAACTCCAACTCCATCACGTCCCGCCGAGCCGCCAGCTCAGATGCTGTGACCAAGAATTTCTATCTTTTTAGCTGTCGCCAGTCGCGCTTCGACAACAGGCCAATCCCGAATGAACAGGGAATTCGACGACTGTAGATCGATTGGCTCTCGCCCAAGCCGGCGACTAAAGGGATTATAATAGGCTCTCTCGAACTGGTTGCGAATCATCATTTGATTGATCTCTGGAGTCACCGTCTCCAGTTCGATGACCTTGAGGCATGGGTTCGCAAGAAGCGCCTGAGCGCCTCGCAGGACATCCTCCTCATATCCCTCGACGTCCATCTTTATCATGATGGGTTGCGACGCGCCGATGAGCGTGTCGAGCTGTTCTTGACGGACGATTCGCACGTTCGTGTCGCCGGCGGACGCAACCTTGTTAACGCAATCGAGGCCGTCGGTGAACGGCACCTCGCCTTGAGTCGGCCCCAAGGCGCATTCATGGACCGTGACAAGGCCACCCAGCTCGTTGAGCGCGATATTGCGCTTAAGGTTGCGCATGGTATTTGGATCGGGCTCGAAGGCCCATGTCGCCGCTCGGCAAACCCCTGAAGCGAGAATGGTGTAACTGCCTATATTCGCCCCTATGTCCAGAAACAGGTCGCCCTCCCGAAGGAAATGAAGCGGAACCATCATGTCCCCGAATTCGTGCAACCCAACGTAGATATTGCCGGTGGCCCCCGTCATTCCGTGTCGGACCGCGAGCCGTTGCCCGGCGATCCAAGGAACAAGAACCTCATCCTGAATGCGGCTCTTTACTTGCCACGACGCAAACCGAGCCCATGCCCGCAGGGGCGCGTCTCGCGTAAGTGGGTGCGTTGAAAAAAATTGAGAAAGATTGGTTACTGCGTTCAGCATGCTAAACTCGCTCTATCTGTTTTCTGTGTTCGATTAGGCGGCAGCTTTGACGACGATGGTCGATGACCTGCCAAGGGCGGAAAACGCTCGCTCAACGTCGAGGCGAGAGCCGTGTTTTAAATCCATCAGCCGACTTATTTGCGGCAATGCGACCCCAAGACGTTTCGCGAGCGCGGCCTTGTCAGGGGCTGATATCGCGCCATTCTTGGCCAGGAAGCGTTCGGCTTGGGCGCGATTCATGAACACTACATTTCCACCGCGCGCCCTGAAGTCAACAGAAACGTTGCGCTGTCACGGCTCGCAAGCTCAAGATTTCAACCCGACCCGCCGCCAAGCCGCCCCAACTTCAACCCCCGCCGCTCCAGCATCTCCGCAAACCGCGGCGACAGCAAAAACGCCAGTTCCTGCTCGCGCGTCACCGTCACCGGGTCTTGCGCGCGCAGATCTTCGTCGACGTGGCCGGGGTGGCACATGATCAGATGGCGTTTTCCGCGCGCGCGCAGGTAGGTTTCGAATTGCGCGGCGTAATCATGGCCCGGATTGAAATGGGAAAAGCCGGCGAAACCGTCGTTCACGACGAAGCCGGCGCGGCGCGCGGCGCGGCGGAAGCCCGAGGCCAGCCCGCGCACGATCAGCGCCTTGCGCATCTGTGCGCCGCGCAAAAAAATGCGATGCGGCCAGTCGCCGCTGTCGCGCAGCCAGCACGCGCCTTGCAAGCGCCGCGCCTTTAGCGCGTCGAGCAGCGCTCCGCGAATTCCCGGCAGCGCCTGCACATGCTGATGGCCGTCGACAAAATCCGGCGGGCGCAGCATCACCGCCTCGAAGCGGTCGAGTTGGCGGTCGATCTCGGCGCGGATTTCGTCCATCGGCAGTTTGCCGCGCATCGCCATGCGGATCACCGCCGACACCGGCGGAAAGACGCCCTTCGGCGCGAATTTCGGCATGGCCCCAAGCGGCGCGCCGAGCGTCAGATTGAAATGCAGGCCGATATCGGCGTCGAACTCGCCGCGCGCGAGATCGCGGCCGAGCGCCGGCCAGCGCGGGCCGTTGGTCAGCGCGGAGGTCGCCGACAAACGCCCCGCCCGCAGCGCCTCCAGAATGCCGGCGCTGACGCCGTAAGACAGGGCGTAATCGTCGGCGCAAAGCGTGATGGTTTTGATTTTGGCCATGGCTTCAATGCCCTTCGCGGCGGCGTATCGCACGGGCCGACGCGCGTGTATAGTCTCGCTGCGCGTGGCCCTGTCTTAGCGCGCCGCGCCAAACGGAAACGGAATTGACCAAGAAGCAAACGAGCGCTCCCCGCCCAACGCCTTCGCGCGAAGACATTCTGGCCTTTCTGGCGCGCGAGAAAGAGGCGATGCGCAAGTCCGGCCAGGCCGGCAAGGTCGGCAAGCGCGAGATCGCGCGCGCCTTCGGGATCAAGGGCGCCGACAAAATCGAGTTGAAGCGGCTGCTCGGAGAACTCGCGGCGGCGGGCGCCATCGAGAAACGCGGCAAGCGCATCGCCAAACCCGGCGCCCTGCCCCCGGTGGCGCTGGTCGACATCGTCGGGCGCGACGCCGACGGCGAACTCGTCGCGACGCCGGTCGAGTGGAACGAGGACGAATTCGGCCCGGCGCCGCGCATATTGATCCATGCGCCGCGCCGAGCCCGGCCCGGCGAGCCGCTGCCCGGCGTCGGCGACCGCGCGCTGGCGCGCGCCGAGCGAGACCCGGACGCCGGTCCCCACGATCCGCAATTCACCGGCCGCGTCATCAAGCTCTTGGCGCGCGCGCGCCATCGCGTGCTCGGCGTGTTGCATGTCGAGGAGAACGGCGCCGGCTGGTTGCAATCCATCGACAAGAAACAGGCGGGCCGCGATCTCGTCGTCGCCAAGGAAGACCAGGGCGAGGCGCGCGACGGCGATCTCGTCAGCGTCGATCTCGTCGGCAAGACGCGGTTCGGCGCGGCGCGCGCCCGGGTGCGCGAATGCCTCGGCTCGGTCAAGGGCGAGAAGGCGGTCAGCCTGATCGCGCTGCGCGCCCACGACATTCCCGATCTATTCCGGCCCGAGGCGCTGGCCGAGGCGGAGAAAATCCACGTGCTCCGGCAGGGCGCCCACCACGAGGACTGGCGCGACCTGCCGCTCGTCACGATTGACCCGCCCGACGCCAAGGATCACGACGACGCGGTCCATGCCGCGCCGGACCCGTCGCCCGACAATCCGGAGGGGTTTGTCGTGACGGTGGCCATCGCCGACGTCGCCCATTATGTGCGGCCGCATACGCCGCTCGACCGCGACGCGCTGGAGCGCGGCAATTCGGTGTATTTTCCCGACCGCGTCGTGCCGATGTTGCCCGAGCGCATCTCCAACGATCTTTGTTCGCTGCGCGCCGGCGAAGACCGGCCCGCGCTGGCGGTGCGGCTGCGGCTGGATAAAAGCGGGCGCAAGCTCGGCCACAGCTTTCACCGCGTGATGATGCGCTCGGCAGCCAAGCTCAATTACGCCCAGGCGCAAGCGGCGATCGACGGTCGCCCCGACGAGACCACGGCGCGGCTTTTAGAGAGCGTGTTGCGCCCGCTGTGGGCGGCCTATGAGGCGGCGAAACACGCGCGCCATGTTCGCGCGCCGCTCGATCTCGATCTGCCCGAACGCAAGATCGTGCTCAAGCCCGACGGCGCCTTCGACCGCGTGATCATTCCGCCGCGATTGGTAGCGCATCGGTTGATCGAGGAATTCATGATCCTCGCCAATGTCGCCGCCGCCGAAACTTTGGAGGAGAACCGGCAAAGGCTGATCTACCGCGCCCACGACGAGCCATCGCGCGAAAAACTCTCCGCGCTGTCGGAGTTCCTGGCGACGATCGGCGTGAAATTCGCGAAGGGCCAGACCGTGCGCGCCGCCAATTTCAACACCATTCTCGCGCGCGTAAAAGGGCTGGAGCACGAAAATCTGGTCAATGAAATTGTTTTGCGCACCCAGGCGCAGGCGGAATACACGCACGAAAATTACGGCCACTTCGGCTTGAACCTGCGCCGCTACGCGCATTTCACCTCGCCGATCCGCCGCTACGCCGATCTTATCGTGCATCGCGCGCTGATCGCCGCGCTCCGGTTCGGGCCGGGCGGGATGCCGGACATAGCGGCGGGAGAACTCGCCGAAATCGCCGCGCGCATTTCGGCTTGCGAGCGCCGCGCCATGGCCGCCGAGCGCGAGACCGTCGACCGGCTGATCGCCGCGCATCTCGCCGACCAGATCGGCGCGTGCTTTTCGGCGCGCATCTCCGGCGTCACGCGCTCGGGGCTCTTTGTGCGGTTGCTCGACACCGGCGCCGACGGCTTCGTGCCCGCCGCGACTTTGGGGCGCGATTATTTCGCCTATGACGAGGCCGCGCATTCGCTCTCGTCGAAACGCACGGGCGAAAGCTATCGCCTCGCCGATGTGATCGAGGTGCGGCTGGTCGAGGCGACGCCGATCGCCGGCGCGCTACGCTTCGAGATCGCGGCGCCCGCGAGCGGCGCTCGGCCGGCCAGACAGACCAATGCGCGCGCCAAAACGACGCCGCGCGGCTCGAAAAGAACCCGGCAGGCGGGTTGACCTCCGCCAGCGCGGCGCAAAACACAGCACGCCAGCGCGGCGCAAAACACAGCCAAAGGGCAAATCCGCGGCGAACCTCCAACGGACGGCGTTTTGCAAGCCGGAGAAACCTTATTGCGGCCATCGCCTCGCCGAATTTTCAGGAAAAACCGTGCGCTACTATCGCGAATGGCCGCTTAGACGTTTCGTTTGAGCAAAAAATGCGCTAGGCGTCATTTCGCTACGGGGCGATACGCCATGCGCGCCGGCTGGAGCCAGCGAGAACAGTTCTCGGCTGTGTCCAGAAATTTCTAGTTTTCCCAGCGCGGCGCTTGGCCCTGCGTTGCGGGTGTGTAGCGCGAGAGCTTGGCGCGCGGGACGATTATACGGGAGGCCTTGGATGCCGTCTTATCTCGATCTGGCAGTGCTCGCTATCGTGCTGATTTCCGCGCTGCTGGCGTTGCTGCGAGGATTTACGCGCGAAGTGCTGGCGATTCTGTCTTGGGTCGCAGCCGGCGCGGCGGCGTATTATCTGCATCCGCTTGTGCTTCCTTATATTCGCCCCCATGTGCCTAAGGAGAATATCGCCCAGGGCGTCGCCATCGCCGTGGTGTTTTTTACAGCCTTGATCGTCGTCTCCATCGTCACGGTCAAACTGTCGGATCTGATCCTCGATTCGAAAATCGGCGCGCTCGACCGGACGCTGGGGTTCATTTTCGGCGCAGTGCGCGGCTTGCTTCTGGCGATCGTCGCCTTTGCTTTCTATGGTTGGCTCGCGCCCGAGGCGAACCAGCCGGAATGGGTGAGAAACGCGCGGATGAAGCCGATCCTCGAAGCCGGCGGCGAAAAGCTGCGCGATCTCGTCCCGCAAGATGTCGACGCGCTGATCGCCAGCCTGAAGCCCAAGAAGGCCGCGCCGGGCAACGAAGAGCCCCCGGCCGAGAGCGACAACGACAACCAAAAGCCCGCCGAACCGCCGGCGGAGAAGAAGAAGACCGACGCCTCGCCGCAGGGCGGCGCGCCGGCGCAATCTTCCGCCAAGCCTACGGATCAGGACCGGTTGAATTCGCCGCTCTCCGGCGCGAAGCCGGCGAATAAGATCAGATGACGCGCACAGCGCGCGCAAGCTGATAACGAGAGGACTTTAGCGATGAAGCGTTCGCCCGCGTCGCAGATCGTTCGGGAACATCCACGAACTCCACTCGGTCTCGACGACGATCGCTTGCGCGAATATTGCGGGGTTTTCGGCATTTTCGATCACCCCGACGCCGCGGTTTGCACAGCGCTCGGGCTGCACGCGCTTCAGCATCGCGGACAGGAGGCGGCGGGAATCGTGTCCTTCGACGGCTCTCGGTTTCACGCCGAGCGGCGTCTTGGCCTGGTCGGCGACCATTTCTCCAAGGAAAGCACGATCAAGCGCCTGCCGGGCGCGTCGGCCATCGGCCATGTGCGTTACGCGACGACCGGCGAGACCATTTTGCGCAATGTCCAGCCGCTGTTTGCCGAGCTGAATTCCGGCGGCTTCGCGGTCGGTCACAACGGAAATCTGACCAATGCGCAAACGCTGCGGCGCGAACTCATCCGCGAGGGCGCGATCTTTCAATCGACGTCCGACACCGAGGTCATTCTCCATCTCGTCGCCCGCAGCCGCAAGACCAAGCTGGTCGAGCGCTTCATCGAGGCGTTGCGGCAGATCGAGGGCGCCTATGCGCTGGTCGTGCTGACCAACCTCAAGCTGATCGGCGCGCGCGACCCCCTGGGGATTCGCCCATTGGTGATCGGCGAACTCCAAGGCAGATATATTCTGGCGTCCGAGACTTGCGCGCTCGACATTCTCGGCGCGCGCTTCGTGCGCGATGTCGAGAACGGCGAGATCGTGGTGATCTCGGAAGAGGGCATCGAGAGCATAAAGCCCTTTCCCAAGCAGGCGATGCGGCCCTGTATCTTCGAATATATTTACTTTGCGCGCCCCGACTCGATCGTGCACGGACGCCCCGTTTACGATGTGCGCAAGGCGATGGGCGCGCAACTCGCCCGCGAGCGCCGGATCGACGCCGACGTCGTGGTGCCGGTGCCCGATTCCGGCGTCCCGGCGGCGCTCGGCTATTCGCGCGAGGCGGGCATTCCGTTCGAACTCGGCATTATCCGCAACCATTATGTCGGCAGAACCTTCATTCAGCCGACGCAATCGGTGCGCGAAATCGGCGTGCGCCTGAAGCACAGCGCCAACCGCTCGGTCGTCGAAGGCAAGCGGGTCATTCTGATCGACGACTCCATCGTGCGCGGCACCACTTCCGTGAAGATCGTGCAAATGATGCGCGAGGCCGGCGCGATCGAGGTGCACTTCCTGATCTCGTCGCCGCCGATCACCCATCCCGACTATTACGGCATCGACACGCCGCAAAAGGACAAGCTGCTCGCCGCGACGCACAGCCTGGAGGAAATGCGCACGTGGATCGGCTGCGACTCGCTGGCCTTTCTGTCCATAGACGGCATTTATCGCGCCATGGGCGAGCCCGGGCGCAACAACCGGCGCCCGCAGTTCACCGACCATTGTTTTACGGGCGACTATCCGACGGCCCTCACCGATCTCGGAGCCGAGAACCGCGCGCAGCTGTCGCTGCTGGCGGAGGCGAGTTGAGGCGGGGATTCCGGATTGCAAGCCATCGATGGATGGCCGATGGAGTAGAAATTGCCAACAGTCTCTAAAGATTCTGTTGAAGCCAAAGCTTGGAATAATGGACAACCCAGTCCAAGTGGCGGCGGCTACGGCTTCAAGATTTCGGCCGCAGATCGCGACGCTTTCTTTCGTCAAGATCGCGGCAGTGTTGCGTTGTACCTTGGGGGACGTGCGGCGCCAGTGATGGTCAACACCGACAAGGCATCTTTTTGGGAGGGCAATTGTCGTGAACTGATCAGCCGCGACATAGGTTCGTGGATGCTGGAAACCCGCGCAGCCCCATGGGACTCAGGTAAACCACCACGCTTTCGCTTCACCGCGCGCACGGATTACGGTTTCGATGTGCGGAGGGCGTAAAATTCAATTTGAGACACTACCCAGATTTTCGCGTCCTCGCCGCGGGCGGCGTTGCGTGCTATAAAACCTCATGAGCGCGCCCGCCGTCAAACGCACGACCGTCGCCGAGTTCCTCGCCTTCGCGCAAACGCGGGAGGGTGGGCGCTACGAGCTTGTCGCCGGCGAAATCGTCGCCATGTCGCCCGAACGCGCCGAGCATGTGAAGGCCAAGGCCGTAATTTGGCGCGCGCTGGCGGCGGCGATCGATCGCGCCGGCGCGCCTTGCGAAGCTTTCGTGGATGGTCTCGCCGTCGTGGTCGACGACGAGACGGTCTATGAGCCCGATGCGCTCGTGAATTGTGGCGGAGCCATCGCGCCCGACTCACTGACCGCCCCATCGCCGGTCGCCGTCGTCGAAGTGATCTCGCCGTCTTCCCGCAATCTCGACAAGAGCATCAAGCTCGCCGGCTATTTTCGTATCGCCAGTCTCGCCCATTATCTCGTCGTCGATCTGGCGGCGCGGCTGGTCTACCACTACCGGCGCAATGGCGAGGGGCCGATGACCGTGGCGATCGTCAAGGACGGGACGTTGGAACTCGATCCGCCGGGGCTAACAATCGCGGTGACGGATATTTTTTCTTGAACCCCGCCCGGATCTTCGCATGACCTCCCCCTCCCCCCGCTTCGCGCTCGTCACCGGAGCCTCGCGCGGGATTGGGCGGGCCTTGGCGCTGGCGCTCGCGCGTCAGGGCGCGCATGTCGTGGCGCTGGCCCGCACGCAGGGCGCGCTCGACGACCTCGACGACGAAATTGGCGCAATGGGCGGCCAGGCGACGCTGGTCCCCTGCGACCTCGCCGACTTCGACGCGCTCGACCGGCTCGGCGCCGCTCTGTTCGAGCGCTTCGGCCGGCTCGACGTTCTGGTCGGGAATGGCGGCATTCTGGGGCCGCTCACGCCGCTGGCCCATGCCGATCCGAAGGACTGGACCAAGGTCATGGCGGTCAACGTAACGGCCAATTGGCGGCTGATCCGCTCGCTGGACCCGTTGCTGCGGGCTTCAAGCGCCGGACGCGCGCTGTTCATCACCTCGGGCGCAGCGCATCGCGCGCAGATGAAGCCTTACTGGGGACCCTACGCCGTGTCCAAAGCCGCCCTGGAGGCGATCGCCCGAACCTATGCCGCGGAAACCGAAAACACCAGCTCGATCAAAGTAATGCTCGCCAACCCCGGCCCGCTGCGCACCCGCATGCGCGCCCTCGCCATGCCCGGCGAAGACCCCAGCGCATTGCGAACGCCCGAGGAATTCGCGGCGAAAGCCGTCGCTCTCTGCGCGCCGGAGTGGCGCGAAAGCGGCAGGCTTTACGATTTTCCAAGCGACCGCGTGCTGGACTTCGCCTCTCCAGCATAAGCGCCTGAACACGCCGCGGGAGGCGGCCGAGCCGTAACTCCCGCGCCGATGCGACCCGGTTACTTTGTGATGAGATGACGCCGCGGGAAACGCGGCGGCGGCTGATCGGGAACGTAAACAAGCGTCAGACTTTCGATCCCGGCGGTGATGCCGATACCTGTCCCCGCTTCCAGTTGAAGCGGCTGCAATGAAAACGTATTGTCCGACCCGCCGACCAGCAAGGCTCCGCCGCCGCCCACGCCCAATTTGACCGAAGTGTTCGGCCCAGCATATTGGCCCGCCAGCGCGCCCGGCCCGACATGACCCGTCGCGGCGCCCACCAACCAGATAGCCTCTCCCGCACCATTGATGGTGATGTTGGCCCCGACTTTGGTCAACTTGCCCAGATAATGCACCGGCTGGAGGCCTTCGTCATCGTCCTGAAAGACGCAGTCAAGCTCCTGATTCTCGATGAGAATCGTGATGCCGTTGCCGGACAGCCGACATTGCAGCGCGCCCGCCCGGTCGCCAGCGGCGGCGACCCCAGGCGCAAAAGCCGCAAGCAGAACTGCGCCGCAGAGCGCTCGTCCGACGGCTCCCGGCCTAAAATTAAAAATGTCTCGCATGTCAGCCCTCCACTTTTCGCTTTTCGGGGCGCCCTTGCCACTGCTGGCGCCGCGCTTTAACAATGACGCCAGCCTAACCGGGCTGCACCACCGGCTTAAACGTAATCCAGGATGGCCCGAAAGCAAGCCGTCCGAGCGGCAAAGTCGACGTTTGACCGGGCGGTTTGGCGCGACCTCGCGTCGCGCGTATCGGCTGAGCCCAAGGTTTGAGCGAGATTCTTGATCCTTGGGGCGGAATCGGGCACAAGTCGCCGCGAGGCTAGAGCCAGTTCCGCAAAAGGCGATCGACTTTTGCGACGAGAACTTGCTCCAGCGTTTTGATCTTGCGCGATGTCTCGTCCTTCGAACGATTGCGTTCGAAGGACGAGCGCGCTAAGCCATCCCCGGCGCAAGCCGCCTGTTTTCGTTGCGAAAGATAACCATGTCGGAAACTTTGCGCGTCGGCGTCGCCGGGGTTGGCACGGTCGGCGCAGCGGTCACGCGTCTGCTGACCAGGCAGGCGGACGCGCTTGCGTCCCGCACCGGCCGGAAAATCCTCGTGACAGCGGTTTCGGTTCGCGACCCCGGCAAGGAGCGCGACGCCGATCTTGGCGGCTGCGAGTTCTTCGCCGATCCGGTCGCGCTCGCCGCCTCGCCCAAGATCGACCTGTTCGTCGAACTGATCGGCGGCGCGGAGGGGCCGGCGCGGGCCAGCGTCGAGACGGCGCTGGCGCATGGCAAATCCGTCGTCACCGCCAATAAGGCGCTGCTCGCCGCGCATGGCCTGAAACTCGCCGCTCTGGCCGAGGAAAAGCACGTCGCCCTGGCGTTCGAGGCTTCGGTGGCCGGCGGCATCCCGATCGTCAAGACGTTGCGCGAAGGCCTCGCCGGCAATTCGATCCAGCGCGTTTACGGCATCCTCAACGGCAGCTGCAATTACATCCTCTCGCGCATGGAGCGCGAGCAATTATCGTTCGAGCAATGTCTCGCCGAAGCGCAAAGGCTTGGCTACGCCGAAGCCGATCCAACCTTCGACATCGGCGGCTTCGACACCGCGCATAAGCTCTCCATTCTCGCCTCGCTGGCTTTCGGCGTGCGCATAGCGCCCGAGGCGATCGACATCGAAGGCATAGAGCGCGTGTCGCTCGCCGACATCGCGGCGGCTGGCGAACTCGGCTTTCGCATCAAGCTGCTGGGCGTCGCGCAGCGAACCCTGGAGGGCGTCGAACAGCGCGTGCACCCGACCATGGTGCGCAAGACCACGCCTATCGCCGAAGTCATGGGCGTGCTCAACGCCGTCACCATCGACGCGGACGCCGTGCACGAACTCACCCTGGTCGGCCCCGGCGCGGGCGGCGACGCGACCGCTTCCGCCGTCGTCGCCGACATCGCCGACATCGCCAGAGGCGTGCGCTCGGCGCCATTTGGCGTGCCCACCGCAGCGCTGCGCGAATTACGCCGCGCGCCGATCCGTCAACATGAAGGCGGTTATTACATTCGTCTGTCCGTGCCCGACGTTCCCGGCGCCTTCGCCGGCATCGCGACCCGCATGGCCGAGCGCGGCATATCGCTCGAAAGCATCATGCAGCACGGCGGACGCCCCGGCGCCGACCGGCCGGTCGGCGCGGCGGGAAGCGGCGCGACCGTTAAGGACGATTTGCGCAGCATCATCCTGATCACCCATGCGACGAGCGAACATCTGGTGCGAGAAGCACTCGACGCGATCTACGCCGATGGCGTGATCGACGCGCGCGCGCAAGTGATCCGCATCGAGCGCGAATAACCTCAAGTCAGGAGGAAGGCCCTTGGCAGGAAGGCCCTTGGCGCAGCCGCCGCTGGTCGACGAACAATCCATCGAACGCTTCCTGGCGTTGGCCCTGGCGCGCGCATCCGAACGCGCGGCGGTCGCGGCGGCGCGCCTGCGCGGTCGCGGCGACGAAATGGCCGCCGACGAGGCCGCCGCGCGAAGCATGCGCGCGGAATTGCAGCGCCTGCCGATCCGCGGACGCGTCGTCATCGGCGAGGACGAGCACGCCGCGGCGTTGTTTATCGGCGAGGAGATTGGCGCCGGCGAAGCTCCGCTGCTCGACCTGGCCGTAGCGCCGCTGGAGGGCGCGACGCTGTGCGCGAAGGACATGCCCGGCGCCATCTCCATTGTCGCGATGGCCAAAGCCGGTTCGCTGCTCTACGCGCCGGATGTCTACATGGACAAAATCGCCATCGGCCCCGGCTATCCGCCAGGCCTCGTCGATCTCGATCGGGAGCCCGGCGAAAACATCGCGGCGCTGGCGCGCGCTAAGAACGTCGACGACAGCGACATCGCCGTCTGCATTCTCGACCGCCCGCGCCATGCCGAACTGATCGCCAAATGCCGCCGCGCCGGCGCCAGCGTGCGGCTGATTTCCGACGGCGACGTGGCTGGCGTCATCTTCACCGCGCAGCCGGCGAAAACCGGCGTCGACATGTATCTGGGACGGGGCGGCGCGCAGGAGGGCGTGTTGGCCGCGGGCGCGCTGCGCTGCGTGGGCGGGCAAATGCAGGGGCGTCTCGTGCTCGACACGCACGCCAAGATCGCCCGGGCGGCCGCGATGGGCATCACGGACCCGCGCAAAAAACACGACATGCGCGATCTCGTCAGCGGCGACGTGATCATCTGCGCGACCGGCGTCACCGATGGCCCGCTCGTCGCCGGCGTCGGCTTCGGCAAAAACGTGATCACCACCGAAACGGTCGTCTATCACTCCTTCACCGGCACGGTGCGCCGCATTCGCGCCGAGCACCACGCCGGGAAGATGCAGGATTGAGTTCGTCGTGGAGGGTCACGGCCGCGCACGCCGCCGCGACCCATGCGCGTTCTAATAGTTCCGGCCCGATTCCAGCTGCGTTTTCGCATCGGCGGCCTTGCGCGGCGGCGGGGTCAGATCGGGCGCCGGCTGCTGCGCGGCGCAGGCCGCTATGGCGACAAGCAACAGCAGCGCTACGGGACGAAGAAGTTTCATTGAAGGCCTCCAGTTGCGCGGCGAAGACATGTTGGGCAGGGAAGATATGCGTCGTTCGACGCCGACGCCGCGCCCAACGAGACCTTGGCTTTACGTCATTGTTGTGATCGGCGCCGCTTAAACGGAAAGCTTTAAGCCAAATTCCTGCGCAAATTTTTGGCGGCGGCGAGAGCCGATGGCGCCGCGCCGATAAAATGGCGCCGATAAAATGGCGCCGCGCCGATTTTCGGCGCGGGGGCCTCCCGGGGCGAAATCCGCCCCGGCGAGGTTCAGGACAGCCCTCGCGCGACGATCCGAGGCTCAGTATTGAGGATGCGGGGTATCCTTGCCGCGCGGCGGCAGGATCGGATATTCGATCCTCGGCTGATCGCCCGTGAGCGTGCCGAGGAAAGCGACGATGGCGCCCGTTTCATCGGGCGTCAGCGTCTCGTTGAGCTGATCCGCCGCCATCAGATTGACAGCCTCTTCCAAAGTCCAAACCTGTCCGGTGTGGAAATACGGCGCCCGCAACGCGACGTTGCGCAGCGGGGCCGCGCGAAACACAAAATCGTCGGCGCTGCTCTTGGTCACCGCGCTACGCCCCTTATCGGCGAAAGGTCGGATCAACTCGCTGGGGTTTTGCGCGACGCCGAACGGGAAATAGGCCGCGCCGCCAAGATTCACGCCGCCGTGACAGCCGGCGCAGCCCTTATCGATGAACAGCCGCAGGCCCTTCTTCTCCACATCGTTGATCGCGGTCGCGTCGCCCTTGAGGAAGAGATCGAAGCGCGCGTTCGGCGTGATCAACGTCGTCTCGAAGGCCTCGACCGCCTTCGCCATGTTGTCGAAGGACACCGGCGTCGCATCGCTGGGAAAAGCCTTCTGGAATTCGGCGACATAGGCAGGCATGCTGCTCAGCGTCGCCTCGACGGCCGCCGGCGTGTTGTTCATCTCGACGCTCGCCTGCACCGGTCCCTTGGCCTGCGCCTTGAGATCCGCGGCGCGGCCGTCCCAGAACTGCGCGACGTTGAACACTGCGTTCAAGACTGTCGGCGCGCGGCGCGGCCCTTTTTGCCAGCCGTGACCGACGGAGGTCGGGCCCGCGTCGACGCCGCCGGTGCTCAGATTATGGCAGGTCGCGCAGCTCAGCAGTTGGCTCTTGGAGAGGCGCGGCTCGAAAAACAGCTTGCGGCCCAGTTCGACCTTGGCGGGCGTGACATCGTTGTTCTTCACGACGCTGGCGACCAGCGAAGAATCGATCGGTTGGAAGACGGCAGCGGCGTCGTGCTGCAAATCGCCCGCGACGGCCGCGAGAGGGAAGAGGAAAATCGCGCTCAACGCGGCGATCCATGACCGTGACATCTGTTTCTCCTAGAAGATTTTCCACCAAGACGATTGACGCGCGTTGTGCGCCGCGAGCTTCGACCGCCGCCCCGGCCAAGTAACACAAGGAAGGCGCGACGGCAAAGTCAAGCATATGCTTTCAATGCAGGGAATTTATTTGAAATACAAGCTCATTTGTCATAAGCTTGACTTATGCTCCTGGCAGCCTCCGTCCCACCGCTCCGGAGCCAATCGACGCCAGATTTAAATATTTCCGGTTGCGTCTTTTGACGAGTATATTGCATCGCACAATTTCGAGTGCGGGTTATTCGGTTTCGCGTCGCCCTAACTCTTCATTCGATGTGAACAATGCTTGCCAGGATTGCTAAAGCAGGGCAGGATAGCGGCCAATGAGAGCAAGGAGCGACCTGGAAAATGGCCGGCGCTCTTAAGTTAAAAAAACGAGGCGGAGCCATCCGCCCGCAGCCAAGCGGAGGGGCAAGTATGGCCAAGCGCATGCAATGGGGAGCGCTTCTCATGGCGCTTGCCGGCTTCACCGCCGGCGCTACGTTAAAATGCGAGGCGGAGCCGCTCGGTTTGCCGCCCGTTCCGATCCCCGCCGACAATCCGCAAACGCCCGAGAAAATCGCGCTGGGCAACAAGCTGTTCCACGATGTCCGTTTCTCCGGCGACGGGACGATCAGTTGCAGCACCTGTCACGCCAACGAAAAGGCCTTTACCGACGGCCCGCGCAAGACCTCGCGCGGCATCCGCGGACAATTTGGAACGCGCAACGCGCCGACCGTGATCAACGCGGCCTATTTCCACACGCTGTTTTGGGACGGGCGCGCGTCTTCGCTCGAGGATCAATCGCAAAATCCCCCGCTCAATCCTGTCGAGGGAGGCCTCACGTCGTTCGAGCCCTTCCTGAAGGTCGTGCGCGAGGACCCCGCCTATGCGGAAGCGTTCCAAAAGGTCTTCAACGCCAGCGGCGCCGGTATCACGATCGAGCATGTCAAAAAGGCCATCGCCAGCTACGAGCGCACGCTGATCTCCGGCGATTCGCCGTTCGACCGCTGGTATTTCCAGCATGACGCCGTGGCGATTAACGACGCCGCCAAGCGCGGCTTCGAGGTTTACGTCGGCCAGGGCCGCTGCGTGTCCTGCCATGTGATCGAGCAGGACCAGGCCTTGTTCACCGACAATCGCTTCCACAACATCGGCGTCGGCATCAACAAGATCCAGGCCGACACGCCGCGCTTGGTGGCGGAGTTCCTGAAGGCCAAGGCCGCCGGCGCCTCGGTCGACAAGACGGTGTTGTCCGACCCCAAGACTTCGGACCTTGGACGCTTCGCGGTGACGACGCGTTTCGACGAGATCGGCGCCTTCAAGACCTCGACCCTGCGCAACATAGCGGTCACTGGCCCCTATATGCACGACGGCTCGCTCAAGACGCTGAAGGATGTCGTCAAGCATTATAATGACGGCGGCAAGAGCGCCGGCGATCCGTCGGTCAACCCCTATCTCTCGGGCGGAATTCGTCCTCTAAATCTCTCCGAGCAGCAAATGGACGACCTCGTGGCCTTCATGGAAACATTGACGAGCCCCGCCTACGTCAATGCGAAGACAAAGGAAGGCGACGTGACGCCATGAGCGGACGCCGCGTCCTCGAACCCTCTTCAACAAGCAAAAATATGCGCCGCGAAACAAACGCGGGAGCGGGAGGATCAAATCCATGAGCAAATTGATCACCAGACGAAGCGTCATGGCCGCGGGCGCGGTCGGCGCCATCGGGACGCTGACGACGCTTCCCATCAGCATGGTGCGCCTCGCCTTCGGCGGCACGCGCGACGACTTCACCTTCACCTACATCTCCGACTCGCATATCCAGCAGATCAAGGGCGCGAGCTTCGTGCGCAACTGGGACATGGGCCTAAAGCGCGCGGTGGCCGAAGCCAATCTGGTGCAGCCGGAATCCGATTTCGTGATGTTCGGCGGCGACCTCGCGCAGCTTGGCAAGAAGGAGGAACTCGACCACGGCGCCGAGATTCTCTCCTATCTCTCGCCCAAGCTGCATTGCGTGATGGGCGAGCACGACTACTACCTCGACCTCGGCGAATATTGGAGCAAGCTTTACGGCGCCCAGCATTACAGCTTCGACCACAAGGGCGTGCATTTCGTCGTGCTGAACTCGATTCTGACGTTCGACGAATGGACCTTCCATCGTTGGCCGACCGCCGAACAGCGCATGTCGGAAATGGCCGGGCTCGACAACCCCAACAGTTCGCCGTTCATGGTCGGCGAAAAGCAGCGGAACTGGCTGAAGGAAGACCTCGCGAAAATCTCCCACGAGACGCCGATCGTCGTGTTCTCGCATTCGCCACTGCAAAAAATCTACAAGGGCTGGAATTTCTGGACCGACGACGCCGAACAGGTGCAAGCGCTGTTGCAGCCGTTCAATTCGGTCAATGTGATCTACGGCCATGTGCATCAGATTCAATATAACCAGATCGGCAACATCTCGTTCAATTCGGTGATGGCGACCTCCTGGCCGTGGCCCTACCCGCAGACTTACGCCCAGGCCGAAAGCCATCTGCCGGTGCTCACCGTGCAGATGAATCGCGGCGATCCCTTCTTCGAGCGCGACGCGACCGGCTGGCAGTTGATCGACGTGAGCTCGGGGCGCATCGCCGCGCGCTACCAGCTTTGGGACAACGAACCGCGCACCGTCGCCTTCGATCACAAACAAGGACGGCCGGTCGATCTCGCCTATCAGGAGCCGACCAATCGCCGCCCCCCGCAAACCCATTATTGATCAGGAGCCGACGATGCGCCGCACCCTCGCCGTCCTCGCCATTGGCTGTTCGCTCGCCGCGCCGGGCGCGCGCGCCGACGAATTCACCAAGGCGGACATTGAACGCTGGCAAAACGAATATCAATCCGTCGTCGCCGAGGGCCGCGCCCTGTGGACCAGCGGCGCGCTCGGAACCAATGGCGTCGCCTGCGGACAATGCCATCCCAACGCCGCCAACACGCATCCCGAGACCTACCCGAAATTCCAAAAGCAATTGGGCAAGGTCGCGCAACTGTTCGAGATGGTGAACTGGTGTCTCAAGAATCCGCTGGAGGGCAAGGCGCTCGCCGCCGATGATCCGAAGATGACGGCGATCATCTCCTATGTGAACCAGGAGCGGCGCGGCGTGAAACTGGCGCCGGGGACGCATTAGCAGGCCCTCCGCTGCGGGCGTTAACGGCAAATTTTCTATTGTGAGGTTTCCCTATTGGACGCGCAATCCAATGGGGACCTTGGCCGATGAACCGCCTCTTGACGCCATCGGACCGATGGAGACTGACCCTCCTTGGCGGCTGCTTGGCCCTGGTGCTGATCTTTCAGCCGTTGACGTCCATGACGATCGCCTCCGCGACCTTCGTCCTGCCGATTCTTCTCATCGCTTTCGTCGGCGTGCTTGGGCTGGTCTATCGCGTGCTGGGCCGCGACGAGGGCATAGCCGCCACCTGCTTCGCGTTGTCGCAACTCTTGCTGTTTTCGAACTGCATCGCCCTGCTGAACTATCTCGGGTTGGCGCTGCATCGTCCGCTGAACGACGCGTTCCTGGCTCAGACGGACAGCGCGCTCGGACTGGACTGGTGGGCCTATGTGGTCTGGCTAAAGTCCAACCCCTTCGTCGCCCAGGCCACCACCATGGCCTATAATTCCTCGCTGATCCAATTCGTTGTCGCGATCCTGCTGCTGGGGTTCACGCGGCGCTTCGAACGCCTCGACCAACTCTCGCTCGCTTTCATGATCGGGGCGATCATCACCGTGGGGGCGTGGTGTCTGTTCCCGAGCTTTGGGGCTCTGCCATTGCATTATGCTCAGGGAATGGCGCAACCCTCCTTCTTCCTCGCGATGTCGAAACAGGAAGCGCTGGGATTGCTGGCTTTGCACTCCGGCCCCGTGCCGCCGCTGCGGTTCGACCAGTTGACCGGCCTCATCGGATGCCCGTCGTTTCACACCGTCATAGCCATTCTGACCGTCCACGGGCTCCGACGCGTTGCTTGGGCGGGGCCCGTGGCGGCGGCGGTCTCCATTCCCGTATTTCTTTCCATTCCCGCGGACGGCGGCCATCATTTTATCGACATAGCCGCGGGAGTCGTCGTGGCGGCTGCGTCGATCGCCCTCGCCAACCTCGCGCTGCGCCAGCGCCTGGAGCGTCCAGTCATCGCGCAGGAAGCCTTCGCCTGACGGCCGGACGAAGCCGCCGTCACAACAGAACCGTCCTGCCCGACAGCCGCCGATATTCGCCGAGCGCATAGCGGTCCGTCATGCCGGCGATATAATCCGCGACGACGCGCGCGCGCGCTTCCACACCGCCTTTGGCGGCAAGTTCGGCCCATTCCTGCGGCATCAGGCCCGTATTCGCCATCAAAGCGGGAAACAGGAAGGAGATCGCCTCGCGCGCCTGCTCCCAGACGCCCATCACCTTGGCGTGGCGATACATATGCGCGAACAGAAACCGCTTCACCTCGCGCTCGGCCTGCGCCATGGCGGGCGAAAACCCCACCAGCGTCGCTTCGGCGCAGCGGATGTCTTGCGCAGCTTTCGGCGCCGCGCGGGCAATCCGCGCCCGCGATTCGTCGATGGCGTCTTCGACAAAGCGGGTGATGACGCGCCGCGTCAGTTCGTGGATCACCCTTTGCCGTTCGAGGCCGGGATAGAGCGCCGCGACTTCCGCCAGCAGCGCGCCGATGAATTCGACGCCGGCGATGTCGTCCAGGTCGAACAGCCCGGCGCGCAGCCCGTCGTCGATGTCGTGGGCGTTATAGGCGATGTCGTCGGCGACCGCCGCCGCCTGCGCCTCGGCGCCGGCGAACAGCGACAGCTCCAGCGGAAAAGCCGCGTCGAATTCGAGGATATAGGGGGCCACGGGCTTGTTCGCCCCCCTCCCCGTCAACGGCCCATTGTGTTTGACCAGCCCTTCCAGCGTCTCCCAGCACAAATCCAGCCCGTCGTAGCGCGCATAACGGCGCTCCAGCTTGGTCACCACGCGCAGGGCCTGGGCGTTGTGGTCGAAGCCGCCGAAAGCGGCCATGCAATCGGTCAGCGCGCCCTCCCCCGCGTGGCCGAAGGGCGTGTGGCCGAGATCATGGGCGAGCGCCACCGCCTCGGCGAGGTCTTCGTCGAGCGCCAGCGCCCGCGCCAACGCCCGGGCGATCTGCCCGACCTCGATCGTATGGGTCAGCCGCGTGCGAAAGTGATCGCCGTCGAGCGGAACGAACACCTGCGTCTTATGAGCGAGGCGGCGAAAGGCGGTCGAATGCAGAATGCGATCGCGGTCGCGCTGAAACTCGCTGCGCGTGCGCGACGGCGCCTCCTCGATGAGCCGCCCGCGCGAGCGCGTCGCATCGCAGGCGTAAGGCGCCAGAGGCGAGCGGACAGCCAAGGAAATACTCCCATCATTGAAAGGCCATCGCGGCGCGCCTATGATAGAGCTAATTAGCGCGGGCCGCGAAGCATCCGCAAGATTTTCGCGCGATCCGCCGGCCGGAAAGGGACAATACAAATGAGCGGCGCACAAACCACGGCCCAAGTCGCCACGGCCCAAGTCGCCACGGCGCAAGTCGAACTCAGCGAAGTGGCCGCGCGGCGAATCGCCGGCCTTCTCGCCAAGGAAGCGCCCGGCGCGGTGTTTCGCGTCGGCGTCGATGGCGGCGGCTGCTCGGGTTTCAAATATTCATACGCAGTGGATGCGGCGCCCGGCGCCAGCGATTTTCTGATTGAACAGGCGGGCGCAAGACTCGTCGTGGACGAGACTTCGCTGGCCTATCTGCAAGGCGCCCGCATCGATTTCGTCGACGATCTGATGGGCCAGGCCTTTCGCATCGAAAATCCCAACGCTTCGTCCTCCTGCGGCTGCGGCGTTAGTTTTTCGATCTAACCCCATGCGCCGCCGAAAAGCGGTTCTTCGCGGAGCGAAATTTTGGACGCGCTGTTCATCGGCCACGCCTATATCGACGTCAGCATGATCGCCGACGCCCTGCCCCACGGCGACGAAAAGACCGTCGCCAAGGACTATGCGGTGTCCTTTGGCGGCAATTCGGCGACGGCGGCCTTCGCCTGCGCCAAGCTCGGCCACTCGCCCGATCTGTTGATCCCCGTCGCGCGCGACTGGCTCAGCCATATGTTCATGGATATGGCGGCGACCTATGGCCTGCGGGTCCACGCGCGCCGCGTGGCGCGAAGCTCGCTGTCCTTCGTGTTTCCACATGGGAGCCAACGCGCGATTCTTCGCGCCCGCGACGACGCCTATTTACAATCCTTCCCGCGCCTCGACCTTTCAAGCGCGAAACTGCTGCATCTCGACGGCCATATGGGTGACGCCGCGCTCTATTACGCTAAGGCGGCGCGTCAAAATGGCGTGCTGGTGTCGCTCGACGGCGGCGCGTTGCGCCCCGGTCTGCTGGAGCTGCTGAACCTTGTCGACGTGGCCATCGTCGCAAAGGACTTGTGCCGGCAAATGAAGTTGTCGGAATTGGAGATGCTGACCTTTCTCAAGGAGAAGGGCTGCCGCATCGGCGGCGTCACCAATGGCGAAAAGGGGTTGCTGTGGTTTGAGGGGGGCGGCGAAATGCAAAACTTGCCGGCGCTGTGTGTGCCGGCCGAAAAAATCGTCGACACGTCGGGCGCGGGCGACGTGTTCCACGGCGCCTATTGCGCGTCCTTTCTCGACGACCCGACGGCGCCCTGGCGCGAGCATTTCGAATTCGCCAGCGCCGCCTCGGCGCATAAGGTGCAGCATCTCGGCAACGAGGCCGGCCTGCCCTCCCGTTCCGACATCGCCCTCGCCCGCCGGCATTTCGCGGCGGTCGCTTGAGGCCTCTCGCCGCAGCATCTCCACAAGGCGGCATCTCCACAACACCGAGCGATTCGCGTTGTTCGCGTCTGACCTTACGCCAGGCGCCGACCCGAGAAATAGGCGCGTTCCGCTTGGGCGGGCGTCAAGTAAAAGCGCTCGCCTTCCCTGTATGCGGCGTTTCCGGTGACGACTTCAAACTCGTACATGCCGACGACCGGCTGCAACGCAGGATTATTTTGCGCCGAGGGTTTGCTGCGAAGACAGACGCTTTTCGGCAAATGGCCCCAATGGGCGCGCTGCCCCGACAATTCCAGAACGCCGCTTCCGCTGTGCTCACTGACGCTCATCGCCGCCTCCCCGTCCTCACGACAGGCGCGATTAAAACCCGCCAAGCGTCCTAAATCCAATTGTCGTTTCCGATTGAGCGATGCATTTTATGCATCATGGAACTGCAATGGATCGACGACTTTCTCGCGCTGTGCCAGACACGGAATTTCACGCGCGCGGCTGAAGCGCGTTGCACGACGCAATCCGCCTATAGCCGTCGCGTGCAGAGACTTGAGGAATGGCTTGGCGCGCCGTTGTTTTATCGCGAGCGGCGGCCGGTGGCCCTCACGCCGGCGGGAGAACAGTTCCTGAAGCGCGCGCATCGCCTGCGCGAAGATATTTTCGACGCGCGCCGCGCGGTGCTCAGCGCTTCGAGCCACTTCAAGCAGTCGCTCCGCATTTATACGACCAATACGCTCGCCGCCTCGTTCCTCACGACGTGGCTGGCCGAACGCAAATTCGAGAACTATTCGCTAATCGTCGCATCAATATCCGGCTGTCTCGAAGCGGTGAGGCGCGGGCATGCCGACATGGGCCTGATCCCTCATTTTGCCGGCGAGGAAGCCTTGCTTGGCCTGACAACGCAGGAAATCGGGCAGGATCGTTTGATGCTGGTGGCCGGTCCGACGTTGCGACGCCCTGTGACCTTGATCCAAAAGAAACTCTGCGGACCGGTGATGGTCTATACGCCCGGCACGACATATGGCGCGCAAATCGCCGCGATGCTGGAGCGCCATCGAATTCACATCCAGGAATCGCCGGTCTGCGAGAGCGCCTCGGCGGAGGCCTTGCTTGCGCAGGTCAAAGCGGGATTGGGATCGGCGTGGATTCCCGAAATCCTGTTGCGCGGCAGCAAGGCGAAGAGATGCCCGGCGCCGGAATTCTTCGATATTTCCTACAAAATACTGCTCGTCAAACCGCAATAACGGCGTCGCCGCGCGTCACCTGCTGAAGAAGGAGAAGTTGATCGAATAGGTCAAGCCTCTCGGCGGCGGCGGAAAGGGCGCCGCCCGGCGCACTGCGGCGACGGCCGCCGCATCGAGGTCGGGAAGACCGCTCGATTGCTGGATCCCCACGCCCGCAAGATTGCCCTTGATGTCGACGTTAAATGCCAGAACTCCGGCGCCCTGGAGATGATTCGCCTTGACGCGATCGGGGATGTGCATGCCCGGCACGATCAGGCCCCACAAGGTCGAGAGATAGGTCGTGTTGGCCGTGCCGCCGGTGACCGGCGCCGCCTTGGCCGCGCCGCTGAACTGATAATAGGGAACAGGCTCGGGGTTGGTGAGTTCATCGGCGAGGGATTTGGCGCCCTGTTTCGTCTCGCCTTGCGACTGCGCCCGGGCCTCTTTTTCGTCGGGCTTGTCGCGATTTATCTCCGCTCGCTCGGTGACTTCCGCGTCGGGCTTGTCTTCGGCCTGCTTGACGGCGGAGCGCTCCGGCGAGGTCTCTGGCGCGGTTTGCTCCACGGGGCTCGGCCGCTTCTCGGGCGACGGCTTTTGCGCGGTCTGTTCGGATGGCGGCGCCCTGCGAGCCGCCTTGGTCTCCTTGTCCTTCGCAGCCCGATTGACCTTCTCCTGGCTTTCCGCGCGCGGCGCGTCCGTCGCGGGCTCCTCGTACGGCTGCTGCTGCTTGGCCTCGGACTTCTTTTGCGGCGGCTCTTCCTTGGGCTTTTCTTCCTTGGGCTTTTCTTCCTTGGCTTGCGGTTCGGGCTTGGGAGCCGGCGGGGGCGGTGGCGGTTCGACGATGATCTCGACCGGCGTTTCCTGGGTTTGAGTCTGGCGCGGCAGCAAAATGGCGTCGAGGATCACCAGCGCCGCGAAAATAGCCGCGTGGAGCAGCAGACAAAATCCCAAAACCGCAAAAAAACGCCTGCGCCGCGGCCCGGCAGGCTGCGGCGGTTCGATCATTCGCTCGATGGCGTTGGCTTCGAGACTCACGTCAAAAATACGAGGGGTTGGGCGCCTGGGCGCCTTGCAACAGTGAACGTCGCGCGGCTTTCGTTCGGCCTATGAAGGCGACGCCGCGCGAACGGCGCCGGAGATTGCCACAGCGGCGGCGTCGCCGCCAATCGCATCTTTGCGCCGTCGACGCAACCCTTAACGGCGCGTTGGATTCGGCTGACGCCGCGACCGACATGGTCCTCGCCGATATTCTCGAACGGCGTCAGTCTGCGCACAACCAAAGGCGATTCGTAATTACCCACCCGCATTTTTAGGGCGTGGATTTTGGCGGTGTCAGGCGACGATTTCGAGGATGGTCTGGAAGGGGTTTGCGCCCTTGAGCCTTGCGGTGTCGACGGTCGTGCGCACG
>Ga0182030_10006909_pt1 | contig 23795 bp, 22 predicted proteins | sample 812S3MmetaG_FD_121299 | JGI IMG/M metagenome (GOLD analysis project Ga0182030, IMG submission 121299) | Permafrost microbial communities from Stordalen Mire, Sweden - 812S3M metaG (Illumina Assembly) | ecosystem: Environmental > Terrestrial > Soil > Wetlands > Permafrost | place: Sweden...
GTTTCTGTTTCAGGATGGAGAGGGCGATTACCGGGTTGCAGGTGGCGCCCACCGCCCCGTGCCCGATGGAATAGGCCAATTCGTCGAGGTCCGCGGAATCGTTCCACAGGCACGTGGGCGTGGCCTGCGTCATCTGCAATAAGGTGCTCTGGTGAGCAGCGAGGCTCGAAGACATAAACCTCCAAAAGCGCCGGATGATTACGTGTGCAGTCTGATCGTAGCCCCATGAAAGCCGCCCGGTCAAGAAGAAAATCGGAGCCGTCCGTCCGCCGAAGCGTCAAAGAAGCCGCATATTACACACGTGTTCAGGTCAATCCGCCAGCCGTCACCCTCGCGGCGGGAAGAGGAACTCCAGAACCCGGCCGAACCGCTCTCCCCAGGCCTGTTCATTGTGCTGGTGCCCCTGCGCTTCCTCATAGTAAAGATCCGCCCCGGGGCGCCAGCCCTTGGCGGCCAGGGCCTCGTTCAGTAGCCGCGCGTCTTCAACCACCCGCGCCGGGTTACGCCCTTCCGCCGTGCCCGTGTCGAGCCAGATTCGCGGACGAGGCTGCCGGGGCATCCAACGCTCCACCAGTTGCAGCGTGGAGTGATCGTCCCACCAGACCGAAGGCGAAAGCAGCGCCAGTTTTCCAAAGATCCGCGGATAGTTCACGCCCGCCACCAGCGCGGCCAGTGCTCCCAGGGAAGATCCGCCCACCGCCGTATCCGCTGCCGTTCTGCGTGTCCGGTAATGCTGGTCCAGGAAAGGCTTGATCTCGCGCGCCAGCATGTCCGCATTCCGCCCCGCTTTGCCGCCTTTGCGCGAACGCCGGTCGCGCGTCGGCGTGTATTCCGAAATCCGCCTCAGGCCCGCGTTGTAAATTCCAGCCAGGATCACCGGCTCCATTCGCCCGCTATGGATCAGTTCATCGGCCGTCAGATCCGCCCGCCAGTCGTTGCCTCCAAAGGCCGTTGCCGGGTCGAACAGGTTCTGCCCATCCTGCAGGTAAAAAACCGGGTAGCGGCCACTCGACGTCTCATACCCTGGCGGCAGATATACCGCGATGGACCGCGCCGTGGAGAGGTAGCGGGAGGGAAAGCGGGGATGCAGACGGAGACGTCCGTCGTCTTTCGCGCGCGGGGCCAATCGTTCAGTGTACGATATGAGGAGCCTTCCCTAAGCGACATGCGCCGCGATTACATCAAGTGGTACAGCCCTTCTCTTCACCGGGATATGGAACTGTTGGCCTACGGCCACGCCGGCTTCCCGATTGTAGTCTTCCCCACTTCGGGCGGCCGCTTCTTCGAATATGAGGACCGCGGCATGGTCGGCGCCCTGGCCCCCAAAATCGACCGCGGCGAATTGCAGGTCATCTGTGTCGATTCCGTGGATCAGGAATCCTGGTACAACCGGTCCATCGCCCCGCCCGATCGGCTGCACCGCCAGAACGCCTTCGATGCCTACCTGACCCGCGAAGTCGCGCCCTTCATCCGCGACCGCACCACCTGGGGCCAGATCGGAACCACCGGATGTAGTTTCGGCGGCTACCACGCCATCAACTTCGCGCTGCGCCATCCCGATATCGTCACCTACGCCGTCAGTATGTCCGGCGCCTTCGATATTCCGCGCCGCTTTCTGGATGGCTATTACAACAGCGACGCGTATTTCAATAGCCCGCTCGACAGCGTGCCGAACCTCGATGATCCGTGGTTCCTGGAACGCATGCGGCGCAGCTATTATGTACTGGTAGTGGGCAACGGCGATCCGCTCTTCGACCAGAATGTGAAGATGGCCCACGCCTTCGGCATCAAGGGCGTGCCGCACAAGCTGGACGTCTGGGAAGGCTTCGGCCACGATTGGCCGTGGTGGCAAAGCATGGCTGACAAGTATTTTGTGAGATAAGAATATGGCACGAATCGGCGTTCTCTATGGCATGGAGGAATCGTTCCCCCCGGCGCTGGTGGACCGCATCAACGCCATGGGCGCTCCCGGCGTGCATGCCGAGCATCTCAAAGTGGGCGGTGTCCGCATGGCGGCGCCCAGCGGCTACGATGTGATTGTCGACCGCATCTCGCACGACATCCCGTTCTACCGTTCCTATCTCAAGAACGCCGCTCTCAGTGGCGCCAGAATCATCAATAACCCGTTCTGGTGGAGCGCCGACGATAAGTTTTTCAACTATGCGCTGGCCGCCAGATTGGGCGTTGCCGTGCCGCCCACGGTGCTGCTGCCGCATCAGCAGCATCCAGAAGGAACCACCGCCCGTTCGATGCGCAATCTGGAATACCCACTCGATTGGCAGGGCATCTTTGAGTATGTCGGCTTCCCCGCCTTTCTGAAGCCGCATGATGGCGGCGGCTGGAAGAACGTATATAAGGTTACGTCGCCCGAAGAGCTCTTTGCCGCCTATGCTGAATCGGGCGATCTCTGCATGACTCTGCAGCGCGGCGTGAAGTTTCAGGACTACTTCCGCTGCTACGTGGTCGACCAGCAACACGTTCACATCATGCGCTACGATCCGGGCGCGCCCCATCATCTCCGTTATGTTCCCGGCAATCCTCCGCCGGCGCCCGGCATGGAACGCCGCATTGTGGCCGATTCCCTGACGCTCTGCCGCGCCTTGGGGTACGATCTCAACACCGTCGAGTTTGCCGTCGAAGACGGCGTCCCTTACGCCATCGATTTCATGAACCCCGCGCCCGACGCGGGTCTCGAATCCGTCGGCGCCGACAACTTCCGCTGGATTGTGGATGCCGTGGCGGAGATGGCCGTTTCCCGGGCCCTGTCGCCGCCACCGAAAGCCGAACTGCGCTGGAGCCGCTTCCTCTCGGGGGACCTGACATGAGCTATAGCGCCCGGCCCAGTTTCACCATCGGGATTGAAGAAGAATATCAGACGGTCGATCCCGAAACGCGCGATCTTCGTTCCCACATTGAGGCGGAGATCGTGCAAAAAGGCAAGATGCTTCTGGCCGAGCGCGTCAAGCCGGAGATGCACCAGTCCGTGATTGAAATCGGCACCGGCATCTGCAACAACATTCAGGAAGCAAGGGAAGAAGTCCGCGACATCCGCACCCAGATCATCGGCCTAGCGAAAGCCAACGGCCTTCGCCTGGCCGCCGGCGGAACCCATCCCTTCGCGCATTGGGCCAGCCAGGATATCTATCCCGATGAGCGCTATCACACCATCGTCGAGGACATGAAAATGGTGGCGCGCGCCAACCTGATCTTCGGCTTGCACGTGCACATTGGCGTCGAAGACCGTGAAACCGCCATCCAGCTGATGAACGGCGCGCGCTATTTTCTTCCCCATATTCTCGCGCTCTCCGCCAACTCGCCGTTCTGGCTGGGCATGGAAACCGGACTGCGCTCCTACCGCTGCAAGGTCTTCGACAAGTTTCCCCGCACCAACATTCCCGATCTCTACACCAGTTGGTCGGAGTTCGAGGATTACGTCGACCTGTTGATTCGCACCAACTGCATCGACAATGCCAAGAAGATCTGGTGGGACATCCGCCCGCACCCGCATTTTCCCACCCTCGAATTCCGCATCTGCGATATGCCCATGCGCCTGGATGAGAGCATCGCCATCGCCGCTCTCTGCCAGGCTGTTCTCGCCAAGTTGTACCAGTTGCATAGGCAGAATCTCACATTCCGGCACTACAGCCGGGCGCTCATTATGGAGAATAAGTGGCGCGCCGCGCGCTACGGCCTGGATGGCAAGCTGATCGATTTCGGCAAGCAGGAGGAAGTGCCGGCGCGCCAGTTGATCGGCGAAATCCTGGAGTTTGTCGACGACGTGGTGGATGAACTCGGCAGCCGGAAGGAACTCGGCTACATTGAGCGAATTTTGCAGGACGGCACCGGCGCCGACCGCCAGTTGAAAGTCTTTCACGAAACCGGAGATTTGAAACGCGTTGTGGACTACATGATTGCTGAAACCGAAAGCGGCCTCGAAGTTGGTGTGGAAGCATGACCGGCCGCGAACAACTGCGCCAGTTGCCCTTTGCTCCCGATCTGCAGCCAGGCGCGCGCAATGCCGTGGTCTCCTGCCTGCGGATTCAGCCGGATGAGAAAGTCACTCTGATCACCGACCATGCTTGTCTCGAAATCGCGGCCGCGCTCGCGGCTGAGCTCGAAACAATGGGAGTGGTGTACAACGCCTGGGTGCTGGAAGATCTGGCGCCGCGCCCCTTGGTTGATATGCCCGCGCCGGTGCTGGCCGATATGGAGACCAGCCAGGTGAGTATCTTTGCCGTGCGCGCGCAGGCCAACGAACTCCACACCCGCATGCAGATGACCGATGTGGTCAACCGTCGCCAGATGCGCCACGCCCATATGGTGAACATCGATCGCCGCATCATGCTGGAAGGCATGCGCGCCGATTTTCGCGAAGTCGACCGCATCAGCACCCAGGTGTGGCGCATGGCCAGCGCGGCCCGCGAAATCCGCGCCACTAATCCCGCCGGCACCAGCATCGTGGCGCAGTTTTCGCCCCGCTTGAAATGGTTGAAGACCAGCGGCATCATCAGCCCGCACAAGTGGGGCAATCTGCCCGGCGGCGAAACCTTCACCACGCCGGAGCGCGTGGACGGCACGTTTGTGATCGATGGCGTGGTGGGCGATTACCTCTGCGAAAAGTACGGCGACCTGGGCGCTACGCCCCTCACGATTCGCGTGGAAGAGAGCCGCCTCCGCGAAGCCCGCTGCGCCAACCAGGATCTGGAACGCGAGTTCTGGAATTACTGTCACACCGACGAGTTCAGCGACCGCGTCGGTGAGTTCGCCATCGGCACCAACATCGGCGTTCACGACGTCATCGGCAACATCTTACAGGACGAAAAAATTCCCGGGATCCATATCGCCTTCGGCAACCCCTATGGCGCGCACACCGGCGCCGATTGGTACTCGTCAACCCACATCGACGTCGTGGGCCGCGAGTTCGACATCTGGATCGACGGCCGGCAGATCATGCGCGGCGGAGCGTTTCTCTTTGATACCCTCGCTTCGGCGGAAGTTTAACCGCGACTGGACGCCGGCCGCCTATACGCGCTTTCTGGCGTTGCTGGAGGAACGCTCCGGCGTCTATCCGCAGTTCCGCCACAGCGAAACCCCGTGCTTCCTTCCCGCGCCGTTGATCGACCGCATGGCGCGCTACGGCCGCGAAATGGTCGAGCAGTTGCTGGCCGATGAGCAATATCGGGCCGATTCCCGCGCCGCCATTCCGGAGCGCTACCGCGTGCCGGACGAATCCGCCGTGCCACTGTTCGTGCAGGCCGATTTTGGACTGGACGCGCAGGCGAGCCGCGCCTGGTGGAGATCCAGGGCTTTCCTTCTTTGTATTCCTATCAGCCTGTGATGGCGGAATGCTATCGGGATGCTTATGGATTGGACCCCGAGTTGGCGGCATTGCCCGGCTGCTTGGCGCTCGACCAGTACAAGCTGCTCCTCCGCGAAGCCATCGTCGGCGCGCACGATCCAGCCAACGTCATTCTTTTGGAAATCGATCCCGGCCGCCAGAAGACGCGCTGCGATTTCAACGTAACCGAGCAGTGGTTCGGCGTCCGTGCCGTGGATGTGCGCGCCGTGCGCAGGCGCGGCAACCGCCTCTGGTACGAGCGCGACGGGCAGTGGACGCCCATCGAGCGCATTTACAACCGCACGATTGTCGATGAGCTGGAACGACGCGGAATCGAAATGGGCTTCGATTTCCGCGACCATCTGGATGTCGAATGGGCCGGCCATCCCAACTGGTTCTTCCGCCTGAGCAAGTTCTCCCTGCCCTATCTGCATCATCCCGCCGCGCCGGCCGCGCTGTTTCTGGACCGCGCGGGCAAGGTGGATCACCCGGAGCGCTTCGTCCTCAAGCCGCTCTACTCCTTCGCGGGCCTCGGCGTAGTGGTTGGTCCCACGCAGGAGCAAATCGACGCCGTGCCTGCCGGGCGCCGGGCCGAGTATCTGCTGCAGGAGCGCGTGGATTTCACGCCCGTGGTGGACACGCCGGCCGGTCCCGATAAGATTGAGATCCGCATCATGTACCTCTGGTTGGATCAAATGCGGGCCGTCAACACCATCGTTCGCATGGGCCGCGGCGCGCAGATGGGCGTCGATCATAATAAAGGCTTCGAGTGGGTGGGAGCCTCGGCGGGGTTTATCGCATCATGACCATCCTCTGTTTGGCAAGTTACGAAAAGGGCCATGAGTTCCTGCGCGAGTGCAAACGCCAGGGCTGGACGGTGGTGCTGCTGACGTCCGAGAGCATTCGCGAAACAGCGCACTTCCCCATGGAAAGCATCGACGAGATCTTTTACATGGCGGATGATCGTCACCGCTGGAATCTCACCCACACCCTGAATGCCGTCGCTTATCTGGCGCGCACCCGCGTCTTCGAGCGTATCGTGCCGCTCGACGATTTCGACGTGGAAGTGGCAGCCATGTTGCGCGAGCAGTTGCGCATTCCGGGTATGGGCGAGACCACCGCGCACTACTTTCGCGACAAGCTCGCCATGCGGATGCGCGCTGCCGAAGCGGGCATCCGCGTGCCGGATTTCGTCCACGTGCTGAACCATGGCCGGGTCGGCGAATTTCTGGAGCGCGTACCCGGGCCCTGGGTGTTGAAGCCGCGTTCCATGGCCGGCGCCATCGGCATTCGCAAAGTGGCAAGCCCCGCCGAACTGTGGGAGATTGTCCACGCGCTGGGCGATGAGCAGTTCCATTATGTGCTGGAGCGCTTCGTTCCCGGCGACATCTTCCACGTGGATTCCATTGTCTATGAACGCCAGATCCGCTTCGCCATCGCCAGCGGCTATGGCAAGCCGCCCCTCGATGTGTCGCACGGCGGCGGCATCTTCACCACCTGCATTCTGCCGCGCGAATCGGGAACCGCCGTGCGGCTGCTTGCGGAAAATCAACGCGTGCTGGCGGAACTGGGCCTGCTGCGCGGCGTTTCGCACACCGAGTACATCATCGGCCGCCAGGACGGCCAGGTTTATTTTCTGGAAACCTCGGCGCGCGTCGGCGGCGCCCACATCGCCGAACTTGTGGAAGCGGCCACCGGCATCAATCTCTGGGCGGAATGGGCCAAGGTCGAACTGGCCGCCGGCCACATTCCCTACGCGTCGCCCGAACCACGCCAGGATTATGCCGGACTGGTGGTATCGCTGGCGCGTCAGGAGCATCCCGATACGTCGGCCTTTGCCGATTCGGAAATCGTCTGGAAGATGGACAAGGCGCACCACGTTGGCCTCATCGTTCGCTCGCCGGACGCTTCGCGGGTGCGCGCGTTGATCGAAGACTACACCGTGCGCATTGCCCGCGACCATCACGCGGCGGAGCCGCCCCAGTCCCAACCTTCGCACTAGCTAGCATTATCAAACATAGGCCTAGCTGTTTGTTAAACTTGGAGAGCTCATGAAGCTATCGATCCTCATGCCCGTCTACAACGAGCGAAGCGTCGTGGAACGCTGCATTTCGCTTGTCGTCACGGCGCCCGTGCCCGAAAACATGGATCGGGAACTGGTGATTGTGGACGATTGCTCCACCGACGGAACCTGGGAGATTCTCCAGCGCCTGGCTGCCACCTTCCCGCAAATTCGCCTCTTCCGCCATGAAAAGAACGCCGGCAAAGGCGCCGCGGTGCGGACCGCTATTCAGCAGGCTACCGGCGATTTCTCCCTGATTCAGGACGCCGATCTCGAATACGATCCCTCGGAGTATCCGCGCCTGCTGAAGCCCTTGCTCGATGGCCATGCCGACGCTGTCTTCGGCTCGCGCTACATGGCTGGCGAGCAGATGCGCATTCTGCCCTTTTGGCATTCCATGATCAACAAGGGCCTCACGCTGGCTTCCAACATGTTCTGCAACCTCAACCTGACGGACATGGAAACCTGCTACAAGGTTTTTCGCACCGATCTGCTGAAGAGCATCCCCGTGCGCTCCGACCGTTTCGGATTTGAGCCTGAAATCGTCATGAAGAGCGCCAAGCGCAAGTTTCGCATCTACGAAGTGCCCATCAGTTACCACGGCCGCACCTACGAAGAAGGCAAGAAAATCGGCTGGAAAGACGGACTGAAGGCGCTCGGCGTCATCCTCAAGTTCTGGTTGATTGACGACTTGTATGCCGCACCATACGGCCGCGGCGTTCTCAATAACCTGACCGGCACGCCGCAATATCTCAGCTGGCTGGCCCAGAAAATTCGGCCGCACGTGGGTGACGCCGTCCTCGAAGTGGGCGCTGGAATCGGCAATATTTCCGGACGCCTCATGTCCCGGCGCCTGCTCTATGTGGCGGCCGAAAAGGACCCGCTCCACCTGCACGCTTTGCGCAACCGCTTTCTGCGCACGCCCAACGTGGTGGTGCAGCGCATCGATCCGGAAGTGCCGGCAGATCTGGCCGGGCTCGAGAACTGTTTCGATACCGTGCTCTGTGTGAACGTGCTCGAGTATCTCGACGCGCCGGAGCGTGTCGTGCGATCGCTCTCTGGAACGCTGAAGCCCGGTGGCGTCCTGATTGTGCTGGTTCCGCGCGGGCCGGGTCTCTTCGGAACCCTGGACGAAAGCCTCGGCCACAAACGCCGCTACTCGGTGGAGGATGCTTGCCGCCTGATGGAATCGCAGGGCTTCGTGGTGGACAAGTTGTTCGGCTTCAACAAAGCTGGAACGCCGCCCTGGTGGGCCTACAGCAAGCTGATGCATTCCCGGACCATCAATAAACCCGTGCTGAAGATTTTCGATAAGTCGGTGTGGGTGTGGCGGCGGTTGGATGGCCTGATGCCGTGGCCGGCGCTCTCCCTGATTGTGGTGGCGCGCAAACCTTCCGCGGCCGGTGAACCTCAGTCCGGCGAAGCCGCTCGCCAGATGTCTTCTCCCAATGCCGGTTGATCCGCAAGCCGCACCATTCCCGGGCCTGCTAACCGCCTTCGCCGCCCAGCGCATTCTGGTGGTGGGCGACCTGATGCTTGACGAGTTCATCTGGGGCAAGGTCTCGCGCATATCGCCCGAAGCGCCCGTGCCCGTGGTGAACGTCACGGGCGAATCTTATTACCCCGGCGGCGCGGCCAACGTAGCGCGCAACGTCCGTGAGTTCACCAGTCACGTGTCCCTGTTGGGCATCGCCGGCGCGGATCAGCCCGGCCAGAACCTGCTCCATCTGCTGCAAACAGCCGGCATCGAGACATCCGGCGTCCAGCAAGACCAGGCTTTTTCCACCACCGTGAAGAGCCGCATCATCGCCCGCAATCAGCAGGTAGTGCGGGTCGATCGCGAACGCAAGCCGGTCTCTCCATCGGCGCATGTCGAGCGCGCCATCGCCGATCTGGAACGCCTGATCCCCTCTATCGATGCCATCGTAGTGGCCGATTACGGCAAGGGCTTTCTCACGCAAGCGCTGGCGGACCGCATCTGCGAAGCGGCACGCGCACACCGGAAAATCCTGACGGTGGATCCGCATCCGAATACGTCGCTTTCCTGGCGCGGGGCCACTGCCGTGAAGCCCAATCGCGCCGAGGCATTCTCCGCCGCGGGATTGCCGCCCGCCGAGCCGGTCACCCCCGTGCTGGAAGACCACGCGCTGCTCGAAGCGGGAAGCCGCTTGCGCCGCTTGTGGAACGCGGGGAGCCTGTTGATCACCCTCGGCGAGCACGGCATGCTGCTGTTTGAAGGCGATGCGGCGCCCCGCCACACGCCGACCCGCGCCCAGGCGATCTTCGACGTCTCGGGGGCCGGCGATACCGCCATTGCGGTTCTCACCCTGGCCTTGTCAGCCGGCGCCTCACCTTCCGCAGCCACCGACCTGGCCAACCGCGCGAGCGGTATCGCCGTCGGCAAACTCGGGACGGCCACTGTCACGGCGGCGGAGCTGGCTGCCAGTTTTTCCACGCCATGAGCGCGCGGCCTGCCGTCTTTTTCGATCGTGACGGTACCCTCATGGAAGAGGTGGAATACTGCGCCGACGCGAACCAGGTGCGTCCGTATCCCGGCGTTTCGGCAGCTCTCCGCGAATTGAAAACCGCCGGATTCCTCACCTTCATCGTCACCAACCAGAGCGGCATCGGGCGCGGCTACTTCACCGAAGAGCAATACCGGGTAGTGCAGGCGCGGCTACTGGCGGACATCGGCGACGGCCTCATCGACGCTTCTTACTTTTGCCCCGACGCTCCCGGCACGCCATCCGTATGCCGCAAACCCGAACCCGGCATGGTCTTGCAAGCGGCACGCGACTTTCCTATCGACCTGCCGCGCTCTTACTTCATCGGCGACAAATCGGCCGACATCGAATGCGGCCACCGTGCCGGCACGCGCACCATCCTGGTGATGACCGGCTACGGCGCGCAACAAGACTGCACGCCGGACTGGCGCGCGGCGGACGTTGTTCAAGCGGTACGGCTGGTGCTGGATCAGCGGGCGTAGCCATGGATCGCCAGCCACAAATTCTTCGGAGTACGCGACGCATCTTTCGCCCCGTTCCGGGGCTTGCAAATCTGCTGCTCGGACCCACGACTTGCGTCGTGGGCTATGATCTTTCGTCCTTCGGACTCTGGTTTGCGGCTTGTCGCGTTGCGGGATCGTCCTCCTGGCCGGTCGATGCACCCGAGGTGCGCTCGCTACTTTCCACCAGCACGCTGCGGATGCTCGCCACGGCTGGCGAAAAGAGCGACATCTGTTCGGGATCCGCGAATAGCGCTTCGTAGTCTTGTGGCGTGAAGGCCCGCTCCAGGCGCGCGGCGAAAGTCTCGCGCAGCAGACGGGCATAGTAATCCATGTCGTAGTCCCGCGCATCGGCACTCTCGGCCGCCACCACTTCGTCCTCTGATTCCTCAATCACCCCACCGGCGCCAGACTTTGTGCGGTAGACGCGAACGCGATCGCCGGTGCTCCATGTCTTGCGGCCCGCGGCCAGCATCGCTTCATAGGGAAGCTCACGGCGGGTCTCTCGGCAGGCCAGGTATTCGGCCGGGCTCTTGGTCAACCGCACACGAGATGAAACCTGGTAAGCCGGCAGTTCCCGGTGGCGCAACGCATCCAGCGTCGCGACGTAGGCGTCCCGAATGCCCGTGATATCGCCGGCCAGTAAGCGGGCGATGGACGTTCGCAGAAACGCTTCTCCGAAGGGCTCGGCGCGGCTGGAACGGAAGGCCACACCGCGAAGCAGCAGCGAGCCGTCATAACCGAGCAGCGCGTAATTCTTCGGCTCGTGGGACAGCATGGCCGCATAGCGGCCTTCGAACTCCAATTGAACCAGCGGCGGCAACAGAGCGTCCACTTCCGCTACCACGCGGCGTTCGTCGGCTTCACACCACCCTTCCAGCGCCGCGAAATAGACGCCATCCGTGTCCGCCTCAAGCAGCGTCACACTGCGAGCCTTGAGTTGGCGGCACATCAGTTCCAGCGTTTCCCGGCCGCGGCGGGTTACTTCGTTGGCTGCGTGCACATCCGCGAAGCGCGTCAAGTCGCCGCCGGCGGCCAGGTATCCATAGGCCGAATTCACCACCAGTTTCATGGCCGCCGATTTCGCTTCGTGGGTGTAGCGCTCGGCTGAACCCGGCGGCGCGGCCTTGGCGCTCGCCTTCGCGGCAAGCCGCCATTCCACCAGCCGGTCCACCAGCGCGAGCATCGCGCCCAGATGGTCGCGAGCCGGCCCAATGCGGTACGCGCGCATCAATGAAGGATACAGACTCGCCACGTCCGCCTTCACCACGCGCCGCGCCACGCCGGTGGCGAACAAGTGCAGCGCGGCGCCGCTGTGCGGCGTTCCATCACCGGGCTGATGCGCCGGCAGCGCCATTCCCGAACGCAGATAGGCGCGCACCAACAGCGGATCAATCACACCAGTGGCGGCGCCGGCATCAGCCAGCCGCTCATACCGGCGCGGCGTCATTTGTGCCAGCGCGAAGGCCGCACCGCCGAGCATTCTGGCCAGTCCCGCAACTTCCTCTACGTCGGCCGCGGCATAACGGCGCACGCGTTCCGGGTCGCGGCCATATACCGTATAAATCTGGCTTCCCTGAATGTGCTCGCGATTTGGGCCGGCGATTCCCAGATGCCGCGCCACGGCTTTCAGTCCGTGGTTGGGCAGCTCTCGCGTGGCGAAATCGTAGCGCAACACCGCGTCGAGCGTGTCGATGAGTTCGCGGCCCGGCGCCACGAAACGCACACGGCGGGCGTTATCCATGCCGCTCACGGCGCCACGCCGTGCTCCGCGCTGGCGCAAGACGGGCTGCTCAATCCGCCCCAGCGCCAGCGGCACACCAAGGATGCGCGCGCGCCGGTCCAGAAACGGCAGATCGAATCCGTGCAGATTGTGGTTTTCGATCACGTCCGGATCGGCTGCTCTCACCTTGGCTACCAACCTGCCGATCAGTTCGGCTTCGGCCGCATCCCCGCTGCCGCGCGCTTCCAGCAACTCGGTGACGCCTTCGGGATCGCGCACGGCTATCATGAAAACGCGGTCGCGCCGCGCATCCAGGCCGGTGGTTTCCAGATCAAACTGCAGCCGGCGCAGTTGATCGAACGACATACCGCGGAAATAAGTTCGCCCGGTTGCGACCAGATACTGCTCTTCAGGCGGCAACGCGAGCACGGCCTGCTTCCCCAAATCGAACAGGTGATTTACTCGTCTGCCGAGCCGCTGGGAAGCGCCTTCCAGAATGGCGGCTGCCAGCGTTTTGCCATCGCCGGCGCCGACCAGATAGCGAAGCGCGCCGGGGCCTTCGAGTTCGCTGTAGGTGACCAGCGCGGCGGTTCCTTCAAGGCCAAGGCGCGCGCCCAGGTGGCGCAAGTCATCCAGCCGGTCGAGCAACACCCACGGGCGGAAGCGCGCCTCTTCGCGTACCAGTTCTCCGGTTTTCTCCAAGCGGCGCCAGATGGTAGCGAGACCATCGGGCTCCGCCCAGACCGAGACGATTCCCGGCGTTGGATCCCAACCCCACAACCACTCGTCTTCGGCGCGGCGTGGGTCATCGCTAGGGCCAGACAGGCCACGAAACCCGATGGCCTGTCCCACCGGCTTCGCAAGATGTGAGTCCGCTGTGCCCGGCATCAAGGCCCATTCTACAGGGCCGAGCCGGTTTGGTTACGCGCGAAGGCTGCGCACTTGGCTTGGGGCAATCGCAATGGTCTGGATGTTACCAGGGCCGACCTCTATCTTTTGCGCCGCGGGCGACTGGCCGGAGAAAACGGCGGTGCGGGCCTCCGGGCACGCCTCCGCGGGATTCGGGTTGGCGGGCGGCGGGACCGGCGTGGGTGCGGTGGGCTGTTTGACCGAACGAACCCAATTTTCGGCAACCGGCGCTTTTTCTTTGGTTTGCGCGGGCGATTCGGTGGTGCGTTGTTTTTGGAGGCGACGGAGTTCGGCGAGAGCGCGAGCGTGGCGGGTGTCTTCGGTGGCGAGACGTCGCTGCACCTGGATCACGATGGCGTTCGATGCAGGATCGCGAAGCAGGTCCAGCAGGTTGCGGGCGGAAGCGATGAGTTGAGTTTCGACGCGGCTCCAGCGGAGCTTATTCCACTCGGCCTGGATCATAGTGCGGAGCAGCCACTCTTCGGCAAGGTTATCGGGTTGGTACCGCTCGAGGTAAGCCTGGGTGAGAGTGTCGAGTTCGGCGGCGCTTTCACCGGGGATGAGGCAATGGCGGAGGTCGAGATGGGGCTTGTGACCGGAGACGGGCGGCGCGACGGCCGGTTGGGGTGTGGAGACTGGTCGTGTCATGCGACTTCACGGTAGCGGGCTGGCGGGATGGAGTCTGAAATCGAAAACTGGAAGTGGCTGAAAGCAGCGGAGATTGAGGTTGAAGTTTGTTGAACTGGGAATGGCGGGCGCATTTGGCGGCGGGTGCGGGCAGCGCTTGCTCACGCGCGCGACTCGGAACGGGGGAGTGCGTGCGACCAGCTTGTGGTTATTGGAGAGTGGCTCCACGCCGACTGCGCTAGCGACGGGTCTTGGCGCGCTCGACCAGTTTCTGCAGGTCTAACAGGTGCTGCGGTTTGTATCCTTTCTTCGACCAGCGCGACTTCGGGGCGAATTCTACTCCTACAAAGTATCCAATCTCCCGATACACGCAGTAACGGACCGATCCCTCGAATTCCTGCTTGGGAGAACTCCAGTGGAGAATCACTCCCAACGGGACCTCCGATTCAAATTGCAGACAGGCACCGCAGGCCGAGATGTCTTCCAGCAACGCCGTTGCCTTCAATTCGCGGCCCGTCTTGTCTTTCCAGGATGCTGCCACCATATCGGCACACAACATCCGAACTTCTGAACGCCGCTCCTCCATACAAACAGCATATCGGCGCAAGGGCGGAATAGCTTTATCGATGCAGAGGATCGATGCGATCTTTATCGACCTTCTTTATCGATCATCTTTATCAAGCAGCCCGCGCCAACTCGTGGCATAATCGAAACCAAGCATGAGAAATTGCTTCGCCCTGCTCGTAACCGTTCTGTTTTTATCGGGTTGCGCGCATAAGAAGTATACCCGGCAGGTCCCCTCGCCGCCTGCAGCGCCGTCATCGCCCGCTACAGGGGCCACGGCATCCCGGCCTGAAAGGCCGGCCACGGCTAGTTCTGTCCCGGCTCCGTCCACACCGGCGAATTCCGGTACAGGATACGTGGAAGCGGGGATCGCCAGTTGGTACGGGCATCCTTATCACGGGCGGCCAGCAGCCGACGGGGAAATCTACGACATGGAGCAGATGGTGGCGGCCCACCGCACGCTTCCTTTTGATACGTGGGTACGGGTTTACGATCTCGACAACAAGAAGAGTGTCGAAGTTCGCATCATCGATCGCGGGCCATTCGTGGACGGGCGAATCATCGATCTTTCGCATGCGGCGGCGCAGGCTATTTCGTTGATTGGGCCGGGGATCGCCAACGTGCGGCTGGAAGTGATCCACACTCCAGACGGCGTGGCCCCGGCGGTATTCGTGGTGCAGATTGGGGCTTTCCGCGACGCCGAGACGGCCGAGCGATTGCGGGCGCAAATGGCTTCGCGCTATGGAACGGCACGGGTGTTGGAACGGCCGGAGAACCCGGGTGTATGGCGGGTGATGGTGGGGGCGGAGCCGACTCCGGATGCCGCGCGGGCTCTCTCATCCCGAATCCGCAAAGAATCTGGTGAGAGGAAAACCTTCGTCGTCCGACTAGATTCAGAGTAGACACTTCATGAATGGTTCCACGGCTCTTCCGGCGTACGGATTGGTAGGCCGGTCGCCGGAGATTGGGGCTGTGCGCCGGCTGATCGAGAAGGCCGCGCGGAACCGCCTGCCTGTACTGTTGCTGGGCGAGAGCGGCACCGGCAAAGAGGTGGTGGCCCGGGCCATCTACGAGGCCAATCCGGCCGGCCAGTTCGTTCCCATCGATTGCGGCTCGCTGGTGGGGACGCTGGTGGAGAGCGACCTGTTCGGCCACGCCAAGGGCGCCTTCAGCGGCGCTGTGGAGAACAAGAAAGGCCTGGTGGAGACGGCGGCCGGCGGGACGGCTTTCTTCGACGAGATTGGCGACCTTCCGCTCGAAATGCAGGTGAAGCTGTTGCGGCTGCTGCAGGAGCGGGAGTTTCGCGCGGTGGGCGCGCTGCAATGGCGGAAGATCGATCTGCGGTTCATCGCGGCCACGCATCGCACGCTACGCGCGGAGGTGGCTGCGGGACGTTTCAGGGAAGATCTGTTCCACCGGCTCAACGTCTTCATCATTCACCTGCCGCCGCTGCGCGACCGGAGGGATGACATTCCGCTGCTGGTGAAACATTTTCTGAAAGGGTCGGGCTTTGCACCCAGCGCGGAGATCATGGAGACTCTGCAATCTTACGATTGGCCGGGCAACGTCCGGGAACTGAAGCACTGTCTGGACCGTATGGGCGCCCTGCAATCGGAAGGCGTGCTGGAGGCCGCGGATATGCCGTCGGCGCTGCAATGCCATCTGGCGGCATCCAGCTTGAAGCAACTTTCGGCGGCAGTGGGCGGCGGGTTGGGGAACGGCGAGCGGCACGGCTGCGAATTGCCGCGGATGGAGCTGGCGCCGCGTTCGCCGGTGATCTCACTGCCGGAATCAGAGCGGCAGACGATCGCAAGCGCTCTGCAGGCGACGAAGGGCGACCGCACGCGAGCCGCCCGGCTGCTGAGCATCGGCCGTACCACTTTGTATCGAAAGATGAAAGAATACGGAATCGATTGAGAATCGCACTCGACGCAACGTATAGTTTGGGCGAGGCTCTTTCCGGAGTCGGGCTGTATTCCCGCGAGATTTTGCTGGGGATGGCGGCGGCGCATCCGGAAGTTGGCTTCGATTACTGCTACCGGGCGCACCGCTACCCGCGGAGCTGGCGGGAGACGCTGCCGCGGAATGCGCGGCGGCGGCTGCTGGCGGAGCCGTGGGGTCCGCGCACGGCCGGGTTGTTCCATGGACTGAACCAGCGGCTGCCGCGTCTTCCGATGCGGCGCGCGGTGGCCACGTTTCACGACTTGTTCGTGATGACGGGTGAATACTCCAGCCCCGAATTCCGCGAGCGGTTCACGGCACAGGCGCGGGACGCGGCGGAACGAGCCGATATCATCATCGCGGTTTCGGAATTCACCAAGAGCCAGGTGGTATCGCTGCTGCCGGTGGAGGCGCGGAAGGTCCGTGTGGTGCACCATGGGGTGCGCGGGCCAGCCTTGCCGGGAATCGCGCGGGGCAAGGCCATTCTGAATGTGGGCGCCATCCAGAAGCGCAAGAACATTGCGCGGCTGGTAGAGGCTTTTGAGAGCGTCGACAAGGAGTGGCAATTGGTGCTGGCGGGTTCGGCAGGGTACGGCTCGGCGGAAATACTGGAGCGCATTGAGCGCAGCCCGGCGCGCAGCCGCATCCGCGTGTTGGGCTACGTCTCCGCGGCGGAGCTGGCGGCGGAGTACGCGCGCGCGGAGATTCTTGCATTTCCGTCGCTCGATGAAGGTTTCGGCATGCCGGTGATTGAGGCCATGGCGGCGGGCGCGGCGGTACTGACGTCGAACGGGTCGGCTCTTGCGGAGGTAGCTGGCGACGCGGCGCTTCTGGTGGAACCGCAGGATATGGCGGCGATTCGCGATGGGCTGCGGGAAATGACGGAGAATGCGGAGTTACGGGCAGAACTGAGGCAGCGGGGGACGGCGCGGGCACGGTTGTTCAGCTGGGAAAAAGCGGTGCGGGAGACTTGGGAAGTTTATAGGGAACTGCTGGGGTGAGCGGCTGGCGCGTGATTCTTCCGCCCCGTTCCGGGGCTCTGCATTCGCGGTGTGTTTCCCCAGTGCTCACGCACTGGGCTATGCTCTGGCGCCCCTCCGGGGCTTGGGCAACGGGCAACACGTTCAGTCTGTTTTGCCGGGGGGCGGGGCGGAGATTTTCACCCGGCGATCGATCTGCGCATAGAGCGCGAGAGTTGCCAGAATCAGCAACGGGCCTTCGAGCGGCGAAAGAGTGTGATACCTGTTAGGTCCATTGGCGGGCACCTGAAACCAAAACTCCGGTGCGGCAAAGCGGCTTAGCGCAAACCAGTAATGGTGGTTGGCGGGGTCTGCGAAGAGCAGCATGAGTCTGAGCGACCAAAGCAGAATGCCGGCGGCGAGGACGGCCAGGATCGCGATGACGCCGGGGCGGCGCCATAAGCGGGGCGGAGCGGGGACGGCGCCGCGGCGCGAACGGCAGCGCAGAAACGCGATGGCGAAAAGGACCCCGGCCGCGCCGCCGAGCAGGTCCATATAGACATCGTTGAAATCGAAGGGCACCGGCTTGCCGTTGGCGAGAACCCAATACTGGAAGCACTCGTCGAGGCCGCCGAAGAGCGCAATCCAGGCCATGGATTCCACGGGCGAGAACGTCAGGGCGGCGAGCGCCATGCCTTCGGGAAAATATTGCGGATAGTGCACCAGCTCGACGTTATTGGCGGTGAAGACGCGCCAGGTGAGGCCGATCAAAGCGAGGGTGAGGATCCAAAAGAGTGCGAGGGTGCGGCGCTCCGGCTGCGCTTTCCACTGGCGCGGCAGGATCGTGGTGAGAACCAGCGCTAGCGCCAGGGCGATGGCCGCCGACAGTTGATAAAGATGCCGGTGAGTGATGCGAATGGCAATCTGGTTGACCAGCCACTGCACGGGCTGGTGGGGAAAAGTGACCGCCGCCGCATAGGCGGCCAATGCCGTCCAACCCCAGCGCGGGTGGGAGTGAATTGCCGCCAGCCATCGAGAAAGAGTGGACACCGAAAACGTCATTATGGCACAGGGAAATGCGCGGGTTCGCGGCTCGGGCGCCAGTGTGATTGAGAAGGAATGGAGCCACCCGCCGGGATCGAACCGGCGACCTGCTGATTACGAATCAGCCGCTCTACCAGCTGAGCTAGGGTGGCCCGTGCCTCTGATGATAACAACCTGCGGCGAATGCTGGCAAATCCTCGGCATGTTGGATTGAAAGCAGGAGCGGCGCGCCGGTCCGACGCTCAATCCACCTTCTTGATATGAGAGGCGAAGAGGCCGCTGGCTCTCATCTGCACGGGGACGGTGTTGCCGGTTCCGAATACATCGGCGAAGATCAGGTCGCCGGCGTAGGCCCCGCAGTGGAAATCGGGGTCTCCGGAGAAGTTCCAGCTGTCCATGATGTAGCGGTAGACGGAGAAACGCTGGTTCCGCGGATCGGCCTCTTGAAAGACGATGCCGCCTGTAAAAAGCCCTGCGGCAATTCCCACTTTGCCGGCAATGCGGGCTATCGAGAATGTCTGGTTCTGGCCAGGCTGCAAGAAGCCCTGGCGGTCATTAAAGCGCTTCGTCCAGCTTTGAGCCGGCTGAAAGCTACTCTTGCAATCGCTCAGGGCGACCATGGTGTCGGTTGGTCCCCGCAGGATCAGGTCGGCACAGCCATCGTTATCCACGTCGGCCACCTGCATGGTGGACAGATACAGCGGATCGGCCCATCCGTTCACAGCCAGGAAATCCGTGGATGCGAGGACGGGGTGGTCGAAGCCGCGGCCGTTGTTGAGATAGACCAGGACGCCTTGCGGAGTCCACTGAACGATGTCCGGCAGGTTGTCGTGGTTGACGTCGGCGAAGCGGAGCGCCTGGTACTGCGGATCGAGGCCTAGCAGCAGTTCCTGGCCGGTGAATCCATTCACACCGTTGCTGTAAGCCACCTGCAATCCGGCTTGGGAAGGCAGCACGAGGTCGTCGCGGCCGTCGCGGTTCAAATCCACCAGCCAGAACTGGGAGCCATAGCGGGCGGTCCAATCGGGATCGGTGACATCAAACCACGCCGAGGAGCGGGTAAACGCCGGTGGGGCCTGTGTCTTAATCTGAAGATCGGTGGAGCCGGTTCTGGTGTTCAGCTGGGTGATGCAGCGCACGGCGTTGTCGCGGGCTTTGCACAGGCTGGAAGTCAGCTTATCCTGGCCCGTGATGTTTCCGGGAACCACGCGGCCCTGGCCGTCGGCAGTTCCGAATTCGGTGGAGATCTGCCGCGGGACGGTCGTCTGGATATTGCCGAGTAGTCCGGGAATGCCATCGAGGGGAGCAAAAGTGTAGCGGCTGTCGAGATTGGCGAGGAGGTATTGAAGCAGTTTCACGGGGAACTGTTGGCTTCCGTCGGCCCCGGTCATGACATCGCCTCTGGTGTGGAGCAGGACGATGAGGCCTTGCTGCGGGGCCATGCTGGAGATGGCCTGAAGGTAGTAGCTGCCCGCTTCCTGGGGTGTCCGGCCCATCTGGTAGAACCACCAGTCGCCGCCGGCGGCGGCGCCATCGGCCAGAACAAAGCCGCCGCCCACATCGGCATCCACCGGCCCTTTCAATTTATCGACGTCGGACGCCCCGCTGAGGAAACCCATGTTGCCGCAATCCAGGCCAGGGCAGCGTAACAGATGCAAGCCAAGCGGCTGCTGATAGGGGCCGAGAATGGCCTGCGCGGCTCTTACGTCATTGGGCACATCGGCGGGCGGGTACAGGAATTGTTCAATCCAATTGAAATCGACATGGCTGAAACTGTGGTTGCCAATCACGAAGCCCATGTCGGCAAGCTGCGCGAGCGGAGCCAGGGGCATATCGCCGAGGCTGGTACACATACTGGAGCCGAAGTGGGGAATGCCCGATCCGGCGAAGTGGCAGGCGACGATAAAGAATGTAGACGGCAGCCCCTGGCTAAAGAGGCTTTGCGCTACTGCCAGTGTCTGCGTGGTTCCGTCCGGCGCGAATTCATCGAAGCCGTCATCGTGTGTCAGGAAGATCAAGTAGGGATGGGTCCCGGAACCCTGCACGGGGGAATTCTGCAACTGGGCGCAGACCGGTATGGCGGCGAGGACGGCAATCGCCGTCCGCAGGGCAAAATGCTTCATTTATCTCCCTGAGAGAGCTGAACAAGTTTTCGGAATCGCGAGAGACCGGGACAACTCGGCAAGACTGTTTCAAACAGGCCCGCAACGGGGACCCATGGCGCCAGCCGGAATCCTGGCCGGATTGCCTCTGAAGTGACTCAGCAAGGGTATCAAACGGTGGGGCAAAAATGGTGAGAAAAAGTACAGAAATTCGGGGTTTTTTCCAGTTCGTGAGTAACGGTACCGGCGTTACTTTGTCCCGGCCCGTCCTGCGATCCTGGGCTTTGCGATGATGAATGATGGTGGCGCACAAGGCACGGCTGGTTGCTCTCGTGATGGTCTCCGGCATAGTGGCCGGTTGCCGTAACGCGCCGCGGCCCGAGATCGAGGCCGGCCTGGCGAACTCGGTGCCGGCCGATGCGGTGGTGTTGTGCGGCTTGGACTACCAGCGGCTAAGAGCTTCGGCGGCATATGGAAAACTGCCGGCGGCAACGGTTGCGCTGTTGGAACCGCTTCGGCCAGCCGCCTATCTGCTGGTTGCGTTCAACGGGCGGGACTATCTGTTGCTTGGGCGCGGTCCTTTTGGAAAGGCTCCGGCCGGAGCGACGCTTCTGGCGCCGGATCTGGCGGTAGCGGGATCCGAAGATGCAGTGCGGGCGGCAACGGCGCAGCACGGGCGCGGGTCGGCGGGCAGTGCCCTGCCTGGACTCGCGGAAAAGCTGGCTTCCGGCCACGAAATTTGGATGGTGGCGATGGGGAACGCCACGCTGCCGGTAACCGGGAACGCGCAAAACCTTAACGGACTGCTGCACCAGACCGAGTACACGACGGTGGTTGTCCATGTGACGGACGGCATTGAAATGGAAGCTACGGGCGTGTGCGCCACATCCGGGCAGGCGGAGCGGTTGGAAGGGGAACTGCGCGCCATGGCATCCATCGGGGCCGCCGCGGAGCGGCGCCGGCCGGAGATTGCGGGGCTATTGCGGGCGATCCAGGTGAATCGCCAGGAGCGGACAGTGCGCGTGGATTTTCGGACGGATGGTGCCGGCGTGGAGCAGTTGCTGCACCTGTTCTGAGCGGCCAAGAAGCGGCGCTCAGGTGTACAGGCCCATACGCCGCTTGACCAGTTCGACCGTGGAGTTGGCGATGGGCGCGACGCGCTCGGCGCCGGCGTGCAGGATGCCGTCAAGGTAAGTTGGATCGGCGACGATCTGGTGGTAACGCTGTTGGAATGGTTCCAGGTGGGCGATCACCATGTCGGACACCTGCTTCTTCAACTCCCCGTAACGCAGGCCGGTGAATTGGGATTTCATCTTTTCCTCGGAGCAGCCGGAGAAGGCCTGGTAAATGGCGGTAAGGTTGAGAACGCCGGGGCCGGCGGTTTCGAAATCGACCGCGGGGTTGGAATCGGTGGTGGCGCGCATGATGATCTTGCGAATCTTGTCGGGTGGGTCGAGCAGGGCGACGGCATGGTTGGCGCCGGTTTCGGACTTGCTCATTTTCTGAGTGGGGTCGTCCAGGCCCATCACGCGGGCGCCGACGGCGGGCAGGCTGGTGCCCGGCACAACGAAGGTGTCACCATAGAGGGAGTTGAAACGCTGGGCGATGTCGCGGGTGAGTTCCAGGTGCTGGGCCTGGTCTTCGCCGACGGGCACGATTCCAGCCTGGTAGAGCAGAATGTCGGCGGCCATGAGAACGGGATACTGAAGCAGGCCATCGCCAATGGATTCCTGCTTGGCCGATTTGGCCTTGTATTGGGTCATGCGCTCCAGCCAGCCGATAGGTGTGACGCAGGTGAGCATCCAGGCCAGTTCGGTGTGAGAGGGAACGGCGGATTGCACCATAATGGAGCAGGCTTGGGGGTCAACGCCGGCGGCCAGATAGATGGCGGCGATTTCGGCGATCTTGGCGCGGAGTTGCGCGGGCTCTTGAAAAACAGTGACGGCGTGCAGATCCACGATGCAGAAAATGCATTCGTAATCGTGCTGGATACGGACCCAATTCTTGAGCGCGCCCAGGTAATTACCGATGTGCAGATTGCCGGAAGGCTGCATGCCGGAGAAGACTCGTGTTTTCATGGTAGAGGGAACGGGGGTAAATCCTATCGTAAGCAATTTTGAAGTCACGGTGGAAAAGCTGGTGTATGGTGGCGACGGGCTGGCACGGCTGGATGGGCGCGTCGTGTTGGCGCCCTATGTTTTGCCGGGCGAACGGATCCGGGCGGAAGTGGAGCGGCAGAAGCCTGGGCTGGTGTGGGCGCGCACCCTGGAAGTGCTGGAGCGTTCGAGCGGCCGGATTGAGCCGGCGTGCCCGGTCTTCGGGCGCTGCGGCGGCTGCCATTATCAGCATGCGGCATACGCCGGGCAGGTTGCCGCCAAAGCGGCGATTCTGGCGGAGGAGTTGCGCAGGGTAGGGAAGATGGAACCGCCTGCGCAGATCGCAACGATTGCGGCGGAGCCGTGGGGATACCGGAACCGCGTCCAGTTGCACGTGGACGGCGGCAAACTGGGCTACCGCCAGGCGCGCTCCCACAAGTTGTGCGAGGTGGGGGCCTGCCCGGTGGCATCGCCCAAAATCAACCAGACGATTCAGACGCTGAACGAAATGCTGCGGGACCGGCGATGGCCGCGGATGGTGCGGACCATCGAACTCTTCACGGACGAGCGGCAGGTGCAACTGAATGTGCTGGAGACGGACCGGCCGGTTGCCAGACGGTTCTTCGACTGGTGTGGAGAGCGCATCGCCGGGCTGGTGGAAGGCGCGCTGGATTACGAAGACCGGTTCCGCGTGAGCAGGAACTCATTCTTTCAGGTGAACCGTTTCCTGGCGGACCGGCTGGTGGAAGTGGCGCTGGAAGGTGTGGAAGGCGAGTCGGCGTTCGATTTGTATGCAGGGGTGGGGCTTTTCGCCCCGGCCATGGCAATGAAATTCCAATCCGTGACCGCGGTGGAATCCGGTTCCGGCGCCACGCGGGACCTGCACTACAATGCAGAACGGGCCGGTCTGGGCAATATTCGTGTCGCGCAACGCACGGTGGAAGAGTTCTTGCAGGAGACAGAACGATCCACGGACTTTGTTCTGCTGGACCCGCCGCGCGCGGGCCTTGGGAAGGACGTGGTGCGCCGGTTGTGCGAACTCGCTCCGAAGCAGGTGGCGATTGTGGCGTGCGACCCGGCAACCCTGGCGCGGGACTTGGCCGGAATGGTGGCCGGGGGATATGCCGTGGAGCGGCTGACGATGGTTGATCTTTTTCCGCAAAGTTATCACGTGGAAGCGGTAGTGGCGCTCAAGCGGCGTTAGGCTCGCGCAGCCCGCCTCCGCTGGTGAAAGATTTAAAATGAGTTTATCGAACAGTTTATCGAACAGGGAGCGAAGCTTGCGAAATACTCTCACCGGTTTCACCGTTCTGCTGCTGGGATGCGGGCTAGCGGCTCAGGCGCAGACGCCCAGCTTTACGAGTGCCGGCGTGTTGAACGCGGCATCGCAGGTTGCCGGACCGATTGCCCCCGGGATGGTGGCGAA
>Ga0182030_10006911_pt1 | contig 23791 bp, 16 predicted proteins | sample 812S3MmetaG_FD_121299 | JGI IMG/M metagenome (GOLD analysis project Ga0182030, IMG submission 121299) | Permafrost microbial communities from Stordalen Mire, Sweden - 812S3M metaG (Illumina Assembly) | ecosystem: Environmental > Terrestrial > Soil > Wetlands > Permafrost | place: Sweden...
CCCAGAGCGGCGCTGTAATTGGCGTCTCTGAGTGTCTTGTCGCCGGTGCCGTAGAGCTGCTCGATCGAGGCCATGTAACTGCGCTCGCGCGCCGTTCCTGCCCTCTGCGCACGCTGCGCCGGCGTCGGCGCCAGCTTGGCGAGCGCGGCCCGTGCAGCCTCCAAATCCTGCTCTCCCCACAGCGTCTGATTGTAGGTGAGCGCCTCGCCCCAATACGCCATTGCAAAGCCCGGATCGGTTCCTTCCGCGGCCTGAAAGTCCCTGCGTGCCGCAGCATACTCAAAGCTATGCAGCAGCAATAATCCGCGCAAGAAATGCCGCTGTGCGCGCGGCGCCCCCGAGGTCGGAAAGTGGGTGGTACCTAAGCCTACAGAGACCGGTTCAGTGCTCTGCGCGTGCTCATGAACACTGACCGGAGCGGCTGATACGGCTGAGCAAGCAAGCACGGCCATCAACGCAATAGTGGACGTCACGCAATCGTTCCTTTGTTCAGGGGCCCGCCAATCCTATGGGAATCCCTTCCGATGCGGTGTGCATAGTTGACCAGAAATCGCGTATGAGATCGAATGGAGCCATGCACGACCGAAATAGGATCCTAGAGCACGTGGATCAGTGGCCTTCCGCTCTCCAACGATTCAGAGTCGCTTGTATGCTATTGAGGAGACGCAATGCTTGAGAAGGTTGCCGGATTGTCCCTCACGCGGCTCACGCCGACGATCGGAGCGGTGCTCGAAGGGGTGCGCATCGGTGAGTCGCTGGATGCATCGCAGTTCGAGGCGATCCAGGCCGCTTTGATTCAGCATCATGTACTGTTCTTCCGCGATCAATCACTGACGCCCACTCAGCATCGCGACTTCGCGGCGCGTTTCGGGCAACTGCACGTGCATCCCATTTACCCAAATCATCCCGAAGCGGCCGAAGTCATCGTGCTCGACAGCGATGTGACCGACCTTACGGACAATGCGATCTGGCACACCGATGTCACCTTCACCGAGCGGCCGCCGATGGGCTCCGTGCTGGTAGCCCGGGTATTGCCCGCCACCGGCGGCGACACGCTTTGGGCCAGTACTTCCGCCGCCTACGATGCTCTGTCTGCGGCACTGCAGAATTTCTTGCTGCCGCTGACCGCGACGCACAACATTGCCCAATCTTTCCCGGCCGAACGCTTCGGCATGAGCGCCGAAGCGAACAAGCGGTTGGAGGCAGCGAAACGCAAGAATCCTCCGGTCACGCATCCGGTGATTCGCACGCATCCAATCTCCAAGCGCCGTGGCTTGTTCGTGCAGGAGGGCTTTACCACGCATATCAATGAACTTCTCCCCGCTGAAAGCCGCGCGCTGCTGACGTTCCTTTATCAACATTCCGTGAAGCCGGAGTTCACGGTGCGTTGGAAATGGCGCGATGGCGACGTCGCTTTCTGGGACAACCGCTGCACGCTGCACTACGCCGCCGACGACTATGGTGCGGCCCGGCGCGTCATGAATCGGGCCACCATCATTGGTGATCGACCGGTCTGAATGGGCAAATTTGATGCTTGATGCGTTGATGTTGTGATGCATTGATGATATGATCGGGGTCTTCACACTCGGAGCCGTTCATGCGGACAACCCTCAGCATCGATCCGGAAGTCTTAAGCGCCGCCAAGAAGATCGCGTCAGCCCGTTCCACCAGCGTCGGAGAAGTGATCTCCGAATTGGCAAGACGCGGATTGGAAGCGCGTTCCAAGATCGGCTCCCGGCATGGATTCCCGGTCTTCGAGGTTCCAACAGACACGCCGCCGTTGACACCGGAGCGGGTTCGCGAGGACGAAGACGACGCGTGACTCGTTACTTGCTAGACACCAACCTGTTGATTGCGCTGGCCTGGCCGCAGCATATTCATCACGCCCAAGCGCACGCGTGGTTCGGCACGACGGGTCATCGAGCGTGGGCGACGTGTCCGATCACGCAACTCGGATTCTTACGGATTTCCTCGAATCCCAAAATCATCGTGCAGGCGGTGAGTCCGCGCCAAGCTGTGTCCATGCTGGAACGTATCCTTGCGGTACGCGGCCATGAATTCTGGGCGGACGATATTGCGCCAACAACCGCCGCATCCTTCTCCAGCCTCGTGCTGGTGGGGCATCGTCAAGTCACCGACGCGTACCTGCTTGCTCTGGCACAACACCACCAAGGAAAGCTCGCGACCTTCGATCAGGGAATTTCCGATTTAATCAGCTCGGTCAAGGATCGAACACGCCATGTCTGCCTGATAGACACCCGCTAGGAGAGCAAAACCGGCTCACGTTCGCTCCGCATCCTCCAACAACCGATTCTTAAGATGGCTGCAGTACCAATCCACGAACTGCGAGGTGCCGTCCTCATGCACAGGTGAATAGGATGCCGGTTCGTATGCCGGAGACGCGACGCCGATCTGGTTTTCCTGGCAAATTCGCTTGTCCGCGGCGTTGGTTGCCATCCACACCTCCGTCAACTCCTTGATGTCATAGTCGACGCCCTCGACGGCATCACGATGCACCAGCCATTTCGTGGTCAATTGCGTCTGCATCGGCCCGAGCGGCAGCAGCCGAAACGATATGGCGTGATCGGCCAGGACGTGATTCCACGTCGTCGGATAGTGGAACAGCAGCAAGGTGCCGATATCTTTCTCCGTCACTGTATCGCAGAGCGGACGGCGTACCGCGGCGTTGCCCGTCATGGTGGCGCTCACCACCCCTTCGATGAGCGGCGTGCGCGCCGTGCGGTATTGCCCGTTGGCGGACAGCTTGAACTGGCTCGGCAATCCTATGGACTCCCAATACTTCCATTTAGCGGCGATCTTGGGCTTGTCGGCACCGCCGCTCACCCCTGTTGCCACCGGATCCTCCGGGAACGAGCGGCACAACTCCGGGTGGTTGCCGGCGCAGTGATAGCACTCCCGATTGTTCTCCCACACCAGTTTCCAATTGGCGTTCTCGACCGTCGTCGATTCGAATGCGACCTTGGTTTGATGCAGCTTATGCGGCGCGAAATAGGGCTCTATGTGCTTGGCTGTCTGTTCGAAATCCGGAGCCGTCTTGCCCAGGCAGATCCATATATAGCCGCCCACGCTGGCGCAATGCACCGGCTTCAGGCCGTGCTTCGACTTGTCGAACTCGCCGCCCATGTCGCGCGCTGCCATCAGGCGGCCATCGAGTTGATAGGTCCATTGATGATAAGGGCAGACCAGACGCGGTGCATTGCCATGCACCGTTGAGCAAATTCTCGAACCTCGATGACGGCAGCTGTTGTGAAACGCTCGAATGGACCCATCGCGGTCGCGCACGATGAGGACCGGGTAGTCGCCCACCTGCAGGGTCAAATAGTCGCCGGCATTCGCGACCTCGCAGTCATGGCCCACGAACAGCCAATCGCGATACCAGATCAAATCCAAATCGACCTGATAGTCCTGCTGGCTGCAGTAGAAATCGCGGCCCAACGGCGTTTCGGGCTTGCGGTGACGCAGCCGGCTCAACATGGTATCGCGTGCTGTCATGAATGTGCCCTCACGGTAAATACGCTCGCATATCGACACGATAGCAACCTTTGGGTGCCTTCCTTGACTGGAAAGCGACGCCTAGTTCGCAATATACGACACCGGCGAGCGGGCCCTGGGCGCAGCGGGCCGCGGTTTTCGGTAGCATGCGATACATGGAATTCAGCACCGACCAGCCGTTCATACTCAACGCCACCTGCACCAGCCGCATGGGCACCACCGCGGCGATCACCGGGTTTCTCGCCGCCCATCGTCTTTACATCATCGAAATGCAGCAGTTCGACGATGTTCTGACGCGGCGTTTCTTCGTCCGCGTGGTGTTCTGCGGGGTCGCGGGGGAGCCGCTGGACCTTGCGAAATTGCGTGCGGCGTTCGAAGCGGTGGCCGGCGCGGAGCAATTGCAGTGGCGTATGCACGACGGCGCCCATCGGACGCGCGCGCTAATCCTGGTATCGAAGCTCGATCACTGCCTCGAGGACCTGTTGTACCGTCAGCGTACCGGCGAACTTAACATGGAAATCACCGGCATCGTCAGCAATCATCAGAGCATGCAGTCGTTGGCCGACCACCATGCGATTCCCTTCCATCATTTGCCCATCACCGCCGATACCAAAGCGCAGCAGGAAGCGCGCCTGCTGCAGTTGATCGACACCACCCGTACAGAATTGGTGATTCTGGCGCGTTACATGCAAATTCTGTCGGATGAAACGGCGCGGCGATTGGCGGGACGCGCGGTCAACATTCATCATTCATTCTTGCCGGGCTTCAAGGGCGCGAAGCCCTACCACCAAGCGCACAACCGCGGCGTCAAGCTGATCGGCGCGACCGCGCACTACGTCACCGGCGATCTCGACGAGGGTCCCATCATCGAGCAGATCGTGGAACGCGTCGACCACAGCTTCACGCCCGAAATGCTTAGCGCCGCGGGCCGCGATTCGGAGCGCCGCGCCTTGTCGACCGCAGTGCGCCTGTTACTGGAGCACCGTGTGTTCATGGACGAAGGCAAAACCGTCGTATTCAAGTGATGTCGGCCGGGGGCGCCATCGCCGGGGGCGCCGGCGCCGCTTGCGCGGGGCGCCCAGGCGCCGGGCTCAACTTGCGTTCCGCGCTCGGCGGATGTCCAAAATGGCTGCGGTAGCATTTCGAGAAGTGCGGTGTCGACTGGAACCCGCACGCAGCGGTGATATCCATGATCGGCATGGCCGTCTGCAGCAGCAACTCGCGCGCGCGCCGCAGCCGCATCTGCAAATAGTAGCGCTTAGGCACGCAGTTCAGATCCCGTTTGAAAAGCCGTTCGATTTGGCGGCGCGACAACCCCGATGACTTGGCGATCGCCTCCAGCGACAAGGGCTTTTCGATGTGCTGTTCCATCAGATGCGCCACGCGTATCAAGCCGCGGTTCGATAATCCGATTTGCGCGCGCAGCGGAATGTACTGCCGGTCCGTATCCTTGCGCACACGGTCCACGATGAATTGCTCGGAAACCAGCTTCGATACTTTCGATCCCAGCCTGTGTTCGATCAGGTTCAACATGAGATCGAGCGGCGCCGTGCCCCCGGAGCTGGTGTAGCGGTCGCGATCGATCGTGAATAGCTGATCGCTGATCTTCACCCGTGGAAATTCCTCGCGCAGCGCCGACAGGTTTTCCCAGTGTATGGTGGCCCTGTAAGAGTCGAGCAGCCCCGCCTTGGCCAGCACGTAGCCGCCTGTGCACAGGGCGCCCAGGGACACCTGCCGATCCGCGAGCCGGCGCAATGCCGTCAGCAGCGGCGGGGTCACCGTATCGCGGATGTTGATGCCGCCGCACACGAATACGATGTCGGCGGATTGCAGCTTGTCGAGCGAACCGGTGGGTGAGAGGGTCAAGCCGCTGCTGGCCTCGGTCGACCTGCCGTCGGTGCTCACGATGGACCAATCGTAAATGTCGACCCCCATGAGACGATTGGCCATGCGCAGCGGTTCCAACGCATTCGCCACCGCGATCAGCGAATAGTTGGGCAGCGTCAAGAAGACGTACTTGCATTTAGGCAGCAGGGTGAAACTCCGATAGCTCTCGTCGTCCAGCGGGCCGTTACCGCTTAAGGCCTATGCTACGCGGGTCGTCGCATTTGGTTAAGGGCCAGTCGCAATTGGCCTATTGTTTGCGCACCTACTGGTTAAACTGGCCACGGTGGCCCCGCCGAGGTGGCCCCGCCTTGGCGGCCCCGCCTTGGCGGCCCCGCTAAACGGAGATCAGCTTCATGAAAACTCATGCCCGCGTCGTCGTCATCGGCGGTGGTGCGGTAGGCGTCAGCACGCTCTATCACCTGGCCCTCAAGGGCTGGTCCGACGTGGTTTTGCTCGAGCGGGCAGAACTTACCGCAGGTTCGACCTGGCATGCCGCCGGATTGCTGCCGCTGTTCAACATGAGCTACACCGTTGGGCAGCTGCATAAATACTCGGTCGATTTGTATAAGCGGCTGCCTGCGGAAACCGGCCAGGACGTGAGTCTCCACGTTACGGGCAATCTGCGCCTGGCCACCAACTTTGAGCGCATGGACGAATATCAGAAGTACTGCGGCACCGCCAACACCATCGGCGTGCCGTTCAAGGTCATCAGTCCGCGCGAAGTGCAGGAGCTTTGGCCTTTGATCGACTTGGGAGACGGCGTCGACACTCCCAAGATCGTCGGCGCTCTCTACCATCCCGATGACGGCCATATCGCGCCGGCCGATCTGACCATGGCGTTGCGCAAAGGCGCGCGTGCGCGCGGCGCGGAGATTTACGAACAGACCGAGGTGACCGCGGTCACCGCGACGCCCTCCGGGGAATGGCGGCTCTCCACCACCAAGGGCGACATCACGGCCGAACATGTGGTGTGTGCCACCGGCAACTATGCGCGCCAGACGGGGCGCATGTTCGGCTTGAACGTTCCTTCGATTCCCGTGGAACACCAATACATCGTGTACGACGAATCGCCCGAGTTGAAGGCGTATCGCCAGGGCGGCGGACGCGAGCTCGCGGTGCTGCGCGAATCGGACCAGTCGTATTATTTGCGTGAGGAGCGCTTGGGCTGGATCCTCGGGCCTTACGAGGCGGGAGCGCCGGCGCGCTTCGCCGACGGCGTGCCAGACTGGTTCGGCAAGAGTTTGTTCGACGGCGATCTGGAACGTCTGCTGCCGCACATCGAGGCCGCGCAACGGCGCGTGCCGACCTTGAGTACCTGCGGCATCAAGGACATCGTCAACGGACCTATTGCCTACACACCCGACGGCAGCCCGCTCGTGGGTCCCGCCTGGGGCGTGCGCAATCTTTGGCTCAACGAAGGACATAGCTTCGGCATCACCGCGGCCGGCGGCTCGGGGTGGCAGCTCGCCGAATGGTTGGTCGAAGGAGAGCCCGGCATCGACATGATGGCCGTCGATCCACGCCGCTATGGACCCTACACCAGCAAGCGCTACGTGGTGCAGAAAAACGAGGAGACCTACCGCAATGTTTTCGTGATTCACTACCCCGACGAGGAGCGCGCCGATGCGCGCCCCGCAAAGACCAGTCCGATATACGACAAACTGGCGCGCATGGGCGCGGTCTTCGGGCAGCGCTATGGTTGGGAACGCGCCAATTGGTTTGCTCCCTCCGGCGTGGCTGCAAAGGATCAGTGGAGTTTTCGCCGCTCCAACTATTTCGAGCATGTGGGTAATGAGGCACTGCGGCTGCGTCGCGGCGTGGGCGTCATCGATCTGACGCCCTTCACCAAGCACGAGGTCACCGGCCCAGCCGCTGAGCGCTGGCTCGATTCTTTGGTGGCCAACAAGGTGCCCACCAAAATCGGCCGCATCGCGCTGTGTCACGCCCTCACCCGCCGTGGCGGAATCCGCTCCGAATTCACCATCACCAAGATCACCGAAAATCATTTCTATGTGGTCAGTGCGGGTGCGGCGGAACGCTACGACAGCGACTACCTGCTGCAAAATCTGCCGCAGGATGGCAGCGTGGTGTTGCGCAACATCACCATGAGCCGCGGCTGCTTCGTCGTGGCGGGGCCACGCGCCCGTGACGTGCTCGCCAAGCTCGCCGATTGCCCGCTCGATAACGGCGCCTTCCCGTGGCTGAGCGGCCGCGTTTGCGAGGTAGGGTTGGCCACCGACGTGTATTTATTGCGAGTCAATTTCGTGGGCGCTCTGGGCTGGGAGCTGCACTTTCCGATCGAATACGCCCATCACCTGTTCGATTCACTGTTCAGCGCCGGCGCCGAGTTCGACATCGGTATGGCCGGCATGCGCGCCATGGAATCGCTGCGCATCGAAAAGTCGTACCGCATGTGGGGCAGCGATTTGACGCCCGACTACACGCCATTTGAGGCAGGCCTGGACCGATTCGTGCGCTTGAGCAAAGGTCCATTCATCGGTAAGGAAGCTCTCGAGGCGCAACAGGCCAAAGGGGTGCCGCATCGATTCGTCACTTTCGAGGTTCACGAGGTCACCGACGCTGACCCGCTCGGCAATGAACCGTTGTTCGACGGCGCCGGCAACATCATCGGCAGGGCTACCGCCGGCTACTACGGTCACACGCTCGGCAAGAGCCTCGGGTTGGGCTACATCAAACCGGAGTTCGCCGGCATCGGCAGCGGCATCGAAATCGAGATTCTGGGCGAACGCAAGCGCGCCACCATCCTGGTCGACTCGCCCTACGATCCCGACAACAGGGACCTCAGGGCTTAAGATTCGCACCGACCGTGAGCAAGCAATCCTTCTCCGCCTTCTCGTTGTTCTGGCGCGGCCTGTCGCGTCATCGCAGCTGGCAGCAACAATGGCGCAAGCCCGAACCGAAGCCGCAGTACGACGCCATCATCGTCGGCGGCGGCGGTCATGGCCTGGGAGCGGCTTACTATCTGGCGCAGGAGCACGGTCTGACCAACATCGCCGTGCTCGAGAAAGGTTGGATCGGCGGCGGCAATACCGGCCGCAATACCACCATCATCCGTTCCAACTACCTGTTCAATGAAAGCGCGGCGCTGTATGACCATTCGTTGAAGATGTGGGAGAGCCTTTCGCAGGTTCTCAATTACAACGTGATGTTCTCGCCGCGCGGAGTGATGATGCTGGCGCACACCGTGCACGATATTCAGGTCATCAAACGTCACGTTCATGCCAACCGCTGCAACGGCGTCGACAACGAATGGCTGGAGCCGCAACAGGCGAAGGCCTTTTGCCCGCCCCTCAACATCGACGACAATATCCGCTATCCCGTGCTAGGCGCGGCCTTGCAGCGACGCGGTGGCACCGCGCGCCACGATGCGGTGGCCTGGGGCTACGCGCGCGCGGCGGACGAACTGGGTGTCGACATCATCGAGAATTGCGAGGTCACCGGCATCCGCCGCGACGCCGCGGGTGCCGTCGAGGGCGTGGATACGACCCGCGGCTACATCAAGGCCAAAAAGATCGGCGTTTCCGCGGCGGGGCATACCAGCGTGGTGCTGCAGATGGCCGGCGTACGTCTGCCGCTGGAGAGTTTTCCGCTGCAGGCGTTGGTGTCCGAACCCATCAAGCCGATTTTTCCCTGCGTGGTGATGTCCAACACCATCCACGCCTATGTCAGTCAATCCGACAAGGGCGAACTGGTCATCGGTGCCGGTACCGATGCCTACACCTCGTACACGCAACGCGGCGCCCTGCACATCAACACGCACACGTTGGATGCGATTTGCGAGCTGTTTCCGACGTTCCGCCGTCTGCGAATGCTGCGCAACTGGGGCGGTATCGTCGATGTCACGCCCGACCGCTCGCCGATCATCGCCAAGACGCCGGTGGCCGGCTTGTACGTCAATTGCGGCTGGGGCACCGGCGGCTTCAAGGCGACGCCCGGTTCGGCGCATCTTTTTGCCTGGACCATCGCGCACGATGAGGCGCATCCGATCAACGCACCCTTCACCATCGAGCGTTTCCACGACGGGGTACTGATCGACGAAGCTGCGGCAGCCGCGGTGGCCCACTGATCATGTTGCTCATTCCCTGCCCCTACTGCGGCGAGCGCCCGGAAATCGAGTTCACGCACGGCGGCGAGGCGCACCTCATCCGGCCGGCGCCGCCCGCCGCCGTCGACGAGCAGACCTGGACGCAATTCCTGTACATGCGCACCAATCTAAAAGGCCCGTACGCGGAGCGTTGGCGTCATGCGCACGGCTGCGGCAAGTTCTTCAATGCGGTGCGCGACACCACGACCGATCATTTCATCGCCGTGTACAAGACAGGTGAGCCTACGCCGGCCGCGCCGCAGGCGGCCCCGCCCAGGCCCGTGCAGGCCGCGCGCGTATGAACTTCCGCACTCCCAGTGGCGGCCGCATCGATCGTCGGCAGGCGCTCTCGTTCTCCTTCGACGGTAAGAGCTACCAAGGGTATCGAGGCGATACGCTGGCCTCGGCGCTGCTGGCCAACGGCGTGCATTTGGTGGCCCGTTCCTTCAAATACCACCGTCCCCGGGGCATATTTTCCGCCGGCTCCGATGAACCGAATGCGCTGGTCACGGTGAGCCGCGACACAGCGCGCACCACTCCCAATCTGCGCGCGACTCAGGTGGAGCTGTATCGTAATCTGACGGCGATCAGCCAGAACCGCTGGCCGAGTCTGAATTTCGACGTCGGCCGCATCAACGATGCGCTGTCGCGATTTTTTCCGGCCGGTTTCTACTACAAGACTTTCATGTGGCCGCGCGCCGCCTGGAAATCCTGGTATGAACCCGCGATACGCCGCGCCGCCGGGCTGGGCCGCGCGCCGACGCTGCCCGACCCGGATCGCTATGCGCAGCGCTACGCTCACTGCGAACTGCTCGTGATCGGCGCGGGTCCCGCCGGCATCGCCGCCGCGCTCACCGCGGCCGACAGCGGCGCGCGGGTCATGCTGTGCGATGAGCAGGCGGAATTAGGCGGCAGTTTGCTGTCCGATCCGACCATGGCCATCGACGGCAAGAGCACCGGCGCATGGCTCGAGTCCAATATCGCCAAGCTCGCTGCCAATCCGCGCGTCACACTGCTGCCGCGCACCACGGCCTTCGGATATTTTCCGCACAACCTCATCGGCCTCAACCAACGGCTCACCGATCACCTCGACTCGTTGCCCGCAGATCTGCCGCGTGAGCGGCTCTGGCAGGTCCGCGCCCGCAACGTCGTGATTGCGGCCGGTGCGCTGGAACGGCCCCTGATTTTTCCGGGCAACGACACGCCGGGAATCATGCTGGCGGGGGCGGCGCACACCTATCTGCATCGCTACGGGGTACGCGTCGGATCCAAAGCTGTGATCCTCACCTGCAACGATGACGCCTATCAAACCGCGCTCGACCTGCAGGCGGCCGGGACCCAGGTGGCGGCGATCGCTGATACACGATCCGCCAGCGATGGGCCGTTAGCCGCGGCGGCGCGCAGCGCCGGCATCAAAATCGTGAATAACGCCACCGTGCAGGGCACGCGCGGCGATCAACGCATCGAGGGCGTCGCGATCGCGGCCATGCAAAGTGGCGGGGCCACCTATGGCGGGGCCACCTATGGCGGGACCGGTGATGGCGTCGCTCGCGGCCGCACCGACCTCGACTGCGACGTGCTGCTCATGTCCGGGGGCTACACGCCGAGTGTGCATATGTTCTCCCAGTCGCGCGGCAAGCTTGAGTGGAGCGACCCGCTCAAGGCGTTCGTTCCCTCCCTTTCCGCCGAAGCGGAACGCTCGGCCGGCGCTTGCCGCGGCATCTACGGGCTGGAAGAGGTGCTGGCTGATGGCGCAAACGCCGCAGTACGAGCCTTGCAATTGGATCGCGCGCCGCGTGTCTTCGAAGTCGATGGCCAAGAGCGGCGGCGCGACGCGTATCTAGGCGCCCTGCCAAGCGTCGGTTCACCGAGGGCCAAGAGTTTCGTCGACTGGCAACACGATGTCACCACACGCGATCTCGAATTGGCAACCCGCGAAGGCTTCCATTCCATCGAGCACGTCAAACGCTACACCACCACCGGCATGGCCACGGATCAAGGCAAAGGCTCGAACTTGAACGCCTTATCCCTGGTCGCGCGCCAGCTGGGCAGGCCGATTCCGCAAGTCGGTCTGACGACCTTCCGCATGCCCTACACGCCGGTCACCTTCGGCAGCTTTGCCGGTATATCGCGCCGCGATTTGTTCGACCCCGTGCGCACCACGCCGACGCATACCTGGGCAGCGGCGCACGGCGCGCTGTTCGAGAACGTCGGCCTGTGGAAGCGCGCGCATTATTTTCCGCGAGCGGGCGAAACGATGCATGCCGCGGTGGCGCGCGAGTGCCGCGCCGTGCGCGACAGCGTCGGCATCTTCGACGCGTCGACCCTCGGGAAAATCGAAGTGGCCGGTCCGGACGCGGCCGAATTCATGAATCGTCTGTACGTGAACAACTGGAGCAACCTCGGCATCGGTCGCACGCGCTATGGCATCCTGCTGCGCGAGGACGGCTTCGTCTATGACGACGGCGTCGTGGCTCGCCTTGCCGCGGATCGCTTTCACGTCACCACCACCACGGGCGGCGCGCCGCGGGTGCTGTCGTTGATGGAGGACTATCGGCAGACAGAATGGCCGCAGCTGAAGGTATGGCTGACCTCCACCACCGAGCAGTGGGCCGTGATCGCTGTTCAAGGACCTGATGCGCGCAAGGTGCTCGCGCCGCTGATCACGGATCTCGATATCGGCGCGGCTGCGTTTCCGCACATGAGCGTGGCGCGCGGCAAGATTTGCGGACTGCCCATGCTGCTGTTCCGCGTCAGCTTTACCGGTGAACTGGGTTACGAAATCAACGTCCCCGCAGACCATGGCCTGCGAGTATGGGAAGCCGTCTACGCCGCCGGCGCGGCCTTCGGCATGACCCCCTATGGAACTGAAGCCATGCACGTGCTGCGCGCCGAAAAAGGCTACATCATCGTCGGCCAGGAAACCGATGGCACCGCGACGCCGGACGATGCTGGCTTGTCGTGGGCAGTGGGCAAGAACAAGACCGATTTCGTTGGATTGCGCTCGCTGCGGCGGCCTTCGATGCTGAGCCCCGATCGCAAGCAATTGGTTGGTCTCAAGCCCAAGGACGGCCGCACCGTTCTCGATGAGGGCGCGCAGATCGCCGAGCGGCCGGCGCAGCGTCCGCCCATGCAACTCATCGGCCACGTGACCTCGTCCTATGCCGAATCCACGGTGGGATATCCCATCGCCTTGGCCATGGTTGCGGGCGGCCGCGCCCGCATGGGCCAAACCTTGTACATCCCCATGCCGGGCCGCGACATCGAAGTCGAAGTCACCTCGCCGGTGTTCTACGACCCGCAAGGAGGGCGCATCAATGGCTGACGCCGTTTGGCTGCGCGTAAAACCCCCGGCAGCGCGCCTGCTGCTGCAAGGCGATGCACAGGCGCGCATTGCCGCCGCCGCCGTTTGGGGTGTTCCGTTCTCCGAGGAGAGTTGCCGGGCGCGTGCCGCCGAGGGGCGCGCCACGCTGTGGCTTGGACCTGATGAGCACCTGATGTGGCAGGAATCGCGCGACGCCGCGCTGCCGGTCGCCGAACTCGAGCAAGCGCTGGCCCCCCACCCCCATGCGTTGGTGGATATCTCGCATCGGCAAACGGCCCTCGAGATTTCAGGTCCCGACGCCACCCTCATACTGGCCGGCGCCTGCCCGCTGGATTTGGACTTGCGCGAATTCCCCGTGCACATGTGCACGCGCACGGTTCTGGCCAAGGCGGACATCGTGCTGTGGCGTACCGCGCCACAGATCTTCCATGTCGAGGTGTGGCGCTCCTTCCAACTCTATGTGGAAGAGTTGCTGCGTGAGATCGCGCGTCAGTAAAGGCGCACCTTAAACGACCATTCAATGCGCACAGCCGCAGCGTGATCTGAGGCTAAGTCGAGATTTCGAAGTTAAACAATTGATAAAACATCACTTCCAGTGGGCTAATTTTTTCGTTGCGTATGATCTTGCCTTGAGACAAGATAAGCCAAAGGCGACATATCGCATCGATTGATCGCGCGTTCAACAAAGCACAAGGGGATGACGATGAATACGAAGCTTTCGTTCGCGATTGCGGCGATCCTGGGCGGCGCATCCTTCGGCGCAAGCGCCGCCGATCAAGCGGCGAGCAGCACCGACACCTCTTCGGACGCGCTGCAAGAAATCACGGTCACGGCAACGCGCCGCTCGCAAAGCATGCAAGATGTGCCGATTTCGATGCAGGCATTTACGGGCCAATCCTTGGCGCAGCTCAACATCGAGACCTTCGACGACTACATCAAGTACCTGCCGAACGTCACCACGGCAAACAACGGACCCGGGCAAAACGAGGTCTACATGCGCGGCTTGAGCGCCGGCACACAGCCCAGCCAAGGCAGCGGATCGACCGGCCTGTTTCCAAACGTCGCCATCTACCTCGACAACCAATCAGGCCAGCTGCCGAACCGCAATTTGGACATTTATGCGGCCGATATCGATCGCATCGAGGTCCTCGAGGGGCCGCAGGGAACCTTGTTCGGGTCCGGCGCCGAGGCCGGCGCGATTCGCTATATCACCAACGCGCCGAAACTCGATGTCACGGAAGGCAGCGTCAAGGCAGGCTACGGTGTAACGGCGGGCGGCGACCCAAACGCCGACCTGACCGCGGTGTTGAACCTACCGTTGATTCCCGACACGTTGGCGGTGAGAGCGGTGATTTACGACGACCATCGCGGCGGCTACATCAACAATGTGTCCGCGACCTTCGCTCGCAGCAACACGGACCTCGGCATTCATTACGCCAACGACCCGGCCAACGCGAATGGCGCGTGCCCGGATGGTCAACCCAACGCGGGTTTTTGCGTACCGCCGGGAAGCCCCAGCATCAACAACGCCAGCCTCGTTGCAAATGCCATCAATCCGGTGACCTACGAGGGTGCCCGCGTCGAAGCGCTACTGAAGTTCAACGATAATTGGGATTTGCTGATCACGCAGTCCTATCAAGACATGAACTCGCAGGGCGTGTTCTACGATCAGCCGAACGGCTCGGACGGCACGGCGTTGCGGCCGCTCGAGGTTACTTTGTTCAATCCCGGTTACGACAGGGACAAATTCGAAAGTACCGCGTGGACGCTCAACGGCAAATTCGGCGATCTCAAAGCGGTATACACCGGCGGTTACCTGGTGCGCAACGTGGACCAAGTCGGCGACTACACCAATTACGCCCGTGGCGTATACGCCGATTATTATCAATGCTACGGTCCCGGTAGCGGTATCACTGTAGATGCCGCGTTGAAATCCACCTGCTTCTCGCCCAGCGCCTACTGGCACTCCACGGAGAAGAACGAACACCAGCAGCATGAATTCCGCGTCAGCACGCCCGACGACTGGCGTCTGCGCGCCATCGCCGGCGCTTACTGGGAGGACAACAAGCTGTTCGACCAGACCAGTTGGAACTACAAGAATGTGCCTGCCTGCACTTCCAATGGCGCCCCCGGCACGGCCGGCAACAGCGGCTGTTTCACCGACGTCGGCACAGCGCCCGGCACCACTGTCGTTAATCCCGGTGTGCAAGGCGACCACACCTCGTTCTATCAAGACACGGTGCGCGAGACCAAGCAGACGGCGTTCTTCGCGTCCGTCGACTTCGACTTCATTCCCAAGGTGCTCACCGCAACCGTAGGCACCCGGCATTTCTTGTTCCAGAACTCCTCACGCGGCAGCGTCAGCGGCAGCTTCTACTGCTTCGAGCAAGGCGCACCGGCCGGAGGATGCTTGGCCGATAACTACGATCTCAACACGTCAAATCTGCGCGACAGCGAATCCGGCTTCAAGAGCCGCGCCAATCTGACGTGGCATATCTTGCCGGACATCATGGTGTACTACACCTACTCGCAAGGCTTCCGGCCGGGCGGCTTCAATCAAAACGGCGGCACTGGGTACGCACCGGGCTCGGATGGTGCGAATCAATTCATCATTCCGCGTTCCTACACGTCCGACAAGCTGACCAACAACGAAATCGGCTGGAAAACCGAGTTCTTCGATCACCGGCTGCAGTGGAACGGCGCCATCTACCGGGAAAATTGGAACAATGTGCAAGTGGCGTTTTTCGATCCCGGCTTGGTGGGCAACATTTTCTTCAACGACAACGGTCAAAATTTCCTGATCAAGGGCATCGAAACCTCGGTGGTGGCGCGCGTCGTCGCCGGCTTGACGTTGCAGGGCTCGGCTTCCTGGAACCAGAGCCGTCAGACGAACTCGCCGGCGCTGCTCGACAATAATCCTGACAGCATCAGCTACGGCAAGCCGATTACCCAATGCACCAGCGGCGGCGTCTGCACACCCATCAATCCGTTCGGGCAAGCCGGTTCGCCGAGCGCCGATGCGCCGCCGATGCAGTTCAGTCTGCGGGCGCGCTACGACTGGAACCTCGCGGGTTATGCGCCGTTCGTGCAAGCGGCCGCGATCCACACGGACCATTCCTTCAGCCAGGCCGGCTCCAATCCGAGCATCGGGGTGGGCGCAATCAGCACCGGAAGGCTGCGCTTCGAGAATCCGGCGTATTCGACCTACAACGCCTCATTCGGCGTGGCGAAGGACGCGTGGATCCTCTCCTTCTACGGTGAAAACCTCGGCAACTCGCATGCCAGCACCTTCACCAGCACGGACCAGTTCATCGTCGCCCAGACGCCGCTGCGGCCGAGGATCGTTGGAGGCTCGATAAACTATAAATTCTGAACGCCGCTCTAGCGCTGCGCGGTGGCCCAGTTCGAGGCGCTGTAGTACGGTGCCGCGTCGGCCGCGAGCATGCCGCGGCCGAGGATGTGGTCGGCCGCTTTCTCGGCCAGCATGATGGTGGGCGCATTCAAGTTGCCGGTGGTCACCGCCGGCATGATGGATGAATCGACGACCCGCAACCGCTCCAATCCGCGCACCTTGAGTTCGGGATCCACGACCGCCAGGGGATCGTCGGCGGCGCCCATTTTGCACGAACACGACGGGTGATATGCGCTTTCGACCTTGTCGCGGATGAATGCGTCGATTTCCGCGTCGGATTGGACGGCGGGACCCGGCTGAATTTCGCGCCCTCGATATCGATCGAAGGCGGCTTGCGCGAAAATCTCGCGCGTCAGGCGCACGCACGCACGCATCTCGATCCAGTCCTCAGGTTGGCTCAGATAGTTGAACAGAATGCGCGGCTTGTCGCGCGGGTCGCGTGAAGCCAGCCGCACCCAACCGCGGCTCTTGGAACGCATCGGCCCGACGTGCGCTTGGAAGCCGTGCTCCTGCGCCAGCGTCGAGCCATCGTAAGCCACCGCCATCGGCAAGAAATGATACTGGATGTCCGGGTAAGGAATGCCGGCACGTGAGCGGATGAAGCCGCAGGTTTCAAAGTGATTGGTGGCACCGAGTCCATCCTTGCGCAACAGCCAGCGCGCGCCGATCAAGGCGCGGCTCCACGGCTTGATGGAGGAGTACAAGGTAATGGGTTCCTTGCAGGCGACTTGGAAATAAAATTCCAGGTGATCTTGAAGATTCTCGCCCACGCCGGGCAGATCTTCTATGACCTCGAGGCCCAGTTGGCGCAATTCGGCTGCGGGGCCGACGCCGGATAGTTTCAAGAGTTGCGGTGAGGCGATCGGACCACAGCTCAGGATCAGTTCGGCGCTGACCGCGACGCGATGCACGCTGCCCCTGCGGGTATATTCCAATCCGACCGCGCGCTTGCCTTCGAACATGATGCGGGTCGCCAACGCCTGGGTCAGCACCTTGAGGTTGGCGCGCCGCATCGCCGGACGTAGGTAGGCATTGGCAGCACTGCAGCGCCTACCCTCGCCCACGGTCATATCCATACGGCCAAAGCCTTCCTGCTGAGAGCCGTTGACGTCGGCCGTGCTCGGATAACCCGCCTGCGCTGCCGCGTTCAGCCATGCGGCGTGCAGCGGATTCTCGAGCGAGCCATAGCGCGTATGCAACGGACCCCGATCGCCGCGATATCGGTCTCCTCCCTCCTCGCGCCGTTCCGCGCGTCGAAAATAAGGCAGCACATCGGCGTATCCCCATCCCGCTGCGCCCTGCTGCTGCCAACCTTCGAAATCCTGCGCATTGCCGCGGATATAGACCAGCCCGTTGATCGAAGAGGATCCGCCCAACACCTTGCCTCGCGGCGTATGCATGCGCCGCCCATTCAAATGCGGCTCGGGTTCAGTGTGATAAAACCAGTTGTACTTCGGCATATTCATCGGGATCGACAACGCCGATGGCATCTGAATGAAGATCGACCGGTCGGAACCGCCGTATTCGAGCAGCAGCACCTTGCTGCGTCCGTCCGCACTCAACCGATCTGCGAGTACACAGCCCGCCGAGCCGGCTCCGACGATGACGTAATCGAATTGCTCGGAGTCTGCCATGATCTTCAGTACGGAGAATCGACGTCGCCCATGGCCACGTAGACACTCTTCAGTTGAGTATAGTGCTCGATGGCTGCCCTACCGTTCTCGCGCCCCAACCCTGATTGCTTGACGCCGCCGAAAGGCAATTCCACCGGCGTGACGTTGTAGTGGTTGATCCAACACGTGCCCGCCTGCAGGCGCGCGATGACGCGGTGAGCTCGCGTCAAATCGTTGGTGAAGACGCCCGCCGCCAAGCCGAACTGCGTTGCATTTGCCCGCTCGATCACTTCCCCCTCATCCACGAAATCCAGCACCGACATGACCGGCCCGAAGATTTCCTCGCGCACGATACACATGTCGTCGCGGCATTCATCGAAGATGGTTGGCGCCACAAAAAAACCTCGCGCCAGCTCGCCACTCGTGACGCGCTTGCCACCCGTCACGAGGCGCGCTCCTTCGGCCCGGCCGCGTGAGATGTAGGAGAGCACCTTGTGCATATGCTGCTCCGAGATGAGAGCTCCCACCTGGGTATCCGGATGCATCGGGTCGCCGATTTTCATGGCATTGACGCGCTTGGCGAGGCGCTCGAGAAATTGCCGTTTTATCGACCGATGCACGAACACCCGCGTGCCATTCGAACAGACTTGACCGGACGAATAGAAATTAGCCAGCAGCGCGCCGCCCACTGCGTTGTCGAGTTTGGCGTCGTCGAACACGATCAACGGCGACTTGCCGCCCAGCTCCAGCGTGACATGCTTCAGGGATTGCGCGGCGTCACCCATGACCGCCTTGCCGGTGCCGACCTCACCCGTGAGTGACACCTTGCGGATGCCTGCATGGCGGGTCAGCAGACGGCCGGTGTCGGCGAAGCCCTGTACGACTTGAAAAACGCCCGCCGGCAAACCGGCCTCGATCAGGATTTCCTGCAATTTGATCGCAGTAAACGGTGTCAGCTCCGCAGGTTTGAAAATCATGGCGTTGCCGCACGCCAGCGCCGGCGCCGCCTTCCAGCAGGCGATTTGCAATGGATAATTCCATGCGCCGATTCCTGCCACGACACCGAGCGGTTCGCGCCGCGTATAACCGAACGCACCCGGTCCCAAGTCGATTTGCTCGCCGCTCAACGATTGAGCCAAGCCGGCGAAATACTCCAGGCAGTCCGCGCCCGACACCACGTCCACGACCCGCGTTTCCTGAATGGGTTTGCCGGTATCGCGGGTCTCGAGTTCGGCCAGTTCTTGGTTGCGCGAGCGCAGTAAATCCGCTGCGCGCCGCAGTACTCGTGCGCGCTCGACCCCAGCAAGCGCGCCCCACCGTGCCTGCGCCGCGGCCGCGGCCGCAACGGCGGCATCGATCTGCGCGGCACCCGCCACCGTCACGTAGCCCAGGATCTCGCCGGTGGCCGGATTGAGCGACGCGAATTGACCCCCTGCGGCAACGGGGGCGGCTAACGCATTACCCGGGGCTGCGCCTTCGGGCTCGCGCGCGCCCGTCGCCGCCAGCGCCGCGGCGGCGGATGCAGACTCTCGCAAACGCCCGTCGACGAATGCAGTCAACGTGGCGCGCGCGCTCTCGCTGTCAGCTTCCTGCCATCCTGACAATGCGGCACGCAGCCAGATACCGTCGATCATTGCGGCAATCATCGCAGCCAAGCTCTGTGCCTCGGACGCCGGCAACAACTTGCGCAGCGCATTGCGCAGGCTCGACAAGGTGCGTCGTTGGTACACGGATTGGACGCGCTTCAATCGCTCGACGTGCAGCAGCTGGCCCCAAAATGCCAGCCAAGCACTACCAGTGCGCTGTTCGAACTCCTCCGGCGCCAGATTGGCATCTATGACCGCCTGGATTCTGCCGCGGGGCGTGCTCACGCGGCGCAGACGCGTGCGCACCTGTTCTCCCACACGCCGGGCCAGGGAACGAAAAGCCGCTTCCAACAATCCGTCCTTGTCACCGAAATAATGCGCGACCAAACCAGGCGAGACGCCGGCGCGCACCGCAATCTGCGCAAGTGTTGTACCCACATACCCAAGTTCCGCTAGGCTATCGATGGTCACTTCGACCAACTGACGGCGCCGCATCTCCTCGATGGGTTCGGGAAAATTCTCGGCGGGATGTATTGATGAGCTGTTCAATTTCAAAGCCCCTCAGCCCCGTCGTCGTTACTATGGACGCGGCGCCAGGTTCTGCCTAAGATTGGGAAGGGATGATTAAAACGTTTAATTTCAACAATTAGGGATACATTGGTGAGTCTAAACCCAAACCGGTTAAACGATCATTCAATTATTGTTGCCCGCCCGCAATCATGCCGCCCCTTGGAGGCTCGGGTCAACTGCAAAAAACTTAGCCTGGCATGTGTCGGTCGCCGCATATTCGCCGGCGCGTGCCTGATCTGGTTGGCAGCGCTGCCATCCTTCAGCGTTCGAGCGCAAACACCCGACGCTGCAACAACTGTCGATCCGGCCGCGTGCAAGACGGTGAGATTCTCCGACGTTGGCTGGACCGATGTCACGGCGACCACCGCGATCACCGCGCAACTGCTGCGCTCCATCGGTTACTCACCCACCGTGACGGTGCTCTCGGTACCGGTGACGTTCGCCTCGATAAAGAATAACGACATTGATGTCTTTCTCGGCAACTGGATGCCGGCGCAGGAAGCCGACCGCTCCCGCTATGTCGACGAAGGTTCGGTCGTGGTGGTCGGTCCGAATTTGACGGGCGCCAAGTACACCCTGGCAGTGCCGGCATATACCTATACCGCGGGTCTGCATGATTTCAAGGACATCAAGGACTTCGCGCCGCAGCTCAACAATTCCATTTATGGCATCGAGCCCGGCAACGACGGCAACCGGCTGGTTTTGAAGATGTTGAAGGACGATCTGTTCGGGCTCAACGGCTTCAAATTGATTGAATCGAGCGAACAAGGCATGTTGGCGCAAGTCGAACGTGCTTTCCACGATCATCAGCCGGTAGTGTTCCTGGCCTGGGAACCGCACCCCATGAATTTGCGTTTCGACCTGAAATATTTGAACGGCGGCGACGATGTGTTTGGTCCGAACTTTGGCGGTGCGACCATTTATACGGTGACTCGTCGCGGCTATGCCGAGCAATGCCCGAACGTCAGCCGCCTGCTGGGCAATCTGAAGTTCAATCTGCGCGGCGAAAGCGAAATGATGGCGGCCATCCTTGACCGTCATGAGGCGCCGGATATTGCGGCAGCCGAATGGTTGAAGGCAAACCCGACCACCACCAAAGTCTGGCTGCAGGGCGTTGTGACGGTGGACGGTAAGCCCGCCATAGGAGCGCTGGCTCAAGCCGCACCGCCGCCGCGGCCGGATGGCTTCGAACAATGGGTCATCAGCCACAAGATCCCGGTGGGCGATGCCATGGCGGTGGCCATCGAATTCATCAAGACTCACGGTACGTTCGTGTTCAACGGCATATCGATTGTGATTCGGGGCACCGTCGACGGCATGACGGCGCTGCTGCATGCCGTGCCGGCACCCGCGCTCATCGTCTTGGCGGTGGTATTGGCGTGGGTACTGCGGCGCTCGGTGCCGCTTGCAGCCTTCGTCGCGCTGGCGTTGCTGTTTATTTTGAATCAAGGTTATTGGCAGGCAACCCTCGAGACGCTGTCACTGGTCATGGTCGCCACGCTGGCGTCCGCGGCGATCGGCATACCGATCGGAATTGCGGCTGCGCATCGGCCACGCTTGTTCGCCACCCTGCGTCCCGTGCTGGATTTGATGCAGACCTTGCCGACGTTTGTCTACTTGATTCCGACCCTGGTCTTGTTCGGCCTGGGTGTGGTTCCGGGGCTGATATCCACGGTCATTTTCGCACTGCCGGCCCCCATTCGCCTCACGCACCTGGGGATCTCATCGGTGCCGAAACCGCTGCTCGAAGCCGGCGAGGCCTTCGGGGCCACGCCGATGCAACTGCTGTTAAAGGTCGAATTGCCGGGTGCCTCCTCCACCATCATCGCGGGCATCACCCAGTGCATCATGTTGAGCCTCTCGATGGTGGTCATTGCAGCCCTGGTGGGTGCGGGGGGTCTCGGCGTCCCCGTGGTCAGGGCATTGAACTCGGTGCAAGTAGGCATGGGATTCGAAGCGGGATTCACCATCGTGCTGCTCGCCATCGTCCTGGATCGCGTCAGCAGACCCAAGGAACGCGGAAGAGCTAAGTGAACACGGCTGTCGAATTCAAAAACGTCGATATCCTGTTCTCAGGCGACGGACGCGATGCTCGCCGCAGCAAGCGCGAGGCGCTCGCCGCGCTCGACGCCGGCGGATCGCGCAGCGACATCCAGAATGAATTCGGCGTGATCGTCGGCGTGGCGGGCGCCAATTTGAGCGTCGCGCGGGGTGAGATCTCGGTATTGATGGGGCTATCCGGTTCCGGTAAGTCCACCCTGCTACGCGCCGCCAACGGATTGAACCCGGTGACGCGCGGCAACGTATTGGTGGGCGACGGCGATTCCGACATCGACGTTGCGACCTGCGATCAGCAACAGATGCGCCGCTTGAGGCGCGAACGCGTGGCCATGGTGTTTCAACAATTCGGCCTGCTGCCGTGGCGCACGGTGCGCGAAAACGTCGGTTTCGGCCTGGAGTTGCGTGGCGAGTCCCGCGCGCGGCGCGACAGCATCGTCAGGGAGAAACTCGAACTCGTTGGATTGTCGCAATGGGCGGACCGCTATGTCTCCGAGCTCTCGGGAGGCATGCAGCAGCGCGTCGGCTTGGCGCGGGCGTTCGCCACGGACGCCGATATATTATTGATGGACGAGCCGTTTTCCGCGCTCGATCCGCTGATCCGCGGCAAACTTCAGGACGAACTTCTCGAGCTGCAAGCCCGGGTAAAAAAAACCATCCTGTTCGTCAGTCACGACTTGGACGAAGCGCTGCGGTTGGGCGACCACATTACCATTTTGCAGAACGGCCGCATCGTTCAAACCGGCACGGCCGAGGACATCGTTTTGGCGCCTGCCGACGAATACGTGGCAGAATTTGTGCGCCATATGAACCCGCTGACGGTGCTGACCGGCAGCATGATCATGCAGCGGCGCGCGAACCTGCAAGTTGCCGGGAACGGCGTCTGGCTGGATACGGCGCGCCGCTACCGCTTGTCGCTCGACTCATCGGACCACGCCACCAGTCTCACCATCGACGGCGCGCCGCACATGTTGAACCACATTCGTGACGAGGCCGATGTGGAACGTTCCCATGAGGGACTTTCCGTGGTGCACGCGTCGGTCGCGCTGCGCTCCATCATTCGCCTACGCCAGCGTACCGGCCATCCCGTTCTGATCAGCGATCAAGACCAGATACTGGGCGTGTGCTGCGAAAGCGACATAATCCGTGCGCTATCCGGCGCAGGCCAAGCATGAAGCATCGATTGTGTTAGATTCGCGCAGATGAAGATTCTGCTCGTCGAGGACAGCAGCGAAGTCAGCTGCATCACCATCGAATACCTGCATGAGCTGGGGCATAGCGTGGCTGCCGTTCCCGAGGCCGAGCTTGCTATCGCAAAGTTGGGCGAGGAATCCTTCGATGCGGTGATGACCGACGTGCGGCTTCCCGGGATGTCCGGCATCGACCTAGCTCGGGCACTGGCGAAATCTCACCCTACGCTGCCCGTTGTCATCGCCTCAGGCTACGGTTTGCTCAATGTGCAGACGCTGCTCGGCGAGGGCTCCCGCAGCGTGCTCATGCTGCCGAAGCCCTACGATCTGGATGCTCTGGAGAAGACGCTGAACGACGCCGCCAACCTGCGGAAAATCGCTTAGGTCCAGCTCCCTGAGGGCTGCGTCCTGCCCTGCGGCGCGTGGCAGTGCAGGCAGGAAATAGGCGCAGTGCCCAGCGTATCGCTGAGCAAATCGGTCAGGGCGTGTTCGTCATTGTGAAATTCCTGCACGAATGGCTTCTGCTGCCGCA
>Ga0182030_10006917_pt1 | contig 23774 bp, 23 predicted proteins | sample 812S3MmetaG_FD_121299 | JGI IMG/M metagenome (GOLD analysis project Ga0182030, IMG submission 121299) | Permafrost microbial communities from Stordalen Mire, Sweden - 812S3M metaG (Illumina Assembly) | ecosystem: Environmental > Terrestrial > Soil > Wetlands > Permafrost | place: Sweden...
CAGGGTTGGACTAGTCTTCCCAAATACACAGAAAATCAGATACTCATCCCATATAAGTGTCTCCATCTGCACTGTCCGTCACGCGGCGATGAATATAAGGGAAACGCTTGTATGGCTCTGGTATGAGGACGTGATGAGCTATCACCAGTCATTGTTATTTTAAAGCTTTAATATTCAGCGATAAAAAACATTCAAACCTCTTCTATACACATTGTTAATCTCACTCGTCACAAACCATCTCGATCGCTCTCCTCCAACTCCCCTCCGAAACGTGACATCACGGCACATCAAGCAGGGATTCTCCATCACCACCTTCTCATTCGCTTGACCCCTGAAACACTCCCCCATCAATGACTTCATTGTGGCGGTGAACTGTTCACCCCGTGATTCGCAAGCGCATCAATATTATTTCTCTTATATGTTACATTATTAAGGCATTGATCAAATCGATATCCTCGAATGACCAGTTCTTCGGTCGTCGGGGATAGAGCTGAATTGGTGAGTAGCCGAGTTGGCCATGGGTCTGCGGGTTTTTTTCATGCGATGATGTCGGAGAGCGTCGCTGGGATTGTGGGGATCGGCGACTGGGGGTATGAGGCGTCCTCTTGTTGTTAATATTGGGGTTGATAAGGGGAATTGTCCTTGATTCTGAACTGTTGCATGTTTTGTTGTGGAGAAGTCGTAAATTCATTTTCAGCATGAAGAGGGGATACACATCCTGTTCTTGCACTCACCAATTTGTCTTGCGGACATACCAACAAAACTTAAAAAGATTGTCTTGGTGCTGTTGATTACTATCGTCATTGTGTTATACCTTTTTGCACCATAAAAATACCATCATACCTTTCGAACACCATCTGTTATCCCACATTATTAGAAACCGACCATGGTCTTCAAAGAACTGAAAGCCGTCATCGACTCCCCAGATCCACGTCCCTCAAAAGCGCATCCCGAGCACCGGGCGAAACGCAAACAGTTCGAGAACGAGAACCCGCATTTCAATATGAGGGAAGCGTGGCTGAAGGCTGGGGTATTGGCGACGATGGCTGCGGTGGCGGCTTATCCGTGGGAGAAGAAGTATGATGAGCATGTCGCTAAACATCATCCTGAGAGATTGGAGAATAGGAAGGGTGGGGAGGGAAAGGGTAAGAGTGATGATAGGAGGAAGGGGAGAGATACAGATGGGGACAGGCGCAGGAGGAAGAGTGCTGATTATAGGGGAAGCGAGAGGAGAAGGAGTGTAGGATATGGATCTGATATTGATGCGGGGATACAAAGAAGGTCAACAGCGCCAAATTCTGTTGGGGAAAGACTAAGGAGAGGAAGCGTTATCGGGGGATTGCCTGTCGCTGAGGGATTTGAGTATGTGCCTGCGAATAGGGAATATATTGATAGGGTGCCGAGAGGGAGTGTGGATGGGGATTGGGAAAGGAGGGCTAGGAGGAGGAGCGTGGATGTTCCACCGGTTTATAGAGATGCGTATGGGTATAGGGATAGGCGAGCGCGGTAGCTAGGTCAGTTGTAGAGACGGCGGTCTCTTCTGTCGTTATTGAATTTTGTTATGTGTGCGGTCTTGGAGTGTGGCAAAATTTGTAAATTATGATACCAGAATTTTATATCTAAAACAATTCAATCTCGTCTTCCTCCTTCGTCCCAGAGTGCCTGCTTGGGATGAAGAGTATGTTCAAGACCACAAACCTCACATCTCCTCATGACGGGAGACGTTAACTTTTCTCGGATCCCTCCGGAAATTCCTTGCGTCCAGATAATCTTCCCGATGGACATGATCAGACGAAATTCCAACCGACATGAAGTCTTCGGCAGTCAGCACCCAACCAAGCCACTGGAATTACGTGGAGTGGCTTGCTTATATATACTTGGCTTGACCATGCTATTTCTTTGGCAAGCCCAATATCATCAGAATAGGCTGATCTCCCCGCATCCCCATCCACCTTTCCAACGGCTCAACGCCTTCATGCAAGGATCGTATGCATGCAACTGTTGATGATGAAGCCACCGATACCGCAAGCCACCTCAATTGATCGACACGCTTGGGTCGCCGGCGGGCGCCGGCTTCCAATGCCGGACTGCATCCTCATGCCTCATGCCTCATCATCTTCACAAGCATCGAACTCTAAGATTTAGGAATGGGAAAGCACCATTTAGATCACAAATGTCGAGCTGAGCACAAGACGATATACCCTGTTTATATCTGAGATAAGAAATCATATTCTCATCTCAGCCCTGTCAGACTTACATCATCTGATGCCTCCAGCTTCGCCATCTTAAAACACTTTTTATATACCCTGGCCACATCTCTTTTTGGATTGTCTCAGGGAAAATCATTTCCAGAATCTATATGAGGGGAAGGGCGATTTGGCATATGATAATCCATCCTTTCCTTTACTAGGTGTTGAATCATACGACCCTCCTCTCGCGCCATCCACACGTATCATCTGTTCGTTGTGACATGGCCGTCATCGTGGGCTAGGCGTTGAGTTCCCACAATTACCGAACCCACTTCTGTACTGGTCATGCAATCGCATCGCACAGGAAGCGTTTCTCTTCCTCCCATGCTTTCCTATCCTCTCATTTTTCTTTCAAAAGATCTGTAAGGTGAGGCGGCTGTGTGGTCAGCCCTGCACATACATACACGCTGCATGCACAAGACCGGGAACATCGGGTCTTATTTTCACAGCTGCGAACCCTGACCGTAGGTCGTTCCGTAAGACGCAAACGGCACATAAGAAAACAACACTGCCCAATTTCCCACTTCATGACTCAGGCCTACTTATTCATTCCCATTTGGCCCGCGCCGATATCATACGTATTATTTATTGCAGTGACAAATAAATAAAATGTTGATCCTCTCGTCTTCTAAAAGCCGAGATTTTTCCTTGCATTTCTTGCCTTCCTTCTCCTTTTCTTCGAAAGCAAATTCCGGACACGCGGTCACGTGGTCTACCTCAACAAATCCAACCATGTCTCCTTCAAGCTCGCGTCAGTATTCAAGAGAGGGATCTTATGATTTCTCGGCTCCGTCTTCGCAGTCACCTACGCCTAATCTGACAATCCATACTCGGAGGATGCTGTCGAGGCATAATTCTTCATCAATATCCACAAACCCATCTAAAACCACTACGCCCGCGCCACTTCCTCCCAGTCTAAATGGCTTTGCGGATTTCTTCCACTCACGGGTCCGAAATGGGAATCAAATTAGTGTGCCGGAGCAAAGTGAGAGTGATGAGGAGACTTGGGAGAGGATGGTAGCGCTGCAGGCGGAGTATCATTGTTATCGAAGTGCGAGGTTGGAGGCTGCTGTGGAGAGGTTTGGGGAGGTTGCTATGCGTGAGTTTCTTCCTTCGTCCTTCATTCTCCTTGAATGTTTGTGTAGGGGTTGAGTTTGGGTGAAGGGGTGGAATTGGGATTGGGGGCGGAATGATTAAAGGACAGGGGCTAATGAGAATACAGCGTCGAGGTTATGTTTAGATTTATTGAATGAGGAGTTAAGGGCGAAGATTGAGGCGCAGAGGGAGGGGTTTATTGAATGATTCAGGGGAGGTGGGATGCTAAGGGAATGGGATAGGATGGTGAAGAGACCAGCACTTCTGGCGCGAATGTGGATACGGCACGGGATCAAGATTGAACTTCCTTCGTGGGGGTCACATTGGGTTTGGAAGTCAGGGTTTGGAATTCTGAAGGTAGGACAGTGAAAAAGGAGGAGTAAGGATTCAAATTGCTATTCGACAGCGGAATACCGGATTGTTTTCAAGTTATATTAGCGTCGGCGTTGGGATTTCGGGGTCGATGGCTCGGTGTTGGACCTTGAGCTTTAACTCTGTGAAGTATTTTTATTATCTTTTGACAAATCAATCGAAACTTCAACAAGTTTCGGACTCTCGGTTCACTTCTCAAATGCTGTAAAATCCAGTTGAAATCATTTCAACTCCTTTCTTAGCCGAAGCGGGGAAATGCAAGCCGCTGACTTACGAATGATTACTTGTACATCCCGGATGAGTCAAACGAAGGCTGCATGATTACCGAAGCGATGCGCTGGCTGGTCTTTGCTCTTTTGTAAATGAATACAGTCAACGTGCTGCAGTGACGGGATGGTGATTATGAAGTGATGCCTAGAGAGATCTAGAACGATTTGTGCGTTTTGGCAGAGTGAACGAGTTTGTGTAACGCTGGGTTTTGGAGAGCTACCCGAAGGTGTCGGAAGGAACTCCGAGGGATACTTCATTCTACATTTTGATGCCGCTGTTGGCTTGACGAAAATCTGCATATCTGCCACTTCCTGAAGTATGTACATTGACGTATGAGAACGAGGTAAACCACTGGTTACAGCGACGCATCCGATTTCAAGGGACTTGCAACTTTACAGGAACACCAGGCGTCGATAAAGCACCCTCGTATTCTTTCGTTCTCTATACTTTTCTATCCTTAATATCAATCTCGAGACCTAATCCGCCGAAAACGCTGGTCAAACGGCGCGGCTGAAGCGGGTCTCCACCCTCGGTTCAATATTCAATACGAAAGGGGGCTCGAGGCGAATATCACTCCTCGAAGGGAGGACAGGTAGGTAAGTGAATTGGTAGCTTCTTTAGTGGTATTGTCGGGCACTGTGAGCACACCAAAGGAGACTTAGCCGGTAAGAGCGGAGAGTAAATAGTAGATTTTGTAGGGTAAGACAACCTGTGAGCTAGAGTTGGTTGTTATAGAGAAGGACAATGTGTTGGGAAATGATAATTCAGAGGTAGTTGAGATGGTTTTATATATCAGTCATAAAGTTCTCATGGCGATGATTGAGATATATCTTGCGGGGTTTCAGCTCCTCCAACCTGTCTTTTGACAGAGAGTATAAGCTTTCAGATTGAGGTGATTTGTATGGAAGTTCGTACGGAAGCGACGGAAAAGATCGATAGAAAATCCAGACGTTTGTGCCTCTTAGTTCTCGTCATCCAATATACACCATGTTGACCTCAGCTCCGAGATGAGGTGATATGGAAGCAGGGTTGCAGACGACAGTTAATAAATTCCACTAGTTCACGAATAGCAAGATAGAAAATCCGCGATCCTAGAGATTTGAGGACAATATGAGTTTGAGAATAGAGTAGGGAATTTGTGCAGTTTGAAAAGGGTTCGAAGTCACGTGTGTAGTTTTAGGGGTAAAGATCCTTCACTTCATCTCTTGCCATGATAGGCTCTTATCATCTCACTTCCCAAAATTCTTCACGATCTCCAACAATACTAGTACACTGCAAGTAGCCAGAAGTTTGATGATGAAATCCCTTTTTCCAAACGAAAAGTCAATATCAAGGTCCGGGACCCCTTTCCTTACGAACTCGTAGACGGCGAATTGCAGGATCGAATATGCTCCGTCCTCAACTCATCATCCGAGACGCGCTCTGCCTCAATGCAGACACACGGATCATTCTCACTTGCAAAGCTCTAGCACCTGGTAACGTACAGACCGCATGAGAACGATGCACTCAGATCATGAAGTATAATGGGTTGGGCGTTCATGTCATCCGACAACCGTTATACTTCATCTGACCCCCGAGGTTCGAAGGGAAATACATTTCTTAATGTCCCTAAAGAGGGTGGGCACCCAAGTTGTTGATAAGTGTGGATATGAAGAACCTTCTAGTTGGGGACCCCCAAGTCAACGGTCATGCACCCTCCCACCTCTAAAGACTCGGTGAGCAGCCGTTGTCTCCAAATATTGATTTCGGCTCTTTTTACAGCAGAGGCTTGCAACGTGTGACCAACGCCACGAGCCCTTTGCACTTTGTGCTTCTTTGCTGTGAAACCAAGGGCTATTTCTTGAGTATCTGTCCCGAGCCCGGTCCCTCTGCCGAGCCGTGTGGACGAGATAAGGCGACAGAACGCCTCAAACGAGGGAATATCATGTCAAAATGCCTCATTAACTTAATACTCTTGGTTCTGTTGTTGATCTATACTCACATTACCAGATGTGGGACCCAAACCTGCCCACTATCTTGGCAGACTCCGAGTAGGTACTTACGATCTTCACTGCGAACGGGACGATCCCCCACAAGCCGTAACTTCCCGCAGCTATGGCCACCCCCTACTTGTACCCCAAACCTCACGTGCCAGGGTACCTCATAGCGGCCGCGTTAACCTGAAGGTAATGGAAGTCAATAGTTCATAAGCTACAGGTGATAGTTATTAGTTAATGTACGATCTGCATTGGTTTTCTCCCGTGGTTTGTAAAACAAAGCTATTGAATTATAGGCGGAGATTTCTCCTATTTTCCCTTCCCAACGAGCGGTGACATTGTAACAGAGGACACAGGCAGCTCGATACTTTAGTTTCACAACATGTGCGAACCGAGTCGAGACTCTCCTCAGCATGTGGAAAAGGCAAGTCGCATAAAGCTCTCGTGGCAATGCCCGTAAAAGGACGCAGAGTCGAACGACGATGAGCCTTTTCCTCCCACAAAAGTTGGAAGTTCCTCACCACCAACGCGTCTTTCAAGGATCAACCACACCACCAAACGCAACACCAAGCCCAGTCACCCATTTACAGGATCAACAGATTCAAACAGATTAAGCAGGCAGTTCTAAGTCGCGTCACTCAGCATGCTGTTGTAGCACTTGTGCCTCCGACCACGACCGAGATCTGGCGAGCTGAGGATCAATATTTCAAAACAAAGGGGAAAATCCCCTACCAATGGGATCTGAATCAAAAGCTTTTCAAATGATATTTGGAATATCTAGTATCAAGATAACCCTTTTGTCTCAGTCAAGTTCTGCTGTCATAGAGTAGGATTCAGGGGTTTTTTTTTTGGCCGCGATAACGATAGAGTAGCCGTTTACCTTTCCCCCGAAACCTCTACAGAATCAAGACAAGCATCTGCACCCCAAACATACATCAAGCTGGACCCAATTCGACCAAGGCGCATTCAAGCATTACTAGCAAAAGCCAGCGTGCATGAAGAACTTCCTTTTTCTTCATCCCAGCGACCCCACTGCGTTATGCAGTGGCGTTGAAGCTTCAGGCTGGCACCGCCCACTCACAGACTCCATAGCGACTTTATCATCCCCCACGCCCGTCTCGCCGTACGCGAAAGGACCCCATCCCCGCCCCTCCATGATTTGATGGTGCTTATCTTTCGAAGAGCCTGGACCACCAATCAATTCCTTTATCAAACCCAACACCGAGCCATTTTCGTCAAGAAGATCAGGTTGATCCGAAAAAGATGGATCAGCGGAGGACCTCCCTGGTCGTTCATCAGAAGCAGCAGGCCAACACAAACTCACATATATATGCCAGTTTCGGTGGGACCGTTGCAACCAGAAATGCCAATGGCATTTTGCCTGACACAAGCACCATGTGGTGGGATGACGAACGCATCGAGGCCACGGTCACCCGACAATATGTTATATCCAAATTACGATCAGATGAAATCGCGCGATTAGACGAGCCCTTAGGATTTGGTGATGGTCTTACTGATGATACATACTGGGAATGGATCGAATCGAAAGCCAAGAAGATATTTCTGATCCTGGTCGATTTGGGGGTTCCGGACCAAATTTTTGGAGTTATTGATGATTCTTGGGATGATGATGATTTACCTATTCCACTGGATCAGGTCGAGCGACTCCGGTTGACCTATGATAAGAACGAAAAGCTGGAGAGGAAGTTCTTCCATCGTCAATTTAGTTATCTGTTGAGACATGTACAGAAGGGAGAACATATGGTATATGATGAAGAAGAGGTTGTTCCCTTGGAGCCCGTAGAAAAGCGACCTGTTGGAGCCATAGTTCACCTTATTGAAAGCTTCTTTGACAAAGTACACCTCCCTGGAAGACCTGACGATGTATTCCTACGCCGGAGAATACCCCTGGGTGCGGGAGAGGGTCGGATGGCCTACGAAGACTTTCTGGCTGGAATTGAAACTATGAAAACCATCGAACATGATCACCTGACTTCACTTTGGGCATCCTACACTTACAAAAACTGCGGTTATCTTCTTCTTACTCCTCTCAACGATAGTAATCTCAAGGCGTTCTTGAACGTCACACCTCAATCCATCAAATACCTTGCAAAGCAAGAGCGCCGTATCCTTCTTCTGAATTGGCTACATTGTCTTTCGGACGCGCTATCTTTTCTCCACAAGCAGGGGCTTTCCCACCGGAATATCAAACCTTCGAATGTCATGCTTGATATTGACAATCACATCTTTTTGGGCGACACTGGTATCTTCCCAAACGCAAGCCTGAACGGCGAGAAGCAGGGCTTTGATAAAGAAAACTATGACTACTCAGCTCCAGAACAAGGTCAAAGAGCGCCTGCTCCAGCGCCCGTTCTTCTTCCAGTCTCTCGTCCCAACACCGTTCGACGTGGAACCCTAACAACACATGGCTCCGGTTATGCCTCTTCCCCATCAGTTTCAACGGCTTCGGGCTCCAACGACAGCCACTCTATTTATACTGACTCAACTGGTTCCTACCCATCTAGTTCACCGCCTCATGCCGGATCCTCTAAGAAGCACGACCCCCAAAAAGCCGATGTCTTTTCATTGGGCGCCATTTTCCTTGAAATCTTAAGCTTCCTGTTCAAGCGCACTTCAAGAAATTTCGCCAGCCACCGTTCCGCCAAGAACAAAACTCCCGGCCGTGGAGGTGGACTTCCAGATTCTTCGTTCCAAAGAAATCTCGAGCAAGTAGATTCTTGGATGAATTTACTCCAGAAAGATGGAAAAAAGAAAGAGGACAAGATATTTCGCGGAATTACACCCATCGTTGAGCTTATTCGGCAGATGTTGAAGTTGAATCCCATGGAAAGACCTACCGCCAAGGCTGTACAGGAAAGGTTATACACGATTCTTACGGAAAATAGCGGTCTGGGTGCAACAGAAGATGGATCGGTTCTCTCAAAAATCCATTGCGAATCTCGCCTCAATTCTACCGCCCAATTTCATTTCGGATTCGACGACTTGCGTCTTGCATCTCAGCGTGCAGCAGCGGAAGCATGCGCTGCTGTTTCTCCATCTGCGACTGAGATTCGGAGCCTAGCACTTGGAAATGGAGGCGTGATTTACGGGATTGAGAAGAAAGAAGTGGTGTACGAGAAACCGAAGAGTAGAGATGCGGATCATATAAGTATAGCGACGAAGACTAGTAAGAGTAGTGAGGGAAAGAGTAAGGGGAGTGGAAATGGGGGGATGAATGGGGCCAAGCCGAAGCCGAAAGCGAAAGCTTGGCAGGCTCCTGTTTATGCTGGTGAGTAAACCTTTTTCAGTTCACAAAATAGGAAAAGATCGGCAACTGACAAGGTGAATAGAGTTGAGCTTTGGATAAAGGGACACCCTGCGAGATGAAAGGACACATACCGTACGATAATTCCCTGCCTACCTACGTTACACACCATATCACGGCACGATACAAACGATAGAATCCATACCGTATACAGAAAAGTAGAAAAAACTACACAGGAGGCATTGCAACATTACTTAGCTTCGATACCCCCACACATACACACGTACGGCACGATATACGAATAATGAAGGATGATAATGTGGCAATTTGGCTCAAAAGTAATAGGGATATGTTTTGATATGACACAAAGCCTGGTGTTGGACGGAGTATTTCATAGGCATATTTCTTGCTAGGACTTTTGCTATTTTACTTACAATCATTGTCTGCTAGGAGTAGAAGCTATCGTTTACTTGCTGCGTTTGTAAGAGATATATTTGGCCTTGTCTAGCTTTAGCGGGATTTTCATGGGGTTTACTGCACATTGAGAGTTTTAGTGATGTGATTCGGTTTCTTTTGATTTGGTCTATGGAATAAAGGAGCCGACAGACTTGGTATCCAAGATTGACAGAAAATACAACTATGCTCGCTACCACTATGCATATAACGCGCCGCTTTATGCTAACCAATCTAACGTAGCTCATGAATAGGATATGCACAACCACTCCAACGTCCCCTTTCTCCACACCTCACTTCCTCACATCGCTAAAGAGAGGAGGGGAAAACGGGGCCTAATAAACGTTCCCCCTAACACTCTTATCCTCCCTCTCCTCCCGTTCCAACTCCTCAAACTCACTCCCCGCATCACTTCCCACATCACTCTGATCCCCCAACGCATCGGCCAACGCTCCCCTCCCCATCCCACTCGTTTCCCTGACTTTCCCCTCCCTATGCTCCCTCCTTAACCTCGCTTCCGCACCTGATGGGGCTACCCCTCCATTTCCCCTTCCTCGCCTCCTAATATCGTGCTCCTCCTCACTCTCCTCGTGCTCACTCCCCGCGATACTCGTATTCCCAGACGCCGAACCACCGAAATCACGGCCTGCGCTCAAGAGTTCGTTTTTAGGACTCTTAATCCGACTCCTCAACCTGTCTTCCACGCTAATATAACTGGGCGTCCCATCCGGACTACTAACTACCTCGTCCAAACTCTTCTGAACATTGATAATCCCCACCTTACTCGGTGGTCCCACTCTCCCCCTAGGATCATCCTCATTCTCCGACCCAGAAGACGACTGCCAGCGTCTAGCGGGCGGTGGTCTCCGGAGCGGTAATTGAGTTTGGGTTGACGGGTTGGAGGGGAAAGTAGGTAATTGGGTATTGGTGGGCGAGGACGAATTGGTGGGTTTGCCGTTAAGTTGCATAGCGTGCATAGAGTTTTCCTTCCTGTATGAATGCTTAGCGTGATCGCAGCCGTTGGGACATCCACCCCATTTCTTTCTCATAGGAATCGGGGTCGCGCCAGTCCCTGTTCCCGTCCCTACTAAACTTTCCAATTTCTTCTCTTTTTCTCTGTCTTTTTCAGATATTGGTGTAGCGCTACTAGCAGAGGAAGGAGAAGTTGGTGTATTGAGGGAATCTTTTTTCGCGGCTTGGGCGGCGGCTAATCGTTCTTGACGTAGTTGTGACCAGGTACGGAGATTGTTCTCGAGAATATATTTCCCGGAGTCGGGCTGCTTGCGCATGATGAGGAATTCGCAGTGGTTGACGTTACGCAGATCTTCGAAGTATTCGACGGAAAAGTGGTACCATTTCATGAGGAAGACGCGGGACATGAGACCGTGTGTTACTGGTTTATATCAGCGTCTCTTCCTCAATAGTAATTGGAGTATTGGGAAAAGAGGACATACCCAAGACGCAGACACTCGCACAATCATCCTCCCCAAACTGCCTCCACAAACTCTCATTGAATCCAGACACACGATCATACGCATCCGCCGCACTCTCCCCATTTGGAATTCTATAAAAGAAATGTCCATAATCCGCACGTTCTTGCCACATCCGTTCCATCTCCGCACTGCATGGCTGAAAATTCCCAAAATCCTGTTCCCTTAGTCTTGGCTCCTCATACACCTTAATACTATGTCTAGGAAAAGGCGTTGGGGAGGGGGAGTCAGAGGCTAGGGTTGAAAGGATTCCTTCTGTTGTTTCTCGAGTTCGACGGTAGGGAGAGGTGAAGAAGTGGAGGGTGTCGTCTGGTTTAAGAAGGGCCCGCAGACGGCGACCCGCATCCTGGGCCTGGGTCCAGCCTTCGGGGGTGAGTTTGACGCGGTGGTCGGGGATGGTTTGGTGGATGTCGCGGTTTTCTGGGACGGTCAGGTCAGATCCAAGATCTTATGAATCAGACGAAAATATGGATCATAGTCTCTCCATCCGACTATCCCAATTAAAGAGAATAAAGAAAAGGGGAACACACTATTGCCCTCCGACTGGGCATGTCTGATAAGAATAATCATACGAGGCTTCCCCATGACTGCGTCTATTCCAGTATATATTCTACTTGAATATCTGATATGTAAGTGCAATAAGTAAGAGTCTATACAGCAAAGAACAATAAGGATTTGAAGTTTTATGAGCGAAGAATTCTCCGTTCTTGTGAATCAAATGCGTTTCAAAAACCCAACGCTCACTGACTCTTATCAGCGATATCGCCCCACTATCTTTGACGCCCAGTCCCTGAAAAATCAGGTCACCGCAGCTAGCTCAGGGCAATTTTCGGCGCAAGGCTGAGTCTTTTCAACGTATCAAAACTGCGCATCGTATTCAATCACCAACATCGAACCGCGCGACAACAGATCACTTCAATACATCACCCACATCTATACCAGAATCAGAATTTGGCATTGTGATAGGTTTAAGGATAGCAAAATGTCAGAACCCATCCCCGAATCAATCCCCACATCTGCAGACCCGCGCTCCAAACGGCCCCTCAAAAAACGCATCCTGAACAATACTCCTGCCTCTGCACAAGCCGCCTCTTTGGATGCCTTATTCTCTAAACCCGATCAAGAGATCGTCATCCCCTCCACGTCAACTAGTCTAGCAAAATCGAACCAGCAAGGCGCGCCACCGGAGATCGTAGCTAATGTGCAGGGATCGAGTGCCGGGGCGGGGTCAGGGGAATTCCATGTTTATAAGGCGAGTAGGCGGCGAGAATATGAGCGATTGAGGAGTATGGATGAGGAGGTGCGGAAGGAGGAGGAAGAGGAGGTTTGGGAGAGGGAGAAAAAAGAGAGGGAGGCTAGAGATGCGGAGAAAACGAGGAGGAATAGAGAGAAGAGGGAGAGGAAGAGGAAGGGTGGGAAGGGCGAGGGAGGCGTGGAGAAGAAGGCGGGGGGTATTAAGGCCAGGGTTGATGTTGGGAGTGCTGGTAAAAGAGGGGAGAATGGGAAAGAAGCGGATGAGACGAAGGGAGTGGAGGAGATGGGGGTTATTATTCATGATGATGATTGAGACATCGCCTTGGTCAGTGATCACGTCGAACGCGCAGAATCGAATTGCGAAACGAGCCTGAACCTCACCTTGCGACGGATTTTACGAATCTCGAGTCAATGGAAATATTGATGGCATCAAAACGTACATGCATTTGGCTCCAAACCTCTATGCTATGTTACACAGTATGCTCGCCCATGACCATCGCTTTTTATACACTAACATTGAATTCAAGTTTTATTCCTCTCCACCTCCTGGTGCACCACCACCAGCTTGTCTTGCAGCCTTTGCACTACAGATATCGTCTACTCTCAAGAGTAGGCATGCGGACTGGAATATATTAATCTCAAGCAACCATGAAATTTGATGATTTGGACATACCTCAATTGCAGTCTTAATACTTTGCAACTTGACTGCTTCTGGTTCCCAAACTCCATACTCCTTCATGTCCACAAGTGTACCCTTGTCACCATCAATGCCCCAAGTACTACCACCTTCTGCATGTTTTGCTCGTAGCGCAGTGAGAACTTTGACGGGACTTTGGCCGGCATTCTGGATCAAAGTTCTTGGAATAACTTCCATAGCCTCAGCAACAGCTTTATATGGCCACTGCTGAACACCCTCGATACTCTTTGCTAGTTGTCCTAATCTGATGGCGACGGCCATTTCCGTAGCACCGCCACCTGGCGACAATCTTGGGTGGAACATGACATTCCTAGCAACAGCCATAGCATCGGCCAAATTTCGGTCGATCTCATTCAAAATATCTTTTGAAGGACCTCTAAGAAGAATAGTGCATGCTTTGGGTGTTTTGCACTTGGTAAGGAAGGTAAAGTACTCGTCTCCAATCTTCTCAATCTCGAATAGTCCACACTGAGTCCCTACGTCTGATTCTTGGAGATCATCAACACGGTTGACGACTGTTGCTCCTGTGGCTCGGGCTATTCTGTTGTTGTCTGTTTTTCTAACACGACGGAGAGCAGTCACATTGCCTTTCAACAGGTAATGCTGTGCGAGATCTTTAAATTGTCAGCATCGCCTTCCAGGAATGTGATACAAAAACCAACCAGAGACACCCTTCTCAGTGATAACCAAATCAGGCTTCAGTGCAAGAATCGAATCACACATAAGCTTCACTTGCTCCTCCTCAATCTGCAAAATTTTGTTCCAGTCTTCCTCCTTGCTGATCTCGATATTTGTTTGCGACTCTCCCTTCTTGTATTCCAACGAACAATCCAGCAAGATGATTCTTGGATTCTCTATCCGTCTCCTCATCTTGGGGTGCGTGATATCCTTATTCAGCATAACACCATCCAAAACTCTGCTATCCTCAATCTCCCCTCCTGGAATCTTCTCCACTCGTGCATAACGCTTGATATCAACCTCCTTCTTGCCGCCACCAACCTCAAACGTGACTGTTCGGACAGCTTTAAGTGCTAAGCTGCACATAAGTTCCGACCATCTGGAGACGAATTTTGTGCCTATGGAGGAAGAAATGAGTTGGTACATGGCCTTGTCATCATCGATATCCACAGGTAAGGAGATTTCCTCAATAATTTCGAGGGCATCTTTGAGAGCGTGCTTGAAGGCGGAGATGATTACAACAGGGTGGATATTTCGCTCTAATTGGGGGAGGGCTTGTGCAAGAATCTCTCCAGCTGTAAAATATTAGCCAGTGTTTTTATATAGCTGTAAACTTGCATACCAAGAATAATAACAGTCGTAGTTCCATCTCCAACTTCTTCGTCTTGTGTTCTGCTCAACTCGATCATGCTCTTTGCTGCAGGATGCGAGACCTCGATTTCTCGTAGAATGGCATGACCATCATTTGTCAGGACAATACCTCCCATAGGGTCCAACAACATCTTCAGCATAGCCTTTGGACCTAAACATGATCGAATGATATCTGCGACGCTGTTTGAAGTTAGCTAGGAGCTCTTTCATTGCTTGGAAGCCTGCAGATGATGTTGTTGATGTGCCTTACGTTTTGGCTGCTGTGATATTTGACATTTGAGCTTTTCTCCCCGTTTGCCTGTCCCCATTCTGGGTATCTGAACGGTAATTGTTAGCCTTCCGAACGGGATATTATGAAAGGTTGGAGCTTGGAGCTGGGAAGCTTTCACATAGCTAAAAACATACTCATGACCACGACTGGAGCCTGCATCTTGAAGGCTTGCTTGTTTGACCTCGAAATATGATTTTAGGACTCCGCAGGAGAAGGTCGTGCGTTTGGGGCTTTTCGATAATATATTTGGTTGTTGGAAGAGCTTTCCTGCTTCCTACGCGCCTTTTGCATTGAGATCTGGCGACGCGCGAGAAATTTATTTTATGGCGACACGTGACCAACTCCTGTCAAAGTGGTCCTTCTTGAGACAAATCTACTTTTCAACGATTTTATGAGTGCGATGAAAGTCTCTCTAAATCTGGAAAAATAGACTCTCAATGACGCACTTAACACCTAATAAATTTCGGAAAATATATGTGATGTATAAGGTGTGTGATTTTTCTCTAGCTAAAATACAATCCCTACTTCGTTTGATACAAATCTTTATGTTGGCGCCCGCACCAATCTAGAAGTCTTTCATATCAGAGATTCTTTTTCTCCCATAGCCTCATCTCTTCCTACAAATCCCTTCATTGCTCTATCAACGCCACTTATCCTCCTTAAAACTGCCTCCACACCCACAGGCACAACGTTCATCCAATCTATCCACCTAGCGTAAAATGGCATAGCCAATACTGCACTTGATCCAGAGTCAATAGCAGCAATAACTTCCCTCGCCACGTCTACCGGCTCCAAGATCGGTCCAAAGAACGACGAAGGTGTCTTGACGCCATTGAATAGAGGAGTGCTTAGTTGCCCAGGAGATACCAAGATAGTCTTGATATCTGGTGTTGAATTTAGCTCAGCCGTAAGTGACTTGTGTAAAGCTGTGATACCCGCCTTGGCAGCGGCGTAATCCGTAAGGTGGGCGGCTCCGATTTGACCTAGGACGCTTGACATTGTAACTATCGTACCTTGCCCGGCGCGTACCATGCTCGGTAAGAATGTCTTCAAAGTATAAAAGTGTGAGAGAAGGTTGACGCGGAAGTTGCGCTCAATATCGTCGGTTGAGAGCTCTGATAGGGGCTTGCCGTTCACAATGGCAGCATTATTTATCAGGATTGTGGGAGTACCCAACTGGTGGAAATTAGTCAAGTTCTTGACGGCATCCATCTTTACTTACATCTCTCTCAATCTCAATCGCAGCACGCGCAACTTGCTCCTTATCTCCAACATCACATTTGTACACCGACACACCCCGCGCTTCCCCTGATTCTAACTCTTTGACATCCAACACAGCAACACTAGCTCCCCTCATTCCATACACCTCCGCAATGAGCAATCCCAAACCACTTGCACCGCCTGTGATAACAATAACCTCCTCGGAGAAATCCACTTTCCGCGGCTTCGAATAAGCAAGCTGTCTATTGAGAATTCCGAGGAAAAACATCATTGTCAAAAAAGAGGCATAGCCAATTGCGATTTGGATAGCAGTATGTCTCCAAGGCATAGCTTGTGCACGCATGCAAAGTGGTATCATCCATGCCACAAACGGGTGAAGGAAGGTAACATTTAGGACTTTGAGGAAGAGGTCGATGGAGAGGGGTTTCGCCCACGAGAGGTCTTGGCTTCGAGGTTGGTAAGACATGATGCAGGCAAAGTGAGGATTGATTGATGGAGAAAGAAAGAGTGGTGGAAGTTTCTATATAGCTGGCATCATTATTTGAACGTGAGACGAGTGTTCTCCTGGAAGCGGAGGTGATGTTTCAAGGCTGCGGCGCTTCCATTTTTTAGTCTGTGCTCAACTTTCAGCCTCGCGCTTGTGATCTACCTACCAACCGCGTCCTTCTCAAACCTGTATTCATGTAGCTAGTTTTGCGTAGATAAATCCTCGATCTCTATCGTTATTTCGTGCACTTCTAACACTGGGTCAAACTTATTGTGCTCTAGAGTCTAGTAGCTCTACGGATGTTTGATTTCGTCAGCCAGATGGGGGGCATGTATGTGTGAGGACACCGTTGTTGAGAGCGCTGAGAAATGGACTGGTAGGTCATGAAGACCCTAATGTTTTTAAATTCGTCTAGAAGATGTGGGTTTTCGTTAATCAATGAAAGGGAGAAAGAATCTCAATCGTTCTAGTTGTCTGAGTCAAACCGTGGACTTGGCATTTCTAACATTATCAACATCACCATTATTCCGCATTTCTCTTCAGCATATCTTAGCTAATCTATACGCGTCGTCTACTTAAGAGCACTTCTACATTGGTTGATATAATCCAAGAGATTCACAAGACTCAATCCATAATTGCAGCTCTCATCCCTCTTTGCAGGTCGGCCGATTCTATCATTTCTAAATATCACCAGCAGTCCCGATTGCAGGCCCCCTGCTCACCTTATCGTTGCATAGAGATTCTTCCGTGGCCTGGTCGTGCTGTTCCTTGTCATGGAGAATGAATGGCACTCCTGGCTCCGTTTCTGTGCTATTCTCTACAACCACTTTCTTCTTTTCCGCAGCCAATCTCCTGATATGGAACTTCTGCAACACCCTTTCATCTGATCCATACTTCTCTTGATATTCCTGCAGAATTCGAAGTGTAGCCTTCGAGCCCCCACAGACCACGATAACAACATTGATTTCCGAAAAATCCTCTGCGGAGAGGTTGGGATAGAGGAGTGAGGACAAGGTGTCGTTGTACGCAGGTGCAATGCTCACTCCGCAAGCCGGCTCAGTAAGGATCCTCTCATCATCTGCAAAGCACACAGATGCGATCGCCGCCTCCGCATCACTGAATACACAATTCGTGACTTCCGGTCTCTGAGCCCATTCATACGCTTTCTCGCACACCTGCGTTGCACCCAAACTCGTCGCTATGCTTGTAATAGCCGGCAACCTCGACAATTCCCTATTTTTCAAGCTATAAGCCAAAGAATCCGCACCCTCAGTCTCCATAGCCAACACTTTTACCCCTCTCTTGCCTCCGTGAAGTCTCCCATGCTTATCCAGCGCATTCATAATACCCACAAACAAGCCACCGCCACCTACACTGCAGATCAGAGCATCGTAGCCTCCAAATTCAGCCATCTGACGCTCAACCTCATTAACAATCGTTCCATTTCCCTCCCACACATGTTCATGATCAAAAGGTGGGACGTAAACCGCGTTTTTATCCCCAGCCATCAACGTCTCTCTCATAAACGTATCTGCTTCAACCCAGTGCCTTCCATGCACAACTGCATCCGCACCAAGCGTCCTCAATTTCTCAACAATCAGCTCAGAGGTACTAGTCGGTACCACAATCGTGGCAGGACGCTTCAGGGACACAGCTGCAGTAGCGCATGCGAGACCAGCGTTCCCACCAGATGAGCAGTAGAAATGTATTGGAGCGTTGGGACCATGGGAGCGGATGGCTAGGGACATTAGGTGACCGATGCCACGAGATTTAAAGGAGGAACCGGGTTGGAGGTTCTCAAGTTTGAGGTAGACGTTACTATGGAACATCAGTGGGATAATCGATACAGCAGATAGGTAGACTGATACCATCCTGCTTCTCGAGAAAGAGCTGCTGAATGTACACAAGGTGTTTCAATCCATGGTTTATGGGCTCTTTCTTCGATGGAGCCCATTTTGCTCTTTGATCGTATCGATGATATACTTGATATCAGTCTTTCTTACTGGCCTATACAATAATAAGAAAATCTCAATCGAAGTCCAGATAATATACCAAAAACCCAATAAATCTTAGAAAGATGGACAAAATACTAAAAGTCAAGATAATCCTTCGTCCCACAAAAACAGGAGTCCACTTGTCAAAAAAGAGCTGATATGACATAAACGGAAGCTAAAGGGCGCATCGTGAATTATTAGCGGGCCCTGATTCAGGGGTCCACAGTGGAACTAAGATAAGATGTTGGAGCGTGTTAAAAAGCTTTCAATGCCGGTGCAAAGCGAGGGAAATTTTTGCCAAATAGAGAGTCTAGGATTCAAATTGCTTTGAGCGGTTTCGGAGGTGATTTGATGGGTAAGGAGGGTGATGTTTTTACTCGCATGGTAATGGGAATCTATAGGGTAATTGGCGAATCCATGGGGTAAGTAGCGAAAAATGGCCCCTTTAGGCTCCGTTAGTGGTATATTGTATTGAGCCACCTGCTCTTTTCATGTGTTTGAAGACGTAATATTTACGTTTCGAAGGTTCAATTCTTGCCCTCTTCCCGCTCTAACATTGTGCCAGTGTCTCGTACACAATAACGTGTCATTGAGTTTCAGCGTCCTACAATCTTGAGTTCCAGGGGTCTCAGGACAGCAAACGTGATAAGTGTGAACCCACAGCCAACCCAGATCCCTAAATCAGCTCCGTCACTCACAAGTCTTGCAATCGGTCCAACAAAATACACCTGATACATAGATAGAACTGCGCCTGCCCAGCCCACCAAGAACGCGATCAGAGCTGCAATGCCAATTGGCAGCCTCTTCTGATCCTCCCACGCAGCCCAATCAAATCCAACATTTCTCCTGAACCAAAAGTGTTCCTCCAAAACGATGCAAATCATGATCATAATCCAGTATCCCATCAGCGCCAGGAAATTCTGGAATATTATGAAGAGGTGATCTCTCCCTGCGAGAGCACAGACGAGATATATTATGACCACAAAGCATGCGTAGAGCCATCGGGGAATCATCTTCGGGTAGCGTCCGAGCATCTGAAACCCAAGAGCTGCGGAGTAGGTCCCTGGAATGTTGTTTGCGACGACACCGAGGGCAATGATCACGCCGCAGAATTTACCAAACCCTCCTAAACCTCCGAAGCCAGCGAGAATGAGCGCTCCAGATGAGATAGAGTAAGCGTCCGAGAAGCCTTGATTAGTAGCCACAGCAGATGCTAGTCCAATGCCTAGGAGAGTAACTAAGATGAAGGAGAGGGTTAGACCGAGGAGTGTCATTATATAAGTGAGCCGTCTGGACGTGTTCTCAGGATAATAGACATAGAAGTCGGATGCTGCAGCGGCCCATGACACGGGGACCGATAGGGAGAGTGAAAAGAAAGACAGTCGATTGGCCGAGACCGTGGATGGGCTCCCAACTGATTGAAGGCTGGAGTTAAATTTTGGCCCAGCGCAACCGATCATGATGAAAAGCACGAGTAGCTGGGGAATCCAAGCCCATCTAGGAGCATGTTAAAATATAATTAAGAAAGGTTTCTGGGCTCTCAACTTTCCTTTCGTAAACGTGAAAAACCCGCATCCCGAATACAGCGACTATCCAAGAAATGAAAGCTACAACAACGATCCCCACGATAATCGTCATACTTCCATTTGACACCGCGGAAAGCATCTGTCCTCCAATGACACAATCGATCATTCCGTATCCGACCATGATAACAATGTTTAGTAGGACACAGATTTTTGAAGGCCAATAGCCCATAAAAAATCGCGCGACAACCATAGTTCGACTTCCACTCTGGGCACCCCAAATGCTCATATAAGCTGTAAATACGCATCCCAGGAACGAACCAAATACAGCGCACATAGCCGAATCCACAAATCCTAAGTCGAAGAGTAACGGGCCGAGGAATCCTACCGCAAGATTGTTTGCAGAGATGTTTGCACTGAACCAAAGAAAGGCCATCTGGCAGTATCCTAGGGTTGAAGATTCATGGCGCTCATCAGGAAGGACCCGCTTAATACCTCGGGCTTCAAGGCCAGCGAGAGATTCGATTTTGTTGTTGATTCGTCGAAGTCTGCTCAAGATCGGAGCCTCGTCATGATAGGTTGCAACTTCATCCACAGAAGGTGGCGATGAGATTCCCGCATCTGATATGACGCCTTTCTCGAGGTCGGATGGCAAGTCATTGTCCGTTCTTGAAGTATTGAGTGATTCCATTGTCACAACGTCTACCAAACAATTGAAGAACAAGATCTAAACTTTGAACGCTGAATGCTACCCTTGAAAACTAAAATTCTTGAGAGAATGGAGGCCTTTATCTCTGACGGAATATGATATCTAAGGCAGTGCCACGAGAGGAAGGAACTTTCGCTTGCTCCCTAGCTACGCAACAGGACAGTCTCATCAAAGGTTCAAACGTAATCTCCTTTGGGCAATTTCCGAAGATAGGATTTGGGAGAAAATCCCAGAAGATATGCAGTAAAACTGTAGATCCAATCATGGTCGATCACCAGACAGCTGCATAAGCTTATCTGAACCTGGAATGCTACGGTACTTCGAAAACGGCGACGTGAGGAGGTTGCGTGGGCGCAGCACTTGCCATGCATATTGCCGCGACGAAAACCAATGCATAGTAAAGTATAGATACACGGTAAAGATACACGGCAGACACGTTGTATGCACACTCCTGCAGTTGTGCGTGAGGTGCAGATGGAAAGGAAAGTGGCAGCCTGTACTTGTATTTTAGCGATTACGAGTAGCCGCTAAAGTTTCAGACAATCCCTCCACGGCGGTCTCAAGTTGACATGCATGAGAGTAACCACAAAAATATCAGAATTGGTTCTAGAGAGAGTTACTCGATATATATAATGATTTCGTCCAAGGATTTCACGCAAACAAGAGCTTGTCACGTGCGTCCCTTCCACGTGTTCTCTATCCCTTTCGGTGATCTCTTTATTCGCTCTAGATTCTGGATTTAGACCTATAGCACCTGCCTCGTAAGGTCCGGATAATTCTATAACTAGTAATTCCATTCTCGTGTATGCGCTACAGTGACTCTTTTGCTAGGGTTCTGCTATCATACGAGCAATCATGCTGTGCCTTACAAGAGTCATTTTAAATTGCATGTTCGGGTGCCTAGCCTGGGTATATTTGAAAATTTCCCTTAGATGTTTGCGAGTCCCTATATATAAATGCACCTTTTCAAGATTTACTTTTCCGTTTCTAAAGCACAATCAAGCAAGTATCTACCTTAGATTGTTACATCACCCCATTTTGATTCAAGCTATGGACTACTGTCTTGATGTGGATTCACTCTCGAACACTACATGGAACGAAGTTTGCGTCCTCTCGGATTTCCTTCACAATGAGACATCTTATACGATAGGACAAGATGCACTCAAAATCTGCTGCGGGCCTGACAATTACTTCACCACTGGTAGTTGTTATACGTACTGCAACATCACGACTCCATACGACACTCTCATGATAGATCTTTGCCTCCAAGACAATATCGACGACGCGATAGATATCAATCTCAATTTCGATTGTTTCCCAACAGCTTGGGAGCTGTTTTCGACGACGGATACTGCAGCGGGAAAAATCGCAACGACCTGGACTTATCCTTATGCCACGATAAGCTTTACTGCGACTGATGGTGTTTTTACAACTGAGACTGAGGACCACAATGGAAAGACTATCACGGCATCTTCTGGAGCTACTGTTACTGGCACGGCCAAGACTACCTCACCACTTGGATCAACAGCGAGTAAAACCACTGCCACGAGCACAACAGCGACTCCGACGTCGTCAAAATCCGCTTCACGAGCAGCCCCCCGAGCCCGACTGTCTTATGAAACTGGGATTTTGATTGCTTTATCAGTGATAGCACTTTTGCAATAAAGCAGTCGGTTTATGTGTGTTTGACAAAAAAAGGCTGTATACAAAACGTGACCTTGATCACGTGTATCATAAAAAATCATTCATTAAGCCCTTATAATGCCGTAATCAACAACTGAAGAATAAAAATTGTGCATTTTCAAGATACCTTGATTTGTCTCAGGTGATTTAACGTGATCGTGCTCGACCATCTCTAGCTGGCGGGGCAACCCCTTCAACACCATTGCAGCTTCAGCTTTCAACAAACGGCGCAGAAACCGATCAAATGCGGTTGCCATTCCAATTTGTCTATTCAATAAAGGTAATCAATAACCCTTACCTCAAGTGAGCCATGTCGCGTCAAATTACGCCAGCAGAGTTTTGCGAGCACTCTTTCGACTACATAATTGTCGGCGGGGGGACCGCAGGCCTCGTCGTTGCCGCACGTCTGAGTGAAAACCCCAAAATCAGAGTTGGTATCATTGAAGCTGGCAGTACGGCTTTTGATGAACCTATGATCAATGTCCCTGGACGATTCGGGGAAAGTCTGGGAAGCAAGTATGACTGGCAGTTTGAGACGACCCCTCAAGCAGGAATCGGAGGGCGCAAGTTGCCTTTTCCTCGTGGAAAAGTGCTAGGTGGGACGAGTGCATTGAATTTCATGACTTGGAATCGAGGATGTAGGGAAGACTACGACGGCTGGGAAGCGTTGGGCAACGAAGGCTGGGGTTGGGATGATCTTTTGTGGGCATTTCGTTTTCTCGTGCGGTATTCGCCCATCTTCTGATTGCGAATAGGCCTTTCTTCAAGAAGAGCGAATCATTTTTTGAACCGGGCCCGGATCACCAGAAGGAACATTCATCATATTTTCATCTAGAAAGCCATGGTATTGAGGGTCCGATTAAGACCGTCTACTCAAAACAATACGGCGCATCACATTCACACTGGCATCCTACACTCCATAAGTTGGGCATTGAAACAAATCGGAGTCATTTCTCTGGTTCAAATGTTGGCGCGTGGACTTCCTTAACATCTGTCGATCCTGCGTCGAGGAAGAGGAGTTATTCAGCCGTCGAGTACTATGCACCTAACGCCTCGAGACCAAATTTGGTTGTGTTGACGGGAGCTATCGCTAGAGAAATTATGTTGGAGAATAAAGGTAAGTTCTGGAGAGCCATTGGTGTCAAGTTCGTGGCGGGCGGAGTCGAATTTCGAGCCAAAGCATCCCGAGAAACCATTGTGTGCGCCGGGAGCGTACAATCACCACAGCTCCTTGAACTGTCTGGAATCGGAATTCCTGAAATTCTTAAAGCCGCAAATATCGAGACGAAAGTAACGAATCTTAACGTAGGAGAGAACTTCCAAGAGCATATGAGTGCGTAAAAAGCCTTTTTTTTTTTTTTTTTTTTTTTTTTAATATTTTGGATAATTTCAGCTTTATTTTTTCTGAGAGCTCTCCCAATCTTACAACCTCAAAA
>Ga0182030_10006919_pt1 | contig 23772 bp, 13 predicted proteins | sample 812S3MmetaG_FD_121299 | JGI IMG/M metagenome (GOLD analysis project Ga0182030, IMG submission 121299) | Permafrost microbial communities from Stordalen Mire, Sweden - 812S3M metaG (Illumina Assembly) | ecosystem: Environmental > Terrestrial > Soil > Wetlands > Permafrost | place: Sweden...
CCGACAAACATCGGCTGAAACCATGATCTACATCGCTTTCGCCCATCAAATGCTCAGAAGATCCAACTAGTTTTTAAACAGGTTCTAAGAGATCTTGCCCAGGTGGCGGAGGGGCGCGATTTCCAGCAGGCGCGAGAGAAGGGCGCGGGGGTGCAGCATGGTGGAGAGAATGAGGACTGGAAATCCAAAGTTGGTGAGGATCAGAATGAAGCCGGAGTTGGCGGAGTGCGCCTTGAGAGCCATGAAATAGGCAGCCGCGAAGATCGCGACCAGGGCAGGGATGGCAATCAGCGGCTTAAACCAGCGCATGGCGAAGCGGTGAAATGCCGGCTTGCGCAGCAGGATGGCGAGCAAGGCGGGAAACAGCAGTGCGTTGATGCGCAGCTCGGTGCGTTGCGTGGCTGCATTGCCGCCCATGAAATCGAGCCAGCCTGTATGGCTGTGAATGATGAGGCGGTAAACAAAAAATGCAGCGATAAGCGAGGCCAGCACGAAGATGCGGCGAGCGCGGAACAGCACGAGAATTCCGGGGAGGATGAGGTAGAAATGCTCCTCGATGGCCAGCGACCAGAAGTGATTGGTGAACACGGAAATGACCACGCTGCGCGTGTGCACGAGGTAATAGTTTTCGACAAACAGCAACGCGGCGAGCCAGGCGGAGAATCCGACGCGAACCACGTGGACGATGCCGAGGATGGCGAGCACGGCGAGGTAGAGCCAGGCCGGCGGCAGGATGCGGCAGAAGCGGCGCACGTAAAAATCGCGCAGGGAGATGGAGTGGTTTGCATACTCTTCATCGAGAAGCCGCGAGCAGATGAGGATGCCGCTGATGGCAAAGAACAGGTCGACGCCCATGGCGCCGTAGTTGTGAATCAGGGAGTCAGAAAAGTGGCCGAAGCGGTGCAGTTTGTCGTGATAAAGAATGACCGAAAAAACGGCGATTGCACGCCAGCCGTCGAGCGTGGGAATATATCCGACTCGTGTTGGAGGGCTTTGCGGACCGGACATATATTTCGAATCATACCATCGCGTCGAAAGTGCTCTGCGCGGAGCCGTTGGCGGGGTGCAGTTATGGGAAGAGGGCGCGCGCTGATCCTTGCGACCTCTGCCGCTTGCGGCGAGAATCGCGGGGGATTGCGTCAAGGGTCGCAGCAAGGATCGGGTCAAGGGCCGCCAGAAGCGACCGCCAGGAATGCGTCGAGGATGGCTGCGCGATGAGCTGCCCGGTTTTCCTCAGCCGGACAGGATTTCAACCGGCACTTGACTGGGTCGCGAGAGTGCCCGGGCAGCTAGAATTGTAGTTAATCATGGCTGAATTTACGCACCTGCATTTGCATACGGAGTATTCGCTGCTGGATGGGGCTTGCGATGTTTACAAGCTCGTGGATCGTGTGTCGGCGCTGGGACAGAAGTCCGTGGCGATGACGGACCACGGCAATATTTATGGCGCTGTACACTTTTTCGATGCGGCCAAGGCCAAGGGCGTCAAGCCCATCCTGGGGTGTGAGCTTTACATCTGCAAGAACGAAGATCACCGCGCGCCGGGCGATGGGGACGAGAACAACCACTTGCTGGTGCTGGCCCAGAATGAGGAAGGCTACCGCAACCTGATCCGGATTACTTCGGAGGCGTCGCTGCATGGGTTTTATCGCAAGCCGCGGGTGAGCAAGAAATATCTGGCGGAACATGCGGAGGGGCTGATTGGATTTTCGGGCTGCCTGAGCGGGGAGTTGTGCGAGGAACTGATGGCCGGGCGCTACGAGAAGGCCAAGAGCGTGGCGCAGCAGTATGAGGATATTTTTGGCAAGGGCAATTTTTATTTAGAGATTCAGGACCAGGGGCTGGAGGACGAGAAGAGGATCCATGAGGCGCTGTTTCGGCTGGAGCGCGAGCTGAAGATCCCGCTGGTGGCGACCAACGACTCGCATTATTTGTGCGGCGAGGACTCGCACGCGCATGATGTGATGCTGTGCGTGCAGACCGGCGCCAAGGTGCACGACAAGGAGCGGTTTCGCTTTGACTCCGACCAGTTTTTTGTGAAAAGCGCGGACGAGATGGCGGACGTTTTCAAAGACGCACCGGATGTGCTGAAGCGGACGCAGGAGATTGCCGAGCGCTGCAACCTGAAGCTGGCCAAGGTGGACAATCCGTTTCCGGAGTTTGCGGTGCCAGAGGGGCACTCGATCGACAGCTACTTCGAGCAGGTGTGTCGGGAGGGCTTCAAGAAGCGCCTCGATACAGCCGTGCACACGCTGGAGGCGCGCGGCACGCTGCGCCACGCGGTGCATGAGTACCAGGCGCGGCTCGACTACGAGATCGGCGTCATCAAGCAGATGAAGTACTCCGGCTACTTCCTCATCGTGTGGGATTTCATCAAGTACGCGCGCGATCATGGCATTCCTGTTGGCCCGGGCCGCGGCTCGGCGGCGGGCTCGCTGGTGGCCTATGCGATGGAGATCATCAACGTGGACCCGCTGCAGAATGGGCTGCTGTTCGAGCGCTTTCTCAATCCGGAGCGCGTTTCGATGCCCGACGTGGACGTGGATTTTTGCCAGAATCGGCGCGGTGAGGTGATCGAGTATGTGACGCGCAAATACGGACGCGAGCAGGTGGCGCAGATCATCACGTTCAATACCATGGCGGCCAAGGCGGCCATCAAGGATTGCGGGCGCGCGCTCGACATGCCCTACGGCGATGTGGACCGCATCGCCAAGCTGGTGCCGGCCACGGTGGGCATGACGCTGGACAAGGCTCTGGAAGATGTGCCCGATCTGCGCAAGGCCTACGATAGCGACCCGGTGATTCGCGAACTGCTGGACACGGCGAAGAAGCTGGAGGGGCTGGTGCGCGGGAGCGGCGTTCATGCGTCGGCGGTGGTGATTGCACCGCGTCCGCTGACCGAGCTGGTTCCCGTCAACAAGACCAAGAATGATGAAATTGTGACGGCCTACGACATGAAGGCGGTCGAGAAGCTGGGCCTGCTGAAGATGGACTTCCTGGGCCTGACGACGCTGACGGTGATTGACGACTGCCTGAAGCTGATTGAGCAGAGCCGCGGCGAGAAGGTCGACATCGATGCGATTCCGCTGGACGATGAGGAGACGTACAAGAAGGTGTTTCATGCAGCGCTGACTTCGGGCGTGTTTCAGTTTGAGTCGAGCGGGATGCGGGATATGCTGCGGCGCTACAAGCCGGATCGCATTGAGGACTTGACGGCGCTGACGGCGCTCTACCGACCGGGGCCGATCCAGGGCGGCATGACGGACGACTTTATTGAGCGCAAGTGGGGACGGCGCAAGGTGGAGTACATGCTGCCCGAGATGGAGCCGATGCTCAAGGAGACGCTGGGGGTGATCGTCTACCAGGAGCAGGTGATGCAGATTGCGAACGTGCTGGCCAGCTACTCGCTGGGCGAAGCCGATCTGCTGCGCCGCGCCATGGGCAAGAAGAACGCCGATGAGATGGCCAAGCAGCGCGACCGCTTTATGAGCGGCGCCGCGGCTCTTGGACATCCGAAGGCCACGGCCGGCGAAGTCTTTGACCAGATGGAGAAGTTTGCCGGCTATGGATTCAACAAGTCGCACTCGGCTGCTTACGGCCTCGTGAGTTATCAGACGGCTTATTTGAAGACGCACTATCCGGTCGAGTTTATGGCCGCGCTGCTGACTTCAGAAACGTCGAAGCCGGAGAACGTGGTGAAGTATATCGGCGAATGCAAGGAGATGGGCATTCGCGTGGAGCCGCCGGTTGTGCAGGTATCGGGCGCGCAGTTTACGCCGCATTTTTCCGCGGAGGGCGAGTCGATTCGGTTTGGCCTGGCCGCGGTGAAGAACGTAGGTGGCAATGCGATCGAGTCGATCATGAAAGCGCGCGAAGAAGTGGGCGGGCGCTTCAAGAGCCTGTGGGAGTTCTGCGAAAAGGTCGACTTGCGGGTGATGAACAAGCGGGTGATCGAGTCGCTGATCAAGGCCGGGGCGCTGGACTCACTGGGCTCGCGCGCGGCGCTGATGAAGGCTGTGGACAAGGCGATGGAGCGGGCGCAGAAGTCGCAGAAGGATGCGGCAGCGGGACAGCACGGGTTGTTTGGGTTGTTCAACGAGAGCCCCGTGCCAGGCCGCGATGCGGATGATCTGCCGAAGACGGCGGATTGGGAAGAGGGCGAGCGGCTGGCGAATGAGAAAGAGGTGCTGGGCTTCTTTGTGTCGGGGCATCCGCTGGACAAGTATGCAGAGAAGCTGCGCAATTTGACGGGCGTGATTTCAACCGCCGAGGCCCTCGAGCGCAAGCCGCCGGAGAAGCGCTGGGGCACGCAGGCCGACCCGGCGGACGAGATTCAGGTTGCGGGAATGATTCTTGGATTGCGTGTGCAACAGAGCAAGCGCGACCAGAAGCTTTACGCACAGGCCGCGCTTGAGGATGCAACGGGGAAGATTGACCTGATTTGCTTTTCGCGCGACTACGAAAAGCTGCAAGGCCTGTTGAAGATCGAAGCGCCGGTGCTGGTGCGCGGCGTGCTGATGGGCGATGAGGATGCGGCGCCGAAGATCGCCATCAATTCAATTGTGGCGCTCGAAGAGGTGCAGGTCAAGCTGCCGGGCGGTGTTCGCATTCGCATCAATCTTGACCGCGCCACGGAAGAGATGTTCGCGGGACTGAAGAGCGCGGCGGATGCTGCTCCGGGGCCGGGGAAGGTGATGGTGCACCTTCAGAAGAAGGGCGAGTACGAGGTGATTCTGGAGCCGGAGGGGATGAGCGTGGCTGCGGATCGCGGCTGGGTGGAGCGCGTGGAAGAGCTGGTCGGCAAGGGAACGGTGCAGGCGGTGGGGTAGGGGCAGGGAATCAGGTCTTGAGCAGCTCGACATGCGCGGCGAACTCTGCTCCAGCCAGGTGCAGAATCCCACGATCCAGCGTAGCGAGCTTGCCCTTGTTGTGGATGGCAAGGCCGAGCAGGTAGGCATCGGTGGTTTGCCTGTGGCCCTGAAGACGGTCGAAAAACGGAGCGGTTCCGTTAAGCCAGGAAGGCATGTCGGGCCAGAAGACGTGGCCGGGGCGTTGGGTCACGCGTTTGAGAGCGTCGCGAGCTTCCTGACTATCGAAGGGCTCCAAACCAGGCAGGCCCTGGGTGAGCAGCCGGATCAGTGCGGATTGCGTGATCGGGCAGGTGGCGAAGTTGTTCGCCGCACGACGCGCGAACCAGCGAAGGGCGGGCATATAGTGCGGGTGGTGCGGATCGTGTAGAACGAGAAGAATATTCACATCGAGCAGGAAGATCATCGCCGGCGTCCTGAGGCGGATGCGCTTGTTTTGCGGGGAGACTTTCCCTTGCGCGGCATCATGCGTTCCACGTACTCGCGGTCGATGTCGTCTTCCGACCGTTTGAGGTCTTCGAGCGTGAAGTGGGCAGTTGCGCGATTGGAGGGAACATCGAGCACCAGGAAGCCGTTGACCTCCTTGAGGCGCGAGGGTTTGGGCTCGATGCTCTGAATGATCCGATCAATCGCCGCGCTGGTGGAGGTTCCGCTCGCGGCCTTGAAGCGTTCAACGATTTCCTGCGACACGGGCGAGAGGGTTATTGTGGTTCTGCGGGAAGATAGCCTTGGGGCGGGCTGTTTCTCGATTTTGCCGCGGCGAGAGGCGGCGGCTGTGCGCTTCGGAGATGGCAAAGTAGTGCTCATGCTTACATGATGATGCATGAGTGGCAAGAATTATGCAACGACCAAGATTGTGATTCAATAGGCAATGCATTGCATCAGGAGGCCTAGAGCATTTTCAGTCTAACTATTGACTGTCCGCTTAGGCTTCTGTGCTCTCCCACCCATTGTGCAAAGGACGCACAATGGATGGGGCACGGTGGATTCTGCTCACACTTGAGTTGAAAATGCGCTAATCCGGTGCGTATGGAGGAGGACGAAATCGTGATGGGTGGCGAATGGACGCGGCGGCAGTTTGTACAGGGGGCAATGGGATCGGCGGCGCTGGCGCTGACCGGGCGCAATGTGTTGGGCGCTGTGGATCGGCTCTCTGGTTTGCGGGGAAGATTTGTGACGCATGTCTCTGTGGTGCGGGTCAACCAGATTGAAGTGACGCCCACACGCTCGATCGGCGAGGACGAGGTGAAGGACAACGGGCCGGAGTTGATTCGCGCGCGGCGCGAGGCCTTTCAACGCGGCTGCCCGGGCGGCCGTATGACATGGGCGATCAGCTGGCTGGCGCTGAACGACACACGCGACGAGTACAAGGAAGCTCGCCGTCTGCTGGCTTCGTATCACGACAAGTTTGGCGATGAGATTACGTTCATTCCGGGCGGCTATTTTGCGCCCATGTATGACACGCGTGAGAACAACCGGCAGACCATTCACAAGGCGCTGGGGCTGGTCTCCGCGATGGTGGGCGGCGGGTACCGGCCGGAGTGCGTGGTGGCGGGATTTCTGGACGCGGAGAACCAGCGCGACTTGGCCGCCGACGAGGGGATTCATGTGTGCCAGGGGCAGATCTGGAGCCAGCACGGCATCGACAACGGCGATGGCGACGGCGGCATCTGCTATCCCTATTACCCCAGCCGCGAACACTATTTGAAGCCGGCGCAGGGAGCGGCGGATTTTATTGACTGCGTGTGCCTCGACGGCTGGACCTGCGACTTTCTCACCGCGCGGCGACAGGGCTTTGACGGCGGATTCAACAGCCGCCTGGGCGTGGGGCCGATTGAGACGGTGGGCAACCTGGGCGTAGAAGCGGGACACCGGGAGATGATGGCGACCACGGCCATGCACTTTGACGACGGCCATGCGCGGAATGGGTTTGGATTTGTAACCGGGATATGGGAAGTGTCGGTGGGTCACGACGAGGACCTGGCGTGGTGGCTCAAATCAGTGCGTGAGCGCTGGCCCGATACGCGGGTGATGACCGAAGGCGGGTTTGGGCTGGAGTGGCGCAGGCACACGCCGGACAATGCGCATCTCGATTACCGGTTTGACGCCAAGGGAACCGGCGCGCCGGGCTCGGAGAAGAATTTGGAAATCGAGTGGCGCATGAACAAGCAGTTCCGGCTGGCGCTCTTGCGCGACTGGACCAACGGCTCGCCGTGGAAGGCAATCGACTTTACGCGCTACGATCTGCCTGCGCAGGAGCCGGCCGCACCGCAACGCGAGTGGAGCCTGATGAACGTGCTGAACCAGAAGGGCACGCGGCTCGAGGACAAGCCGGTGCGGCTGGGGCATCTGAGCGCAGACGATCAGCACATCATCTTTGCCCGCTATCCGGAGCTGAAGAGCCTGGCCTGACCACCTGCGGTGGGGCAGACGCTCGCTGTTCGCTCGCAGGAGTTTATTGGTTTCTCCCCCTTTCGCCTGAAATACGAAACGCAGGTCCTTCGGCTTCGCTCAGGATGACGGGGCACGGGAGTGTGAGGCAGTTTCCGCCAGGAAGACGCGAACTATCCAGACACATGCACGAGTTGCGGATCGCACAGTCGACATGCGCGAGCGGGGCTGCGGCGCGGATAGAGGGCGGAGACAACCATGATGCGGATGAAGGCGATGTTGGGCGCGACGGCAATTGCGTTCGCGCTGGCCGGTTGTAAAGGCAGTCAGACGGTCGCGGCGGGCACGAGCGGCGGCGCAACGGGTGCAGGGTCATCGACAGACAGCGGCGGGACCGAGGTCCAGTACATCACCGATCCATCGCTGAACAACATGAATGCGATTGAGGTCACGCTGCCGGCGGGGTGGAAGTTCCAGAGCGTGTTTTTGCAGGGGGGGACCTGCGCGCCGACGCCGTATGGGGTGTTCCGGGCGACCGGTCCGGATGGGCAGAGCATGGTGGAGCGGGAGCCGACGCTGGCCTGGGAGTGGGGCCAGGGACCGATGATCGGCTACATTCCCAAGACCGATTGCCTGCCGTTGCAGAAGCCGATGAGCGCACAGGATTTTCTTCAGTACATGGCGGCCACGCTCAAGGTGCACTACGACGGCGCGGCGCAGGTGCCGGCCGCGGAGGAGGCAGCGGCCGAGAAAGACCTGAGCGACGCGGAGGCCACGTATGCGCCGAAGTATGCGGCCATGCACATGCAGCCTCCCAGGGAGACGCGGCAGCTGGCGCGGGCGGTGGTGAGCTTCCAGAAAGGCTCGGTCTCCATGCAGGGGCAGCTGGACGCGCTGGTCGACTGCACGGAGACCTCGTATGCGGGAACGCAGACGCTCTCGAACGCCTCGCTCGGGCATCCGGCGCAGATCGTTGCCGGCCAGCCGTCTACCGTGGACAAGTGCCTGGCGAGCGTGACCTACACAACCGCGCCGGCAGGGCAGCTGGCGGGGCTGGTGCAGACGTGGGATGGGTCGGGCATGGGCACCAAGCCGGTGATGGCGTGGGAGCAGGCGTGGATCGCGCGCAGCAATCAGCAGACCACGCAGATGATCGGGCAGATGAATGCAGCCGCGGCTGCCGAGCGGCAGGCCACGGCGCAGCAGTTTGCGCATTCGATGGCCGTCGAGCAGCAGATGCATAACCAGTTCATGGCCACGCTGCAGGCGGGGACCGATGCCTCGATGGCGCGGAGTGCGGCCAGCATGCAGGCACAGAGCACGTCAGCGTCCGACTGGGTGGATTATGCGCTCGATCGGCAGACGGTGTTGAATACCAACACCGGGCAGGTGAGCAAGATCTCCAACCAGGTGACGGTGGGCGGGGCGCTGGAGCAGGTGCACGGAAACGGAACGCCGATCCAGTGATCGGTTCGTACGTGGATTTGGCGTGGTGTGGGTGGGTTTCGCAGCGGCCCTACGGGGCGCGAGGCGATCCTGGCTGGCGTACCCCGGGTTACGTCCGCTACGGCGGACTTCACCCGGGGCTATTATCGCGGTCTCCCTACGGGAGACCCGACTGGCGCTAGCAGTTGCTCAGTGCGGCGGCCCAGCGGCGGATGCCCTCGGCGGTAACGGGCTGGCCGTTGGCTTCGCTGGCTGCCAGCTGCACGGCGAAGTTGCCCAGCGTGGAGCTCTCCGGATGGCCGGTTTCGACGGGCCGGCTGGTGCGCTGCTCGGTCAGCTTGGTGAGCAGCTTGTTGCGGCTGGCTCCGCCCAGGATGTGGATGCGGTCGAGCTTGCGGCCGAGCAGCTTTTCCAGGCTGGTGAGCGCGAACGCGTAGCGGTCGGCCAGGCTCTCGAAGATCACGCGGGCAAAGACCGGCTCGTTGCCGGCCACGTCGGGAATGGTGGCCCAGCGGCGGCGCCAGAGCTGGTGATTGATGCGCTCCGGCATCTCGCCGTCGAGCAGGAGCGGTTCGGCATCCACATCGATGATGCCGGGGAAGCCGGAGACAGCGGCCTGAGCGACCAGCTCTTCAATCTCCCAGGGGCGGCCTTCGGCGGCCCATGAGTCCATGCACTGCTTGAGCAGCCACATGCCATTGACGATGGAGTGGAAGCAGAGATCGCCGCCGGCCGCGCCCAGGTTGGTGTAGCGGGCGTGAAAAGCTTCGTCGTTGGTGACTGGCTGCTTGACCAGCGTGCCCACCAGCGACCAGGTGCCGGAGCAGATGTAGAGCGTGGAGTCGAGCGGCGTGGAAATTCCGGCGATGGCCGAGGCGGTGTCGTGCGTGGCCGGCGCGACCAGGAGCGTTTCGCGGAAGGCGTCAAGTTGGGCGAGCGGTCCGGTAACCTTGCCCAGGATGGCGCCGGCGCGGACGATGGGCGGAGCGGCGTCGAGGGGCAGATCGAGCAATTTGAAGAGCTCGGCGTCCCAGTCGCCGGTCTTCAGGTCGACCAGGCCGGTGTGGGTGGCATTGGTGTGCTCGGCCACGCGGCGTCCGCCGAGCCAGTAGAGCACGTACTCCGGCATCATGACCCAGGGCGCATGCGGATCGATGCGGGCAGCCTTGTCGGCAATGAGCTGATAGACGGTGTTGATGCGGTTGGGCATGACGCCGGCGCGGGCAAACAGGTTGCGCGGCGTGATGATCTTGTCCACGGCCTGCTTGACCGGCTCGGTGCGCTCGTCGCGATAGCAGAAGGGCGCGCGCAGGGGCTTGCCGTCGTGCGCCAGGCGCACGTAGTCGACCGACCAGCTGTCGACGGCGATGGAGGCGACGCCTTCCGTCGCAATCGCGGCGGCCTTGCGCAGACCTTCTTCCAGGCCGCCGAGGATGGTTTCAAGAGGCCAGTTCATCTCTTTGCCGTGATGCACCGGGCCGTTGGGGATGCGGTGAACGACTTCGACCTTGGGCTGGCCGTCGAGCCAGCGAAGCAGAGAGACGCGGCAGCTTTCAGCGCCCAGGTCAATGGCAATACGTGCGGGTTCTTGCATAGAGGCGACTCGATCCCTGATCAACTCCAACGCTCGCATTCTACCGCAGGAACGCCTCGGTGAGTCCGCCGTCCACGGGAATGAGATGGCCGGTGGTGCAGCGTGCGCGGGGGCCGGCCAGAAACAGGATGGCTTCCGCGCAGTCCGAGGGCTCGATGGGCTGGTGGGTGAGCGAGCGTTTGGCGTAAAAGGCGGCGAGCAGGTTGCGCAGCTCGTCGTCGGTCAACGATTCTTCAAATGGAATTTTGTACCTGCTGAGCGAGGCGACGACCCGCTCGCGCGGGAACAGGGTCGATCCCTTGACCACGGTTGCCGGGCTGATGCCGTTGACGCGAACCCGCGGGGCGAGCGCGACGGCCAGTTCGCGCACCAGGTGCGAGACAGCGGCCTTGCTCACGTCGTAGGCCTCGGAGCCGTGGTTGGAGACCACGGCATTGGCCGAGCTGGTGAGCACGATGGAGCCGTCGAGCGCCTGCTCCTTGAAGAGCTTGGCGGCTTTATCGCTGAGCAGGTAGTTGGCGGTGATGTTGATGTCGAGCGTGGGCGCCCAGAGCGCGTCGGGGATCCTGGCCGCGGCAGACGATGGGAAGAAGGCCGCGGTGTTGATGAGGATGTCGAGGCCGCCGAAGGCCGCGACGGTGGCGTTGATGGAGTTCGCGATCGCTTCGCGGCTGCGGATGTCTACCGCGGAGGCGATGACGAACTCAGGGGACGTGATCGCCTTCAGCTCGTCCACTACACGGGACGCGGCGGCTTCATCGCGGTCGGCGACGACCACGTGGGCGCCGCGCGAGGCGGCCAGCAGAGCCACTTCGCGGCCAATGCCGCTGCCTCCGCCGACGATGAGCGCGATGCGGCGGCTGAGCTCCTTCTCCGGCGGCTGGCGGCGGATCTTGGCCTCTTCCATGGCCCAGTACTCGATGCGGAAGGCTTCAATGGCCGGCAGGGCGACGTAGTTGGTGAAGACCTTGAAGGTGCCGGGGTCGTCGGCTGGGCCGCATTGCGGCAAGGTGCCGGCAACCTCGCCCTCGCCGAGCAGGCTGGCGCCTTCCATCACGTGGATGGCGTTGGTGTAGAACTCGCCGGTGATGCGGGCTTCAGTCTTGTTCTTGCCGAAGCTGAACATGCCCAGGCCGGGGATGAGAACGACGGTGGGGCTGGCGTCGCGCAGCGCGGGTGAGTCGGGCGTGGCGAAGGAGTGGTAATACTCGCGATACTGCTGGCGGTATTCCTCGATCGAGGTGCAGATCTGCTGCTTGAGCGCGGCCAGGTTGGCGCCTTCGGCCCAGGGCACAAACAGCGGGCGGATCTTGGTGCGGATGAAGTGGTCGGGGCAGCTGGTGCCGAGGAAGGCAAGATCCTTGGCGTTGACCGAGTTGACGAACTGCAGCACGTCGGGCGCGTCGGTGAAGCGAGCGATATATCTTTTCTGTGCACTGACGCGGCCACGCACGTAAGGCGCAATCTGCACGGCAAGCTGGGCGCGGTTGGCGCGCGGCTGGACGGCCTGGCCGCCGAAACGCTCCGGTCCCCTGGCGATGCCGTGGCGCTCAATGAACTGGCCGATCTGGTCAACGATCGTGATGGTGTTCAGGTAGCTCTCGCGCTGGGTGTGGCCCCAGGTGAACAGGCCGTGTCCGCCGAGCACAATGCCGTCGCAGCCGGGATTGTTGCGCACTGCCTGGCGCATCATCAGGCCCAGCTCAAAGCCCGGCCGCTGCCAGGGAACCCAGACCAGCGAGTGGTCGAACTCGCGGTTGAACTCCGCCATCTTCTTTTTGCCGTTGGCTGAGGCGGCCAGGGCAATGCCCCAGTCCGGATGCAGGTGGTCGACGTGCGGGAAGGGAAGAAAGCCGTGCAGGGGGGTGTCAATGGACGCGGCCACGGGATTGTTGCGGAAGGCGGCGATGGCGTAAAGCGGCACCATGTCGTCTTCAAAGTCGACGCCCTTGTAGCTGCGCTCCAGGCTGAGCAGCTTCTCCTGGTCGAGCGTGGCCAGGCCGCTGCGCTTCATGCTGCCCAGGTCGCCGCCCGAGCCCTTGACCCACAGAACCTCAACCGGCTCGCCGGTGATCGGGTCGATTTCCATGATCTTGGAACTGGTGTTGCCGCCCGCAAAGTTGGTGATGCGCAGATCGGAGCCGAGGAGGTTGGAGCGGTAACGGAGCAGCTCCGGCTGGTCGAGCGAATCGGCTATTTGAGGGTCCCAAAGATCTTGAAGGAACTTGAGGGTAGAAGGCGGGGAAGCAACAAGAGTCATAGGCACCACTGAAGGGGAATTTTAGCAGCATCAATAGGATAACACGCACTTAAAAGCAATAGAGAACAAGTTTCTAATAGGAATTAAACGGCCTGTCGATCCTTGGCCCGATCAGCCGAATGCCGCTCAGTCGGCTGCCGCCTCGGCGCTGACTGACTCGGCTTTCACGGCGCGGTGGCGGACGTAGTTGTAGGGAGGGATGGTGTAACCGCGCAAGAGCGAGATGCCGAGCTGGATGAGGCGCGGGCCGTAGGTCTCTACTTCGTGGGAGATGGAGCCAATCAGCGCGCTCTTGCCGGTCTGCATCTCGGCCAGGGCTTCGGGGATGCAATCCTGGCCGACGATGGCGAAGTCGGCCTCGCAGCCGGCCAGGCGGGCGGCGTCGAGGACGCCGAGGGCGCTGGAGTCTGTGGCCGTGGCGACCAGAATGTTCTCGCCCTTGCTGCGGGTGCGGAGAAACTCGGTGACGGCCAGCTCGCTGGGCTGGCGCGTGCCGCGGCCCTCGAGTTGCACAAAACGGTCGGCGGGAATGTCCTTGATGCGCTCGCGGATGCCCTCGAAGGCGCCGGTCATACGGCCCTGGACAAAGCTGCCGGCCTCGGCCATGCCCACGCCCAGAACCCAGTCGACCTTGCCCTTCCACTTGTACAGCGCGTGTTGGGCGAGCAGCGAACCGGCCTCCAGACCGCACTCGAAGTTGTCCACGCCGAAGTAGGTGGCGTTGGGGTGGGGCACGTCGATGGCAACCAGGGGAATCTCGGCTTTTTTGAAGATATGGGCCACGCGCGGGGCGGCGGCCTCTTCCACTTGGAACTCGAGGACCAGGTCGACGCGGCGGGCGACCAGCTCTTCCGCGTTGCTGATAGCGACGTTCGGGTCGTAGCGGTTGTCGAGTACGATCAGCTCCACACCGGCCGCGGCCGCTGCGGCGGTGACGCTCTGCGCCACGGCTACGGAGAAGGGCAGCTCCGCACTCTGCACGCTCAGGCCGAAGCAGAGACGGCGGGGGCGCGAGACCAGCCGGTAGAGGCCGTTCTGCGCCTGGGCCACGTAGCCGCGATGAACCAGCGTCTTGAGGATGCGGTAGACGCTGGTCTTGGAGATCTGGGTGTGCTGGTAGACGTCCTCGAGCGAGACCGGGGCGTGATTCTCTTCAAGCAGCTCGATCACGTCGAGGGCTTTGGACAGAATGGGGATCAGGTAAAGCCGCTTGATCTTTCCCTTGGGCAACCGACATTCTCCATGGAGGTGCGTGATCGTCAGATTGCAACCAGCATAAACCTTTTCCGGCGTAGCCGCTAACGGCATTCAAGCGTAGCTGCTTACCTCCCTCAAGCGTAGCTGCTCACAGCCGAGGAGCGGCTGCCGCGCTGGAGGGCGATCCGTTCCACGTAACCGCCCTCGCGCAGGGCTGCCAGCGGGTCGACGGGCAGGCCGCGCTGCTGGCGCCAGGCGGCGACCAGGGGGCGCACATCGGTCCAGAAGGTTCCGCGGAAGAGCTCTTCGGCGGCGACGATGTCGCAGGAGCGCTGGTGGAGGGTGAGCTGCTCGCGGTCAACCAGGGCGGCCTTGAGCCACAGCTCCTGGGCGGCCACCACGGTCTGCACCGTGGCTTCGATCTTGCCCTTCAGGTTGTGGCTCTGGTCGATCATGAAGGCCACGGAGTGGGGCAGACCTTCAGTGGTTGCGGCGTGCAGCTCGTGGAAGATGCGGAAGATCTGGTAGGGGTCGATGGAGCCCAGGGTCAGGTCGTCGTCGGCGTAGCGGCGGTCGTTGAAGTGGAAGCCGCCGAGCAGGCCGGTGTGCAGCAGCCAGGCGACGATCTGCTCGATATTTTGCGAAGAGTAGTGGTGGCCGGTGTCGACCAGCACGCAGGCCTGCGGGCCGGCGGCCTGGGAGAGATGGGACGACATGCCCCAGTCGGCGATATCGGTGTGATAGAAAGCCGGTTCGAAGGGCTTGTATTCGATGAGCAGGCGCTGGTCGGGAGCAAGCGCAGCGTGGGCAGCGCGCAGGGCTTCTTCGAGCCAGGCAATGCGGTGCCGGATGCTCTGCGAGCCGGGATAATTGGAGCCGTCGGGCAGCCAGAGGGAGACATCGCGCGAGCCGGTGGCCTTGGCGATCTCGACCGAGTCGAGCACATGATCGATGGCCTGGCGGCGGATGTTGGCGTCGGGGTTGCAGAGCGAACCATATTTATATTGCTGGTCCTGAAAGAGATTGGGATTGATGGAGCCGGCGCGGATGCCGAAACGCTTTTCCAGGCGCTTGACTTCGGCGGCGTCGCGGACGCCGTTGGGCAGGTCCCAGAGGACGTGCAGGGCGATGGTGGGGGTCACTCCGGTGAGGCGGTTGACCTCGGCGGCGTCCGCGAACTTTTCTTCGATGGTGGTGGCGGCGGCGGGCTGTAGAAACTTGCCGAAGCGCGTTCCGGTGTTGGCAAAACCCCAGGAGGGGATCTCGATTTGAAACGCATCCAGTGCGGCAACTGCGCGATCAAAAATCTTGGAGTCGGAGTGAGTCATGGCGGAAACCTTTCGCGGCGCTGGTCTGCCCAGGTGCAACCTTCCCGGTCAGGTGGCGCGCAAGGAACCCGTTTTATTGCAGGGTATTCGCAGAGCCTCAACCGGAAAGCAGTATGGTATTCGATAGGGAGACGAATTGTCTATTGCAATATGTTTCATTTTTTTGGGACAGGCAAAGTTTTTCGATCCAGACACGCGGCCGGGCCCCCTGAGGACCGGAATGCGGGCAAAGCAATTCTCTCCATGGAAGTTGGCCGGACAGGGGCCGGAGCTCTGCCGAGGCTGAAAATGCCCCTTCTCTTCGGCCAGAGTTGCGGGGCTTGGGCTAGAATTGCCGGTTCCATTCTCAGGAGGAACCATGAGGCACGAATCCCCGCAGCGGCCCACCCAGAAGGCCGCCGGTTCCGTCGCGATTCTAGCGGTATGCGCGTGGTTTTTGATGGGCGCGCTGGCGGGCCGGGCGCAGACGGCCGACGACGAAAAGAAGATCAACGACACGATTGCCAAGATGACGCTGGAAGAGAAGATCCAGATGCTCTCCGGGTCGGGGATGATGGCCTCGGCTCCGCTGGCGCGGCTGGGCATTCCCGCCTTCCGCATGAGCGATGGGCCGGTGGGCGCGCATGTGCCGCCGCCGTCAACGGCCATGGCTGCGGGCATCGGCCTGGCGGCGAGCTGGGACCGCGATCTAGCCGTCGAAGTGGGCACGCAGATCGGCCGCGATGCGCGCTCGCGCGGCGCCAGCTTTCTGCTCGGGCCGGGCGTGAACATCTATCGCGCGCCGCTGAACGGGCGCAACTACGAGTACTTTGGCGAGGACCCGTTTCTGGCCGCGGAGACGGCCGTCGGCTACATCAACGGAGTGCAGTCGCAGGGCGTGAGCGCGACCGTCAAGCATTATGCGGCCAACAACTCGGAATATTTCCGGTTCACTTCCGACTCGATTGTGAGCGAGCGGGCGCTGCGCGAGATTTATCTGCCTGCGTTTGAAGCGGCGGTGAAGCAGGCTCATGTGGGCTCCATTATGGACTCGTATAACCTGCTGAACGGCGAGCACACCACGCAGAACTACCACCTGAATGTGGAGATCGCCAAACAGCAGTGGGGGTTCGACGGGGTGATGATGTCGGACTGGACGGCGACCCACGACGGCGTGGCCGCAGCCAATGGCGGGCTCGACCTGGAGATGCCGTTCGGCACCTACATGAACGCGAAGACGCTTCTGCCCGCTGTGAAGGCAGGCACGGTGAAGGAGTCGGTGATCGACGACAAAATTCGCCGCATGCTGCGCGAGGGCTACCGCTTCGGCTGGATCGGCGCTGATCGGCTCGGTCATGACCCGCTGGACATCAGCATTCCCCGCTACAACCAGCAGGGACGGCTGGCCGCGTTGCAGGGCGCGCGCGAGGGGATCGTGCTCTTGAAGAACCAGGGCAGCCTGCTGCCGCTCGATGCGAACAAGGTGAAGACGATCGCGGTGATCGGGCCGGATGCGTTTCCGGCGGTTCCCACGGCGGGCGGGAGCGGACAGGTGGCCACGTACTCTGAGGTGAGCGCGCTCAAGGGCATCAGCGACCGGCTGGGCATCCATGCCAATGTGCTCTACGACCGCGGTGTGCCCAAGCTCTCCGTGCTGGCCATGCGCACCCGGTTCAGCCAGTTCGCCGACAGGGTCGTTCCCGGCCTTACCGTGGAGACCTTCGATAATCCGAAGTTCGAAGGCAAGCCGCTGGCCACGCGCACGGAGATGAGCGCCAACTCCGGCCAGAACATGCTCGACAATCCGGACATGATGGACATGCTCAACAGCATGACCGCGGACCAACTGGGCGCGCTGCTGAATGTGGGCGGCGCGCCGCGCTACACCCGCTGGACCGGCTACTACACGGCGCGCGCGGCAGCGAGCTATGTGGTTTTCGTCGAGAACCAGGGCCAGTACCGCTTCACGATCGACGGCCAGACGGTGATCGATCACGTGGAGATTCCCAAATCCGCCGTGGCGCAAACCGAGCTGCAACTGGCTGCCGGCGTACACAAGGTGGTGCTGGAGATTCTGAGCCCGCCGCAGTTCGGCGAGGGCGCGGTCAAGATCGGCATCACTCCGCCGGAAGCGCTGGTGAACCAGTCGGCCATCGACATGGCCAAGCTGGCCGACGCGGTGATTGTGGCCGTGGGTTACAACGCGGACGTCGAGACCGAGGGCGCGGACCGCGAGTTCCAACTGCCGCCCGGGCAGGATGCGCTGATCGAGAAGATCGCCGCGGCCAACCCCAATACGATCGTCACGGTCACCGCCGGCGGCAGCGTGGACGCTTCGCACTGGATCGACCACGTGGCAGCGCTGCTGCACAACTGGTATCCGGGCGAGGAGGGCGGCACGGCGTTGGCTGAGGTGTTGTTCGGCGACGTGAATCCCTCGGGACGCCTGCCTATCAGCTGGGAGCGCAGCCTGAGCGACAATCCGTCGTATGCGTACTACTACCCCACGCCGGGCACGCTCAAGGTCGAGTACAGGGACGATGTGTTTGTGGGGTATCGCGGCTACGAGCACGAGGGCGTGAAGCCGCTCTTTCCCTTCGGCTATGGGCTTTCGTACACCAGCTTCAAATACTCCGCGCTGAAGATTCAGAAGGGAACCGGCCAGGGCGAGTACACGGTCAGCTTCGATGTCACCAACACCGGATCGCGGGCCGGCGCGGACGTGGCGCAGGTTTATGTGGGCGAGGACCATTCGCCGGTGCCGCGTCCGGCGCAGGAATTGAAGGGCTTTGCCCGGGTTGTGCTCGACCCCGGACAGACACGCCACGTGGCCGTGCCGCTCAACGCGCGCAGCTTCAGCTGGTATAACGAGAAAGCCGCTGCCTGGCACGCCGACGCGGGCAGTTTTACGGTGCATGTGAGTCGCTCCTCGGCCGATCCGCAGCTGGAGGGTAAGATCGATCTGGACGAGGCGATTGTGTTGCCGGTGAAGTAGAACCGGCAGCAGCGCGATGGCCGGTGGGGATTTCTTACCGCCTTGTCCGTGTCAACCAGCCTGAGAGATTCTCGTCTAACAGGGTTGGCAAAGACCATTCCGAAGACCGGGAAGCCGGAAGCACCAAACCAGCCTTTTTCTCATCGCTTTGTTTTTCTCTTTTTCCCCGATGCAACGCTCAACAACTGCATGGAAGGCTCGCAGTGGTTTTGAAAATGGATTCGAATTTCATCCAAGGGTGGTCGGCGGTGAGATTGCAGGGGACGGGTAGCCAAGATGAAGTTTTCGTCATCATGGCTCACCGCTGAGGACTTGGCAGGTCAGTCACTCAGTAACCTCCATTTGGTTTGAAGCACAACTTCCGATTGTTCCCGAGTTCGGCGGCAAAGAAAGGCCAAAAGCATGATTCGTTTTGTGCGTTCTCTCCCTCTTTGTGTTTTGACCAGTGCACTGCTTTCAGGAACCGCGGCCATGGCCCAGCAGTTTGCCGCTCCCACGGTTCGCATCGTTGAACGAATAGACGAAACCAGCCTGGTAACGCTCAAGGGCAACACTCACCCGGCCGCGAACGCGAAGAACGATCAGGGCCGCGTGAGCCCCGATCTGCCCATGACCGATCTGATCCTGGTGCTGAGCCGCGACTCGGCACAGCAGGCAGCCTTCGACAAATTTGTGGCCAGCCAGTACGACGCCGACTCGCCCAGCTTCCACCACTGGCTCACACCGGACGAGGTGGGCGCGGACTTTGGCCCTTCGGAGAGCGACGTTGCCACCGTCGAGAGCTGGCTCACCGGCCACGGGTTTTCCATCGGGGAAGTGACCAAGGACCGGCTGTCGATCCGCTTCAGCGGCAAGGCCGCGCAGGTAGAGAGCGCCTTCCACACCGAGATCCACAACCTGAGCGTGAGGGGCGAGGCGCACATCGCCAACATGAGCGACCCGCAGATTCCCGCGGCTCTCGCCCCCGTCGTCGTCGGCGTCAAGGCTCTGCATAACTTCTTCCCCCGGCCCATGCACCGGGTGGGCAGCACGGTCGAGCGCGATGCGTCGTCGGGCAAGTGGATGCGCACCTCTGGCGCGACACTGCCTTCGCCGGCAGCTATTCGACCCACACTTACCCCCACGTCCGGCGGCGAATCCAAGCCGATGCCCGTACGGCCGCAGTTCGGCATCAACGTTCCGGCCAGCGGCGGATACAGCGCCTACCTGGTTGAGGACCTAGGCCCCTACGACTTCGCCACCATTTACAATGTGCTGCCCTTGTGGAATGCAACCACGCCCATTGACGGTACTGGGCAGACGATTGCCATTGCCGGAACCAGCGACATCGAAGTGGGACAAAGCACGACAGAACCGGGCGCGAGCGGCGCGAACGACATTGCCACTTTCCGCACCTTCTTCGGCCTGCCGACCAATCAAGCGGTGAATACGCCCATTCGCATCTCCGGCAACAGTCAGCCGCTCACTGTCTGTTCGAGCACGGTGAGTGCCCCCCTTTGCACCTCAAGCGATCTGCTCGAGAACTCCCTTGACGTGGAATGGGCCGGCTCGGTGGCGCGCAATGCGCAGATCGTGCTGGTGGCCTCATATCCAAGCTCGACAACGGACGATCCGCTGTACGACTCGGAGAGCTACATCGTTAACAATCTGACAGCGCACATTATGAATGTGAGCTATGGCGAGTGCGAACTGGCAAACGGCACTGCAGGCAACGTGCAGTACTACGACCTGTGGCAGACGGCGGCTTCCGAGGGCATCGCGGTCTTTGTGGCGGCGGGCGACTCCGGTGCGGCGAGCTGCGATCAAGGTGGAGACCAGGGCGGGAACAATCTGCCTTATCCAGCCGAGTACGGCCTGACCGTCAGCGGGCTTGCTTCCACGCCCTATAACACCGCCGTGGGAGGCACGGACTTCAACTGGTGTTCGTTGGCAAATGCCAATTGCACGGCAGCGCCTTACTGGGGTTCGACGAACAACGCCAGTGCCGGGCAGAGCAATGCACTGGGATACCTGCCCGAGGTTCCCTGGAACGACACATGCTCCAACCCTCTCGCGCTCACTTTCATGGAAAATTACCTGTCCTCGGACCAAAACATCGGCGTCACTGTTTCGGACGCCGAAGGGGCGTGCAGTGCCTTAGTCTATTATTCGTCGACAATTAGTCAGGAGGGCAATGGCACGCTTCTTTATCTCGTCGACACAATAGGCGGAGGCGGAGGTGCGAGTAGTTGCGTGGTGAGCAGTACCACAAGTACCACAACCGGAGCCTGCACCACCACGGCGACCAGCACAGGCGTCACCACGAATCCAGATACGAAGGCATCGCAAGGCTCGCTGACCGTGGTCAATGATGGATGGCCAAAGCCGACCTGGCAGGCGGGCGTTGCGGGCATCCCGAACGACAAGGTGCGCGATATTCCGGATGTGAGCTTCTTCGCGTCGGACGGATTTTTGTCGAGCAGCGCCTACCTGGTCTGCGCGTCAGACATCTCGGCATGCAGCTACTCGTCGAAAGGCGCCATCACCTTCCTTGAGGTGGGTGGAACCTCAGTTGCCACGCCAACCATGGCAGGGGTGATGAGCCTGATCAACGAGAAGACGGGCGCTGCGCAGGGAAGTCCGAACAGCGAACTGTATGCGCTGGCCAAGACCCAGACCTACTCCAGTTGCAGCGCTGAGCGGGGAAATGGTGCTCCCGTTACAAGCAGCAGTTGCCTGTTCAACGACATTGATACCGGCACCAACGCCATGGCCTGCGATTACAGCGCTTATGTCACAACGCCTTCGCCCAATTGCACGGTAGCCAACGCAGGAGACTACGTTGGAATTCTTCCTGGCTACAGCGCCGGTGCCGGATACGATCAGGCGACTGGCCTTGGGTCGTTGAACGTTGCCAACGTGGTGAACGCGTGGCCGGCGACGACAGGCACGAGCGCGGCAACGGTGTCGGTCCATCCGGGGCAATCCACCATCAACTCCAGCAATACGCTGAGCGTGACAGTGACGGTGGCCAGCAAGAGCGCGGGTGGAGTTGAGCCAACCGGAACCGTGACGCTGACGGCCTCAGGCTCTTCCTACTCGGCCTCATTGGCGGTTTCGAGCAGCGGCACGGCAACGTTCACCATTCCGGCAAACAGGCTGCCGGGCACCACGGCAGGCGAATCGGATACGCTGACGGCCAGCTATGCAGGCGACGCCGTTTATGCCGCGGGCACAGGAACGGCAACGGTCGACGTGACACAGCTAACTTTGCTAACGCCGACTGTGACTGTCTCTCCCGCATCTTTGACGCTGAGTTCGAACACGAGCCTGAGTGTGGCGGTGACCGTGGGCGGAGCCGGGGTGACGCCGTCCGGTACGTTGACGCTTTCCGGCGGTGGGTATACCTCCGCGGCCAAGCAGCTGGTCAATGGTTCCTATACGTTCACCATTCCGGCCAATTCGTTGACTGCCGGCAGTGACAACCTGACGGTGACCTACGACGGAGACACCAACTATGGGACGGGCACTGGAATCGCTACGGTGACGGTGACGGAATCCACCTTCACGCTGGCCGCTGCAACGCCGGCCTCGATTGCTCCCGGATCGACAGCTACGTCGACTGTCACAGTGTCCGCGGTTGCCGGTTACAGCGGAACCGTCACGCTGACCTGCCAGGAGGAGGCGGATGCCTCGCCCACCACGGGTGATGGGGCGCAGTGCTCTATTCCCGCAACTTCGGTGGCGATGGGCGGAACGGCCACGGCGACGGTCACGACCACGGCGCCAGTGGCCGCTCTCCACTACCCGGATGTGCACGGCAACGGGCGGGGCTGGGAGGGCGCGGGCGGCGGCGCGGTGCTGGCGTTGCTGGCGTTCTTCGGGATTCCGGCACGGCGGCGCAGTTGGCGGGCGATGCTGGGCATGGTGATGCTGCTGGCGGCGCTGGGCGGCATGGCTGCCTGCGGCGGCGGTAGCAGCGGCGGCGGAACCACAACGCAGGCTGACCCTGGAACGGCGGCGGGAACGTACACCTTTACCGTGGTGGCGACCGGGAATCCGACGGTCACGCCGACGGTGCAGACGACCTTCACGGTGGTTGTGAACTAGATCGATTAACCGGCACGGCATGCGGGCCCTCCTTTCGGGGAGGGCCCGTTTGTTGTGGCTCGGATTCATTGCGGAACGAGGTCCGAGGTCTCCCACCCTTCGCAAAGATCGCGAAGGGTGGGGCACGGAGATTCTGCGGTCTTTCAAGACAACGAAAAGCAGAAAGCGGCAAAGGGAGATGACCCTTTGCCGCTTTTCTTTGGCCGCCGATGACCTTTTGGATGGGTTGCTACTTGCTCAGGCTGTCGAGGGCCAGGTTCAGGTCGAGGACATTGACGCGGGGTTCGCCGAGGAGGCCGAACTGGCGCTTGGTGGTGTTGGCGCCGATGAGCTGGCGGACGCGGTCTTCACCGATGCTGCGGGCCTTGGCCACGCGCTGGGCCTGGAAGTAGGCAGCGTCGGGGGTGATGTCGGGGTCGAGGCCGGAGCCGGAGGTGGTGACCAGATCGATGGGCACGGGCTTGCCGTGGTTCTCCACGGCCAGCTTGTCAATGGAGCCCTGGATGCGGTCGACGAGGGTCTTGTTCGATTGCGCAAGGTTGGAGCCGCTGGATGCGGTCGCGTCGTAGCCGTTGCCGGCGGCCGAGGGGCGGGGATGAAAGTACTTTTCCGAAGTGAAGCTCTGCGCGAGGAGCTCCGAGCCGATGACCTGGCCGTCTTTGAGGATGAGGCTGCCGGCGGCCTTATGCGGGAACAGCGTGCCGGCGATGGCGGTGACCAGCAGCGGATAGCCCAGGCCGAGCAGAACGGTCGCCACCAAGGTGAAGCGGATGGAGGTGGCCCAGACGGAGTGGCGGGCCGGTGCGGCGGGGGGTGTCGGCAGAGTGGTTGCGGAGTGCATGGTGAATCTCCTTGATACGGTTCCAGCTTTTGTGGTTTCCCACCCTTGCGACAAAAACAAGAACGTCGCAAGGATGGGGCACCCGAGTTCGTTGATCGTGCGGCGTTGCTTAGGTCAGGTGCATGGCTACCAGGCACAGGTCGATGGCTTTAATTCCGACAAAGGGGACGATGATGCCGCCCAGTCCATAGACGAGCAGGTTGTTGCGCAGCAGGATGTCGGCGGCCTTGGGCTCGTATTTCACGCCTTTGAGCGCCAGCGGGATGAGCGCGACAATGATCAGCGCGTTGAAGATGACAGCGGAGAGAATGGCCGAGTGGGCGGTGGCCAGGTGCATCACGTTGAGCGCGTTCAGGACCGGGAAGACACCGGCGAACATGGCCGGGATGATGGCGAAGTACTTGGCCACGTCGTTGGAGATGGAGAAGGTGGTGAGCGCGCCGCGGGTCATCAATAATTGCTTGCCGATTTCGACGATCTCGATCAGCTTGGTGGGGTTGGAGTCGAGGTCGACCATGTTGCCGGCTTCTTTGGCGGCTTGCGTGCCGGAGTTCATGGCTACGCCTACGTCGGCTTGGGCGAGGGCAGGAGCGTCGTTGGTGCCGTCGCCGGTCATGGCGACGAGCTTGCCCTTGGCCTGCTCGCGCTTGATGAGGTCCATTTTGTCCTTGGGCTTGGCTTCGGCCAGAAAGTCGTCGACGCCGGCCTCGCGGGCGATCACAGCGGCGGTGAGCGGGTTGTCGCCGGTGATCATGATGGTGCGGATGCCCATGGCGCGGAGGCG
>Ga0182030_10006920_pt1 | contig 23769 bp, 20 predicted proteins | sample 812S3MmetaG_FD_121299 | JGI IMG/M metagenome (GOLD analysis project Ga0182030, IMG submission 121299) | Permafrost microbial communities from Stordalen Mire, Sweden - 812S3M metaG (Illumina Assembly) | ecosystem: Environmental > Terrestrial > Soil > Wetlands > Permafrost | place: Sweden...
CCCGAATACACTTTGCAGCTTGAACCAGGTGGCGCGACCCTCCGTGAAGAACGCCTGGGAGAACATCGGCATCCAGTGAAAGAACGCTTGCCAGCTTTCGGTGCCGAAGGCGAACCACGAAACAGCCGCCATCGCGATCGCCACGATGCCGGCCGTGACGAACACCGTCCATTGCGACGCCGCGATCAGGACCAGCGGAAACAGCAAGCCGTATTGGGGCTTGTAGCTGAGCAGCCCAAGGCAAATCCCGGACAGGATCGGTCGCGTTGGCAACAAATAAAGCGTGCCGCCGATCAGTGCGGCGGTGAGAAAGCCGTTCTGTCCTACCATCGTGTTGGCGAGCACCACCGGAAACGCCGCCGCCAGCAGCAGGCCGAACGGCCGCCCGACGATCGCGCGCATCATCGCGAGGTACGGCACCAGGCTGACCGCCGTCCATCCGATAAAAGCGACAACATAGGGAAATTGCGCCAGCAACATCGCCACGAACAGGAACGGCGGCGGATAGTGCCAGGCGAAATTGCCGACATAACTCTGGCCGAGCACCGCGACCTGAATCGGCTTCTGGATGTCCCAGTCCCAGGCCTGAGCCGGATGACCGCCGAGCGCCAGCTTTCCCGCCGACCAGACGTTGACGAAATCGGTCGGGATGCCCAGGCCTTGTGCGTCAAGGATCCAGGAATGCGAAGCGCATAGCGTCAAGAAAATCGATGCGTTCACCACCATCAAAACGAAGCAGGCATACTGCAGCGACGCGGGAATCAGGGTGTGATCCCCGGCTCTCGGCGCGGGTATGGCAACAGTCATGCGCTGTCCTTTGCGCGCGCTCGCAATTGCACGCGTGCAGAGTTGTCTTCAACTCATAAGGTGCGAAGCCTTGAGGAATTCTTAAGCCTGTCGCCTCGCCAGTCGTGCGGAAGCAGGTTCACAGGATCCGCCATTGCCAGAATTCATCGCCCCGGTCCCGGCGTTGTGTGACCTCAAGGCGAACAAAGCGGTCATGGGCGAGTGCCGCGCCGCGCCATAATTCGTTCCATGCATCGAACACCGCTGGCGATAATGAGGCTCGTTCCGCCATCAGTTTCCAGGTGGTCTGCCGGATCGTCCCGGGCTGGACCGTGTCGTCGAGAACCGCGTCGTCGCCCTGTGCCCTGGCCAGGCGCAACATCGCCGTCCTGAACCCGGCCGGCCCGGGGGCAACCCCTCCGAGGAGAGCGGCTACGTCATCGAAAGTATGCATGCCAACCAGCCGGGCGGCCGCGGCGGCGAGGTGTTTGCCTTCGTCGGGGCCAAGTACCGCGATGGTTTCCGGCACAATCGAGGTGATGTACTCCATCGAATAATTGCGAAGCGCTTTCTGCAGCCGCTCCGCTGGCCAGTTCGTCACCTCGAGCCGCGGTGCCTGCCCGACCTCAAAGGGCGGACAGGTTTCACCGGGAGAGAATTGCAGCCGCTCCTCGGGCGCAAGGTCGTGGTCCCACTCCTTGTAATAGCCCTCAAGTCCCGGTTGACCGTCGACGGTCTGCCCAGTGCATACGAATCCGAGGCGCGGATTGCCGAGCACGACACCGTTATTCGCGTGCCAGCCGCGCAGCATGGCGCGAGACACCTCCGAAGGGATGCCGCAGATCGCCGTGCCCGACCAGATCCATCGCGGCGGGGGATACCGGACCCAGGCTTTTCGATCATCTTCGTAAACGTATTCGACCTTTACGCCGCCGACCTGATTGGACAGATAATGGTATTGGGCGCATGCGACCGCGTGCGGCAAGTCCGCGAGTCCGAGCTTCCGGAGTCCGGGAAGGAATCTGGCCAGTTGCTGACGGCGAAAGGTGCGGAAGACCACCTCCGCGGCCTTTGCCGCGCCGGCTCGCGACACCAGCATCAGGATCAGGCCGGTGAGATAGGAGTGATAGATCAGTTCGACCGCCGCGAATGCGGGACCATCGGCCTCGCCGGCGCGATCGGCCTGCTTTCCAGTTGTCAAGGTTCACTTCCTTTCCACGCCTGCGACCACGAGGCCGGCGATCAAGCAAGCCAGCATGCCGGGCTTTCCTCGTCTCGATCGAGGATGATGCCGCCGAGCCCGATCGCTCTCATTATGCCGGCGTCAGGCGATATTGGCTGAAATCCGGATCGTGCGTCATGGCCCAGTAATCCACGAACCGCCAGGGCATCGCGGAGAACACCCGGCCGTGGCGATTGCGGTAGTAGGTCGACATGCCGGGATGGGTCCAGATCATCTGCTCGTGCTCGCGGTCGACCTTGCCGATCCAGTCGTCGAGCGCCTCGGCGTTGACATCGATCGCCGCGATCCGATGCTCGATCATTTCGACCAGGCAGGCGGTGATGTAGCGCGACTGGCATTCCGCCTGGAAGATCACGCTGCCGCCATGGGCCGGCCCGGTATTGGGGCCGAGCATGGTGAAGAAGTTCGGAAAATCCGGCACCGTCAGGCCGAGATAGGCGGTCGGATTTTCGTCAGCCCAGGCCTCGGCGAGATTCTTGCCGCCGCGGCCGGTGATGTTGAGGCGTGCGGCCATTTCCGTGACCTTGAACCCCGTCGACACCACGATCACATCCGCCGGGTGCAGTTCTCCGTTGGCGGTGACGATGCCGTCGCGCGCGATGTGATCGATCCTGTCGGTCACCAGTTTGACATTCGGCTTACGCAGGGTTCGGAACCAGCCGTTGTCGAGCAGGATGCGCTTGCCGTAAGGCGGATAGGTTGGCACGCATTGCTCGATCAGGTCCGGGCGACCCTCAAGTTCGGAAAGGATGAACGCGGTCAGTTCCTGGCGGTGCTTGTCGTTGCCGGCGTTGACGGCGCGTTCGGGATGCGGCCAGGCCGGGTCCTTGCGCAGGAACGGCAGCAGGCCGTCGCCGTAGCGCCAGAACATGTTGAAGCGAAACCACTCGGCATAATACGGCACGTGTTCGAGCAGCCATTGCGCGCCTTGCGTGATCGAATCGGAATAGCCGGCCACCGGCCGCGACCATTGCGCCGAGCGCTGATACACGGTGACGGAGGCGACCTGGTCGGCGATGCTCGGTACCAGCTGCATGGCGGTGGCGCCGGTCCCGATCACGGCCACATGCTTTGCCTTGAAATCGAGATCCTGCGGCCAATCCGCCGAATGAAACATCTTGCCCGCGAAATCATCGGCGCCGTCAAATTTCGCCATCGACGGATCGTTCAATTGGCCGATCGCGCTGACCAGCACCGCCGTTTCGATCGTCTCGGTGCCATCAGGCGTTTGCAGCGTCGATACCCAGCGCTTGGTGGCTTCGTCCCATCGCGATGCGGTCAGCCGCGTATTGAGCCGGATATGGGCGCGGACGCCAAACTCTTCGGCGATCTTCTTCAGATAGTCCTGGATTTCCTGTTGCGGCGAGAAGTAGCGGGTCCAGCGGTTTCGCGGCCCAAAGGAGAATGAATAGGAATGATTGGGGGTGTCGACCCCGCATCCGGGATAGCGGTTGACGTACCAGGTGCCGCCCAGCTCCGCGTTCTTCTCGACGATCGTATAGGGAATGCCGAGCCAGCCAAGTGCTACGCCAAGCGCAATGGCGCAAACGCCGGCGCCGACGATCAGAACCCGCCGCTCGTGCAGCTGCTCCGGAGGCGGCGGCTCGGCGTTCCATCGCGCATCGCGTGCGATCAGGCCCATTTCTTCGCGGATCAGCGGCGCATATTCGGGCGCCACCCGCTCGCCCAGGGTCACGCTCATCATCTTCTGCATCAGGTCGTTGCCGGGATCGGTGATGACCGGCTTTGCCGCGCCATCGCGCAGCAGCTTCAGCGCGGCGGCGCGGATTTCGTCCTGGATGTTTTCCGGCAGGCCGGCCCTGGGATCCGGAATCAGACGCACGTCGCGCCGCGGCGCGTAAGGAGGCTCGAGCCAGCGCAGGTCGCCCGACATGTGAACCAGAACCATCAGCAGCACGCGGATATCGGCTTCCGCGATCGCCGAGGCGAGGTCATGTTTGCCCGGAGTCAACGCGATGTTCATGATCTCAGCTCTCACTTGGGGTGGACAATCAGGATTGCCATTCTCGGATTATGATCTTGCTTTCGGGCCGCGCACTCCGCCATAGGCATCCCAGGTCGCGCCGGCAAAGAAGCCGGCATCGACCGGAAGATTGACCCCGGTCACCGCGCTGCTGGCCGGTCCAAGCAGCCAGGCGATCGCCTGCGCCACTTCGATCGGGTCGACGAGCCGGCCCATCGCGGCATTGCGCGACATGCGTTCTTCGTTCATCGCGCCGGAATCGATTCCGGCCTGCAATGCCACGGTTCGGGTGAAACCGGGAGAGACCGCATTGACGCGGACGCCGGACCGGCCCCATTCGGCGGCAAGCGTCAGGGTCAGTTGAATAACGCCGGCCTTTGCCGCGGTGTAGGCATGGATCGGACCGGAGGTCATGCCGGCGACGGAGGCGATGTTGACGATTGATCCGTGCCCGCGTTCGGCCATCCGCACACCGACCGTGCGGTCGACCAGAAAGGTCCCGCGCAGGTCGATATTGACCTCGCGATCCCAGTTCTCCATGCGGATTCGTTCGACGCTGTGCATCTTGCCGTAGACGCCGGCCGCGTGGACCAGGCCGGTGATGGGGCCTTGCGCCGCTTCAATCGCCGCAATGCCGCTGACCACATTGTCCTCGCGCGCCACGTCGAAAGGCTCCGGCCAAAGCGTGATTCCGGCATCGTCCAGCGCTTCCGGCGCGATGTCGCAGATAACGACGCGGCTGCCGTTTTGCGCCAGCAGTTGCGCCGTCGCCGCGCCGATGCCGCGGCTGCCGCCGGTGACCAGAATGATGCCGTCCGATGCCATGAATTTCCGCCCCTTGTTCTCGACGTTTAGTCCGCGAGTGATCGACTTTCCGCCATCTTGCGGAACGTCGGGCATTTGGCAATGCCGAACATGCGTTCAGCGCGCGAGCATGCCCGGCATGCCAAGGATCGTTTTCAACTGATCCGGACCAGGGGTAGTCAGGCTGAATCGATGATTAGCCGGGTCGTCCGCGGCGTTATCCAACCGGTAACTGAAACGCGAAACTCTCACTGCCGCTTTTGCCGCGGACCGGGTCCGGGCGCAACGTCGCTGGCTCCGGCCTGCCCGTCGAATTTCCGGGTTACTTTTTTGGCGCCCTCGCTGATATCGAGCAGGGAGCGCCGACCTTCTTCCATAAAGACAGCCGAACGTTTGTTGAAGCTGTCGGCCAGTTCGCGAATCGACTTCACCTTCTTGAACAGTTCGCCGTCCTGCCCGTTCGCGAGGCCCGGTATGATGTTGTCGATCTTGGCCACCGCGCTGTCGAAACTGTCGATGGCGGTGTCGGCCTTGCGCAGCATGCTTTCGATGGCGTCGCCCCCGCCCGCCAGCGACGCCGTATAGGTCTCGAAGTTGAGCATCGCATCCTTGATCGTCGTCTGATTGTTGACGAGGACCCGATCGACATTATGCAGCGTGTCGCGGGTCGACTGGACCTCAGTGAGGTCGGCCTTCAGGGTCGGAACGCCGTCCTCATCGAGCGGCACCGGAGGTGCCGCCGCCGCACCGCCCGTCAGCGATATTGCCGCCAAGCCGGTCAGCCCCTGGAACTCCAGGCCTACAACGGTGTCCTTGCGGATCGGGGCGCTGTTTTCCAGCATGACGAGGGCGACAATCTTGCGAGGGCTTTCCAGCTTGAGCGACATCACCTCGCCGACCTGAACGCCATCGAAGTTCACGCTGCCGCCTTTCAGCAGACCGCTGGCGGAACCCTCGAACACGATGCGAAGCGGGCCGCGCTGCTGGATGCTGTGGATCTTCCGGAACCCGAGAAAACCGACCAGCGCCACGGCGATCGCCGCAACCGCCATGGTTCCGATCACGATGTTGCTCGCCCGCGCCATCACGGAATCCGGTTGAGATGGGCTGGGTGGAGAGGGCTGGTCTGCTTCGCCATCTGCCAATTGTACGGCCAAAGCAGGCCGGGCGAAAGACCGCTGCGGCCAGGGGCGATGTTGCAGTGTTTCTTGACAGCGCCAAACCGCAAGGTCACCTTTGTCACCGGCCTGCTCCCCCGCAGCGAAAAACAAGAGGATACGAGGAAACCCATGCAAAAATTGCTGAGCAAGCATGAAGTCGCAGGCTATCGCGACCGCGGCTACCACTTCCCGATCGAGGCCCTGAGCGCGAGCGAGGTCGCCGATTTTCGCCGCAAGCTCGAGGACTACGAGGCTGAAAGCGGTGGCCCGATCAAGGCCGAAATGCGCCATCGCAGCCACGTGCTTTTCACCTGGATCGACGAGATGGTGCGTCATCCCAGGATACTGGATGCGATGGAGGACCTGCTCGGGCCGAATATCCTGTGCTGGAACACCAGCTTCTTCATCAAGGAAGCCCGCGATCCGGGCTTCGTCTCCTGGCATCAGGACGCCACCTATTGGGGTCTCAGCTCATCCGACGTGGCGACCGCATGGATCGCCATTTCGCCGGCGAACAAGGTTTCCGGGTGCATGAAGTTCATTGCGGGGACCCACCAGAACCAAGTCCAGCACGCGGACACTTTCGATCAGAACAACCTCCTCACCCGGGGTCAGGAGATCGCGGTCGAGGTCGACGAGGCCAAGGCCGTCTATGTGGAATTAAAGCCGGGCCAGGCCTCGCTTCATCACGTGCTGCTGTTCCATGGCTCGGAGCCGAACCGCTCCGACGACCGGCGCATCGGCCTCGCGATCCGCTATATCCCGACCCACCTCAAGCAGGCCGTCGGCATGCGGGACTGGGCGACGCTGGTGCGCGGCAAGGATACCTATGGTCACTTTCAACCCGCCCACGTGCCCAAGCGCGACCTCGAGCCCGCGGCGCTGGCCTTTCACAGGGAAGTCTCGGAAGAACAGGTGAAAGTGCTTTATCGCGGCACCGGCAAGACCGCGTACCGGGCGTGATGCAAGCGCTGCAGGACTACCCCGGTTTACTTTGTCATTCCCGGATCGCTCGCAAGGGTTCGCCCCGGAATGACGTTCAGGTCAGCGTCCATTCCTCGGCGCTGGCTCCGGCGAGGGCCCGGACCCGTGCCTCGTCGGCGGCGAGTTCGCGGGCTGTCCCTGAATAGACCACGATCCCGTCATCCAGCACATAGGCGTTGTCGGCGATTTCCAGGCTCATCCGGGCGTTCTGTTCGACCAGCAGAACCGAAATGCCTTCGGCTTTCATCTGCTGGACGATGCGAAACACCTCGCGCACGATCAGCGGCGCCAATCCTTGCGACGGCTCGTCGAGAATCAAGAGCCGTGGGTTCAGCAGCAGCGCGCGGCCGATCGACAGCATCTCCTGCTCGCCGCCGGAAAGCTGGCGGCCGCGATTGAGCCTGCGTTCTTCGAGGCGGGGAAACAGCTGGTAGATCCGCTGAATGGTCCACGGCCCTGCGCGTTCCAGCGGAACCTTGAGATTCTCCTCGACGCTGAGATTGGCGAAGATGCGGCGGCCTTCCGGCACATAACCCACCCCCTGCGCGGCGATGCGGAAGGTCGGCCAATGCGTGGTGTCCTGACCGAAGACGGTGATCTTGCCTTCGCGCGCCGGGGTCAGACCCATCAGGCTTCGCAGCGTCGTGGTCTTTCCCGCGCCATTGCGTCCAAGCAGGGCAGTGATCTTACCCTCGGCAACTTCAAGGCTGATGCCATGCAGGATATGGCTCTTGCCGTAATAAGTGTGGAGGCCTTCGGCCGTCAGGGCTGCGGTCATGCGGCATTACCCAGATAGGCGGCCTGAACGGTCTCGTTGGCGGCGATCTCCTGCGGCGTGCCTTGTGCCAGCATTCTGCCCTGATCGAGCACGCAGATGCGGTCGGCGAGATGGAATACCACGCGCATATCGTGCTCAATCAGCACGATGGTGTAGTTGCTCTCGCGGTGCAGCCGGCGGACCAACTGGGTTATCTGGTAGGTCTCCTGGTCGCCCATGCCGGCGGTCGGTTCGTCCAGCAGCAGCAGATGCGGATTCAACGCCAGCGCCATCGCAATCTCGGCGGCGCGTTGATCGCCATGGGCGAGTTCGCCGACCAGCCGGTCGGTCTTGGTTTCCAGCGATACCTGTTTGAGCGTCGCCTCGACGTGCTGATGGATTTTTGCGGTTTCCGCGCGGTTGATCCACGGCCGCAAGCGGTATCCGCCGGCGACTTCCGCGGCAATGCGGACGTTCTCGAATACGGTGAGTTCGGGGAAGATTTCGGTGATCTGGAACGTTCTGGCCATCCCGAGCGTGACGCGCTGATGGGTGGAGAGCCTGGTGATGTCGCGGCCGTCGAAGGTGATGGCGCCGGAGGTCGGCGGAAAAAATCCGCTGATCAGGTTGAAGAAGGTGGTCTTGCCGGCGCCGTTCGGCCCGATGATCGCGCACAATTCTCCCTTGGCCACGCTGAGCGAGATGTCGCTCACGGCGACGAGATTGCCGAAGCGCTTGGTGACATTCTGGATTTCAAGAACGTTCATGCCTTGCTCCGCTGCAGGAAGCCAAGCAATCCGCGTGGAAAGAACAACACCACCAGGATGAACAGCAGCCCGACGAATGACATCCAGTTGACCGTGACGCTCGACAGATAATCCTGCAGCACCACGAACACGGCGGCGCCGAGCAGCGGGCCCCAAAAGCTGCGCATCCCGCCCATCACCGCCATCATCACGAAATCGCCGGACTGGCTGTAATGCAGGCCCCTCGGGTCGGCGAAATTATTGACCAGCGCATAGAGCGCGCCGGCAAAGCCCATGAAGAAGCAGGACAGGGTGAACGCGATCCAGATATGCCGCTCCACCGGAATGCCGAGGAAGCGGGAGCGGCGCTCATTCTCGCGGATCGCGATCATGGTGCGGCCGAACGGCGAGCGCAGAATAAATCCCATGGCGCCGACCGCTAAAGCAAAGCAGAACAGCACGAAGAAGTAGAAGTTCTTCTCGTTGGAGAGGATGTCAAAGCTGAAGAAGCCGAGGTCGATCGGCTGGCGCGAGAACCCGCGCAAGCCATCGTCGCCGCCGGTCAGCGAACTCCACTGGAACGCGATGTAGTAGAACACCTGGCCGAAGGCGATCGTCACCATGGCGAAATAGACGCCGCGCCGTCGCACGATCAGGGTGCCGAGGATCGCGCCGCAGATTCCGCCCAGCAGCATTCCCGACAGCAGCGCGAGCGGGGTGCTCAGTGCCAGGAATTTGAGCGTCAGTCCCGCCCCATAGGCGCCAAGGCCGAAATAGGCGGCGTGACCGAACGAGAGCACGCCGGTGAAGCCCAACAGGAAGTTCAGCGACATCGCGGCGAGCCCGAGCACCAGGACACGGGTCGCCAGCGCGGTATAGCCGCCGAGCGGAACCATCCAGTAGGGCGCGAGCAACAAGGCTGTCCAGATCGCCGCCAGGGCGATCAACTTGCGGGTTTGTCCGGCGCTCAACTCATCATTCCTTCCTCGCCGAATAATCCGCGCGGGCGTATCAGAAGCACCACCGCCATCATGACGTAGATCACCGCTTCACTGGCGGCCGGAAGAAATACCGCGGTCAATCCCGACGCCACCCCGATCAGCAAACCGCCGATCAGCGTTCCCGGCAGGCTGCCGATGCCGCCGACGATGATGGCGATGAAGCTCGGCATCAAAAGGCCGGTGCCCATGGTCGGTTCGAGCCCCAATTGCCCGGCAGCGAGAACGCCGCTGAGACCCGCCAGAAAAATGCCGACCGCGAAATTGAGCGAACGCAGCATCTGGACGTTGATTCCAAGCGCGGCGACGGTTTCGAGGTCGAGCGTGCCGGCACGAATGCGAACGCCCAACCTGGTGTAGCGCAACAGCAGGAACAACAGCGCGACGGCAATCATCACCACGGCCACCATGAACAGCCGGTAGCCGGTGATGAAAAACAAATCATTGCTCAGGGGCTGCGCCAGAAATTCAGGGATGGTGACCGGTTTGCCCTGCGCACCCCAGATGAAGCGCGTGCCATCCTCGATGATGAAGGCCAGACCGAAGGTGAGCAGCAGGCTATAGAGGGGATCGCGTCCATAGAGCGGCCGGATCAGCACGCGTTCGACGGCCAATCCGATCACGGCCGTCAATGGCGGCGCCAGCAGCAGTGCGCCCCAGAAACCGACATAGGGCGTGATCGTATAGGCGATGTACCCGCCGATCACCAGAAAGCCGCCATGGGCGAAATTGATGACGTTGCTCAGATTCAAAATCAGAGAAAGCCCAAGGGCCATCAGCACGTAGAACGCGCCGACGATGAGCCCGTTGGTGACATTAAACAGGAGAAGCTGGGTCATAAATCACCGGAAGGGGAATGTGCACATGGTCCGGTGCGGCGAGGCACCAGGGATCGCGTCGCGCGGTATCAGGCCGGCCATTTTATCGTGCAGCCGGTGTCTTCGGGCGGTCCGGCTGCTTTTTCGCCGGGCACCGGATTTCGCACCGTGAACATATTGTCCGGATCGCCCTGCGGCGGATGCGCCTCGCCGACGAATACCGTGCTCATCAATTCGTGGTCGCCGGCACGAAACGCCGGCGAGCCCGGTTGCAGGGCGATCTCCGGCGGCAGCTTGAACCCGGAAAGCGCCCGCGCCAGCGGCACGGCGTCGAGCGTCTTCTCCTGGTTTGCAATCGCCGCCAGCGTCTGTATCGACGCATAGCCGAACCAGTTGCGCGCGGTGGCCGCAAGGCCGGTGATCTTCTTCATGGATGCGTTGAATTCGGCGACGTGCGGGACGCCCGGCTGATCCCACCACCATTCCATGGTCCACCATCCGACGCGCGCGCCATTGGGCACCGCGCGGATGCTTTCAAGCTCGAACAGAGCGCCTCCGACGGCCATTTGCTTGTCGAGACCGAACTGGACGAACTGCTTCAGGCTCGAGACCTGGTCATTGCCGCCCATGACATTGATCAGCACCTGCGGGTTGTAGGACTTGGCCTGGATCAGGTAAGCCGAATAATCCGGCGTGCCCAGCGGCACCAGCGACCCGGCGGAAGTGCCGCCCGCGGCTTTCAGGAGCTTCTCAAAGCCGGCCTGCACCGAGTGGCCATAGGCGTAGTCCGGCGTCAGGAAGTACCACTTCTTGCCGAACTTCTCGATCAGGGTAGCGCCGATGGCGTTGGCGTCCATGGTGGTGGAGTTGCAGATCCGGAACATATTCCACGAGCAGTTCGCGCCGGTGATCCCGTCGGTGTGTCCGCCCGAGACGATATGAAGCATCTTCTTTTCGCTGGTGACCTGCGCCATCGCCAGCGCGATGCCGGAATTGACGTCGCCGATAATGAAACTCACCTGATCGCGTTCGATCAGCTTCCGGGTCTTCTGCACTCCGGTGCCGACATCGTTGGCCGAGTCTTCGACCAGAAGTTCGACCGGCCGGCCCAGAATGCCGCCCTTCTTGTTGATCTCCTCGGCGGCGAATTTGGCTCCGACCACCTCGCCCTGCGCTAGCACGGCGTAAACCCCGGTCAGCGGATCGACCATTCCGATCCGCACCGGCGTTTCGCCTCTAGCCTGGATAATGTAGGGGGATGAGAATTGCACCGCAGCAAGCGCGGCGCCTGATTTTAGAACGCTCCGCCGATCGACCGGCCAGGATCGTTGCGAGGTAGCCATGCTGTCCTCCCAGACAAGGTGTCCATCTTGATGGCAGGGCATTCTTCGATGCCTTCTTTGGCCGTCAGCGTAACCTTTCCGGATCGCTTTTGCCAATCATAAGCCGGCAAAAACCTGTAGCCTTCGGCGCGATTGCGCTTTCGAGCCAAATCCTGCCCCGCATTTGATGCGAAGTGGATCGCCGGTTCGCGTGAAGAAAAGCGCGTCAAAACAAAGACTAGAGCTTTGCGACGAGCTTGGATAATCGATCCCGGTTCGATACCGGCTTGCGCGGCGAGCAGCGTCGGCACCGGCTTCACCGCATTCGACCGCCATGGGCGATTCTTCATCAAAGTTTGGCAGCTGTGTTGGCCGCGGCGTTGTTGAGGACGATCAGGCCGTCGACCGCGACACCGGTCCTCGCATTGATCAGAAAAGGATTGACGTCGATCGACGCAATGCGGCCGCTGGCGTCGGCCATCAGGTTGGACAGGCCGACAATGGCCTTCACGGCGGAGGCCCCGTGCAGCGCCGGCTTGCCGCGATAGCCCTTCAGTTTCACGCCGGCCTTGGTGCGGTTGATCAATTCCCTGGCCTCGGTCGCATCCAGCGGAGCACCGGCCAGCGCGACATCCTTCATCAGTTCGATATCGACGCCGCCGCTGCCGAACAGCACCACCGGTCCCATCTCGGCGTCGAGCGAGGCGCCGACCACAAGCTCGAGGTCGGCCTTGACCTGCTGCGCAATCAGGATGCCCTCGAGCTTCGGCTTGCCCTTCAGCTTCTTGACCCGCGCGGTGATGTCGTTGAAGGCTTTGCGGACTTCGGCGGCATTCGTGAGGTTCAGCACCACGCCGCCGATGTCGGATTTGTGCAGGACATCCGCGCTGACCACCTTGGCGACCACGGGAAAGCCGATTTTTTTCGCGATTCTGACGGCGTCGGCGGCGGTCTGTGCGATCGCTTCCTTCGAGACCGGAATGCCGTATGCCTTCAGCAGCTTTTTCGACGCGACCTCGTCGAGGGCCGCACCCCTGGCGCGCTTGAGTGTCCGCTCGAGCGTCGCGCGCGCCGAAGCGCTGGAGCTCGATACCACATCCGGCACTTCCTTGCGCAGCGAGGCGTAATCGATCAGGGCCTTGATCGCGCCCACCGCCCGATCAAGGCCCTGCATGACAGCGATATGCGGCAGCGACTGGCGCAGAGCCTTGGTGAATTCGGTGAAGCCGATCGACATCGTGCTGATGTAGACCACCGGCTTGCTGGCTGCGCCGGCCTTGTCGTTGACGATGCGCAAATTCCTTTCGCGCAATTCGTGCGGCGCTTTCGGCAATTCTGAATCGATGATGACGATGTCGGTGTCGGGGTCGTCGATCATGATCTGGATCGATTGCATGTAGACCGAGGGATCGACCACCGCGGCGAATCCGGCGTCCAGCGGATTGCCGACGATGCTGCCGGGGCCGAGCATTTTCGCGAGCTTGTTGCTGGCGTCGGCGCCGAGCTGCGCGAAATTCAGGCCGGCCGAATGGAACGCATCGATCAGCAGGCCGCGCTTGCCGCCGGACAGCGTCACCGCGGCGAGGCGGTTGCCCTTCGGCGGATCGACATGGACAAAGCATTCGGTGGTCTCGATCAATTCGTCGAGACCGCGAACCCGAATCACGCCTTCCCGTGTCGAAATGGCGTCGAAGGTCTCGATCGAGCCGGCCAGCGCGCCGGTATGCGCCATGGCGGCGGCGCGTCCGCCCTCGGACGTACCGAGTTTGAGCGCGATCACCGGCTTGCCCGCCGCGCGCGCGGCCTTGCAGGCCCGGCGGAAGCCCTGGGTGTTCCGCACGCCTTCCAGATAGACCACGATGACGCGGATCGAGGGATCGGCGGCGAAATAGGCCATCAAATCGGGGGTCTCGAGCCCGGCCTCGTTTCCGGTCGTGACCATGTAGCCGACGCCGACGCCGCGATCGTCCAGGGCCTGGCGGATCGCCATCACGATCGCGCCGGATTGGCCGGCAATCGCGACCGGGCCGGCCTCCATCGTGACCATGCGGTCGTCGATGTTGGTGAACAACTTTTCGCCGGCGCTCAGATTGCCAAGGCAATTCGGGCCGGTGACGGCAAGCCCGGTTTCGCGGATGGCATGTTGCAGCTCGCTGGCGAGCCTCTGGCTATCCTCGTCCTGCAACTCACTGAAGCCCGAGGTGACGATGGTCGCGGAGCGGGCGCCGGCGGCCGCGGCGTCGCGGATCACCTGAACTGCGAAACGTGCCGGCACCAGCACCAGCACGTGATCGGGTTTGTCCGGCAGGCTGGCAAAGTCCTTGTAGCAGGGAACACCCCAGACGGTTTCGCGCTTCGAGTTGACCGGATAGAGGCCGCCCTCGAATTTATATTTGATCAGGTTGTTCCAGATGCGCTCGGCGTAGTTACCCGGTTTGTCGGTCGCGCCCACCAGTACGATGTTGCGCGGATGCAACATCGCGTGAATGCTCTTGACGATGTCGCTCGCGTCGGAGGCGGGCGACCATTTGCCGGCTGCGACCGACGCAGCGCCAATCTGAGCTTCCATGGGCGTGACCTCAACCTGGTTTCTTTGCGGAATGCACGATTGACGAGAGATCGCCGCTCTCGATGCATTTTCGCTTCTTATTATTGATAGTCGGGCAGGGTGGCAACTCGCGCGGATCAGGGCCGGCTCATCGGCCGGCACATGTCCGCGGCCCGATGTTCCCGGAGCCGTTGCGCAGAGCGGTTGGATCGAAACACGCCAAATAACTCTCGCGCCCGGTGAAGTTAGACGTCATATCAGCGGCGACGGCAACGGGACCACTGAACATGCGTATCTTCCTCACCGGCGCCAACGGTTTTATCGGCGGCGCGGTCGCCTCGGTTTTGATCGCCAGCGGACACAGCGTCCGCGGGCTGGTTCGCGATCACGCCAAGGCTGACACGGTTCGAGCCCACGGCATCGAGCCGGTGATCGGCTCGCTCGACGATGCAAACCTGCTGCAGGCCGAAGCGAGGGCCGCCGACGGCGTCGTCAATGCCGCCAACAGCGGCCACCGCGGCGCGGTCGAAGCGCTGATCGCGGCGCTTGCAGGCTCGGGCAAGCCCCTTATCCACACCAGCGGCACCAGCATCATTGCGGACAGGGCCATGGGCGAGCCCTCGGAGCGGATATTTCATGAGGGGACGCCGATCAGGCCCGAACCCGAGCGAGCCGAGCGCGTCGCGATCGACCGTCTGGTGCTGGATGCCTCCGGCATTCGCGCGATCGTGCTGTGCAATTCGATGATCTACGGCGATGCGCTCGGGCCTCCGGCGCAGAGCGTGCAGATCCCGGTGCTGGCGCAGCAGGCCAGGGCATCCGGGATCGCGCGGTACATCGGCCGCGGCCTGAACCGCTGGTCCAACGTGCATATCGCCGATGTCGCGGCCCTTTATGCGCTGGCGATCGCGCGAGCGCCGGCCGCAAGCTTCATCTATGTCGAGAGCGGCGAGGAAGCGTTGGGGAAGGTGGTCGAGGCTATCGCCGCGCGGCTTGGCCTCGGCGCGGCGCAATCCTGGCCGGCCGAAGCTGCGATCGAGGCCTGGGGCCGCGAGAAGGCGACATTCTCGCTCGGCTCCAACAGCCGCGTGCGTGGCAAGGCGGCTGGCGAAATTCTCGGCTGGGCGCCGAAGCATCGTTCGATCACGGAATGGATCGCGCGCGAATTAGCGTGATGCCCCGTCATGCGCGCCAACCCAGCCGGCTTTCCGGTTTTCCCGCTGCGGGCCGTTGGAGAGCTTGCTACCCCAAATGCCGACGCTATATCGGGGGTTTCCAGACCCACCATATCGTCGGACAGCGAGCTCGATCATGACCATTGATGCCGATACATCTGCCCAATCGCAGCCGTTCCAGGCTGAGGTTGCCGAACTCCTGCACCTGATGGTGCATTCGGTCTATTCGGAAACCGATATTTTCCTGCGCGAACTGATCTCGAACGCGTCGGACGCCTGTGACAAGCTGCGCTACGAGGCGATCGCGGCGCCCGACCTGATCGCCGATGGGGCAGCGCCGAAAATCCGCATCGTGCCGGACAAGAAGGCCAATACGCTCACCGTGATCGACAGCGGCATCGGGATGGACCGGCAGGAGCTGATCGACAATCTCGGCACCATTGCGCGCTCGGGCACCAAATCCTTTCTTTCGAGGCTCACCGAGGCCAAGGATGGCGCCGGCTTGATCGGCCAGTTCGGCGTCGGATTCTACGCTGCCTTCATGGTTGCCGAACGCATCGTCGTCACCAGCCGTCGCGCCGGATCCGATCAGGTCTGGACCTGGTCGTCATCGGGCGGCAGCGGATTTGAAATCGCGCCGGCCAGCGAGGACGACGCGAGGCGCGTCACGCGCGGCACGGAAATCGTCCTGCATCTGAAACCGGACGCCGCCAAATACCTGGAGACCTATGAGATCGAGCGCATCGTCGGCGCCTACTCCGACAATATCCAGTTTCCGATCGAGCTTCAGCCCGAGGAGGGAGAACCGCGCCAGATCAATTCGGCGAGCGCGCTGTGGCAGCGCCCGAAATCGGAATTGTCGGCGGAAGATTACAAGCAAGCTTACCGGGCGATCGCCGGCGCTTTCGACGATCCCGCGATGACGCTGCACTATCGCGCCGAAGGGCGTCAGTCCTATGCCGTGCTGCTGTTTGCGCCATCGACAAAACCGTTCGACCTGTTCGAGCCGTCGCGCAAGGGCCGGGTGAAACTCTACGTCCGCCGCGTCTTCATTGCCGATGATGCCGATCTGTTGCCGGCCTATCTGCGCTTCATCCGCGGTGTGATCGATAGCGAGGATCTTCCCTTGAATATTTCCAGGGAGATGCTGCAGAACAACCCGCAACTGGCGCAAATTCGCAAGGCGGTGACCAGCCGTGTGATCGGCGAACTGGAAAGCCTGAGCGAGAAGGAGTCCGAGAGTTTCGCAAAAATATGGGACGCGTTCGGGGCGGTCATCAAGGAGGGAATCTGGGAGGATTTCGAACGGCGCGAGAAATTGCTGGCGCTGTCGCGCTTCACCACCACTGCCGGCGAGAACCGGTCGTTGAAGCAATATGCCGAGGCCCTGAAGCCGAACCAGACCGAAATCTATTATCTGGTCGGTGACAGCATCGAACGGCTGAAGTCGAACCCCAAGCTGGAAGCGGCAAATGCCCGCGGCATCGAGGTGTTGCTGCTGACCGATCCGGTCGATGCGTTCTGGACCTCCGCGGCGCTGGACTTCGGCGGCAAGCCGCTCAAATCGCTGAGCCAGGGCGATCTCGATTTCGGGCTGATCCCCCTGCTCGACGACAAGGCCGAAGACAAGGAGCCATCCGGCGCCGATGAGGCCGCGACCATCGCCGTGATCAAGGATGCCCTTGGCGACCGGGTGTCCGGCGTGCGGGTGTCGCAGCGGCTGACCACCAGTGCTTCCTGCCTGGTTGCCGGCGGCCAGGGGCGGGACCAGCAATTGGAGCGATTGCTGGCGCAGCAAAATCGCGGCCTCGTCACCAAGCCGATCCTCGAGATCAACATGCGCCATCCTCTCGTGGCGGCGATTTCCGGCGCGAAAGACTCAGGTGCGGACCTGTCGTTGCTGTTGCTGGAGCAGGCGCAAATCCTCGACGGCGAATTGCCGGAGGATCCCGCCGCATTCGCAAATCGGCTCAATCAGCTGGTGCTGCGCGGGATATTGAAGGGGACCGGCTAGACAGGGGCGTCACCGCTGCAAATACTGTAATGTCACCGGAACGGTCCCGAACGCGCCTTGTTCGTGAGAATTTCCCTGTATTCAGGGCGTGGAATTCGAACCCGAACTGCAAAACCAGCCGTATCTGTTTGACGATATCCATTTGAAGATTTCCAGATCCGGATCGGCGCGCATCCATGACCACGCCCGGTGATACATTCTACAGCGGCATTCCGGTGTTTCGCGGCTTTGCCAGGCTGATGGACCCGGCGCTTTATTCGCCGCTGCCCGATGACTGGAGCATCGGCATCGCCGATATCGTGGAATCGACCAGGGCGATCGCGGAGCAGCGTTACAAGGCGGTCAACATGGCCGGCGCTTCGGTGATCGCGGCGGCCGCAAATGCACTGGAGGGGCGGGAATTTCCGTTCGTGTTCGGCGGCGACGGCGCAAGCTTTGCGGTGTCGCCGGACGATCTCGAGCGCGCCCGCGATGCGCTGGCGGCGACCGCGACCTGGGTCGAGGAGAGTCTCAATCTGGTAATGCGGGTGGCACTGGTGCCGGTCGCAGCGATACGGGCGCAGGGCCTCGACGTCCGCGTGGCGCGGTTCGGCCCGTCGCCGAATTTATCCTATGCGATGTTTTCCGGCGGCGGCCTCGGCTGGGCGGAAGCCGCGATGAAGCGCGGCGAGTTCGCGGTGCCGGTGGCGCCACCGGGCACGCAGCCCGATCTCACCGGGCTGTCGTGCCGGTTTCAGGAAATTCCCTCGGCGCGCGGTGCGATCCTCTCGGTGCTGGTGATGCCGGCGCGGGCGGCCGATCCCAAGGTTTTTCGCAAGTTGATCGAAGACGTCATCGCGCTGGTCGAGCGCAGTCCGGATGCGGGGCGGCCGGTGCCGCCGGGCGGGCCGCCGCTTCGATGGCCGCCCGCCGGAGCCGATTTCGAGGCGCGCGCCGCGCGCGGAGGCTCGCTGTTCAGGCGGCGCGCCTTCGTGCTCGCCAACACCCTGTTTGCCTATCTGCTCATGCGCTTCGGCATCAGCGTCGGCGGCTTCGTGCCGAAAACCTACGTGCAGCAGGTGGTGGAGAATTCCGATTTCCGCAAATACGACGACGGATTGCGCATGATCCTGGATTGCACGCCGGAGCTGGAGCGTGCGCTGACGCAGCGTCTCGCGTCGGCAGCTTCAGCGGGAATCGCGCGCCATGGCCTGCATCGGCAGGATGCGGCGATGATGACCTGTTTTACGCCTTCGGCGCTGCGCAGCGATCACGTCCATTTCATCGACGGCGCGCGCGGCGGCTATGCCTCGGCGGCGACGGCGCTGAAGGCGACGTCGGCCTGAATCAATCAGCCTTAATCAGCGCGTCAGCGCGCCGACCGGCTCCAGGTCTCGCCGCCGCAGAGCGCGCCCACGCAGCCTTCGACCCTTAGCGTATTCGGGCCCGACACCGAGATGCTGCTCGCATAGCTGTTGCCGTCATCGGCGTTGTAGATTTGGCCGGACCATTTGTTAGGGCCGGCCGGCCGCATGCCCGCAAACAGCGCAAGCCCGATTATCGGACGTTTGGCCAGGGCCGGGTTGGGATTCTTGTCGTCAACCTCGGGCTTGCCGGTTGCCGCATTGATTGGATTTCTCAGCCAGACGATGACGCCGCATATGCCCGCGCCGCATTTGCTGACGCGTACTTTTGCGTCGCCCGCTTCCGTTAACCAGATACCGTCCGGCCCGCCGCCGGCCTGCGCATTCGCTGGTGGTGCGCCCAGCAAAGCCGTCAGAATTGCAAGGACAAAACCGAATCTGCAAGCCATGGAGTCCTCCAAGGAAAAAGTCTGGATAGCAATAAATCAAATTTCTGCAACGCCACACTCAGGGCCGTATCGGTCCATCGCATCCTTGGTCACCAGGGGAGGCCGCACAGGTCGATGACGCCTCGCAGCGGGGCGCGCTGGAGTTTGTAGACGTAGGGCGCGATCGCTTCGAAACGAACGCGTCCCTGGGGCTGATCGGCATAAATCTCGCCTTCGAACGGCTTCCAGCCGCGGCCGGCGTAGAACGGCGCGTTGTGCGGTTCGCAAAACAGCAGCGCGAAATCCGTGGCGCCTTCGTCCTTCAGAGTCTGGATCGCTGCATTGAGCGCGATACTGGCATAGCCGTGGCGCCGGCTGTCGGGGAGGGTGGCGACGCCGCCGATGCCGCCGGCCCGCATCTTGCGTCCGTTCCATGTGACCTCACGGCGATAGATACCGACATGGCAGACCACACCTTGCTGTTCATCCTGAACCAATACCCGCAACTCGGCATGGGCAAAGACGATCCCGGCCCAGGGCAGCTTTGCGACGACCTCGGGCGGCCAGACCGCGTCGAATACCGGTTTGGCGGTCGGCCACGATGTGTCTCCGTTCAAAACGTCGATCTCGATGCTCATGTCATTCTCGCTTTGCGCGCGCCGCGCGTCCCCTAAATACGCAACACTGGGATGACAGGGTTACTGCCCGCCAGACCCGGTGTTTCCCGAAATTGCGGTGTTTAAGACCGATGGAACCTTCTATAAGGGGTGCCGTTAAGCCAAACCTCCTAGGCCAGATCCCCCATTATCGCGGACATCATCCCATGACCTTTACGCTTCCCAATCTGCCTTACGCCCATGACGCCCTGGCGCCCCATATGTCGAAGGAAACGCTGGAATACCACCACGACAAGCACCATCAGGCTTACGTGACCAACGGAAACAACGCGATCAAGGGAACCGAATTCGAGGGCAAATCCCTCGAGGAGATCGTGAAGGGTTCGTTCGGGAAGAACCCGGCGGTGTTCAACAATGCCGGACAGCACTACAACCACACCCATTTCTGGAACTGGATGAAGCCCAATGGCGGCGGCAGCAAACTGCCCGGCCGTCTGGAAAAGAAGATCACCGAGGACCTTGGCGGGCTTGAGAAATTCAAGACCGATTTCGCCGCCGCCGGCGTCGGCCAGTTTGGTTCAGGCTGGGCCTGGCTGTCGGTGAAGAACGGCAAGCTCGAAATCTCCAAGACGCCCAACGGCGAAAGTCCGCTGGTGCATGGCGCCACGCCGATCCTCGGCGTCGACGTCTGGGAGCACTCCTACTACATCGATTATCGCAATCGCCGTCCGGACTACCTGAAGGCGTTCGTCGATCATCTGGTGAACTGGGAATATGTCGACCAGCTGTTCTCGAAAGCCTGACGCATTCGACGCGTCAAGCCTTGCGACGCATCGAGCTTTGACATCTATCCCAAGGGCGGCAGCTTCAACTGTCGCCCTTTTTGTTTGCGTGGTCATTTCTGATGCTTTTCATGGTGCTTGCGGGCATCGCCGCCTTGCGGCAAAACCTGTCATGCCGGTGGTCTGATTTTTGTGTTGCGGGAACATATGATGGGTTATCTCCTTGTTTTTTTCGGTGGTGGTCTCGGCGCGACGCTGCGCCACGCCATCAACGTTGCGTGCGCGCGCGGGTTCGGCACGTCATTTCCCTACGGGACGTTCATCATCAACATTACCGGCTCGACCGTGATGGGCCTGATCGCGGGCTATCTCGCATTCAAGGGCGAGGCGTCGCAGCCGTGGCGCCTGTTTCTGATGACCGGCATTCTCGGCGGCTACACCACCTTCTCGGCGTTCTCCCTCGATACCGCGCTGCTCTATGAGCGGAGCGAGATTGGGCTCGCGCTGTTCTATGTGCTGGGCTCGGTGGTGTTTTCGATTTTCGGCCTGTTCGCCGGCCTCGCGCTAATTCGCCATCTGACGTGAACCCGCGGCTGATACAGCGGAACTCCGTTCCTGGGCGATTTGTCCGGTTCCGCGCAAGGCATGCCTGGAGGGGTCTTGTGGACGCTAGTTATGTTATAATATAACATTTTTATGGCTCCCTCCAATCCCCACGGCCACACCCACGATCATGGGCATGCGCACGCCCACAGCCACGGGCCGGCTGCGCCGCATCCGCCGCAAGCCGCCCCATGGTCGATCCTGCGCATGACCGTCGCCGCCCGGCTTGCTGCCGCGGTCGCGGTCAGCGCCGCGCTGTGGGCGGTGGTGTGGCTTTCAATGAGGTGAGGCATGGCTGCGCAAGTGCAATTCCGTGACGTCACGCTGGGCTACGACCGGCATCCGGCGGTGCATCACCTCAATGGCGAGGTCGCCTCGGGCGCGCTGCTCGCGGTCGTCGGCCCGAACGGCGCCGGCAAATCGACGCTGTTTCGGGGGCTGGTCGGCATCCTCAAGCCGCTGGCGGGCACGATTCTGACCGGCGATCTCGATGTCAGGGATATCGCCTATCTGCCGCAGACCGCCGATATCGACCGCAGCTTTCCCATTTCGGTGTTCGATTTCGTCGGCACCGGGCTTTGGCGCTCCACCGGGTTTTTCGGCGGCATGGGCAAGGGCGCGCGCGACAGGATTGCCGAGGCGCTCGCCGCGGTAGGCCTCAGCGGCTTCGAGAACCGCACCATCGGTACGCTGTCCGGCGGCCAGATGCAGCGCATGCTGTTTGCGCGGGTGCTGTTGCAGGACGCGCGCGTGATCGTGCTCGACGAACCCTTCAACGCCATCGACACCAAGACCGCCGCCGATCTGCTCGCGCTGGTGCGGCGCTGGCACGCTGAAAAGCGCACGGTGCTGGCGGCGCTGCACGACATGGATCTGGTGCGCGCCAATTTCCCCGAAACCCTGCTGCTGGCGCGAGGCAAGGTCGCCTGGGGCGCCACCGCCGAGGTATTGACCACGGAGAACCTCCTGCAGGCGCGGCGGATGTGCGAGGCCTTCGACGACAGCGCCGCCGCTTGCGCCATGGACGACCTGCCCTCGCGGGCCGCCTGAAACATAGATCGGTAGGGAACGGATCGAGTATGTGATGATCTATGACGCGCTGATTGCGCCCTTCATCGAATTCGAATTCATGCGCCGAGCGCTGGCGGCGGTGATCGCGCTGGCGCTCGGCGGCGCGCCGATCGGCGTGTTTCTGATGCTGCGGCGGATGAGCCTGGTCGGCGACGCGATGTCGCACGCGATCCTGCCGGGGGCTGCGATCGGCTTCCTGCTCTCGGGGCTCAATCTGTTCGCAATGACAACGGGCGGATTGATCGCCGGCTTCACGGTTGCAATCCTGGCGGGCGTGGTGGCGCGCAACACGGAGCTGAAGGAAGACGCCTCGCTGGCCACCTTCTATCTGGTGTCGCTGGCGCTCGGCGTCACCATCGTCTCCATCAAGGGCACCAATATCGATCTGCTGCATGTGCTGTTCGGCAACATCCTGGCGATGGACGACCCGACCCTGCTCGTGATCGCGTTCAACACGACGGTTACGCTGCTGGTGCTGGCGGTGATCTACCGGCCGCTGGTGATCGAATGCGTCGATCCGGTGTTCCTGCGCACCGTGAGCCGCGCCGGCGCGCCGGCACACCTGGCGTTTCTCGCCCTCGTCGTTATCAATCTGGTCAACGGCTTTCATGCGCTCGGCACCCTGCTCGCGGTAGGACTGATGATCCTGCCCGCCGGCATCGCGCGGTTCTGGTCCCGCGATATTACCGGCATGATCTGCATCGCGGTGGCGAGCGCGATTGCTTCGGGCTATGTCGGACTGGTGTTGTCGTTTCAAACCCGGATACCGTCCGGTCCTGCGATCATTCTGGTGGCGGCGGTGCTGAACGTGGCCTCGATGTTGTTCGGCAGCGTCAGCGGCCTGGTCAGGCAGCTGTTTCCCGGTCGCCACCTCGAAGCGTAGCTGTGGACGCGATGCGCCATCTTCAACTCTGGTTGATCGGTTTGGTGCTCGCGACATCAGTTCTGTGCGCGCGCGGACAAGACCATCTGCAGGACCGTCTAAACGTCGTCGCCAGCTTTTCGATTATCGGCGATTTCGTTAAAAATGTCGGCGGCGATCGGGTCCGCGTGACGACATTGGTCGGTCCCAATGGCGACGTGCACGTCTATACGCCGGCGCCGTCAGACGCTAGGAAGATCGCGGATGCGAAACTCGTTGTCATCAACGGCCTCGGCCTCGAGGGCTGGCTGCCGCGGCTGGTGCAATCCTCAGGCAGCAAGGCTGTGATCGTGACCGCGACCGACGGCATCGCGCCGCTCAAGATTGGCTCGGCCGCCGATCCGCATGCCTGGCAATCGGTGGTCGACGCCAGGATATATGTCACCAATATCCGCGACGCGCTGGCGGCCGCCGACCCCGCGGAAGCTGCGGCGTTTCGCGCCAATGCGGCGGATTATCTGGTGAAACTCGATGCGCTCGACCGCGAGGTGCGGGCGGCGGTGGCGCAAATCCCGGCAGCACGCCGCAAGGCAATCTCGACCCACGCTGCCTTCGGCTATTTTGCCGCCGCCTATGGCATCGAATTCATCGCGCCATTGGGCGTTTCCACCGAATCGGAGGCCAGCGCCCGCGATCTCGCCGGCATCATCACCCAGATCCGGAC
>Ga0182030_10006921_pt1 | contig 23762 bp, 19 predicted proteins | sample 812S3MmetaG_FD_121299 | JGI IMG/M metagenome (GOLD analysis project Ga0182030, IMG submission 121299) | Permafrost microbial communities from Stordalen Mire, Sweden - 812S3M metaG (Illumina Assembly) | ecosystem: Environmental > Terrestrial > Soil > Wetlands > Permafrost | place: Sweden...
AAGTGCTTTTGGGAGTCTACTTGGACTCGAGGCGCTCTGTTTCTCCGCGCCAGAGGTCTGGGGAATATGCACCAAAGGAATTTGCGAACCATCCCGACTCAGGCGGATACACAGTCGAGGATTTCAGATTATCCATGGAGCGGCTGCTAAAGGCCAAGGCCATCACTGTCGAGAAAGACAACAGGAAGTCCTTTCTCATGCTCGATTCCGAGCGATAACTTTTGTGCTAGCTATATATGTTTAGGTATATATTTTTTTGATCTGCTGACGAAAACAGCGGATCATCACTTTCTTAGAATGTGTAGAAAGTTTAATTAAATCAACATGATCCGCATGGATCATGAAATGGCTTGATCCGGGGTCGGATCAGAAATCGCGGATAAAGCATAAAACCATTTAGAATCACTATGATCCACGGATAACTGTGTTATAGCGGATCAAGCGCGGATCGCCTAAAAGCCCTTTATAATCAATATTATCCGCGGATCATTAATTCAGCGCCCCCCTCTGTTAAGAAGAGGGGGCGCGCTGAATCTTCAGATCGGGATAGGAGATATGTACGCAACCCATGTCCTCGCTCTCATTAGCAGAAATGTAAGAGCCAAAGGAACCATTGCCTACTGCGCACTCCTAGCATGGAAGTAATGCCAGCAGCGTGGCGCCGACATCCGTTGCCGCCATAAACCGCCAATAGCCCGCTGGCTTTCAGCGCTTGGACGGTCAGGGCCATCACATACCCGATCGCTGGAGAGCAGATCGAGAGATCGGGCCGGCAGGGCGCGCCGTCTGTTAGGCGGCGCGACTTCGTCCGGCCCATTGGCCCGAGAGGCCCCGTACATCCTTTCTGAGGCGTCGGCAGCTAGATCAAACCCAACCATATGCCCAGACCTCCAAGGGTCATAAGTTGCAGGTTGCTAGATATAGCAATCTAGTAGCTACGTATGTATAGAACAGTTCTGTCTTAGTACATATATTGATAGACAGTTTATCTAGTAACATATTGACAATTAACGCAACAATTATCGTCAATGCTTGCAATATTTTGTTTGAGTGGCTCTTCGATTGTGTTAGTAAAGACGTGTCAGCCAATCACATGGCAATCATTGAAAGGAACGACAGATGGACTGGGTGATCGAATATTTTTCGAATGGAAACGACGGCGATATATTGTTCGCGTCGGATTTGTCAGGCGCGGTTTACGAAGCTCGCGAGCGCATGAAGATCGACGGCGCCACGTGGTGCGGCCTAATTGCCGTCGATCGCGAAGGCAACTATTGTGGCAGTTGGTCCCTGACGCTTTCTGGCGGCCTCATCGCTGCGCCGGAAGATGAATATGAGGGGACGGTTTAGAGGCTTCGCCCGCGCATTTGGAACGCCCAGGGCCGTGGCCCGACGATGACGGGGTTGGTAAGAGCCTCAGGACGGTGTTTTCCGCCCTGCCGGCTCCTAGCGAAGGGAGGACCGGAGTGATCGAACTCTCAACGCCACGCGGCGTGCAGCAACGAAGAGTGAGTGCGGGGCTAGCAGGAAGCCGGCGCGAGGCTTCTCCCGCGCGTAGAGGCCATGTGCAAGGGTTCGGAGCGCCCACTACTGGAGGGGGGCCGGGACGATGGCGGAGGCCCGGCTAGCGCAAATTAGCTGTCGGCTGCGTTGTCGCGGGGCGCGGCCGCCAGTCGCGCGCCATCTTTTGCGCTTCCGCTCTTTCATCAGCAGTCAATTGTTTCTCAGTGAGGTCTAGATTTTTCCGTGCGGACTCGTCGCCCTGTGCTGCAGCAAGAGAAAACCACATATACGCAAGGACATAATCGCGAGGAGTTCCTTTGCCTAGGTAGCTCAAATTACCGAGATTGTACTGCGCTATCATCGACCCCCGCTCCGCGGCCATGCGATACAATTTCGCGGCCTCAGTATAGTCGCGTCGCACACCATGGCCGTCGCGATACATCGACGCGAGGCTCCATTGCCCGTCCATTAGCCCTTGCTCGGCGGCCTTGCGAAACCATTTCACCGCTTCGGAATAATCCCGCGGCATCCCGCTGCCTTGATCATACAGCCAGCCTAGGCACCATTGCGCTGCCGGATCGCCCTGCTCCCCCGCCTTATGGTAAAAATTCACGAGGTCGGCATGGTCGCGCGGTAATGCAACACAATTGGCATAGATTACGTCAACACTAGATCTCGCGGTGGAGTCGCCGCGCTCGCCGGCTTTGCGAAACCATTTCACTGCTTCCGCATAGTCGCGTGGTACGCCCCAGCCGTATTCGTATTTCATCCCGAGGGTTGTTTGGGTAGCTGTGTCCCCCTGCTCGGCGGCCGTTCGGAGCCACTTCAACGCCTCAGCATAATTGCGGGGCACGCCCCAGCCATGGTCGTACATCTCGCCGAGTTGGCCTTGCGCCGCTGCATAGCCCTGTTCGGCGGCTTTTCGGAACCACTTCAATGCCTCGCCATCGTCGTGAGGGAGCCCATCGCCCTGATGATATTTCAAGCCAAGGCTTGATTGCGCAGCAGCGTCACCTCCCTCGGCCTTGGCGCGGAGTGCGTCAACATCCTGAACTGACGATGGGTCGGCAAAGGCCGGAGAACAAAGGGCGCCAACAAGGGCTATGATTAAGGGGAGGGAGCGCATCGAATCCTCATTGTTGCGCTATGTCAGCCCGCCGGGAGTTTCCCGCGGGCGCTGCCAATCTATTTTGAGTCGGCTCAAATAGGCGACAACAGTGTGTTAGATTGAGAGTAAATAGCAAATTAGAAACCTATACTCCGCGCAAACTGCGGCCTTCTGCCGGACCACTTCCCCGACTATTCACATATTTAATGTGTTAAATTGACATACCGCGAATATCGCCAAAGGCACGTTAGAATCGGTTTAGAATCGGAGCGGGCACATCCCAGGATATTTTTTAGCAATTTTGCTAAATTGGAACCGAGTTGCAAAAAATAGAGGGCGAGTGGCGGCCCATCAAATGCTTTAATCAATTCAAGGGCCTTCCAAGAGCGGCGTCTGCAATTTTAGGGCCCCTCGCCTTAGCCGCGCTCGCGCTAGCGTTGAAAGTTTTGATCGACTCTGCTGGCTGTTGGGCGGCGTACTGCCGCATATTCGGGAATGAGCGCCGCCCCCGCAGCCATTTGGCCGAGATTGAAACTAAGCAGACCTTCCGACGGACGAGGGCGGGCCGCCACTTTGCGCCCATGGAGGTCGCTCAGCCGCAGCGGTTCGTTTTTCGATAGCGGACATAAACGTCGGCCATATGTTTTCTGCGGCCATGGTGGGGAAGCCGTCGGACCTGACCCATAGCCGACCTTCTCGGCCCCGGAGTTATATCCTGATCGTAGACGTTGCCGTGAACAGTGTTTTTGATCTATTGAAGACAGTTGTGGCGCAAGAGCCAAGTAAGATAATTATTCCGGCGAAAAAATCCTGACCCGAAGTCGCAGACCGAGGGAGGCGGCCGATCCGCAAGCAGCATAAATGGCTTGACGGTACCGGAAGGGCTCCGACGAAGCGAAAGGAAAGCAGGTAATCTACTCCGGCGGCCGGGTGATACATTTCCTTGCGCGTTCGCGAATTTAGGCCGTCCCATGTCAGAGATCGAGCCCGCCATTGAACTGTCGCAGATTGAGGCCAAGGTTGCGACGCTGTGCGACGGTGCCTTGGCCAGCAGGAACTACTATCTACTGAGCGAACTCGGCAAGGCACTAGGAGAGGACCTCGAACGCCTCAAGATCGTGGGCAAGCTGAAGCTCGCCGATTTCATTGAGGCCCGGCTCAGGGACCGTTTCTCGGTCGTGTCGGTGGGACGCGGCAACGTCAAGGCAGTCGTTCACTCTGGCCTGCCTGCCGCCTGGGCCTGGACGCCCGCTGTCGCCCCGCCGCCCAACGCCCAGGCACCCGCCGCGAAGGTGCGCTACCATTATCGATTTTGGGCCGCTTTCGCGGTACCAAACGCGGGGAGGCACCGGTACCTCGATCCCGAGGAGTTAACCTTCGAGGACCGCGATCAGGGGCAGGCACCCGAGGGACACCTTGAGATCGCCGAGCGTTTCATGACGCCCGACGGAATCGATCACCGGGACGAGGCCATCATGGAGAAGATCCAACGGTGGCTCAACGAGAACGGGCTGCCACGCGAACGTTTCCTTGAGGGTAACGAGCGGTTTCGATCGGCGGGCGCGGCGGCAGGGCACGTCCTCCGAGGCACGACCGTCCTGGATGCAGTCCTAGCAGCCCTCGACAACCGCCAGTTGGCTACCACCTCGCTGTCGCTCGACATCGTTGCGGCATTGCTGCGCAAGCGGATTTGACCCTTGCCGTACGTCCAGATGATCGCCGGGCTGCCGCAAGACGCTTACGACCATGTCGCGAAGATTTCGGCGAAAAGGCTGGCGCCTGAGGGTAAGCTGATAATGAAGCCTCTGCCCGGCCGTGATACCTATCCCGCGGGTCACCACAAACAGTTCGTGCTCGATGCTGACGCCCATGTGCTGACGCTGCGCGAGACAGAGCTGGTGCAGACGCTCCTCGTCTACGCTGATTATGGAGACGACTCCACGGGGCGGTTCCTCGACGCCTTTTTCCCTTTTTGTCTCTCCTTGGGCGTCACTGTGCCGGACACCCCGTCCGCCCGGAATGGGAACGAGAGGAATCGCTTGCTCAACGACTTCGCGGAGGGGCTCTTGAAGGCGACGGTGCGCCTGCGGGAGGTGGGGCGCGTCATCTCCGAGCAAACTGACATCGCCAACCTGACCCCGCTTCTCCTTCCACTAAGAAACTTCAGGTCTGGCGCGCTGAGGGACATGCTGCACGATGTTTTCCTGCACGCATCCGGCGCGGAGGACCCAAAGGCTTACCTAAAGGGCCGCATCGACGCATTCCTATGCAAACACCCTAGGGCCCACGCGCCCGGCGCCCTGCGCCATTGCCTGTCAGATGGTATTCTTTACTTTCAGAGTCCCGGCAAGGACCTGCACGGTTTCCGTCGAAACATTACGAAGGAGGGGCATGCCCCAAACTGCCTCCTAAACGCACGCAGTCGCGTCGGAGGGCGCTACCGGCATAACTTCCACTATGACTGCATTCCCGTAAAAGGAAAGCTCCGCTCGCACTATGAGAATTGTCATGGAAGTCAAACCACGACGAAAGACGATCACGTCAATATCGCTCCGAACGATTACATCATTTGAGGATGTATGCCGCTGGGAAGGCCCTTCCGGCCTTTCCAGCGAGCAAAAAGGTTGCTTGCATTTCAGCAACGGGATCACGATCTGAACGAGTTCGTTCCATCGGACCATCCCTCACACCTACGGATCATAACAGCCATCCAGAAGGCGTCCGGCCGGACGAACTAAAGGATCTAACCGTTACGAACGCGCCCAAATTAACCGCAAGCAATTAATCCAAGCTTCGAGTGGCTTTCCAGAATCAAAAAATTCCAGTCCGCTCGTGCGTGCTGTCACTGCGCCCACCATATCCGAAAACGGGTCCCGTGTACAAGGGGCTGGGGCGAGCCGACGCCCACGCCTCTCACGAGGGTAACCGAGACCTTACACTCCGAATTATGCTCGACGCACACTAAACATGGGGTGCCGCTCTTCCCAATCAATAGATTATAGGCGAAATTTTCCCCGGCTGAGCCTCTGCCTCAGCACGTATCTATATGTTTTACAAAGACCTTCAAGTCTGACCATCGGCTTGGGCGGTCGATCGCTTGCTCGCGAGAAGTAGCGTGGCGGGCATGCCGCCGTCGTATCCGCCTTACCCGACGGCCGCTTGGTGGTGACAGATCGACGTAAGGTAATGGCGCATCGCCGCACCAAAGCAAATCGACGGTCTCATTGCCGCCGAGTGCTGCCGCCCGAACATACGGAAGCAAATGCCTTCTGGGACCAAGCCGTTCGCCCAAAGCGGACCGGCTCCTTTCGGCCCATTTCCATTTCTGCCATGCCATGCCGTAGCGCCAAGTATCCGGAACTGGCGCAACGGAGACCTCCTAGCTGAGCCCTTACTCTTGAAATCGCCCCGATGTTCCATTTATGTTCTCACCATGGACGGCGATACTCTAGCCTCATATCCCTATGTGCGGGTCCGGCTCGCCTGCACGAAATGCAGCAGGAAGGGCAGCTATCGTCTGGCCCGGCTGGCGGACAAATATGGCGCGGATATTCCGCTCGCCGATCTCCTCGAATATCTTGCCGGAGACTGCCGGATCTGGGCGCCGCGTCGCGCGGGCCTCGAGCGCTGCGGAGCCTTTTTCGTGGATCTATCCGGCCCTCCGGCGCCGCCGGATCTGCCGCCGGCCGCGCGCAGGCCGCTGCGGCTTGTGAGCAGCAAGAGATAATCATTCGCGTCGTACCTTTGTCTGTCCGCGCTGCCTTTCGATTAGACGGCCAGAATTGAGGGTGTTGGCGGTTTTGGCCCGTAGGCGACATTCTTGAGAGAAATTTCAAGTCTCCCCGTTTTGCATCAGCGGCTCCCTGTAAGGTGGGCGCAAGATGAACTAGGAGTTCGCGTTCCTGAGTGACACGCGTTGATTATTCTGAGATTTAATGGATCAACGCGCGAACGTCGAGGTTTACATGGACCCACTCGTCAACGCTTTCGAACTTTCGCCCGAGCAACAACAGACAGCATCTCTACTGCAACGCTTGCTCGGGAGTGCGATCGCAAACCGCTATGCTGATTTCTGCCGCTTGGCCGCAGGTGCCTTTGCGCTCAACGTTTCAAGGCCCATGGCCGCTCACGCGTTGCGCGAACTCGATTCTATGCTGCGCGGTGCCCTCGAAGCTCCAATGGAAGCAAAGGCGCCGGAGACTGTCAAGGACGCCGAGAAGATTGTGCAAGCACGCAAACAACTGCGCGCGCTCGGCTTCGACGATCAGGTGATCGACCGCGCCGCGCGAGAACTAAAGCCCCGTTTGAACCACAAGCAGCAAATCCGACAAATTGTATCCCGTCTCGGTTTAGCGCCAGATGGCGATATTGCGAATCTTTGGACCTCACTGACCGAGAGTTTTGGCGGGGCGCACCAACGCTCTTTCCACCGTTCGCTCCAGGTCGATGACGATTTCCGCGAGAAATACCAGCGGCCATTCGATACTGTCATTCGCGCCGTCGCTGTCGCGCTCCAAGGCCGCTATGTTGCCCTCATGCACCGCGTAGAGGAGTTGGCCGCGATGTCAGACTGCAAGCAAGCGGCCAAGTTATTCGCTAGCGAAATTCCCGGCGCATTGCCGCTCCAGCGGCACTTCTTCGAGAAGCTGCAAACCGCAGAGTGGTTGCCGCATCTCGCGAAGCAGGGCTTATTTGGCGAGCCGTTGGCCGGGCCCGACGAAGGCGCGACCGGCGGAATGCGCTTTCGCCAATGGCCCGCCGGAAATTACCTGTTGCGCATGGCGAAATCTCAGGAAGCCCTGACACGGAGGGGGGTCGCGGAAGCCCTGTGCAAGGTCGGTTCTTCCACACACCCTGACGTTCAATACGGCGGCCTTGAAATCCTAGCGTCGTTACCGCCCGAGGATTCGGCCCCATTGGCTGACCTCGCTGTGTCGTGGCTCAGCCCTGGCACCAGGAACTGGCCGATGCAGACGTCCGAAGCTCTTATCAAGCAATTAGTGCAAGGCGGACATTGCGAAGCGGCGCTGAAGGTCGCGCGTGCCCTTCTGCAGATTTGGGAACAGAATGGGCATCTGGTGACGCACTACGCCCACCACATGTACGAATATCATCTTCCGTCACTTGTCGGCCCGCTCGCGGCATGTTGCGGCGAAGATGCGCTTCGGCTTTTTGCCAATCTCCTGCACGAAGCTGCCCGGATCACCCGAAGGGTCGACTTCGGCCATTACTCGATGCGGCCGATGGGCGACGACGGCATGGCGCAGCATGACGTTTACGAGTCCCTGATCAGTGCAGTCAGGCGATCTGCAGAAGCGCTGATCCGAGAAGATCCGCCGCGCATGCGCTGTGTTATCGAACTCTTGGCCAGCTATGAACCGAAGATCTTCATCCGGCTATATCTGCATGTCCTCGCATCAAACCCGGCGGCGGCGCCCGCTCTTGCAACGGCGTATATGACCGATCCTTCGTTGATCGAAGCCAGTTGGTGCCGCGACGAATACTCACGGCTCGCCTCGAGTTGGTTTCCCTCCTTGGCAGCGCTAGACCAGGTTAAAGTGCTCGGCGTCATTGACGCGCTGCCAGACAAATATTTGAATGGTTGGAAGGCTCGATTTGAAGAGCATAGGAAGAAGCCGCCGGAAGCCGACGATGAGCGGAGGTTTCGGGCAGCGACTTTTCGGGACGTCGTCTGGAAATGGCGCACCGCATTGCCAGCCGAGCGCCGAAATGCGCTCGACCGAATCGTACAAGAACTCGGCGATCCCGACGCGTGGAAGGAGCAGTTCTTCTCCCAGGAGGAAAGCCCGCTTCGCGGAACCGATTTCTCGTCGCGGCCGATTCCCGAGATCGCGGAGTTTCTGCGGACCTGGACTCCGCAAGCCGAGAGTTCGCGGCAGACAGTCACTGCGCTCGCGCAGGAATTACGGATCGCTGCCTTTAACAATCCCGAAGCCTATGCCGTTGAGGCCGCGCAATTCGCGGTGCTCAAGCCGATCTATCTTCGCCAGGTACTGGAAAGCCTCGCGATGGCCGCGAACAACCGCCGGAAGTTCGAATGGGCTGGCGTGCTAACGCTGATCACGGCAGCCGTTGCGCGGCACGACGAACCGATCGATCCCGCGACGCTGTTCGATGGTGACGACCGCGATTGGAGCTGGGCCAGGGTGAAGGCAGCCGAATTGCTGGCCGCCGGCTTGCGTCAGGGGGCCGAGGGAATCGCGTTCGAGCATGCCGCCCAGGTTCGTTCGATCGTTGGAACGCTCATTCGGATTGCTCCCGATGAGCCCGAAATCGAGGACCTCGAGGAGCGATATCGACGCGAGCCGTTCTTCGCGGCCCAAGCGACGTTGCGCGGTTTGACTGTCGAACTGTGCATCCTCTTGATGTTTTGGCTCAGCAAAGACCCGTCGTCACCGTTAGCGGCGGAACCGCGCAAAGCGTTGAGCAATTCCTCCAACGTCCGCGATTTTTTCGACAGTCAGCTGGCGGATCGCACGGCGGCGGGCCGTATCCCGCGCGCGATCATGGGCCGCTACCTGTGCTTTCTGTTCTATTTCGGCGAGGACTGGCTTAGGGCCCATCTGGGTGCACTGTTTCCACAGGATGATGAAGCTTTGCGTGGCGCCTCCTGGTACGGGCATCTAGCGCACGATCAGCGGCCAACCCTCGATCTGGTGCCGGAACTTCATCCTTGCCTCGCCGAAGAAATCGCGCGCCTCGCCGATGCCAGCGATCAGGTTGACCGTGAATTTCGCCGGGAACGGTTCGCCGATTACTTGATGGTCTTGTATCTTTGGGGCGGCCTTCATGACGATTTGCTGGAAAGCTTCTGGGAGCACGCCCCATCCGGTGTCCGTCAACACTGTATGTGGTATTTGGGCACACAATTGGCCGCCCCTGATATGCCCGACGTGATGCGTGCGCGTGGCTTTGCATATTGGGCGCGCCGTCTTGATGCCGCTCGGCGCTCCGATAATCCCGACGCTTTTCGCGCCGAGCTAGGCGCCATCGGCCAATGGACGCTCCGCGATCGGATCGATGATAATTGGCTCGCAAATCAGTTGTTCGAGGTGTTGCAGGCCGGCTTTGCGCCCGCCGATGCCTTCCGCGTCGTGGACTGGCTGGCGAAGATCGCGCCGCGAAACGTTGACCGCGCGGTTAAGATTCTGTCCGCCTTGCTCAGGAATCCGCACATCGATCAGTGGACCTACATGACCCAACAGGAAACCATCCGCACCATCCTCGCCGAGGGCCTTGCGCACGGCACGCAAGAGACCATCAGCAAGGTGCATGAATTGATCGGCTTCCTATCGTCCATAAACGAGACCGGCTACATCGATCTTATCCAATCACCTGCTTCCGAATGAGAGCATCAAGTTCGTTCCCGATCACTCGACACTCTAAGAACGATTTAATCATCGTCATTGATGTGTCGGGGCGCTTGTAGCCGATGTAATATTCAGCCACTTCTCCCGCCATTCATATACCACGGATATGATTTAGATGCTCTCCGCCTATCAGCTTAGCAATCGTTTAAATCATGTTAGAATCTATATAGTTCTAGTCAAGCCATTCTCTAATGACCATGCTAATCTTAATTGTCAAGTTATGTGTTACCAACGTCGACATGCGAAGTCTTAAAAACAGGCCGCGTATTCGGCGCTGTATGAGGATCGTGTCTCACTCAACTAGGCACGCTGCTTGCAGGTGTCGCATGCTCATGTTAGGGTGGCATCGCTTATCTAGGCGGCTTGCGACCGCCGCAGCAATTCTTTCAGTAGAAGGCGATAAATGGCGGACGACAACATTCAAATCTCCTTTAGCGCCAACACCGCTGATCTCCGCGCGCAATTGGGCGCTGCGCAAGCCAGCATCGCGCGCCTTACGGCAGAATTTGCGTCGCTTCGGGAGGCCTCCAAAAACACTTTCGGGAACAACTTATCCGCAAGCATCGAAAGGATGCGACGCGAGGCCGATCTCGCCGGAAGGACCCTTCATGATATAAAGGGCGCGGCTCAGGCTGCTGCGCAAGGGCTCGAGGGCGCCGGGCGCGCGGCCGCTTCCGCCGGCTCAGGCATCGGGTTCTACGCGCGAGAATTCCATGCGGTGATTGACGAAGTTCTGTCCGGCCGCACTCAGCAACTCAGCGGCACCATAGCGAACATCGGGATGACCACCACCCAGATGGTCGGCGGGTTTGCCCTTGCGAATCCTGCGATTGCAGCCATGGGGGTGGCGGCGGCTGCGACGGGCGGAATTCTCGCAGTCCTGACGATGCGCGCGCTCGCAGCCAACAATGCGATAGCAGATATGGCGGCAGCGGCGGCCGCTGCCGGAAACATGCCTAATTTTGGCGGCGCCAAAGCCCTGGTAGACATCTCAGCCAATGCCGAAAAAGCCGCCACTGCGATTCAATCGATTTGGGATGTGTTCGGCAAGGGGTCGGCGATTTCGGCAACCGACGCCGCGGAGCTAGTCGGACAGGTCGAGTCGCTCATCGGTTCATCGGGCGAATTGGTCAACGTCTTCACCCTATTGTCGCGTCAGGAAAAGGCCATTTTCCATGACGAATTCAAAAACAACATGAAGGCGGTCATCAAGGGATTCGAGGACCTCGATAAGGGGATTCCGAATCTCCTTTCCAGCACAAAAAATCTCTCCGCTGCGATCACCATTGAAGCTAACGCCGCCCTGCGCTCCGGCGATGAACATCGAAAGCAGGCTGCAGCCCTGTCCATCATTATACAGTCGCTGCGCAACGCCAGCGCGGAGCATTTGAGAGCATACTCATCCTATCAGGCATTGGATTCCGCCAGCAAAAATCTTGTCGAGACGATGCTGGCGCAAGTCGCGGCCGGAGAGAAGGTCCGCGAGCTGACCGGCGACGAAGCGGCGCAATTCCCCCGCCTCGCGGATGAGATTCAGATCGTGACGCGGAATCTGAACAGGCTGGAGGATGCGCAGAGGGCGTTCTCTGCAGCTAAAATTCAGCCCCAGTCCGTGATGGATATTGGCGCCAAGGTTCTCAAGGAGGAAAACTCCCCGGAGACGCAACTCACTGGCCTGAACGCCAAGCTCGCCGAGGCCGAAGCGGCGGTTAAAGTCCTAGACGACCAGTGGAAGGCCATGCAGGCCACCGCCGGCGCCGCGCTGAACGAGCGGGGCAAAAGCCTTCAGGACCTCCAAAAGGAAATGGGGGACTACGCCTTCGTCATTGGAACGATCAAAGACAAGATCCAAGCGGTCACTGACGCGCAGGAAGGCGGCAGCATCGTCCAAAAAGATGACCTAGCGACCGCGCGCGAGGCCGCGCGCGTCGGCGTCGATCGGCTCCGGGCGGCGATCTCTCATCAAGAGGCCATCGCCAAGGAAGTCGCGCTTGCGAATGACGCGACCCTCAAGGCGCAGAAGCAACTTGAGCTAGAGAAAGCGGCCTTAGAGGTCACGAAGCTACGCGGCGAGTCTCTTGCGGCCCAGGATCGACTTGCGGCCCAACGGGCTGACAAGGGCTCAAAGGAGGGGTTGAACGCCAATATCTCCGCCGTTCGGAACAGCGCCGCAGGTGCGGCGCCGAGCAGCGCTGAGGCGATCAACGCCGAGACGCAGATTCTGGCCCTCAAGCAGGATTACGACAAGCGGCAGGCGGATAGCGCTGCGGCGACTGCCAAAGAGGAATACCAGGTCGCGCTTGAGTCGATCGACAAGCAGAAGGCTGGAATCCAAGAACTCACGAAGGAGCATCTCTTCGGCTACACGGCTCAGATCGCTGCGGCGAAAGCCGCAGCTACAGAGAAGCTGGCCGCAGAGCAGGCGTATGTCGACGAGATCGGACAGCTTTACACTAAGGCGAGCAAAGAGTTCGAGAAGGCCCAGGTTGAACAGGCTGTCATCCATCGGAGGGTGATGGAGGAGCTGAACAACGACACCAAGAAGGCCAATGAGCAAATGGAGCAGAGCTTCAGGAAAGCCTTCGAGGGCATCGCCTCAAACGTCGCAAGCGGCATCATGGGGATGATTGAGCATACGAAGAAGTTCAGCGACGCGGTGCGCGACCTCGGCCGCAAGATGGTCAGCGAGTCGTTGAACGCCGTTCTCAAGATGGCGGCCGACTGGGCCGGCGGGGAGGCTACGAAGCTTGCCAAGGCGGTTCTAACGCAGACAGGCATGACGGCGGCTACCGCGACCGGCACGGCCGCGCGCACGGGCCTAGAAGCCTCTGCGGCTGCGGCTGGCGATGCGATGACCATGGGCGCGGTCATGAAAAACATCATGGCTTCGGCTGCTGAAACCTTCGCGGGCGTCTTCGGCTTCCTGGCTCCTGTCATGGGCCCGGCCGCGGCCGGCCCTGCCGCAGCCGCAGAGGGCGCCGTAATGGCCACCGCTGTCGCGGGCCACTTTGCCGTTGGCTCCTGGTCCCTCCCGAATGATATGGTTGCTCAGGTCCACAAGGGCGAGATGATCGTGCCTGCCGCCGCTACGCCGTGGGCTCAGTCCCTCATGGCCAATGCCGCTGGCGGCGCCTCCGGCGGGCGCACCTTCCAAAACACGAATCATTTCCACATTAATGCAGTGGACGCTTCCGGCTTCAAGGCGATGTTCCGGGCAAATGATGGCGCCATGCTCAAGGAGATAGCCCGCGCGATCAATCGGGGCGCGCATCTTGGCATCGCTAAATTTTGAATGGCTTGACCTTCCCGATCGGTCGCGCGGCCTGATTTTCGATACGGTCGCGCAAGAGCCTTTGGGAGCGCCAGAATAATCCGTGGGATTTGGCAGTGACCCGTTAGCATTAGCACTAAAGTAAATACCGATTTGGGAGCCCAGTTCAGAATCGAAGTCGGAAGGGGCGACTAGTCCACAATTTCTATCGATTCAAACGCCTTGGAGCCGTTCTACACGGCGCATGGCTGGCGATAGTCTTGGGACGCGCGGAATAGCGCGCCGCCGAGCCACTTGCTTTGCTGCATCGCGTCGGGCTTCCAATAGGCTAGGCTTGCGTGAGCATCGCAGTACGGGCAGGTCATGCCGCCGCTGATCAAGCGGCTCGACGCGGGAGCAGCGCAAAAGAGCGTAGCGCTCCCCGGCCGCTCGTCTTCCAACTCAGCCTCTCCGAGAGGCCAGCGGCAATCGCCGATCGATAGCTCTTCGAAAGTTTTGATGTGGCCATCGTTTGCCATGGCCCACATGTTTAACATCGTTTGTACGTAAAATAAATAGGCGCTATTTTGTGGACGAAACTGATCCTCGAACCTTTGGCGTGATCGAGTCTAAGCCTCAAAAACTGTTGGTATATTTGTTGGTATAAATATTTCGTTTTGCAAAAATTGCATTTAGTTTCAAATAGTTGAAGCTGTAATTCGCATCCTGCAACCGCACCAGTAAAATCAATAACTTATGATAACTCCGCCAATCCAAAAATGGCACTCTTTTGAAATTAGAAGCCGTTTAGAAGCTATTGGCAAAAGCGCGATCAACGAGGCCAGCGTTCGGCTGAGCGAACGACTCCGCTTCGACATTTTGTCGAGAAATTTGCGTGACTCAGCTGTCCGTCGACTGAAGGGGTGCAGGGAAGACGGTTGCGGAGGTCCCGTCCGGCGGTCCCCCTGACTGGATAGGCCGTCATTCTCGCTGGACCTGGCGTTGTCTCAAATTTATTTCAATTGCCTGTCTGGCGTTCCAAAGTCGTAGTTTCCCGTCTGTGCGACACAGTGCCGTGCCAGTTCCTAAACGGCGGGGACCAAGCTTCCTTCCCTCCGAAGGCAGAGCCCCCAGGTTCGAAGCCTCTCGGGTGCGCTACATTTCAAGGACTTAGCAGATATCGCTCAGGACGTTTGTCGCCGCGGAAGCAGCTGGCGGTGGGTTTTTTGGACAGTTTGTCGCACTTTCGGCGGCCTCGCCGGCGAGCAATGGGGTCGGCCGCTTCGACATTGAAGGTTATACTTCCCGGCACCGCTAAGAGCCCAACCTTGCCAAGGTTGGGGTCGAGGGTTCGAATCCCTTCGCCCGCTCCAATTTTCTTCAAGAAAATGAAGCGGTTAAAACGGTCCTTCGGGACCGTTTTTTGCTTCCCCGCCCCCCACGCGAAAGCTGGGGAAGCAGGGGGGAAGCAGCAGAAAGCGAAAAGCAGCGGGCTATCGGCTGTCGCCGGCATGGAGAGCGTCCCAATGCCACGGTTTTCCGCCTGCGCGATAGGCGGCAATGGGGGAGGTGGCACCACACCGCGAAGGCTAGACTTGGACGCTATCGTGCTTCCCCGGACGCCGAAGCAAGGCCCATTTTGCTTCCCCAGCGCCGATGGCGACGTGAATGCGAAACTCATCATTCAGCCCTCCCGCCTGCGAGGCGCATCGGCAGCACGAGCCGCAGCGAGTCGGGTAATCGCACGAACCCATGCGCCCCATAGAAACCGGCCGCCGGTTCGTCGAGCGCATCGACGACCACGATCGAGGATCCAACCGTACTGGCGCTCTCGAACGCACGCTGCAACGCATCGGCGAGAAGAACCGCGCCCAGACGCTGTCCCTGGTACTCCGTTGCGACGGCCAGCCGACCGATCAAGGTGGCGCTCACCAGCGGATAGCGGGGGATGTGCTTGCGGGCTGCCTCCGGCACGTCGCCTTGGGAGACCGCCATCGCGCAGAGTGTGTAGTAGCCAAGCACGCGCGCTGGATCGCCCTCTGCGCTCAGCACAAAGACGGCGTTCGCTTTTCGACGAACGTCCTGACTGGCCTGGGTCTTGAGGTAACGATCCAGGCTCTCCGCGCCACAGGTAAAGCTCGCCCGATCGTGCTGCTCGTCGAGCAGCAAGACCCGAAGATCCCCGGATGGCTGCTTCGCCATTCACCGGACAACCCGGCGCTTGTGCTCCGCGAACGCGCGCTGCAACCGTTCGCTCGGGGCCGGTGGATTGACCAGAACGTCGAAGAAAACGGCGCGGTCCCGGTCAGACAGGACGAGCGTCTCATGCTCGGCAATCGTCCGCCGGGCAGCGTCCGTGAGCGCCGTCATGCAGAAATCCGTCAGCTTGCGCCGTTCCAGTTGCGCCGCCCGCTCGATCAGAGCCTTGGTCGGCTCATCGACGCGAAAGCCAAGCCGCTCCTCTCGAACTCGCCGATCGTGCTTTGCTGTTGTGACCATAGAACACCTCTGGCGAGAATGTACGTCAAACGGACTAACTTTTCAAGGCGCGATCACCGAAAATCTCGCAAGTGACGACAAAAACCCAGACTTGGTCGACGAGATGGACAGCCAGACGCGCCACTTGCCCGTTACGCATTTACTGAGGCCCTTGATCACGCGGCGTCGCGGACCGCGGCCGGCGCCTCCGTCATCCTCACCTGTCGATCAAGTCCCGACGCCGTCACGTGCCACGCGGGCAGACCACGGCTGATACACGGAGCCGACCTTCGCTATTGGCCAAGTCATCCTCAAGCGCGGCCGGATTTGTGCACCGCCGTGCCGGGTCGTAGACTAGGCAAACAAGGTTATCTACGTTCGGAAATTTCGCGTACCGGGCAATATCGACAATAAGCTCGTTAGCGACTTCTCTCTGGCCGAGGTTTTGTCTGGTCATCTTTGCCTCGATGATCGTCCGTTCGCGCGGGAGCAAAAAGTCGATTCTTGAGGCGTTGCCGGCATAGCTGGGCGTCCATTCCTCTGGGCGCACGTCATCGAAGTGCAGTTTTAGAATCGCGTGCAAAAGATCCTGAACGTCGTACTCGTCTGCGACGGCAAGAGACTGTCGGCTGCGCTGACGGGTTTGGAGTCGATCGACAAACAATTGAAACCGACGGCAGAGCGCTACAACTGTGGCCACCGGATCAGCATTCAAGACGGGGGCAGCCACGAGTCGCTCGACAGCCCGCACCAGCGATACATAAACACCAGCCGCTTCCGCGGTGTCCCGACAAGGTAGTGAACCACACAGAGCGCGCTTCAATACCTCCCCGTCCGCACTGGCTGGATCGACGACGCTTCTCTCAGGAACGATAAGGGCGAGCGAGTTAAGGAATATTAGATCAGCGGTCGCGATGTCCTCGACGGGATACCCCGTCGAACTGTTGCGGCTTTCTCTCTGAGTCGGATTCACAAGCCATTCGGCGCACGCGGCTGCGACTTGAGCAGCGTGGTCCACGAATTGCCGCTCCACGAATCCGCGTTGGATGGCGCCGGCCAACCATGTGCGGTGATCGTCCTTGGCGGTTGGACATGCCGCCACCCCAAAGGCGATCCCAAGAAGCTCGACGGGGATGTGGATGAACGAGTTTCTGTCGGATGGAAAAATCTCTCGTCCCATCAACCGCTCGAAGGCGACGATCCAATCCGCCTGCGTTGCCGCGCTGGTCTGACCAATGAGGTAGCCAAAAGCCGCGAGCTCGGGCGATCGACGAAGCAGTTGCGCATCAGCCAACCGGAGCGGCTCGCCAAAGGCGGGGGGAGCCGGAAGATGGGCATACTGGAAGAGCCGAAATGCAAAACCAGACCCTGGATCAGGCCAAGCTGCAGGACGGCCGACCTGAACGTATGCGGCATCCAGAATGCGCGCAGTGGCGCTCGCCAGGATGCCAGTCATAGAAACCACCGGCTCCAGCGCAGGCGCACTTGAAGCGCCGTAGCCGACCAATCCGGAACCTGGCGTAGCCGCGCCAACAGCTCTGCGATGCGCTCTGAATAGTAGATCGTGACCGGCGTCCCAGCCGGTAACGTCGAGCGCCACGACAGAGCCGTGAACTTCAGCACCTGCTCGGCGAGATAATCAACGTCGACGAAAGTCGAGTCCTGGTGGAGATTGATCAGCAATGGCTTCGGCAACGGCGAGTTCGCCCGCTTGATGAGCCTATGGGAGTTCACCGCCAAAACACGGGTCCAGCGGCCGATGCGTGCGATCGTTCCACGCGCGGGCGCCATCACCCCCTTCATCACATCGCTATCGCGAGAAGACGGAATTCCCCGCTCAAGTGGATCAAAGATGTAGAATGGGTGATCGTGGGAAACAGTGACGAACGCCATCTGCAGGTTCTGTCCACTTCCCACCTTTCTTGCGCAGGCGAAGACGATCCCTGCGACCTCGTCGCGCTTCAGAGGCTTGTGGGCGTGGAAGATGACCCGGACGGTATCGCCGGGCTGCCAGTTGTTCCGAGTCCTGATGTCCTCCAAGATTACGACCATCGATTGCTGTACCATCTCAGCATAGTCGTCGTAGCTACATTCGCGTGAGACGTTGCCGAGTAGATAGGTCCCGTCACCACCGAACACGGTCGTGATGCCTACGAATCGCTGGCGCGCGAAAGTGCGGCTCCCCGAGAGTTCCGCGACGCCCATGCCGACAACGATTTCGTCGCTAATCGCTTGGTCTTGGTCCACCGTCCATGGCGTCCCGTTAAGCTTGGCATAGAGCGAGATGCTGAAGTTCTGCAGCGTGTACTGAAGACTTGCAGGGCGCTGATTAACCGTCGCAAGTCGGATCTGCTGCGTCGGAATTCCAAGCGTCAGAAACAGCGCTTTGGTCCGAATGTAGGGATTTAGCAGGTCAGGTAGATGCGCATGCTCGTCGAGAATCGCGACGATGCCGGCGTCGATCGCAGGATCCCGTTCCAGGTGAGCTTCAACCACGCTTCGGTAGGCCGACTCGGCTCCGGCTCGATCCGACGCTGAGACCCGAACGGGACAACGAACAAACTCAGGGTTGACAAGACCGAACGTCTTCGCAAAGCCGTTGGCAAAGCCGCGATTTGGCGGCCCCATGCCGTCCCTGAGCGCCTTGAGAAAAACCTCTACCTTACCCTCCGCCAGGGCCGGGTAGACCACCAGAATCCGCGGCGATTTCTTTGCGAATGTCGTCCGATCGTAAGGGCCGTGTGTCTGAAGCCCGAGCCAGGCGAGCTCGTGTCGCTTGCTCCCGGCGCGATCATAGACGTATTCGACCGGTGGCACGGTGTAGACGCTCGTGCTCTCGGCCCCGTTCTCGATAACGAGCCGGCTCCCGACGCGCGCCTCGACGCCCTGAGCAAGCGTGACTGGGGACTTTCTTCGCAAGAAATCGCCCATTCTTTCGACAACGGCGTCGAAGGCTGGCCCCAGACGGAAATTGGCCTCCGCGTCATCTATCGCGTTTCGAAGCCCCGCATATCGATTTCCCAATAGCGCACCGAGGCAGCGGGAGAAGCTTTCCAACGATCCTTCAAGCCGGACGTCGGCTGCGGCGACCGTGCTGTCGGCTATCGTCGCCTCGGAGAGCAGAACGACGCCGTCGTTCTGCGTCTGAATACGACCGACAAGGCGGCGTTGCCCGGCCTGCGCCTTCCTCCAGACCGCGTGCAGCCCGGAAAGATCCACGCCTGCTTGCCGCAGGGCGCTGAGATCCGCATCGATCTCGTACCGCATGCCGAGCGTGACAAAGAGCCCGATGCGCGAGTCCCCGTCTCGAAGCTCGATCACCTTCGCGTTGAGCGTGAACTTAGGGAGGATCAGAAAGCCGGATAACAAGGGATGAGTTACTCGAGCCTTGACGGCAGCGGAGGACACGATCTCCTCACGCCTCGACAAAAACGAAAATGGACGCAGGCGGATGGCCGCATACTGCGCGAACACCGACTCGATCACATCATCGAGGCGCGCTCGGAGAAGCCAAGGGTGCTCGGCCACTTTCAGCCGCTCGGGACGGCCGCTGATATTTGGCCCACCCGCCTGCAGTCGGAGACAATAGAGCTCGCCGCCGAGCCAGTGCACGAACCAATGGTCGGCAAGGCGCTCACGCTCGGCCTTGACCTGTTCGGGATCGAGCAGAGGCCGAATGATCACGTCGACTTCCGTTGGCAACTCAACCTCGAAGCCGTTCAGCACGAGTAGCCTATCCGAGATGTGCCCGGTGCTCGACGATCCGGTCATGCCTAAAATCCAAGCGATTTCGTGATGGCGTTGACCTTCTCCATCAGCTTGGTTTCGCTGCGCATGTGCTCAAGTGGCGTTTTGTACCCCTCGATAATACTGAGTATGTCCACCCCCTGCGGACTAGTGACCTTGGTTCGGGCGAGAGCAACGATCTCACCGAACTTCTGCCTGCAAAGCGTGAATTGCAACTTGCTCGCGATGTGCATCTTGCGAAAGGACAACACGGCTAGGAGAGCCTGTGTGGCGTCCAATTTTGCGAGCAGCGCCTGATACGTCGGTTCAGCGGACCAGGCGACACCGTGGCCATTCGTCAGGTAGACCTCGACGAGGCCCTCGATATAGCGCCCTGCGATTGCGGAGGGGACCAAGCCTTTCTCGCCGACGAGCGACTCGAGTCGGCGAGCAAATGACGGCTCAATGTGGAAATTGTTGAATCCGCGATGGCCGGACAGCAATTCTTCGAGGGCTGTGCCGATCTCAGCAGCACGGATTGAATCAGGGATGTAGCTCGCTGCGCCGACCCGATCGAGAAATTCCCGAGCCCACTTCGCCTTGGTCGCGTCATTGTTGGCGGTGAACTGACCGTACTTTACCCCCAAGTTCTTCCGCATTGGCTCGCCGACGAACGGCCAAAGCAACGGTGCGAGTAGCTTGACGTTGTCGCGCGCGAGCGGCAGCGAACTCTCATTTGTGTAGATTCCGAAAAAGCCTGCCATGAGATTATTGCTCTGGTCGGGCGTAAGTTCGACGAAGAAGCCACTTACCTGCGTGGCACCGGCCGTATCGAGCGCATGGGCCTTCATGTTTGAAAGAAGCGTTTTTATCTGAGCGGTGGCGTTCGTTTCTGGAAGTGTGATTACCTCCCGCACGCAGGTCTCGAACCAAGTGATCAGCTGAAGGCCGGTGATCTGGTTTTGGTTCGGATGCGCTGCGCTGGCCCAGTTCCGCATGTATCGAATGTAGTCGAGGTGTTTGAAGCCAAGTTCCGAGATCAACTCCATCTCGGACGCTCCGCGAATCAGCTCATTATCGTCTAGTCGTGAAAGATCCTCCTCGGTACTGAGCTTCTTACGCTTATCGGGATTCGTGACCGCCAAGTCGAAGAAATACTCCAGGTCGTAACGAACAATCCGCTTTCTTAACTCGTGGATTGTTTCGTCCCAGAGGTAATTGAGAGCAGCATCAAATAGGCCAGAGGCTGCGGCAGCGATGAATTTCGAGACGTAGATCGATTTCTGCTTATGCTCGACGTCGAGAAGCGCCAATACATCCTCGACGTTGCCGAACACTTTCACGCGCTCGAGGACCGGGACGAGTACATTTTGCGTCGGCAATCCATGCTGAGCGATGAAGGTCATCAAACCTGTTTCGAAGGTTTGAAGCTCAGTCTTGTAGCTGGAGACCCCTGAGGGGATCGGCGTCAAGCTGGCGCCATCGCTGTTCGTCATCACCTACTCCACACAAGAGATTGTCAGACGGCCCATTAATCGATGCCGACACGGATTTTCTGCCGGGTCTCCACCTCGACAACCGTCATGTCTCCGTTGCAGACGGGAAAAAACGCGATCTTCGCCACCATGCCCATCCGCCCCTCAGCTAGGGTGGGTGGCGTTACAGCCCGCCGCCCAAGTCAGGCGCGATGCGGAATTACCTCGCGCTTCGCCGGCAATTTTGCCGGCGGAAAAATACCTAATATGAGTTGACGCAGGAGTCAAGATCGTCCATCTTATGCCGGCAAGTTTGCCGGCGGAGCGTTAAAAGATGGAATTAGCGGGTGTTTTTCTTTTGCTCTCGGGTCCGGCCAAGGAAGCAGAGACGGTCGGCTTCCGCTTCGGAGCGAAGGGGACCCACACCAGTCGAACGATGATGTTCGAGGAGCTCAGCCACGTCCTTCAGGCGACAGCTCCCGACGCACGACGCGCCGACTACGCGGCCGCGATCATCGACGGCAACTGTCTGTCCAAGCAAACCGCATCGACGCGCAGACTCAGCAACCAACGGCTGGGGGAACTCTATGGTCTGGACCCAACGATTCCCCTGTTCCGGGTCCTCCGCAGGCTTTGGGATATAGAGGCCGACGGTCGGCCGCTCCTCGCCCTACTGGCAGCGATCGGCAGAGATCCGCTGCTAGCGGCGACATGTCCAGCGATCATCGCGATGCCCGCCAAAGCCGAGCTTCAGCGAGACGCGATGAAGGGCGCGCTGCAAGCCGTCGTCGGTGACCGTCTGAACGACAGCACACTGGACAAAGTGTGCCGCAACGCGGCGAGTACCTGGGCGCAATCCGGACACCTAGAGGGGCGAACCTTCAAGAAGCGGCGGATAGTGCTGCCGTCACCGACTGCAGTGACTTTTGCCATCTACCTCGCCCACGCCGCCGGCTTCCGCGGCGCTGAAATCTTCTCGTGCGCGTGGCTTAGGGTACTCGACTGTGACCCATCGCACGCACGCCAACTTGCCTTCGATGCGAAGCGGTCCGGTCTGCTCGATCTGCGAATGGCGGGCGATGTCGTCGAGCTTAATTTGTCTCGGCTCGATCCTTACGCCGTGAGGGCGTGATTATGGCGCGCATTGAAGACCTCGCCGAACGCTATGGACGTCATATTGCCACACCTTGGCAGCGCACCGTCGCCGGCGCGCAGCGCGTTGTGATGGTGGTCTACGACAAAGAGCTTGAACGGATGCTGCGAGCGCGCGTCCTTGCCTTTGAAACGGCGACCCGAGAGGCGGGACACGATTGGCGTGAAATCGACCTATCCGCCACGTTCGCAGAATGGATGGCGGCCGACGACTATCGCGATGAATACTTCCAATCGCCCGAGGATCTTCAGCTCAAGCTCGATGCCGAATTTCCCGAGTTTGTGGCGGAGCGCCTTCGGGCGGAACTTCAGAAATTTGATGTCACGCCCAATACGGTTGTCGCCGTTCTCGGTGTCGGCGCCCTGTTCGGCTTCGCCCGCATATCTCAAGTGCTGAAAATCATAGAGGCCGACATTCGGGGACGCCTCGTCGTATTTTTCCCAGGTCAGCTCGAACGTAACAATTACCGGCTGCTCGATGCGCGCGACGGTTGGAATTACCTTGCCGTGCCGATCACGCTGCACGGCGAAGGAGGAACGCTATGAAAATCAAAGATGCCCTACAGCGCGACCCCGCCTCCCATCCCCTGGTGAACCAGGGCCAGGCTCGAATTTCGGACAGCCGCAACGAACGCGCTCAATCGGAGCTGCGGGGCGAACTCGAGACATTCGTCTGCGAGGGGCAGTACGCGGATGGCGTCCAAAAGATCATTCGTTCCTTCCTCGACAATATCGGAAAGACCAGCCAACGCGGCGCGTGGGTGAGCGGATTTTTCGGGAGCGGTAAGTCGCATCTGCTGAAGATGCTCTGCCACCTCTGGCAGGACACGAGCTTTTTAGATGGCGCCACCGCCAGAAGCCTTGTGCCGTCGATCCCGGAAGACCTTCGTGCCCTACTCCGTGAACTGGACACCGCGGGAAAGCGAGCGGGTGGGCTGATCGCCGCCGCTGGCGCACTGCCCAGCGGCACCACCGATAACGTCCGGCTAACGATACTCTCCATTTTGCTGCGCGCCGTCGGCCTTCCCGAGCAATACCCACAAGCCCGCTTCTGCCTGTGGCTGCACTCGCAATGTCAGTTCGACCAGGTGAGAGCGGTCGTGGAAGCAAGCGGCAAGCCCTTCGAGCGCGAGCTCAACAACCTCTATGTCAGCGGTCCGATCGCTCGTGCCGTGATGGCGATCGACGCCAACTTCGCCACCAGCGAAGCGGAAGCGAAACAGCTCCTCAAGGCGCAATTTTCACCTCAGACCTCCGACATCACAACGGAACAATTCCTACTGGTCGCGAAGGAGGCGCTGAAACTTAGAGCTAAAGATGGCCGACTTCCTTGCACATTGCTCATTCTCGACGAAGCTCAGCAATACATTGGCGACTCCCAGCAACGTGCGTCGCTCCTTACTGAGGTCACCGAAGCGGCCTCAAAGCAGCTCGACAGCCACGTCATGGTCGTGGCGGCTGGCCAAAGTGCGCTGACCGAAATTCAGCTTCTGACATACCTGCTCGACCGCTTCACGATCCGCGTCCCCCTGTCGGATGCCGAGGTCGAGACGGTCACTCGGAAAGTGCTCCTTCAAAAAAAGCCCACGGCAGTCGCGGATGTGCGTGCCCTGCTTGACAAGCACGCGGGCGAAGTCTCGCGGCAGCTTCAGGGCACGCGCATCGGCGAGACGATCGAG
>Ga0182030_10006923_pt1 | contig 23759 bp, 26 predicted proteins | sample 812S3MmetaG_FD_121299 | JGI IMG/M metagenome (GOLD analysis project Ga0182030, IMG submission 121299) | Permafrost microbial communities from Stordalen Mire, Sweden - 812S3M metaG (Illumina Assembly) | ecosystem: Environmental > Terrestrial > Soil > Wetlands > Permafrost | place: Sweden...
CAAGACGGTTTCCATCTCGGACGCCAAACTTCGTGCCTATTCTTCTTATCGAATTCGTCGTCACAAGGGGCTGGAAGGCAGTCGGATGTCACAGAATTTTGAGCCGGTCTTTGATGCCTTCTTCGAAAGCCTGACTTGGGCTTGGGGTTCGAATTCTACACTTGTGGTCGCAAGCCGTGAGGATCGATTGGCAATCGACGACTATGTTGACTTGCAACAACTCACAGTTTGGAACGGTCTTCCTTCTCAGGTGAAACTTGCGAGTCGACTTAGTCATCTCTCAAAGCACAAATCCAAGACCTTGAAGTTGGCAATGTTCGGCGGAGAACCGTTGGAAAGCGATGTCGTGAAGATGTGGCGCGATTTTTCAAGCGGGAGCGAGATTGTAAATTCCTATGGACCCACTGAGGCAACCATAGTTTGCATTGAATATGTGATTGCGGGTGAAGATTTCTCTTCCGGCGCAGATGAATCCATTCCCATCGGCTCAAGTTTGCCGGGACTTGAAACGCGTGTGGTGGATCCAGAGCTCGCGGTCGAATGCAGCATTGGAGAATTGTGTCTTCGCGGCCCACAGCTGTTTGAGGGATACGACAATCCCGAAGACAATGCGGGTCGCTTTTATCGGATCGAGTCCAATGGAGCCTTTTTGAGCGTCGCGGGGTACGAAATTGATGCCTGGTACAGGACCGGAGACTTGGTCAGCTTAGAGGATGGTGTATTTTGTCACCTCGGGAGAATTGGTCGGGAGGTGAAAGTAGCCGGAGCAAGAGTGGACCTAAATGAAGTTGAAAATACTTTGCTGAAGTCACCTCAAATTCTGCGAGCGCGAGCATGTGTGGTTAATGGATCTGTATGCGCAGCCATCGAAGTGCCTCTCGGGGATGCGCCACCGCTGGAAGAATTCACTGAACAGCTTCGAGACTATGCACGTCCTCAGAAGACCTTAGTCATGAGGGTATTTCCTAACCTTGCTTCTGGTAAATTCGATGGACTGGAGATCGATCGCTTGATCTCTGAATTTTCGCTCGCCTCGAAGTTCGGGGCCAGGGACGAGTCTGGGACTGCCAAGAGTTGAGGAAGTCAGCCTTGTATTAACGTTTTTGCTACGCGACACTACATATTTTGAATCCTAAACACATATAGGAGCAGCAATCATGGTCGAAGACAGGGAGAGGATGTGTCAATTCCTTGAGATACTTTCAAACGTATTAGAAGTGAATGTAGTGAAATTGGACGATGACTTTTTCTCGTTGGGGGGCGATTCACTTTCGGCCGTAGAACTTTCAGAAGCGCTGGAAAAATCTATGGAAATCAGACTTCCACTGAACGTCCTGTTTGGTGGAGGCGACATTCGTGAGTTATGGATCGCTTGCTCGGGCTCCCCACTCTCAAGCGGGGAATGAGAACAGCGACGCAATTTGCTCGATGTGACCAGTCTCGCTGGCTGTCAAAGCGCGATGACAGTGCGTAACTTCGGAACGCTTTTGAAGTTTCATAACGATCCGAGTATTCGACTCCCTCAGGCGACAACTGGACTTACTCGAAGTCTGATTTGGTTATCGTGTGAAGATTCACTCGTTCTGAAGTGTCCACTGATGGTTTCAATAGACTTTCATTTTGGTGTCACAATTGTGTCGAGTGAGCTTAAGGGATCTGGCGGCTTGCGCTCTAATTCGGCTCCTAGTTTTCGCGTGCAGTTTCGTGCGAGGATTAGAAGAGGTGCGGCGGTCAATAACTCTCCGATACTTCGCGCTAACGCAGCCCAAGTTGGAACATAGATTGAGAATTCACAGAATATAAGCATTCCGACGAACTAGGGGTGAATGATCTTGGCAAATGGGAGACTCGGAGTCGACTCGCCGTGGCTTGACAAGAAATTTGTGAGACTCTTTTTGAGTAGAACAATTTCGACCACTGGAAGTGCTGTTGCGCCAATTGCGCTTGCCTTTGCGGTTTTGGATCTCACCCATTCTCCCTTCGACCTAAGTCTGGTGCTCGCGGCTCAGATTGTTCCGGAAGTGTTGTTGCTACTAATTGGCGGAGTCTTCGGTGACCGATACTCACGAAGTCGACTCATGGTAATGAGCAATCTAATTGCATTTGCGTCAGAATTACTGATTGCGATTGACCTGTTCACGAAACGCGCAACGCTCTCAGAGCTGATTGTATTGAGTATTTTCAACGGAGCGGCAGTCGCGCTATACACGCCAGCATCTTCTGGGATCGTTGCGGAAATAGTTTCGACGAATCGGCAGCACGTGAATGCAGTACTTCGGATAGGTTCAAATTCGGCGAGGCTCGGTGGAGCGGCCCTCGGCGGAGTCGTTGTTGGCTTGACTTCGCCGGCCACAGCGATATTTTACGATTCTCTCACTTTCCTCGTGAGTGCGACTCTTCTTGTTGGCATTCCACTGGGGAATGTGAAGAGCGGTCGAAGTATCGGGATGTTGACAGAAATGCGCGAAGGATGGTCCGAATTTCGGAGTCGAACGTGGCTATGGTCAATGGTTCTGCAGGCGATGTTTGTAAACGTTGCCCTCATGGGGGGATTCTTCTTGCTTGGACCCGTCATATCTAAACAGCACTTTGGTGGTCCGGCTGCATGGGGCGCACTGGTTGCATCTTTTTCTGGAGGGTACATCGCGGGTGGCTTTGTCTCCCTGAAATGGCGCCCTCGAAGAGCGTTGATATGGAGCATTGTTTGCATTACTGCGACTGCACCACTTCTGCTTGCTCTTGCGATGCCACTTCATCCTTGGATAGTCTGCTGCTTCGCTATTGTCGCTGGGGTCGGCCTCGAGATTTACTCGATCCAGTGGCAGACGGTGATTCAAGACGAAATCCCAATTGAATCCCTTTCTCGCGTCTCATCTTTTGATGCACTTGGCTCCTATGCGTTCATTCCAATTGGCTATCTCGTTGCCGGCAGCCTCGCATCGAGTATTGGGGTCCGCGCAACCTTGATTTGGATGGCAGCCGTCGTATTCAGTTCCGGGCTTATAGTTGCCGGCATTCCGTCGATCCGAAAGTTTCAAAAGAATGACGCTGCGGTAGTGACGTAGTCTTCTTGCTATTCATCATTTCGGTCGCGGCGCAGGTGGGCGATGTTGTTGAGATGAATGGGCGTTCATTCCTGGACAAATGCGTGTGGGATTGGAACTGCGTACAGGGGAGGGTTAGGTGTGCGAGGTTATAGTTCCACCGGCCTGGCGGCAACAAATGGGTGGAGTGCGGAACGTAAACATAAGCGGCGATTCAGTCGGAGAACTGCTGGTAATGCTCGCGGAAGCGTTTCCTGAAATTCGACATCGAGTCTTTACGCCGGAAGGAACGCTTCATGTACAAATGAATGTTTGTGTGAACGATGAAATGTTGAGTCAGTCCGATTCCGACAGGCTTAATTATCCGGTAAATGAAGAAGATACAGTATTTTTGATCCCGGCGATGGCCGGAGGGTCTTGAAGATTACTCGATGTGAAATACTCTCGGACCAAACAAATACAAGCAGCATCCCTCCAAATGATCGAAGCAAGGAATTCCAAGAATGCGAATTGGCGTCAATGTCGATTTGTTCTCGGTCTGCGGCGAGTCAAGTGATTGAGGATATTAAATTCGTCTACATCCCGGGAGGGATCGTGACGATCGGATCATCTCAAGATGAACTCGACTGGCTGGTCTCGGAACCTCAACCATTTCCACGTGATTGGTTTGAAGATGAAACTCCTCAACATGAATTAGAAGTCTCGCCGTTTCTCCTGAGCCGAACTCCGATCACAAACTTGCAGTTTGCGACCTTTTGCGATGATTCGAATTACACTACTGACGCCGAGAGACGGTCGTTCGGAAACATACATGGTCCGCAGGGCTGGGAAACTAGGGCCGGCGCATACTGGAGATTCCCAGTCGGAGATGGGCGCGACGTTATGACTGATCGCCAAAGTCACCCGGTTGTACATATTTCTTTCGAGGACGCTACAAGTTATTGTCAGTGGGCTGGTTTAAGACTTCCGACAGAGAGTGAATACGAATACGCGGCTCAAGGACTACATCATCGTCGATGGCCGTGGGGCGACGTTTGGGAGATTCAGTCGGCAAATGGTGCCGAGTATTGGATGGCAAATTTGGACGGCGCTTTCCAATTTGCAACTAACACGGCTTTCGCAGTCTGGCACAATTGGTGGGAACAACAATATCTGTGGGCTGAGGGAATGCCGTTAACTACTGACGTATTTGGTGGTCAATTTCCTGCTCAAGGACCATTCCAGTTGATTGACGTGGTAGGCAATGTCTATGAGTGGACATCGTCACTGACCAATCTTTACGGCAAGGAATCGAACTATCATCCGATGTTTCAATCAATAGTTGACAGATACAGGGTCGTCAAGGGCGGTTCATTCATGAACCTCAAGTACCAACTTCGATGCGCAGAACGTATGCACTGTGATCCCAAAGGATGGTCAAATTTTGCAATTGGGTTTCGGTGCGCATCGGACGTCTAGAGATGGCACTGTGATTCCGAAGTCAGAAAGTCGCATCAAATTTCATGCGCGGTTGTCAAGAGACAGGTAAATTGCCTGCAATGTCACAGAAGCCGCCTATCTGTCAATGACTTGTAAAGTCCGTAGAATTCGGGTCAGGGAAGAAATGCACGTTCCAGTTGTGTACATAGGTCAATCGGATTCAATTGTTGAACGTCATCATCGCCTACTTCCATTTCTTCTTCCGTATGAAAATGCCAGGGCGAACGCTCTGCGTAGTTCCGAGAGCAGTGTTGACTTTGTCGCCAGTCGTCTTTTGGTGCGCGTCGCTATCGGCTTTGTTTTGAAGATTCCGGCGACCGAAGTGGTCCTTAGCCAGCAGTGCGAGAAGTGCGGGGGCGGAGAACATGGCGCAATACGCCATCCTTTCAATAATCTGAATATTTCGACTTCTCATTCTCGCGGCATGGTGGCCGCGACCGCCGCATGGGATCCAATTGGAGTTGACATCGAATCGATGGATCGACAGCGATTGATGATTCCGCCATTCGATTGTGTCGGCCTTTGCCCTGAAGAAATTCTGTCTCGACTGGTCGCTAACAAAGGGAGCAGCGGTTCCACAATGTTATGGACCGTAAAAGAGGCACTCCTAAAATCGAGTAAGGCTATTACCCTCGCGGATTTCCCATCGATCTGTGTTCTTTTGTCGAAAGGTAATGGAGGTGATGAGTGCTTAGACGGCGACACGTATGGCAGAAGAGTCGGCTGCTGGAAGATTAATTCTCATTATCTCGGCATTGCTTGCGAAAGCACAGCCGTTGAGATCGTGCACCACACGGACTCAATCTCTATGGAGGTCCCGGGAACCATTTCGTTAATTGACAGTCGAGAGGTGTTACATGAATCTCTCGGCCCGTAAAAGTCGGATGCGCGAAGTGATGAATTTAGGAGGGCATTAACGCAGAGCTTCGCACCAGGTGATGCAGGTCTTTTAGACGTCCAATGTCCTGGGCAAAAGTGATGACTTTTCCTATTGTGCAACAAAAGTGGATTTTCGAAAATACGACGGCGGGATCCAAGTGGACGAACAGAAGATCTTGATTGCGGGCGCCGGGATGGCTGGTTTGTTTTCTGCCTTGGCGTTGGCGAGGAAGGGCGTCGATGTAGTGCTCATAACGGGTCGCGGCAAGACAGGACAGTTCGCCGATGTAGATCTCGGACCCGCGCACGTTATTGGAGCCGGTGCGACTCAGAGCCTCCAACGTCACTTCCCCGACCTCATAGCTGAAATCTCGGATCGAGGAGCACATTTCGCCGACTATCCTGCTGACTCTCCGGACCAAGAAGACTTACAAGTCTTACGATGCAAACGGTCGCTAATTTCGTCAGCCCTTTGGTCAAAAATCGAGAAAGAGGAGAGCGTAACTCTGATTAATGACAGAGTAACTGAAATAGTTAAATGCAAAGACCGTAAGGACGAGAAGAAAGTCGCAATCCGAACAGCAAACTCGGGCGATTTTTTCTCGGACCTGATTGTCAATGCCGCGGGCCGGCGCACATTTCGGGGTCACGAAGCTCGCGAACAGGTTCACCGAACCAAATACCCGTTACGGTATTTCACGGCTTGGTACCTGGCGGATTACGATTCGGAAGAATTTGTCTATGGAATGAAAATGGATACTGATTTTGGATTCGTTTCCGGATTTGCGGCCAATGGCAACTGGATATGTGTCGCAATAGTTGGATATCGTGAAGCGGTTATTCCCTATCAATTGAATCAGCGAAAAAATTTCGACGAACTACTCAAAAATGTGTGTCCTGCGATTCACAGAGAGATTCTGAGAGTCGGAGCTAGGGGGATTGGGCGCGTAGTAGTTGCAAATAATCTGGGAAGCGATCCACCGACGACAGTCCGATTTTCGAATCAGCACATGGTCAACGTGGGTGATGCGCGCTTAGTGACAAATCCGATGTTTGGCCGAGGGATCGCCTTAGCGTTTCAGTCAGCTGAGGCGATTGTCAATTTTGATGGTTCTTCTTGCGCCGCCCTCGAATCCAAACTAAACCACTGGGCGCGGGATTGGCATGTTGCGGATGTTGCACAGTCAGAGGATTTTCTGGATCGCTTTGCATCGCTGCAACACGTACCAATTGAACCAAGACCCGAGATCGAAGCATTCAGATCTGCTCTGAGGACGACTCGTGATCTCTCACTTGGTGGAAATATCCAAGCTAAAAATATACTTCTTCGATTCAGTCAGTCAATTTCCAGTCCCAACGAAATGTTGAATTTCTACTTGTCGCAGACGCAAAGAACGTCTCCGACAATTCCCGAAATGGAAGGATAGTCATTGTGAAGGATGTCTTGATAGTTGGAGCTAATGGATTCCTCGGGACTCACCTCATGCGGGTTGGCCAAGGCCTAGACGTAAATCTTATTCCGGTTGACCACAAAAACCTAGATGTTACAAATCGAGATGAAGTAATTGAGTGCGTGCGGAATTTGGCACCTACTACGATAGTGAATGTCTCGTGCGTTAAGAAGATGGATGTTCTTGAGGACAATGCCCCAGAGGCATTTGCCGTCAATGCCGAGGGCGCCGCAAACGTTGCAATAGCTGCCACCGACGTCGGCAGTCAACTAATTCACGTGTCTGCGGACTACGTATTCGATGGAGATCAGGTCCAAACATACGTTGAATCAGACTTAGCGTTGCCGATATCGATTTATGGTTGGTCGAAACTTGCTGGCGATCTTTCAGTTCAGTCGGTCGCACCGAATTCTTTGATTATTCGTCCATCGGGCATGCTGGGCCGGTCGGGCGGTCCGAATTTTCTGTCGATAGTTCTTGGTCGAGTCGCGTCAAACGAACCTCTTTCAATTGTCGATGACCAAGTACTGAGTCCAACGAGTGCCAGCGAGTTTTCCAACGCGATACTTTCAGCGGCAATCGAAGGCTTCGATGGCGGCGTGTTTCATTGCGCAGGGGGAGGTCAAGCAAGTTGGTACGACATCGCGCGATATATCACAGATCACGTGGGTCGCACAAACTACGACATTCGGCGCGTTCAAAGCGATAGTTTGAATCAAAGAGCAAGAAGGCCGAAGAATTCGTCACTTGATTCAAGTGTTTGGAACTCAACTCAGAATGTGGTGATGAGAAATTGGCAAGACAACGTCGAGATCGCGCTTGACTACATCGCTTGATTGTTGGCAGGGGAGTTGTAAGACGCGAGATGAAGAGTTCGTGCCTTCATTTTGCTCTTGATGGTCCTTGAGGGTGACGCCGCTTCGTACCCGCACAACCTGAGTGTTAGAGAGTTTGGCCTTACTGAAGAGAATCAGTATTCGTCATCATTTGTTTTATCGTTCACGTGGAGTTGCCACGGTTTGATGGACACCTAAATTTTGGGGGAAGGCCCCAAAAGGAAGGAGCCCAGCGTGGCCCGTCAAACCAGATATCCGTCCGAGTTCAAAGAGGAGGCGGTGGCGCTCGTTCATTCGTCGGGTCGTTCCATTGCCGATGTCGCTCGGTCGCTCGGCGTCAGCGATCGCACGCTTTGGTATTGGGTGACGTCGGATCGCAAGGCCCGTGAACTGGCTGATGATCCGATGGCCCTCGACCTTGACGAGGCGGCGGAGCTGAAGCGCCTGCGCAAGGAGAACGCTCAGCAGCGTGAAGACATGGAGATCCTGCGAAAGGCCGCCGCCTATTTCGCGAAAGAGACGCTGCGGTGACCGGCTGCCGCTTCGTCCACGACCACCAAGCCGAGCACGCGGTCAAGGATCTCTGTCGCGTGATCGACCTGCCCCGATCGACCTACTACGCGTGGTTGAAGTACCAGCCCAGTCAACGAGCGTGGGACGACAACGTGCTCTTGAGTGAGATCAAGGACATTCACGTCCTCTCTCGCCACACCTACGGCGCGCCGCGCATCCTCGGACAACTACGCCATCGCGGTCACCGAGTCGGGCGACACCGCGTGGCGCGCATCATGGTCGAACACGGACTCGTGGGCGTGCACGGTCGAAAGAAGTGGCGACGGGGTAAGTCCGACACCGCCTACGCGCCGGACCTGCTCGAGCGCGACTTCAGCGCGACGCGACCGACGAGCGCTGGGTCGCGGACATCTCGGAGTTCCACTGCCTTGACGGCAAACTCTTCCTCGCCGGCATCCGCGACCTCTTCGACAAGACCCTCGTCGGTTGGGCGATGGGAGAACGACAGACGACCGATCTGGTGGTCTCGGCGCTCGTGATGGCGCTCTCGCGGCGCCGACCCGATGGTGAACTCGTCCATCACAGCGACAAGGGCCCGCAATATACGAGTCTGGAACTCGCCAACCGTCTGAGCGACTGGGGGCTCTCGGCGAGCTTCGGGTCCACCGGTGATGCATATGACAATGCCGCGATGGAGAGCTTCTGGGCAACCGCCAAGCGCGAGATCGAGTTCCTGCACGGACCGGTTCGCCAACTCGCGAAGTCACAGCTTCGCACGATCATCTTCGAATACGTCGAGGTGTTCTACAACCGCGAACGGCACCAGGCGATTCTCGGCCACCTGACGCCCGCGCAGTACTACGCGACAGCGAAGGTGGCATAATCACTAATCAGTTTCTGTCCAAGAAACCGTGGCAACTCCAACGCTTGATAACATCAATGCAAGTCTCACCTAAAAATTTGAGAACATTCGAAAAAGGACTGAGAAGAATGCAAGTTACGGAACTTGAGATTCCCGGTGTGTGGAGTTTTGTGCCGGAGGCCTTTTTTGACTCTCGCGGAGTATTTTCTGTGTGGTTTGACGCCAAAATCTTTCAGGACGCGGTCGGATATGAGTTTGCAGTCGGCCAAACAAACCACTCAGTGTCTCGACTAGGGACAGTAAGGGGGATTCACTTCGCGCAAGTTCCGCCAGGTCAAGGAAAGTACGTGTTCTGCCCGCAGGGACGGATTATTGATGTTGCAGTTGATATTCGAATAGGTTCGCCGACTTTCGGTGAAAATGTAATGACGGAAATAAGTAGCGAGAATCGACGCTGTGTGTTCCTTGCTGCCGGCATCGGCCATGCGTACTATGTTTGCGAGGACAATAGTGTTCTTTCGTATCTGTGCTCAGAAAGGTACAACCCTCAGAGAGAATTCGGAGTGTCGCCATTTGACAGTCGCACGCATATTCCGTGGCCGGACGAGCATCCACTGTTCGTCTCTGAACGAGATCAGAATGCGATGTCAATCGACTCCGCGGTTGAATCGCGCATTCTCCCCACGATGCTCGAATGCGAGAATTTCTACCAGACCTTGAAGGAAAAACCAGTTCAATCGTGACCAAAGGTCAGCGATATCTTACCTATCAAATGGTGTCGGATTTTGTTGAAGCAGCGCTTGGTCGTGCGCCGGAAGTCGAGTATTCCTTTATCGAGAATGGTGGCAACTCGATTGAAGCGACCATCGTCGCGGCGTCGGCTGGTGAAGGCTTGAAATGCCACATCGATCCGACTGAATTTTTGACCGAGATTCCACTCTCCGAATTGCGCGTTAGCGTTTATGATTTGGACGAAGGATTTGCACGCGGAACGGATGAAGTAGCTCTTCACAGCAATCACCTTTCGATGCTCAATCGCAATCGGAGGAGCTTCATACGATTTGGAGTGAAGCTTCCAGCCAATGTTGGTATAAGTGACGTTTCTATTGCACTGTCGAGACTGATCGAGTCGCAACCATCGATGAACCTAAATTTTAATAGAATTGACAATGGCTACGAATTGGCGCATAGCCAAGTTGGGTTTCACATTCACGACCACATGACTTCGGTTGCCCGTGATTTCAATTCTGTGTCCATCGATTTGATGAACGAGTCGATAAGTGACGAGCAAACTGCGTCTTTCGCCCTTGTCTTCGATGGGCAGGATCGATGGCTCATTTGTGCTGTAGATCACCTTATTTTTGACGATGAGTCGATCTCTCTTTTTTCAGACATACTCATCGGCATCCTGAATGGAGATAAGCCGACTTCGCGCTCAATAGTCGACTATCAGGAATTGGTTCGTCGAGACGCCTGGCAGGCCGCGCTTCGAAGAGAAGATGACCTTGCCTATTGGAGGAAGGTTCAACGGTCGGTGGGTCTTAATCCTGGAGTCAGAGGTGATTTTGAACCGAGCTACGTGATGCCAGTTTCGGCGATGATTTACGATATTGTTACTGAATTGGATATTGCGAAGTTCGTTCGTTTGCAAGCAAATGGTCTCCGGAACACAAGTTTCTCGGTTTACTGCGCGCTGGTTCTCTTTGCAATTGCGCGTTCGCAATCTCCCTCATTACACGTCGAAGGATTCAATACTGCATTTTCGAGACGCGGACTAATCGGCGGATCTCAAGAAATAGGAAGTTGGGCCGAGATACTTACAATTGCTCTGGAAGACACTAGCAACGCCGATTGGATCGAAACGGTCGAAATGGTTGGGAATTCAGTTCGAAATGCAACAGCTCATGCGCAGATTCCACGGTCAGAGATCGTTGCAGAATTGGCTGACTCGACAGGTGAGAGTTTGCATGCCAATCTCCCCATTTGGATAGCGCCTCCCGCATTCATTTATGAAACGGCATCGGCTCTCGAAGATTCCAAATTGTATGAGAGGTACGACCAGAATCCCAAAAATGCGCTGCGTTTTTACTCGGGGCTGAGCATTTCTATGATGTCGGATGGAAGGACAATAAGGCTGGAAACGGGAGACGGTGAGATGTCTCGGGAAGCCCTCATTAATATTGGATACTCCTTCAATGAACTCGTAAGTACTCTGATTCACGACTGAACTGGTTTACTCGCATCAAGAAGACTTTGGGATTTTCAATATTAAGGTGACTCGATCATTAAGGGGTGCTTATATGGAATGTTCAGCGGCGGGCGCCCGCGAAAACGTGATGAGCCTCATCCGGAGCAGAGTTATAGAGGCTCCTGACGCGATCGCTGTCGAAGGCGAAGTCAATCTCACGTATCGCGAACTTTGGGACCGAGTAGAGCGGCATTCCTATGAACTCAAATTGGTTCCGGGCAACCCAAATAAGTTCACAATCTTCGAGCCGACGTCAAAGATTCAAAATATCGTGTCGATGCTTGGAACCTTTCTGGCAGGCGCGGTGTACGTGCCTATTGATCCACTGTGGCCCGAAGAACGATTGCGATACGTCGTCGACTTGCTAGGAAACGCAAACAATTCCACGAACTCTTCTAATGGTAAGGCTGGAGTTGACGATAGCCGCCACCACGAACACTTCGAGACGAAACTGAATGACACTGAGGCCACCAGTGCTTCTCTGAGTTATCTCTTGTTCACTTCAGGATCTCGCGGCATGCCGAAGGGGGTGTTGCAGACGCATGAAGCGCTACTCAACTTAGTGGAGTGGCAGATGCATCAAAGTCAAAATGGACCTTCTCTTAGGACCGCGTTGATGACTCCAAGTACATTTGACGTGTCAATTCAAGAGATATGTTCAACTCTTGCGGCGGGAGGCACTCTTGTAGAGATTCCGGATGAAGCTCGCTTAGATCCACCAAGATTGGAACGCCTATGTTCCCGAAGCGGGATTACAAGGCTCTTCATGCCCCCAATAATGCTAAGGATGTTGGCAGAGTCGACTGCAAAGTCGAACAGTTGGAATCCCGACGCGATTTCAATCTGCGAATTCATATGTGCTGGAGACAAATTGATTGTCAATGATGCCATTAGAAGTTACGCGCTCGGGCGAAAGTGGATGAAATTGATTAATCAGTATGGTCCAACTGAGACTCATGTTGTCATGTCTCATTCGCTTTCAGGCGATCCGGGAGAATGGCCCACCGAGCCACCAATTGGCTTGCCGATATCTGGAGTCTTTCCGAGCATAAGAGAGCGGAATGGAGAGTCTGTTGAAACTGGAGAGCTTGTCATTGAGGGCAAATGTGTGGCGGCAGGTTACGTGGGAGCCACAAGTCAAGATGAATCCCGCTTCAGTGAGTTCAATCGAAGTCGCAGTTATTCAACGGGGGACTGCGTATCAACGGATGAGTTTGGTGTGTTTCAATTTCTTGGACGCCTTGACCGTCAAATCAAGTTGCGCGGCCATCGCATTGAACCCGACGGAATCGAGTCAGTTCTTGAGAGTTTGCCAGGCGTGTTAGCAGCTGCCGTCGACATATTTGGTGAAGATCCTCTGACACGAAAACTTGTCGCGGTAGTTGTTTCAGACGAACCGCTTTCCGCTCCATCGATACGGAGACAACTCGGCAAGATATTTCCGCCGTATTCCGTGCCAAACGAAATTCGAATAACCCCCGCATTACCAAAGTCCAGCAGCGGGAAGGTGGACCATCAAGCACTCATACAACTTGAGTTTCCATTTGAGCACTGACGTTGACGAATATTATGCTAAGTAGGTTTATCACGGATGCGAAGGAATCCGTGAGCCGTTTAACAATTGATTTCGGATTGTGCCAGCCCATTCCGAGACCAGGCCTTCGGCGTTCTTCGGATCAAACTCACCGATTCCATACTCGCAGCGGAGAATACCGCCTCCGTCACCGTCCTCGCGAACGACAAGGAAAATCCCCGGATATCTTCTCACATCAATATCAACTTCGACGGACTGATCTTCGATCATTGTCGTGAATTCGTCCAGTCGATGTCTCTCATCATGTGTTCGTTCAAAATCAAAAAAAACATATGGATGCATTGGCGCTGCGTCTTCGGCACGCCCTAAGCGTCGCACAATTTCGTCGCGTGGAATCACATCGTGTTTAATCAGACTCGAAACCTGACTCTGGACTTGGACCGCAGTCGCATCCCAGGATTGCGGAATTTTTCCTACTCCAAGACTCGCATTGTTCGAAAAGAACCCGGGAATACTTTCACATCCGGGCCAAGATCGGCCGGACAGAATTACAACCACACCGAAATCATTGTCCTGCTCTCCTCCTAATTCCCTAATAGCGCATAGTGCAGCTGCAAGTAGCCCGCAGTAATGAGTAACTCCCATCTCCTGACACCGCAAGTGAAACGAAGTCCATTCGTCTCGACGGATTGTGGAGGTCACGCTGGCGGCGGGGACCAAGTGATCTTCGCTGCGACCGAGGAGGGTCGGGATCGATACTCTGGGCCAAACCCCAAAAGTCGAGATACATTCCTTCCAAAATTGCATGCTCGAATGAAGTGAACCCTCATCTAACGCTGCGCGTTGGCGGAAGGCAAAGTCGTAGAAGCATTCTGGAATCTCTCTGGAAGGTTCGCTACTGTATTGCGACGCAATTTCGTGCGCGATAATCGATGCAGACCTGCCGTCCATGATGAGGTGCGACGCGCAAATGAGAAGTTGGCTTCGTTGTTCTTTTGTGTCCATAATCAGCACAGCTCGGAAAGCATGCGCATCCTCACTTTCGTTGACCAGAAAGACTTCTCTGCGGATGATTGTTGCTATGGTCGAACTGTCCAAATTGGATCCATCAATGATTCTCAACTCGCAGTTCACGGCATTGGCGCCTCTTATAGATACAATCCAATCATCACCATCTTGACGAAATGAACTTCGAAGAACAGAGAATTTCCTAACGACCAAAGTGAGAGCTTCCGCAAGTAAAGTCGTGTTGATAGGCCCGTTCACTTCATAAAGCGCATAAGTGGGCCGGTGCATCCCGAGTTGTGGTCGGCTTCGGATCAGGTTGAGCAACTCTTCTTGCCGAATCGATGGCCTAGTCTCAAATCCCGAATTATTTAGGCGACCATACACGGGCGCGGAATCGGATTTCGGAGCAGAATCAAAGTGGACAAGTTCTCGAATTGTAGGGTGCTCGAAGATATCGCTAATCGACAAATTCAGGTCAGTGGAGCCTCGTATTTTCTTGACAATCGCCGCCGCCAAAAGCGAATCCCCTCCTAGTGAAAAAAAATTGTCGTCAACCCCAATGGTGACATCCGGCAACAATTCTTGCCAGATTGTCAAAAAGCAATTCAAACGTGTTAAGTGGTCCATCATGGCGTCGGCTCAGTCATCGGCACTGCCCAGACGAATTTCCTTGGTGCTAAGAATTTGCATGAACTCCGAGCATTTTTCGTGCGGAGTGGTTCGCCATGGAGGCGAAATTACAGTAGGTCGAAATTCGAAAGACATCGGCTTCTCCGTTCTCATAATGTATCAATGCGAGGTCAATGTCAGATTGAAATTCCGTTCCAATCGGCCAGGATTAAGTCGCATATTTCCTTTCCCGAGGATCGACTGAGCAAATGCTCTCCCGATAATTCTCGGATCTGAAAACTTCCTGCCGTCAAATCACTCCAGGGAGAGACTTCCCCAATCTCGACCTGGTAGTCCTCAGTGCCCACTAGAGCGACAATGGACCCACTCAACAGCTTCGTCAAGGCATTCATCCGGTAATTCTCGACCATCTGGAAGTCCGCCCGGAGTGCGGGTTCGATGACATGCCACACTTCTTCATTTTGCGCAATATCTACAGTGAGATACTCAAGATCCACAACCATCCTTTTGAATTCGGTACTTGTCATTTGTTCAGTTTGTCCGTCCCGAATCGCCTGCTGTGTCAAAATTCCTGGAGCAACTTGCGACGCGAGGTAGAGGCGTGTTGGAACATTCGCACCTGCAGTAGCGAGCTGTGCCGCAACCTCGAACGCGATGATGGCCCCGAAGCACTGTCCGTAGAACACAGCATCCGGGCTAACTTTATCGCCAATGTTCTGAAGAATTTCAGACACCGCTTCTGACACTTCCGTGAACGGAACTTCGCCCAGCCGACTTTCTCGCCCTGGAAGTCGAATGCCGCACACTATTGCTTCCGAGTTCACCAGTTCCGGCCATCTTCGAAATTCAGATGGTCCCGCTCCGGCGTGTGAGAAGCACCATACTTGCCGATTACAACTGAGTGGGTCTCTGGCAAAGTGTTCGACGGCATTTCTCGCGGTCATGACTTGCAAATCACCACTGGTTGATTGCGGGTTCTCGGGATCCCTTGCCACCTTCTGATAAAGATCATTACGACTCACACTCATTATTTGAGGAACATTGAACCAGCACACTGACGGCAGAACAGTCTGCCAGAGACAACGAGCAAGTGGCGAAGAATTGTGGAGTCGCGCTCCTGACCATCTTGACCTCTGAGCTAAGTGAATGCTCTTACCGACTTCGCTTGCGTCCTCGAGCCTGATTCGCCAAATGTCCTGGAGGGACTCGGTTATGACCATGGAATTGGATCTGACTGCATGAAACCGGAACTCGGCCTCGTTGGCTCGTGTCTTCGAAAGGATTGGTGATGTCGCAGTTGTCGACAAAGTTGACGCGGAACGCGCTGCGGAGCAAGCTCCTATGACCTACAACCACAAAGTCTCGTTCCCAATTCAGGTTGCACTCGGTGGCAAGCGTGATGACAGGAACGTCACTTCTTCCCACCATTCTCATTGCTTTCGGGTGTCTCGACATTGGCAAGAACTGGGTCTGACGCTTCTATGCCGTCGGAGCGCCCGGGTTCCTCCTCATCCTCTTTCTCCATGATCGACGGCTGTCTCGGGTCGTTGAGAGCCTCAACACCGGCGTCTCTAACGATCGGCTGAGCACCGAAAACGCGGTTCATGGAGAGCATCAAAAGAGCAGCACCCAGGAAGATGCCGTTGATCATCGCAACTGACCATCGGTATTCATGAGATGTCTGGCTTCCGCGTGTTAGTAGCCACGGCAGGAGCACAACGCAAACACCCATGAGAACGAGCTCTTTCCAGAAGCGTCCCAGCTGGCGGATATGGATTCTAGGCCCGAACTCGCGAGCTCTGATTAGCGCGGTGCGGTCACGGTGACGTAGAGGAGCGCGTAGTTCAGCATAATTGTTATAGCGTCGCCCAAACCTACTTGGTGGGAAAAATAGAGGGCCACGGTGATAACCACCAGGATGAACGCGCCGGCGTTCAAAATTGTTCGTACGCCGGCGCCATCTGCGTCGCCTTGCGGAGCTGTCGGAACTTCAATTTGTGTCATCGCATGCCTTCCTCACCGAGATAACCGCGCCTTACGCGAACTTACACGTGACCTCGCAAACAAGCTGGACATCAGCGCGTGAATGTGAAAGTCAGTCCGGGCGTCGTTTCGTCCGTCCGTTCTCTTTCTCGTGTGTTTCGTCATATTGAATTCGTTGTACCGACGGAGCCGTCTGTGCCGCGAGGATGTCACGTTCGCGCGACGGGCAGCGAGCGTGATTACGCCCCATCGAAACTCCATTGCGCGCTACGGACTTTGTCGTCTCGTCGCCAGCCGCATGGATCGCTCTCATGTCTTGTCCGGTCTGAATGGTGCTGGGGTGGCCCGCGCTCAGTGAATTATTGTGCGCCAGGTGTCGGGTCGACGCTGATTCCTGCCATGCCTGCAAGAGCGCCGTCCATCGCAGTCCCTATCGCTTGATTAAGTTGGATGATCGAGCCAAACGTCGGCTGAGTCGTACTTGTCGAACTGCCCTCGAATTGCGCTCGAAGTTGACCGAGTTGTGTCGCGAATGCTGTCAGCACCACCCGCACCCTGGCGAGATCTGATGTGGCTTGGCGAATACCGTTTACCGCCAAAGCGAATACGGACCCCAGTGCGCTTACCGCGCCGCTTCCGCCGAAGATGCTCGCCACGATTGTCCCATCGACTCCCTTGGGCGGATGAACTCCGACATATGTCCCGACACCAATCAGGACCACGCCGATGATAAACGCTGACCAGCTGAGTAGGTATACCGACGTGTACGACCTTTGCGAAACTTTGACAATGGGTGAGAAGAACTCGTCGAACACGGTGTCCGTGTTGATAGACGAGGAGAGGGACTGGTTTTCCACCTGGCTCGCTACCTTGTCAAAGACTTTCTTAGCGAGCGTCCGGCGCGCTTTGCGATACCGCAGCGGCTGATACCAGAACCAAGGGAACCACATTGACGATCCCTCTTGGTAATCCCAATACTTAGAAGGGGGGAGCGCCCTTGCAATCGCCCGAATTGGATTTGAGAAAAACTGAGCGCGAAGACTGGGCGTGGCCGTCATTAAGACGGCGAGAAAGTCGGCGTCCGTCAAGCCGTGGACAAGGTCGCCTCTCGAAGGACGATCCTCGGTGGCCAGGACTTTGAAGTTTGCTGCTGGCTCCGTCACGTTGTCCCCGGTGCCCACAGGATGGTCGCCCATATCGCCTCCTCGTAATCGGCAGGGGGTCTACTGTCCAGGTGACCAACGTATCGCCTTACGCACCCAAAAGTGGATTACAGCAGATAAACCGTCGGGGGTCAAGAAGTTCTCTTAGCCCCTTCGAGACGTTCGTGCATAGGATCGCAATTTGCTGCCCGCTTTCCTCCCAACGGAGCAGGGGGCTAAGGACTTCGCACTTTGCTCAGGGTGCAATCCCGGCGATGTGAACGTGCTGGTCAGCGCCGAAAAATTAGAACCGAAAATAGTACGCTACCGCGGCCACTTTTCGGGCATCGCCCGGTAGGGAACCTAGCAATACAGAGTTACTCTCACGGCGATGTAGCGAAGCGGCGAGCGAGATCAGCTGGCGCAGTTCGGATCGTGGTGAATGGCGTTGCTCCGCGTAGGCGATTAATCTCCCCAAGAAGGTGAGAACTCGACATAAAGTGAGGCCTACGCTTGTGTGTGGGTGGGGAGCATCAGAAGGTACATAATGCGCAATTTGCTAATAATTTCGATAGACCTTGATGGGATGAAGACCCGCATCCATAGGAGGGGCAAGAAATCGTTGGACAATCCAGCCACTCGCGATGCTGCCTTTAACTCAAAACTGCGCGAAGTAGTTGAGCGGTCGGCGGCCCGTCGGACAACAGTTGACAACAATGAGGCGACCGGGGACATGTCTCCGGCGGTCGTTGAGGGGATTCAGGGAATAGGCGATTCGCTGCGTCGATCGGCACGTCCTCCGAAATTGGACGCCTCGGGGCACACAACGAGTTAGCGAGACTTGACCGCTTCAAGCGTGCGGTGCAGGAGTAGCGAAAGTTCGATGATGAATTCTCGAATTCCGGGCAGTTCGCTCGCAACGTCTGCAAGAGGGCCTTCGATTTTGTGAGTCCAGTCTCCACGGAAACCTTCTTCATCCCCCTCGAAAAGTTGGTTGAAGATTCGATCCACCGTATCTTTTTCACCAAGCATGCGATTTTGGTATTGCCGGGCGGTCTCGGCAAGAGACGAAGCGAGTGACGGGTGCTGTGCGATGATTGCGCGCTCAAACACCGCCATGGTCATTTCAAGGAACTCGAGATTCTCGCGATCTTTCCGGAGTGACGAGTCAAGTCGAGTGAATCCACTGAGGATTGCCCGACATCCCGCCACAAGGTGCGACCCGTTGAAGAGGAGAAGCTTTCGGAACTTGACCGCGCGAATGTCTGACTCGATCGTTGCTCCGATGGCATCAATTAGTCGTCGCCACACGCTTCCGTTTTCCAGATCCGAGTGCACAACATCCTCTACCCCAAAATATCGGAAACTTTCCGTGCGTACAATCGCGAACCCCCACTTCAGGTCAACCGATTTGCAGAGTCGATCCATGCAAGCGTCAGCGATTACGACCGAACGGATCATTCCTGGCCCCTTGAGTGTTCGAAACGATGGATCGGTGCGATTCTCGCAGGGGATGATGAGGAGGGGTGGCAGCCCCGTGTCTGAGGTTGCCGTCAACGCACGTCGAAGTCGATCGCAGATTTCGAGCTGTCCGGAACGAACCGATACTAAAATCAGACGGTTGTTGGGATCCGAAACCCAACTTCGAAGTTGCTCGTTATCGCTCACGTCGATCACGCCGGCGACGTGAACCATTCGAGGCTTCCTACCTTCGACGATTATGAACTTGCGTCGTTTCCGGAGAGCCATCCCAATACTTGCGCTGCGTGGTCTACCGAAATCGACTCCTACCCAGAGTTCCGCATTGCGGCGGTTCACCCGTGAACCGGAGTTCCCGAGACCGCTCTTTGCACTGCCGATCAAGAGCACTCGTTCGACTTCAGGCTCAGCTAAAGCCAGGTATGTTTTTGCGGGCAACTTCTTTCGGTGGTCTTTCCGAAAGAAGTTGCGGGTATGAGCCATGGAACTCCCCTCCAGGCAGGCCGACCCCCGACGTCAAGATTGTCTTTCCTCTCAATCAGTGTAGTGCAAGTATGTGCGTATACAATGTAAATAAAAAATATATGCACAAATAGCAGAACAGTGCTAGCCTTTTCTGGACTCGGGATAGAACTACGAACTGAGGAGGCTTGCGTGCCAGTCGAATCGACACCTTCAAATTTCATTTGCCCGCAATGCGGTGCTTCCACAGTGGTTCGCCGAACCCAAAAAAGCACGAAGGTGATTCGACGCGAAAGACAGTGCAGAGGCAACCCGCCCCACACTTTCGAGACCGATGAGAGTGTCAGGGATAGCGATCTTCTGGTTCAGAAGAGTTCGGGAGAACTTGAACGATTTCAACGTAAAGGGAAGTTAGAACACAGTATTTCACTCGCTAGCGCCGGTGCGTTGCCAATGGATGACATTGTTTTCCTCTCTGAGCGCGTAGTAAAATTGGTCGCAAACGAGAAGGGTCCCGTCGTTTCAACAAAGATGATCGGTGATCTCGTGTTGCACGAACTCGCTTTGGCGCATCGACCTTCTGCCATGCGCTACGCAACGGTTTTCCTGACGAGCCACGATGGCGGAGCCAATACTCCTTCAGAATTTTTGCGCGTAATACAAGATCGTATTCCTAATTTGAGACATCGTCCGACTGCTCGTACAAAAAATGGCGCAGTCGATCCAGGATCTGTGGTTGAGTTGGAGCGGCTGGGTCTCCCGACAATCACGAACGAGTGGTTTCCGTTACACGTCGTCAAGCGGACTCGAGGTGGGCGGCCCATGCATTGGGAAGAGGACTTCAATGTGCGGAAGATGTGGGGAGGGGTAGGGATCGCGATTCGACATCTTTCGAGAACTATTTCAGCCGCCGAGGCATTTCCCGACGAAGAGGAATTGTCGGGTGCGATAGTGGCGATGGCGCTCGATGACATTCGAGGCCAGCGAATCGTAACGTCCGCCCAACTTTCAGCAGGCGTTATGCGAGCGCTACGCTCAGCTTGTCCGCTCGGCTTTCTGCGGTTCGCTGCTGTGGCAAAGGGTTTTGAGGTTGAAGAGCAGTTTCTGGACGAGTGTGAGGATTTGATTTCGTCACCAAGCCCGCACATTGACCTGCTGAAGTTTGCTGTTTCTGGACGCAGGATCACCGACCTAAGCCGAAAGGCCGGGCCTCAGTGAGAATCACCGAAATGATCGGTCAGTATGAGTCGAGAAATTACGACTTAGGACCCGTTGGGCCGAAGCGTACGCGCCTTGCGCATCGATTTGGCTCCGTTCCGTTAAGGATTCCAGGGAAAGGCTCCGCGCGCCAGCGATCACACGTACACGCTGAGGACTATTACAAGATTCTGGAGTCTTCGCAGTTGGCACGTTTGGGGAACATCACACAGGTCTTCTTTGATGGATCTAATCCGCGCGACACCAGACTGTCCCACTCTCGCGATGTCGCCCAAGTTGCCGAGCAAATAGGGAGGGAACTCGGAGCTGACCTCGACCTTTTGGCAGCCATTGCATTGGCGCACGATTGTGGCCACGCTCCCTTTGGGCATGTTGGGGAGGCGTTGGTTCGGCGTCATATCAAGGGATTCCATCACGCGGTCTGGGGCGCAGATGTTCAACTCCGTTCGCTGGACCTTTCAGTCGAAGTTACGGATGGGATACGAAACCACACGTGGTCGAGGCCGAGGCCAACGACCATGGAGGGAGATATTGTCAGCTGGGCTGATCGGATTGCGTACCTTACCCGCGACTATCAGATTGGTGCTGAAATTGGGCTCCTTGATACGCGGTCTCTCCCAGCTGCCGTGGGACAACGTTGCGGGTTCGAACTCCGCAATCAGAGAGAGGCCTTCATCGAAGCGGCAATTTCCGGCAGCAAAAGAGCCGGCATTGTGGCGATGGATGAGGGAGCCGCTCACGCTCTCGCAGAGTTCAGACAGTGGAGCTTTTACAACCTCTATCGACATCGATCAGTTCAGTCACAATCGATTTTCTTGGCTGCCGCTCTTGCGCGTGCAATTCGATTGATGGAATTAGCGGCACCTAGCGAAGCGGCTGATAAGCAATTTATGGAACTCAACGATCTCGAGGTTTTGAGCTTCATAGGACGGGACGCGGATTCGTATGGCATTCATTCTTTTATGAGAAATGACGCGCGTGGGAGGAAGACGTCGCCGAAAAGCCCTCAGTCGGCATCATCTGGGGGCAACGCCGACCAGGTGAAAGACGCATGATAGCCGTCAAAAAAGCATTCATACCAAATGCCGGTCGATAAGTCGTAGTGAAGGTTTCCAAGATCAGACTCACGCTGGCAACCCAGAGGATTCGGCAATCCATACTCCTCGTTGAGTCCCACTAGCGACTCTTGGGTTTGGACGTTTTCGGCGCGACCGAATCTTTGAAGAGTTGTTGCTCACGAGATCGCCCATCGCGACCAATATCTGCTGGCGAAGAAAAATGCTTTCCCAAGGTCTCTTCTTGCCGTTGGTACGACGAACCTATTTTCTCCCCGTAAAGAATGTCAGGGCGTTCCAGCATTCGATCGAAAGTCAGTTTGCAGACGCGTTGACGATGTTCGATCATGAACGGTACATCGTGCGCGCGCACTTCCAGCGCGGCACGGGACCCATTGATTTCGCCCTTTGGGTCGTAACCGAACCCCGGGTCGAAGAATCCTGCGTAGTGAGTTCGTAGCTCCCCACTCGTGGGGTCGAAGGCAGTCATTTCAGATGCAAGATCGGGGGGAATAGAGACTGCCTCATCCGACATCAGAAGATAGAACCGTTGAGGGGACAAGATGAGGCGCCCACCTTCTTCGCTTGAAACCGGTTCCCAGTAAAGCTCGGGTGCGACGGGATAGGGCGAGGTTAAATCAAGTAACGGCGCAAAATCGCGCGCCCGATATCCGACCCTTAACCGCTTGAGGTCGAGTCCGAGAAACATCCCATTTGCAAGTGCCAGGTGCTCCGGCTCAACCGCTGCTCCATCTCGATATAAGAGAGGGCGGTGGTTGGAATGGTAGTCGCGAATCTCTTCGTCGGAAAGGGCGGTTTTGCCCGCGGAAAGGCGCAATTGATTGAGAGTGAGGTCCTCCTTCACTCGAATGGCAAAGGAAAGCGGTACGACTTCTAAAAACAAGGGACCCTGATAACCCGCCTCAATCTCATCAAAGCGGTAGCTATTGTCCGTAATAATTCGAGTGAAAACATCCACGCGGCCAGTCGAGCTCTTCGGGTTTGCCCTCGCCCGAAGATGCTCAGGTAAGTTGAGGCGCTCTTTGATTGGTATCAAATACGGGCGATTGGTCTCCAATACGGCGCCGTCGCGTCGAAGATCGAGTTCGTCAACGATGTAGTTTTTGACCTTGTGTTCGACGGTTTCTTGGTCGGGCAAGAAACTACAGCGAATCCGATATGCGACATCGCCAAGACGAAGATCAAGACTCGCGGGCTGAATGTTGGCTTCAGGAATAACGTAGTTGCCGGCGTCGATAACTCGGTTTTCGATGGCCTCCCGTAGGAGTCTTCTGGGTAGGACACCATTTTCTCCGTCAAAGAATTGCATCGTTTATCTCCAAGTATTTCCCATTGATACCACCTCCGACACTGCCACAATAGGGCTCGACGAAGCCGACGGGTCTCTTTGTCATACTGCGTGGCGGGATCGACGCGACAAGGTCATTACTGAGGAACGTCAATCTGCGAATGTCATCGACAAAGCAGTCTCACTACCGCGTTCGGTGAGAACCCTCACGGTATGGTTTCTCACGCTCAGCGTCATTGCTGTAGCGGCGCTAGTCGTGCTTTTAATCGCCATTATTCATCCTGCACTGCTCGCGAAATAGGTTTTTCGTGGCTCGCGCTACTCGCAGTTGGTTACTTCATTTCACGGCCTTACATCAAGAAGTCTGTTCCTGAATCCGTAGTGACGTAGTTAGACGATTGACTCACCGGCCATTGCGCAAGTTTCAGTTTCACGGTCAGTGGCTGTCCTCCCCGTAAGACATTTAGTTCGATGGTCTGACCTGGGCGACAAAGAGCGACTTCCTCAATGACTTTCGGCCCAATGAGATATTTCGAGTCTTGTGCCGGGAGCGTGGACCCGACGACTCCCTCGATGACGTCGCCAACGCGCAATTTCTCGTTCGCGGGAGAGTCGGGGTCGACGAAC
>Ga0182030_10006924_pt1 | contig 23758 bp, 13 predicted proteins | sample 812S3MmetaG_FD_121299 | JGI IMG/M metagenome (GOLD analysis project Ga0182030, IMG submission 121299) | Permafrost microbial communities from Stordalen Mire, Sweden - 812S3M metaG (Illumina Assembly) | ecosystem: Environmental > Terrestrial > Soil > Wetlands > Permafrost | place: Sweden...
AAAAAGGTGAAGGGCGATCTTGTCGTGCGCCGTGCGCGCGAGGGCGAGGAACTGCTGGCGCTCGACGGCAAGAGCTACAAGCTCGACGGCGACATGGTCGTCATCGCGGACGACGCGGGCGTCGAATCGCTGGCTGGCGTCATGGGCGGCGAGGCCTCCGGCTGCGACGACTCCACGACCGATGTGCTGATCGAGTCCGCGCTGTGGGATCCGCAAAACATCGCCCACACGGGACGCAAGCTCGGGATCGTCACCGATGCACGCTACCGCTTTGAACGCGGCGTCGATCCGGCCTTCACGCTGCCGGGCCTTGAGCTCGCGACAAAGCTCGTGCTCGATCTTTGCGGCGGCGAAGCCTCTAAAATCGTTGTGGCGGGCGAAGCGCCCGATGGGACTGGCGCCGTCGATTTCCCCTTCAGCGAGACGAAGCGCCTCACGGGTCTCGATATCCCGCCGGAAGAAGCGACAGCGATCCTGACCCGGCTCGGCTTTTCGGTGGCGCCGTCAGGCGAGGGCCACGCCAAGGTGACCGCGCCAAGCTGGCGCCCCGACATTGAAGGCAAGGCCGATATCGTCGAGGAAATCCTGCGCATCACGGGCGTCGACAATATCGTGTCGACCCCCCTCGCCCGCGCCGACGGCGTCGCTGCGCCCGTGCTCACGCTGTTGCAAAAGCGCAGCCGCGCCGCGCGGCGGGCGCTGGCGGCGCAAGGGCTGGTCGAGGCCGTCACATGGTCCTTCGTCTCGGAGAAACAGGCGCGCGGCTTCGGCGGCGGCGACGCCTCGTTGAAGCTCGCCAATCCGATCGCAAGCGAGCTCTCCGACATGCGCCCCAGCCTTTTGCCGGGCCTGATCGCGGCGGCGGGACGCAACGCCGCGCGGGGCTTTCCCGACAGCGCGCTGTTCGAAGTCGGGCAGGTTTTCTTCAGCGAGGACGAAAAAGGGCAGAAGATCGCCGCCTCGGGCGTTCGGCGCGGGCTCGCCACGACGCAGTCGAGCGGGCGGAGTTGGGCTGTCCCCGCGAAAAAGGCTGGCGTCTATGACGCCAAGGCCGACGCTTTCGCGCTGTTGCAGGCTTTGGGGGTCGCGGTGGGCGGTCTACAGATCGTCGCGGGCGGGCCGGACTGGCTCCATCCGGGCCGCTCGGGCACGCTGCAATTCGGTCCCAAGGCGGTGATCGGTCATTTTGGCGAATTGCATCCGCGCCGGCTGCTCGAGCTTGACGTGGAAGGGCCACTCGCCGCCTTCGAGATCTATCTCGACGCTCTGCCCGCGCCCAAGGCCAGGCCGACCAAGACCAAGCCGCGCCTCGATCTGGTGGATTTGCAGCCGCTGTCGCGCGATTTCGCCTTTATCGTCGACCGCGCCGCGCAGGCGGGCGATCTGCTCAGGGCGGTGCTCGGCGTCGACAAGGGGCTGATCACGGAAGCCCGGATTTTCGACGTCTACGAGGGCGCCGGCGTGCCGGAAGGCAAGAAATCGCTCGGCGTCGCCGTGACGCTGCAGCCTCGCGAGAAAACGCTTACCGACGTCGAGATCGAGGCGCTGGCGCAAAAGATCGTGGCCGAGGCCGCCCGCAAGGCTGGAGCGACGCTGCGCGGATGAAGCTCTCGCGCGACCTCTTGGTTGTTTCGGCGTTGCTGGCCGCGAGCGGCGCGTTCGCCGCGCCGCGCGGCATCGACGACTGCGAGAAGATACAGGCGCCCATGGCCTATAATGAATGCCTCGCCTCCTTTGGCCCGACGCGGGGCGGCGGGGGCGGGGGCGGCGGCGCGAAGTCCTACAGCCCCGCGAACTCCCCGGAGCATGCCGGAAGCAAGGCGCACAGGCGTCAGGACGGGCCAGCCCTTGCGGGAGCGACGGTGCGTCGCGGGCCCGGCGGCCGTATTCACGTGGAGTTCGCGCCACGACATTAGGCGGTTTCAGCGATTTGCGAGCCGAATCGCGACGCCAACTTTGAAACTATTGATAAGAATTCTACATAACCCCCTTGGCAAAGCTGCGGCGGCCCGCTAGATAGAGCGTCCTTGGGGTCCGTCGTTTCTGTCGGCCCCCTTTTTCAGATTTGAGCTTCCGTTGGACTTTTGCCTGAAATTGCAAGGGAAAAACGGTGGATAGGCCGGCGGATCGGGGCTCAGCCTCGCGTCCCGTCCGGCCATATCCTGTCCGAGACTGCCGGCGCCGCCAGGGGTTCGCCCCAAACGGCTTAATCGGCTCCAAGCAAGGCTAACGCTGCGCTTCGGGCGGCCTGCATAGACGGGGAAAACCAAGAATTGCCGGACCGGCGAGGCTTGTGAGAGCCGCGTTCGCGTCCTTCGAATTTGGTTTGGCGCCCCTTCAACCAGAGCGCATCTTTGAGCTCTGGGGACAGGATCTACGGCGTCGTCTTCTGAACTGCATTCCGCAGGAAAGGTGACGGCATGTCGCAAACCGGCGGGGTTCAATCGCCCCGCTCGAGGAGAGAGCACCCGTGGAAAGAGCGGAGAAAGCCCTAGCCGTCACGGCGCTGAACGAAGTCTTCACCAAGGCTTCGGTCGTCGTCGTTGCGCATTACTCCGGCCTTACGGTCGCCCAGATGCAAAACCTGCGCAAGCAGGCTCGCGAACAGGGCGCCTCCGTGCAGGTCGCCAAGAACCGCCTCGCCAAGATCGCTCTCGATGGCACAAGCGTCGCCTCAATCGGCTCCCTGCTCAAGGGACCGACCCTGATCGCCTATTCGGACGATCCGGTGGCGGCGCCCAAGGTCGCCGCAGCCTTCGCCAAGGATCATGACAAATTCGTCATCCTCGGCGGCGCGCTGGGCGCGACCGTTCTAAACCCGGACGGCGTGAAGTCGCTTGCGACTCTGCCGTCGCTCGACGAATTGCGCGCAAAGCTCGTGGGCCTGGTTCAGGCTCCCGCGACCAAGCTCGCGCAGCTGTCGACCGCGCCTGCCGCAAAGCTCGCGCGCGTGTTCGGAGCTTACGCCAACCGAGACGCAGCCTGATCGCCAGGCGAGCAAACCCAATCGCAAAGAACCAAATTCGAAGGACGAAACACAATGGCTAATCTCGAAAAGATCGTCGAAGACCTCTCCTCCCTCACCGTGCTGGAAGCGGCCGAGCTGGCGAAGCTCCTCGAAGAGAAGTGGGGCGTTTCCGCCGCCGCCGCCGTGGCTGTCGCCGCTGCTCCGGGCGCCGCCGCCGCCGCTCCCGTCGAGGAGAAGACCGAGTTCAACGTGATTCTGGCCGCCGCCGGCGACAAGAAGATCGAGGTCATCAAGGAAGTGCGCGCGATCACCGGCCTCGGCCTCAAGGAAGCCAAGGATCTGGTCGAAGGCGCTCCCAAGCCGGTCAAGGAAGGCGCTGGCAAGGATGAGGCCGAGAAGATCAAGGCCGCCCTCGAGAAGGTCGGCGCCAAGGTCGAACTCAAGTAAGACCCTGGTCCGCCTCGGCGGCCTCAAGACGAATTTCGCGGTCCCGGCTCAGGCCGGGGCCGCGCGCGGTTTAGGAAAGCTCGGTATTCGCGAAGTGCAGGCGCGGCAGAGCTCCGGAGCGAGGCTTCGGCTTTGTCAGCGCGACGGCTCAGAGGAACGCTCCCCGCGTTCCAATTTCTCCAGGTGAGAACTGGCCGTTAGGGAGAAGAGGTTCGAGAGGCGACATGGCTCAGACGTCGGCGCGGAAGTTCACCGGTCGCAAGCGGATTCGCAAATTTTTCGGACACATCCGCGAAGCCGCGGAAATGCCCAATCTCATCGAGGTGCAAAAGGCCTCCTACGACCAGTTTCTGCTCGTCGACGAGCCCAAGGGCGGGCGTCCCGACGAAGGGCTGCAGTCGGTGTTCAAATCGGTGTTTCCGATTTCCGACTTCTCGCAGGTCTCCCTGCTGGAGTTCGTGCGCTACGAATTCGAACAACCCAAATATGACGTCGATGAATGCCGCCAGCGCGGCATGACCTTCGCCGCGCCGCTGAAAGTGACGCTGCGGCTGATCGTGTTCGATGTCGATCCCGATACGCAGGCCAAGTCCGTCAAGGACATCAAGGAGCAGGACGTCTACATGGGCGACATGCCCTTCATGACGTCGAACGGCACCTTCATCGTCAACGGCACCGAGCGCGTGATCGTCTCGCAGATGCACCGGTCGCCAGGCGTGTTCTTCGACCACGACAAGGGCAAGAGCCATTCTTCCGGCAAGCTCCTGTTCGCGGCGCGCATCATTCCCTATCGCGGCTCGTGGCTCGATATCGAGTTCGACGCCAAGGACATCGTGTACGCCCGCATTGACCGCCGCCGCAAGATACCGGTGACGTCGCTGCTGTTCGCGCTCGGCCTCGACGGCGAAGAGATCCTCTCGACGTTTTACAAGACCATCGTTTACGCTCTGGACGGAGACGCCTGGCGGATGCCGTTCGACGCCGAGCGCCTGAAGGGCGTCAAGGCGGTCGCCGACATCATCGACGCAGACACTGGCGAGGTTATCCTCGAGCAGGGCAAGAAGCTCGCCGTGCGCGCCGCGCGCCAGCTCGCGGAAAAGGGCGTGAAGGCGATCAAGGTTCCCGCCGAGGAACTCTACGGCCAATATCTGGCGCAGGATCTGTTTGATCCCGCGACCGGCGAAATCTTCTCGGAGGCCGGCGACGAAATCACCATCAAGACGTTGCCGCTGCTGATCGAGAAGGGCTTCACCGAGCTGCCGATTCTCGACATCGACCACATCAACATCGGCCCCTACATCCGCAATACGCTCGCGGTGGATAAGAACAGCGCGCGCGAGGAAGCCCTGTTCGACATCTACCGCGTCATGCGTCCGGGCGAGCCGCCGACCATCGAGACGGCGGAAGCGATGTTCCACTCGCTGTTCTTCGACTCCGAGCGTTATGACCTCTCGGCCGTCGGCCGCGTGAAGATGAACATGCGCCTTGATCTGGACGCGCCGGACACGATGCGCGTGCTGCGCCGCGAGGATATCCTCGCGGTCGTTCGCGCGCTGGTCGATCTGCGCGACGGACGGGGCGAAATCGACGATATCGACCATCTCGGCAATCGCCGCGTTAGGTCGGTCGGCGAGCTGATGGAAAACCAGTATCGCCTCGGCCTTCTGCGCATGGAGCGCGCCATCAAGGAGCGCATGTCCTCGGTCGACATCGACACTGTGATGCCGCAGGATCTGATCAACGCCAAGCCGGCGGCGGCGGCCGTGCGCGAGTTCTTCGGCTCGTCGCAGCTTTCGCAGTTCATGGATCAGACCAATCCGCTCTCCGAGATCACCCACAAGCGCCGCCTGTCGGCGCTTGGCCCGGGCGGCCTGACCCGCGAGCGCGCCGGCTTCGAGGTGCGCGACGTGCACCCGACGCATTACGGCCGCATCTGCCCGATCGAGACGCCGGAAGGCCCGAACATCGGCCTCATCAATTCGCTCGCGACCTTCGCCCGCGTCAATAAATATGGCTTCATCGAAGCGCCTTACCGCCGCGTGCGCGACAGCAAGGTGACCGGCGAAGTCGTGTATCTTTCCGCGATGGAAGAGCAGAAGTTCCACGTCGCCCAGGCGAACGCCGTGGTCGACAAGGACGGCATGCTCAGCGAAGACTTGGTGCTGTGCCGTCACGCGGGCGACGTCGTGCTGGTGCCGCGCGAACGCGTCGACGCCATGGACGTGTCCCCCAAGCAATTGGTTTCGGTCGCCGCCGCGCTCATACCCTTCCTTGAGAACGACGACGCGAACCGCGCGCTGATGGGCTCGAACATGCAGCGCCAGGCCGTGCCGCTGGTCAAGGCTGACGCGCCATTGGTTGGCACGGGCATGGAAGCCATCGTCGCCGCTGATTCCGGCGCCGCCATTTCCGCGCGACGTACGGGCGTCGTCGATCAGATCGACGCGACCCGCATCGTCATCCGCGCGACGGAAGAGCAGGATCCGGCCAAGCCCGGCGTAGACATCTATCGCTTGATGAAGTTCCAGCGCTCCAATCAGTCGACCTGCATCAACCAGAAGCCTCTGGTCCGTGTCGGCGATCAGGTGCTCAAGGGCGACATCATCGCCGACGGCCCCTCGACGGATCTTGGCGATCTGGCGCTGGGCCGCAACGTGCTCGTCGCCTTCATGCCTTGGAACGGCTACAACTTCGAGGACTCGATCCTTCTTAACGAGCGTATCGTGAAGGACGACGTGTTCACCTCCATCCACATCGACGAATTCGAGGTGATGGCGCGCGACACGAAGCTGGGGCCGGAAGAAATCACGCGCGATATTCCGAACGTCTCGGAAGAGACGCTGAAGAATCTCGACGAGGCCGGCATCGTCTATATCGGCGCCGAAGTGCAGGCCGGCGACATTCTCGTCGGCAAGATCACGCCCAAGGGCGAAAGCCCGATGACGCCGGAAGAGAAGCTGCTGCGCGCCATTTTCGGCGAAAAGGCCTCCGACGTTCGCGACACCTCGCTGCGCGTGCCGCCGGGCGTTCAGGGCACGATCGTCGAAGTGCGCGTGTTCAACCGCCACGGCGTTGAGAAGGACGAGCGCGCTCAGGCTATCGAACGCGAGGAGATCGAGCGTCTGGCAAAGGACCGCGACGACGAGCTCGCGATCCTCGACCGAAACGTCTACGCGCGTCTCGCGGAGACCCTGCTCGGCAAAGTGGCGATCGCGGGGCCAAAATCCTTCAAGAAGGATCAGGCGCTGACTCAGGCTATCCTCGACGAATATCCCCGCTCGCAGTGGTGGACGTTCGTTGTCGAGGACGACGCGCTCATGACCAGCATCGAGGCGGTGCGCAAGCAGTATGACGAGGCCAAGAAAGGCCTGGAGAACCGCTTCCTCGACAAGGTGGAAAAGCTCCAGCGCGGCGACGAATTGCCGCCTGGCGTGATGAAGATGGTCAAGGTCTTCGTCGCGGTGAAACGCAAGATTCAGCCCGGCGACAAGATGGCCGGCCGCCACGGCAACAAGGGCGTCGTCTCGCGCATCGTACCGCAAGAGGACATGCCGTTCCTCGATGACGGCACGCCCGTGGACATCGTGCTTAACCCGCTCGGCGTGCCGAGCCGCATGAATGTCGGACAGATCCTGGAGACGCATCTGGGCTGGGCCTGCGCGGGCCTCGGCAAGCAGATCGGCGCCGCCGTTGACGCTTATCTGCGGACCAGGGATGCGGCTCCGCTCCGCAAGACCCTGACCGATGTCTATGACGGCGACAAGGAACTGGCGACGCTCGACGAGCCCACGCTTCTCGAAGTAGGCGAAAACCTGCGGCGCGGCCTTCCGATAGCGACCCCCGTGTTCGATGGCGCTCGCGAAAAGGACATCGTCGAGATGCTGGGCAAAGCCGGGCTCGCTTCGTCCGGACAGGTGACGCTCTTTGACGGGCGCACGGGCGAGGCCTTCGACCGCAAGGTCACGGTCGGCTATATCTACATGTTGAAGCTGCACCATCTCGTCGACGACAAGATCCATGCGCGCTCCATCGGCCCCTATTCGCTGGTCACGCAGCAGCCTCTCGGCGGCAAGGCCCAGTTCGGCGGTCAGCGCTTCGGAGAAATGGAGGTCTGGGCGCTGGAAGCCTATGGCGCCGCCTACACGCTGCAGGAGATGCTGACGGTGAAGTCGGACGACGTGGCGGGCCGCACCAAGGTCTACGAGTCGATCGTGCGCGGCGACGACAACATCGAGTCCGGCATTCCGGAAAGCTTCAACGTGCTTATCAAGGAAATGCGTTCGCTGGCTCTCAACGTCGAACTGACGTCGGCGACGCCCGAGGACGAGGAAGCGCCGGCCGCCGTGGAAGCCGCGGAGTAAATGCGCGCCGCTTGATTGTTTCAAGCGGCGCGATCTTGTTCGCACGGCCCGCAGGGCCACGCGGCGGTAAGTCAAATTCGACCGGACGCCGGGAGCCTCCCCCTCCCACGTGCCGCGTCCAGAGGAGAAGACCATGAATCAGCAAGAGGTCATGAATCTCTTCAATCCGGTCGTTGCCCCCCAGGCCTTCGACCAGATCCAGATTTCGATCGCCAGCCCGGAGAAGATTCTCTCGTGGTCCTTCGGCGAGATCAAGAAGCCGGAAACGATCAACTACCGCACGTTCAAGCCCGAACGCGACGGCCTGTTCTGCGCGCGCATCTTTGGCCCGATCAAGGATTACGAGTGCTTGTGCGGCAAGTACAAGCGCATGAAATACAAGGGCGTCATCTGCGAGAAATGCGGCGTCGAAGTGACGCTCGCACGCGTGCGGCGCGACCGCATGGGCCACATCTCGCTCGCCGCCCCGGTCGCGCATATCTGGTTCCTGAAGTCGCTGCCGTCGCGCATTGGCCTTCTGCTCGACATGACGCTGAAGGATCTCGAACGCATCCTTTATTTTGAGTCCTACATCGTCATCGATCCAGGCCTCACGCCTCTCAAGGAGCGCCAGCTTCTGTCCGAGGATGAGTTTCTGCGCGCGCAGGACGAATATGGCCAGGACCATTTCACGGCCATGATCGGCGCCGAGGCGATCCGCAAGATCCTCGAATCGATGGATCTTGAGGCCATCGCCGCCAGACTGCTGCAGGAAATCGCCGAAGCGACCACCGAGCTGAAGCCCAAGAAGCTCGCGAAGCGGCTCAAGATCATCGAAGCGTTCATCCAGTCCGGCAACCGCCCCGAATGGATGATCCTCAAGGAAGTCCCGGTTATTCCGCCGGACCTGCGTCCGCTCGTTCCCCTCGACGGCGGCCGCTTTGCGACGTCCGACCTCAATGATCTCTACCGCCGCGTCATCAACCGCAACAATCGTCTGAAGCGGCTGATCGAACTACGGGCGCCGGACATCATCATCCGCAATGAAAAGCGCATGTTGCAGGAAGCGGTCGATGCGCTATTCGACAACGGCAGGCGCGGCCGCGTCATCACCGGCGCCAACAAGCGTCCGCTGAAATCGCTCGCCGACATGCTGAAGGGCAAGCAGGGCCGCTTCCGTCAGAACCTGCTCGGCAAGCGCGTCGATTATTCCGGCCGCTCCGTCATCGTCGTCGGCCCCGAATTGAAGCTGCATCAATGCGGCCTGCCCAAGAAGATGGCCCTGGAGCTGTTCAAGCCCTTCATCTATTCGCGGCTCGACGCCAAGGGCTATTCGGCCACGGTGAAGCAGGCCAAGAAGCTGGTCGAAAAGGAAAAGCCGGAGGTCTGGGACATCCTCGACGAGGTGATCCGCGAACATCCGGTGCTGCTTAACCGCGCCCCGACGCTGCATCGCCTTGGCATTCAGGCCTTCGAACCCGTGCTGATCGAAGGCAAGGCGATTCAGCTTCATCCGCTGGTTTGCGCCGCCTTCAACGCTGACTTCGACGGCGACCAGATGGCCGTGCACGTCCCGCTGTCGCTTGAGGCGCAGCTGGAAGCGCGCGTGCTGATGATGTCGACCAACAACATCCTGCATCCGGCCAATGGTCAGCCGATCATCGTGCCGTCGCAGGACATCGTGCTCGGCCTCTATTATCTGACGCTGGAGCGCGACGGCGAACCCGGCCAATATCGTGAAGACCCCAAGACGAAAGCGCCGCTCACCGGCATTTATTCGGACATGGGCGAGATCGAGCACGCGCTGGCGGCGAAGGCCGTGACGCTGCACGCCAAGATCAAGGGCCGCGCATGGACCTTCGACAAGGACGGCAAGCGCGTGTCGAAAATTTTCGACACAACGCCGGGTCGCCTGATCCTTGGGCAGCTGGTCCCTAATCACGTCAAGATTCCCTTCGACGTCGTCAACAAGCTGATGACGAAAAAGGAAATCTCGAACATGATCGACACCGTCTACCGCAACTGCGGACAGAAGGAGACGGTGATCTTCTGCGATCGGATCATGTCGCTCGGGTTCCGCGAGGCCTTCAAGGCCGGCATTTCCTTCGGCAAGGACGACATGGTCGTTCCGGAGACCAAGACGCGCATCGTCGGCGAGACGCGCGCGGCCGCCAAGGAATATGAGCAGCAGTACAACGACGGCCTGATCACCCAGGGCGAGAAATACAACAAGGTCGTCGACGCTTGGTCGAAGTGCTCGGAAAAGCTCGCCGAAGAGATGATGATTCGCATCTCGGCGGTGCGCAAGGACGAGCATGGCCGCGATCTGCCGATCAACTCGATCTACATGATGTCGCATTCGGGCGCGCGCGGCTCGCCAACCCAGATGCGTCAGCTCGCGGCGATGCGCGGCCTCATGGCCAAGCCTTCGGGCGAAATCATCGAGAGCCCGATCATCTCGAACTTCAAGGAAGGCCTTACCGTCCTTGAATACTTCAACTCGACCCATGGCGCCCGCAAGGGTCTCGCCGACACGGCGTTGAAGACCGCGAACTCCGGCTATCTGACCCGCCGTCTCGTGGACGTCGCGCAGGACTCGATCATCTCCTCCTATGATTGCGGTTCGACCAATGGCATCCGCATGCGCGCGATCATCGACGCCGGCCAGGTTGTCGCCTCGCTGGCCTCGCGCATTCTCGGCCGCTTCTCGGCGGAGGATTTGCGCGCGCAGGACGGATCCGTAATCGTGCCCGCAGGCACCATGATTCAAGAGTGGCATGTCGACCCGATCAACGCCGCCGGCATCCAGGAGGTGAAGATCCGTTCGGTTCTTACCTGCGAGGCGAAGAACGGCGTCTGCGCGGCCTGCTACGGTCGCGATCTGGCGCGCGGCGTTCCGGTCAACATGGGCGAAGCGGTGGGCGTCATCGCGGCTCAGTCGATCGGCGAGCCGGGCACGCAGCTCACCATGCGCACCTTCCACATCGGCGGCGCGGCGCAGCTGGCGGATCAGTCCTTCATCGAGTCCAACTTCGATGGCGTGGTGCATATCCGCAACCGTCATCTCGCGCGCAATTCCGATGGCGATCTGATGGTTATGGCGCGCAATGTCGCGGTGGTCATCGCGGGGCCGGACGGCGCCGAGCGGTCGGTGACGCGCGTGCAATATGGCGCGCGGCTGAAGGTGGACGAGGGCGACAAGATCAAGCGCGGCGAACGCATCGCCGAGTGGGATCCTTACACCCGCCCAATCCTGTCCGAGATCGACGGAGTGATTGCCTTCGAGGATCTGGTGGAGGGCCAGTCGATGGCGGAAACCGCCGACGAGTCGACGGGCATCACCAAGCGCATGGTCATGGACTGGCGCTTGAACCAGCGCTCGGCCACGCTGAAGCCGGCGATCATCATCAAGGGGCCGGACGGCAAGATCGGCAAGCTCCAGCGCGGCGGCGACGCGCGTTACCTGGTCCCGGTGGATTCGATCATCGCGGTCGAGCCCGGCCAGAAGCTCCAGGCGGGTGACATTGTCGCGCGTATCTCGCTCGAAAGCGCGAAGACGCGCGACATCACCGGCGGCCTGCCGCGCGTCGCGGAATTGTTCGAGGCGCGCCGTCCAAAGGATCACGCGATCATCGCGGAAGTTTCGGGCACCGTGCAGTTCGGCAAGGACTACAAAAACAAGCAGCGGCTCAGCATCATTCCGCACGAGGAAGGCGCCGAGGCGGTCGAATATCTGATCCCCAAGGGCAAGCACATCCATCTTCAGGACGGCGACGTCGTGGAGAAGGGCGATTACATCGTCGACGGCAATCCGGCGCCCCACGACATTCTGGCGATCAAGGGCGTGGAGGAGCTGGCGGCTTATCTCGTCAACGAGATCCAGGAAGTCTACCGGTTGCAGGGCGTGAACATCAACGACAAGCACATCGAAGTGATTGTCCGGCAGATGCTGCAGAAGGTCGACATCACGGATGCGGGCGACACGTCCTTCCTTGATGGCGAACAGGTCGACCAGACCGACCTCGAGGAAGCCAACGCCAAGTGCATCGAGGAGGGCAAGAAGATCGCGGTTGGAACGCCCGTGCTGCTCGGCATCACCAAGGCTTCGTTGCAGACGCGGTCCTTCTTCTCCGCCGCCTCGTTCCAGGAGACGACGCGCGTCCTCACCGAGGCCGCCGTCAACGGCAAGGTCGACCCCCTCGTCGGCCTGAAGGAAAACGTCATCGTTGGCCGCCTCATCCCCGCGGGCACCGGCGCGGCGATGTCCAAGTTCCGCGGCATCGCCAATGGACGCGACGATCTGATCATCACGCAGCGGGCCGAGACCGCGGCTCCGACCGCCGCTCCGAGACTGCCCCCGGCAGAGTGAATGGTTGCGTGAAAACGTCAGAAAAGGCCGTCCCGGTTTGGACGGCCTTTTTGCGTTATAGTCGCGCGGTTGAGGATCCACCCATGATTTCCATGCTACCAGCGCAATTGGCCCGGGGACTGATTTTCGTTTACCGAATCACGCTCTCGGCCTTCGTCGGGCGCTGGTGCCGCCACGCGCCGAGTTGCTCGGAATTCGCGGATGAAGCCATTTGCCGTCATGGCCTCTGGGCGGGCGGCTGGATGACGCTGGGACGCGTATGTCGCTGCAGGCCCGGCGGCACCGACGGCTTCGACCCGCCGCCGCAAGTCCTGCCAGACGACGCGAGTCCAATGACACCATGGCGCTACGCAAAGTGGCGCGGCCCTCTGGTCTGCGAAGCGGCGTCAGCCCCTCAGGAGCGCGCCATCAGTTCGACAGCCAAGCCGTAGATGCGCAAACGCACGGCCTCCGGAAGACCTTGCAATGTCTCCAGATAGGTCTGTCCAGCGGCGCACATGCGCGCGTCTTCGAGAGGCGGATCAGGCATCTTGCCGTCCAGCAGAGCGTCGATCTCGACCCTGTCCAGTCCCTTGGCGGCAAGCGCCGACTCAAGGGCCTTGAAATCGGCCTCGCTTGGCGCCGGCCGCTCGACTTTTTTCGACTGGCCGCTTGCTATGGCTTCGAGGCCGGCGAGCGCCATTTCCGCCACCAGAGGTCGCCGCGTCGCCGCGAAACGCGTGAAATCCAGATTCGTGCCGCCGTAGAGAAAGGTCACGCACATATGCGGGTCTTCCTTGGCGATGGCGCGCAACACCCTCAGCTGGATGTCGAACACTTTCTCGAGCGGCGCCGTTTCCGCCTTGGCGGCGGCGACGCCGCGCGCCTGCCGCAAATAGCGAACCGCCTCCGAGACATAGAAATCTATGCTCTCTTCCGGAGCTCCACCAGCCAACTGCTGCTTGAATGCATCCATCGACGAGGCGTGCACTGCGGGAAAAGCCTCGCGCAGCCGCGCGAAAAAGCGCGCGTAATCCGGAGCGCTGGCGATCAATTTCTCCAGTCTTTGCTGCGGTGTCGCCGGAGCCTCTACCGGAGCGGGAGGCGGGGGAGCCGGAGGCAAGGACGCCGCAGGTGGAGCCTTTGGCGTGGCCGACACCGCGGCAGGCGGGGTCGCGGCCGGATCGACGGGCCGCTTTCCAGGGCCTGACGCCATCATCATGAGCGCAAAGCCCAGACAAAGGAAAACAAAGACGCCGGTGATCAGAAACAGGAGTCGTTCTAGGAACATGAGATTTTTTCTCGAGACGTCGGCGCGAGTCGCGCGAAGTCTAAGCAAAGGCAGTTGGCTAGGAAAGAGATTAGTCTTCTGATGGTTTCGGGCGCCCGACGCTTTTGGGGCTCAGGCCGCCGCGCGGGCCTCGCTCTTGATGCGCTCGACCATCGCCCTCAGTCCATTGGCGCGTTGAGGCGTCAGATGCTGTTCAAGCCCGAGCTCCGTGAAAACGGGCATGGCGTCGGTCTCGAGTATCGAAGCCGCTGTCCGGCTGGAATAAAGAGCCAGCACCAGCGCCACGAGTCCCTTGACGATATGCGCATCGCTGTCGCCATGAAAAATGAGCACCGGCTGTCCGCCCGCGTCATGCGAGACCCTCGTCTCCAGCCACACCTGGCTGGCGCAACCGCGCACTTTATTAGCCTCGCAATAAGCGTCCTTGGGCAAAGGCTCAAGAGTGCGGCCAAGCTCGATCAGATATCGGTAGCGATCCTCCCACTCGTCGAGAAGTTCAAAATTGGCGACGATTTCGTCGATGGTCATTTGCCGTGACGCCCTGGTGAGCCTTTATTGTCGAAAGGAGTTTTCGCACGAATTAAATTGCAGCCCAAGAAGGAAAGTTCAAAAAAAGCGCAGCACCCGCAGGCGCCGTGCAATTGAGCAAAAAACGCCCGCCGTGACGCCATTTTGCAGTTATTTTTCCCAAACTCCGCGCTTTGCGAACGATTTGATTGACACCCGAGGCGGGTGGAAACCTAATCCAGCCATGGACGCTGCGCTGCGTCGCCAATGTCTTTGAAAGGCCGCGAACCCGTGTCTATCCAGGTCGCCCTGCACCACATCACCCATTACAAATACGACCGTTATGTCGCGCTTGGACCGCAAGTCGTGCGTCTGCGCCCGGCGCCGCACTGCCGCACGAGCGTGCCAAGCTATGCGCTCAAGATCTTGCCCGCCGAGCATTTCATCAACTGGCAGCAGGATCCTCACGGCAATTGGCTGGCGCGCCTCGTTTTTCCTGAAAAAGCCAATGAGTTCCGCGTCGAGGTCGATCTCCTGGCCGACCTCGCCGTCTTCAATCCCTTTGATTTCTTTGTCGAACCCTATGCCGAGGAGTTTCCCTTCGTTTATGCGCCGGAGCTGGCTACGGAACTTGCCGCGGCGCTGGAAATCGAACCCGCCGGGGCGCCGCTGGAGGATTTTGTGCGCAGCATTTCGCGCGAAAAAATCCGGACCATCGATTTTCTCGTTCATCTCAACGCAAGGCTCAGCCAGGAGATCGGTTATGTGATCCGCATGGAGCCCGGCGTGCAGCCGCCGGATGAAACGCTGACCCTGCGTTCGGGCTCCTGCCGCGATTCCGCATGGCTATTGGTGCAGATTCTTCGCCGGCTGGGCCTCGCGGCGCGCTTCGTGTCCGGCTACCTCATTCAGCTCACGGCGGATGTCGAGCCGCTCGGAGGCCCCAAGGGCCCCGAGCATGATTTCACCGACCTTCACGCCTGGGCCGAGGTCTATCTTCCCGGCGCCGGATGGATCGGGCTGGACGCGACCTCGGGGCTCTTTTGCGGCGAGGGCCATCTGCCCTTGTGCGCGGCGCCGCATTACCGCTCCTGCGCGCCGGTGTCCGGCGTCGTCGAACCGGCGAATTGCGACTTCAATTTCGAGATGCGCGTAGAGCGCATCAAGCAGCCTCCCCGCGTCACCGCGCCTTTTTCCGACGAAGCCTGGGCGCGGCTGGACCGGCTTGGCGACAAGGTCGACGCCGACCTCCAGGCTCAGGACGTGCGCCTGACCATGGGCGGCGAACCGACTTTCATTTCCATCGATGATTTCGAAGCGGCGGAATGGAATGTTTCGGCGGTCGGACCAACCAAGCGCACTCTGGCCGACGATCTTATCCGGAGACTGCAGAAGCGCTTCGCTCCCGGCGGCTTCCTGCATTATGGACAGGGCAAATGGTATCCGGGCGAACCGCTGCCTCGCTGGGCTTTCGCGGTTTATTGGCGCAACGATGGACAGCCGATCTGGCGCGACCCCAATCTGATCGCGGGCATGGAAGGCGAGAACAAGCCGGGCGCCGCCAAGCCGGAATCGGCGCGGAAATTCGTTGACTCGCTGGTCGAGCGTCTCGGGCTCGACAGCTCCTATGTCATCCCCGCCTATGAGGATCCCGTCCACTGGATTGGCAAGGAAGCGGCCCTGCCCGTCAATGTCGATCCCTCGGACCCCAAGATCGACGACCCCGAGGAACGCAGCCGCATCGTAAAGACCTTCGAACGCGGGCTGTCGACGCCCACGGGCTTCGTGCTGCCGATCCAGCGCTGGAACGCCGTGGCGACGAAATCCTCGCCCTGGACGTCGGAACATTGGCCGCTTCGGCGCGGGAAGCTGTTTCTCGCGCCTGGAGATTCACCCGTGGGCCTGCGCCTGCCGCTGAAGTCGCTGCCCTGGGTGCGTCCTGAAATTTACCCGCACTTGACCGCGCGGGACACGTTCGAGGAGCGTTCCGAACTGCCGCCCGCCGGATATCATCAATTCGCTTACGCCGCGTCTCCCGCAAGCCTTGGTCAGGAAGGCCAGCAGGAAGTGACGCCGCAAACCGCAGAAGCGGAGGGCGCGGGCGCCGTGCGCACGGCAATGACCATAGAGGCGCGTGACGGCGCGCTTTGCGTCTTCATGCCGCCGGTCAAGAAGCTCGAGGATTACCTCGAACTGCTCTCCGCAGTGGAGGAAACCGCGATCGAAACCGGATTGCCGTTACATATAGAGGGCTACGAGCCCCCCAATGATCCGCGTCTAAGCGTCATCAAGGTCACGCCAGATCCCGGGGTGATCGAGGTCAATATCCATCCCGCGAAATCATGGCGCGAGGCGGTGGCCAACACCACGGGGCTCTATGAGGATGCGCGGCAGTCTCGGCTGACGACCAGCAAATTCATGACCGACGGGCGCGGCGCGGGCTCGGGAGGCGGCAACCATGTCGTGCTCGGCGGCTCCAAACCCGCCGACTCCCCCTTCCTGCGCAGGCCCGATCTGCTGAAGAGCTTTATCCTCTACTGGCAGCGCCATCCTTCGCTGTCCTACATGTTCTCGGGCCTTTTCATCGGCCCGACGAGCCAGTCGCCCCGGATCGACGAGGCGCGCCATGAATCCCTTTACGAGATGGAGATTGCACTCGCCAATACTCCGGGCCCCGATGCGACCGATTTTCCGCTCTGGCTCGTCGACCGGCTGTTCCGCAATCTTCTCGTCGACGTTTCAGGCAACACTCATCGCGCGGAAATCTGCATCGACAAGCTCTATTCCCCCGACGGCCCCACGGGCCGTCTCGGCCTTGTGGAGTTTCGCGCTTTCGAGATGCCGCCGGACGCCCGCATGAGCCTTGCGCAGCAGTTGCTGCTGCGCGCGCTCACCGCGTGGTTCTGGAGGGAGCCGCAAGACGGCGCGCTCGTGCGCTGGGGCACCGCGCTGCACGACAAATTCATGCTGCCGCATTTTGTGTGGGAAGACTTTTGCGGCGTGCTCGACGATCTGAACCGGGCGGGCTACGCCTTCGAGCCTGAATGGTTCATCGCGCAATGGGAATTTCGTTTTCCATTCGCCGGCGCCGTGACGCATGATGGCGTCAAGCTTGAAGTGCGCCACGCTCTCGAACCCTGGCATGTGATGGGTGAAGAAGGCGCGCAGGGAGGCACGGTACGATACGTCGATTCCTCGATCGAAAGATTGCAGGTCAAGGCGGAAGGGTTTGTTCCCGGCAGGCATGTGATCGCCTGCAATGGCCGGCGGCTGCCGATGACAGGGACCGGCACGAGCGGCGAGGCGGTCGCGGGCGTGCGCTTCAAGGCTTGGAAACCCCCGTCCGGCCTGCATCCGACGGTCCCGATCCATGCGCCGCTGACCTTCGACGTGATCGACAGCTGGAGCCGACGGTCGCTTGGCGGCTGCGTCTATCACAGCTCTCACCCGGGCGGGCGCAGTTACGACACTTTTCCCGTCAACGCTCATGAGGCCGAAGCCCGCAGACTCTCCCGCTTTCAGGCTCATGGCCATACGCCGGGACGGGTCGAGCCGCCGCGAGAGGAAATTGCAGGCGAATTCCCGCTGACTCTGGATTTGCGGAGGAACTTTGTCGCCTGAAGCCGCAACGGCGCCGCAAGCTGACGAAAGAGCTCGACGGATTGCGTCGTGGCTGGCCGATTATCGACCGTCGCCGGGAACCGCGGACGAGTTGCTGGACCCGGCGGGGCGTCCTTGCGGACACTGGGTGACCCTGCTCGACGCGCTCGCGGGCTTCGGCGAGGCGCAGGTGGAGCGGCGCTTCGCGAACGCCAGCCGGCGCATTGACGAAATGGGCGTCACCTATCGCGTGCATGGCGAAGCTCGCGAACGCGCCGCGCCTTTGTGCCGCCTGCCGCTCCTGTTGCCGCAGGATGAATGGAGCAAGATCGAAGCGGGCATCGCCCAGCGCGCCGAATTGCTTGATCAGTTGCTGCTCGACATTTATGGCGAAAACCGCCTGGTCGCAGAAGGCGCCTTGCCAGCGGCGGCGGTCGCGGGTTCTCCGGAATATGTGCGGCCGATGTGCGGGGTCGCGCCGGCGGGCGGGCGCTGGCTGCGCTTTTACGCCGCTGACATCGCTCGCGGCGCGGACGGACAATGGCGTGTTCTCGGCGACAGGGCGCAGGCGCCGTCCGGCGCGGGCTATGCGCTTGAAAACCGCCTGATCATGGCGCGCACTTTTCCCAGCCTGTTTGGCGACATGAATGTTCGCAGGCTGGCTCCGTTCTTCAGGGATTTCCGGGCAGGCCTCGCCAGCGCGGCGCAACGCGTCGATCCGCGCATCTGCCTCCTCACTCCAGGCCCGTTCAGCGAAACTTACGCGGAACAGGTCAGCCTCGCCCGCTATCTGGGACTGCTGCTGGTCGAGGGCGAGGACCTCCTGGCAAACGACGGCAAGCTATATGTCCGCACCATCGCCGGCCTCAAGCGCGCCGATGTGCTGTGGCGACGCGTCGACGCTGACTGGTGCGACCCGCTGGAGATGAACGCATCCTCCCGGCTCGGGGCGCCCGGTCTCTTTGAGGCTATCCGCCAGGGCGCCGTCGCCCTAGCGAACATGCCAGGCGCCGGGATCATCGAGGCGCGCGCGCTGATGGCCTTTCTGCCGACGCTGGCGCCGCGCCTCCTGGGGGAAAAGCTCAAGCTCGATAATGTTGAAACAATCTGGTGCGGTCAGGGCGAGGCGCGAACCCGGGCGCTCGCGAAACTCGACACGATGCGCATCAAGAGCGCCTTTGGCGCGGGGATTCTCGGGCGCGCGGAAAAGCGTGGCCTGCTCGCCTCCGAAATGTGCGCCTCCGATCGCGAGAAACTCCTTGCGGCGATGAACGAGCGCGGCATGGATCTCGTCGCGCAGGAACAGCTTGTGCTTTCGACGACGCCGGCCTGGGTGGACGGCGCATTGACTCCACGCCCCTTCGCGTTGCGCATCTTCGCCGCCGCGACGGAAAATGGCTGGCGCGTGATGCCTGGCGGCTATTGCCGCATCTACGACCGACAGGACGCGAACGGAGCCTATCCGGGCGAGGGCGCGCCGTCGGCGGACGTATGGGTTTTGAGCGACACGCCGATCGAGACTGCTACATTGCTGCCGGCCGCCGAAGACGCGCGCATCGTGAGAGTGCTCGGCAGCCTTCCAAGCCGCGCGGCGGATAATTTGTTCTGGATGGGGCGCTATCTCGAACGCACGGAAGCAGTGCTGCGCATCGTGCGCTGCCTTTGCAATCGTCTCTCCGACGAGCAGATATCGACTTCGGACGGGGATCGCTCGAAGGACCGCCAGCCCATCGATCGCCTGCTGCGCCTCCTGATCGCCTGGGGTTGCGTCAGGGAAGAGTCGCGCGGTCTCTCCGCCGCGCAGCTTGCACTGGCCGCATTGACGGATGTCAACGCCTATAGTTCAGCGCGAGCCAACGCCAGCGAGGCGCGACGCACCGCGTCGATTATTCGCGAACGTCTGTCTCAGGACGTCTGGCAGTTGATTGGACGGTTGGAGACGCGCTTGCAATCCGTAGCAGCCTCGTCAAACGCCAGCGGCGACGCCGGCGCCGCTCAAGAGAGCGCGTCCGAGCCGGACATCGTGGATTGGACGGACCGCGCCCTGCATACGCTCGCGGCGCTGTCGGGGTTGATGGACGAGAATTTCAACCGCGTCGCTGGTTGGAGTTTTCTTGAACTTGGCAGGCGCGTCGAGCGCGCCATCAACACATGTCGCTTCTCGCGCCAATTCGCCGACGCGCAACCGACTATGGAGTCGCTTGACGCGCTGATTGAACTGATCGACTCGCAGATCACCTATCGCAGCCGCTATCTCACGGGAGCCGCGCTCGCCCCGGTTCTCGACATGGCGATGCTCGATCCATTCAACCCTCGCTCGGTCAGCTATCAAATCGCCCGCATCGACGACCAGCTCGCGACGCTGCCGTCTCTGCTTGACGACGGCGTGATGGAAAAGCCGCGCCGCCTCGCCAGCCCGCTTCGCGCCGAACTCGCCGCGAAGGAAGCGAGAGCGCTCGACCCGGCGGGAATTCTGGCCATCGAGCAACGCTTGACGAGTCTCGCCAACGCTATCGCCGAACGCTATTTCCTGCATGGCGACAACGCCATTCACGCCAACAAACGGTCTCAGCTCGCGTGATCTACGACATCCGTCATGTGACCAGCTACAGCTATGCGACGCCGGTCGCCACGGCGCGTTGCACCTTGCGGCTGACGCCGCGCGGCGACGCCGGCCAACGCGTGCTTCGCAGCTCCATAGAGGTCGAGCCCGCGCCGGCGCGTCGCCGAGAACGGCTCGACTTTTTTGGCAATCGCGTGGTCGAAGCTCGCGTCGATGCGTCTCACAGCACTTTGAAAATAATTCTTGAGGCGCGCGTCGCCGTGCGACGGCCGCAGCCTCCAGCGTCGGCGCTCACGCCCGATTGGGAGGCAACACGCGTCGCCGCCGCGGAATCGCAGTCCCTCGGCCCGCAGTCTCCGGCGCATTTTCTCTTTCCCGGACGCTTGACCCAATTGCAGGCCCCAATCACCGCTTACGCCCGCGAGAGCTTCCCGCCGGGGCGCCCCGTCCTGGAAGCAGCGCTGGAGCTGATGCGGCGCATCCACACGGATTTTATCTACGATCCCAAGGCGACAAAGGTGACGACGCCGCTGCATGAGGTCTTCGCCCGGCGCGGCGGCGTCTGTCAGGATTTCGCCCATATCATGATCGTCGGACTTCGCGGCCTCGGCCTGCCCGCCGCTTATGTGAGTGGCTATCTGCGCACCATCCCAGCGCCGGGCCAAAGGCGACTGGAGGGCGCCGACGCCTCTCATGCATGGATAACGCTTTGGTGCGGTCCGGCCTTCGGCTGGCTGCAACTCGATCCGACAAACGACATTTTTGTTTGCGACGATCATATTGTCCTCGCGATAGGGCGCGACTATGCCGATGTTTCCCCGATTGACGGCGTGATTCTGGGCTCCGGTCGGCAGAAGCTCGATGTCAGCGTGGACGTCAAGGAAGTCGAAGGCGCCCAGGCGGATCGAGAAAATTCGCTCGCCGAGCCAGACAGAGCGCTGCTCTAAAAAATTGATGCTCGGTCGGAAACAGCGTCGAGAGCGCGGACTGCGCGGGCGTCGTTTTAGGCCGTCCGACTCGCAGAAATATTTCGAGCGGTTAGAAACCTTTATTTGGTCGGCCGCCGACTCGATCGAGTTTGCGCCCAAGGACGAGCGCATCAAACTGCCGTCACATAGCCGGCAAAGGGCTCGGCCTCGCTCTTGTGGCGGCAATTGTTAAATTTCATGGATTTTCCATCGAGATAAAAGACGCCGCGCCAAGATGCGCAGCCGAACTGAAATGCTTTTCCAGCGCTGGCGGCCACAGTTGACCGCCGTGGCGTCAGCCCGGCCACATGACATCAGTCTGGCTACCCGTTAAAACGCCAAGGTTGTTCGCCCGCTCGAACGCCGCCCAGGAACATGCGCATGCCATTCCTCGCCATTCCCTTTCCGATGATTGATCCGGTGGCGGTCAATCTCGGTCCGCTTCCGCTGCGCTGGTATGCGCTGGCCTATATTGGCGGATTTGTTCTGGGCTGGGTCTATCTGCGCGCGCTCAGCAAGGGCGAGGCCTTCTGGCGCGACGACCAGCCGCGTCCTTCGCCCGACGCAATCGACGATCTTCTGGTTTATGTCGCTTTTGGCGTGATCATCGGCGGACGGCTTGGACACGTGCTGATTTACGACCCCGGTTTTTACCTCGCGCACCCATTGGAAATCCTGCAAACCTGGAAAGGCGGCATGGCTTTCCATGGCGGTCTGCTCGGCGCGATGCTGGGCATGGCGCTATTCGCTCGGCGCGAGACGATTCCGTTTCTGACCATCAGCGACATGTGCGCCATCGTCGCGCCGATTGGCATTTTCTTCGGCCGCGTGGCGAATTTCATCAAGCCGGAAATGTGGGGGCGCCCGACCGACGTTCCCTGGGCGATGGTTTTCCCGATGGTGGACCATGTTCCGCGCCACCCCAGTCAGCTATATGAAGCGGGACTGGAAGGAGTCGCGCTCGGCCTCGTTCTCTATGTCGCGCTGCGGGCTGGCGCGCTGCAATTCCCTGGGATGTCGGCAGGAATCTTCGGCGTCGGCTATGGATTGGCGCGCATATTTTGTGAATTTTTCCGGGAGCCCGACCCCGCGCAAGAGGCGCTGTCGAATGGGCTGACCATGGGCATGGCGCTGTCGGCGCCGATGGCGCTGCTGGGCGCGCTTCTGATTGCCTTCTCGTTGCGCCGGCGTGGAGCTTTCGCATGAGCCCGCTGATGAGGGAAATCGCGACGATCATCGCTCAGGACGGCCCGATCACGCTCGAACGCTACATGTCGCTCTGCCTCTCGCACCCGCGCTATGGCTATTACATGACGCATGATCCTTTCGGAGCGGGTGGCGACTTCATCACGGCGCCGGAAATCAGCCAGATGTTCGGCGAGATGCTCGGCGTATGGATCAGCGAGGCCTGGTCCGCCTCGGACGGCCCTGCGGGGGCGCGTCTGGTCGAACTGGGTCCGGGGCGCGGGACGCTCATGTCCGACGTGCTGCGCGTCGCTCGCGTCGCGCCCAGCTTCCTCGCAAATATCGAGGTGGACCTCATTGAAACCAGCCCGCTGTTACGAGATTTACAGCGCCAGACACTGACCGGGGAGTCGACGCCCATCGACTGGCGAGCGGATTTCGGCGAGGTTCCGCGCGCGCCGCTGTTCATTCTCGCCAATGAGTTTTTCGATGCGCTGCCAGCGCGCCATTTCGTCAAGACGGAGTCGGGATGGCGGGAGCGGCTGATCGGACTGAGCAGCGCTGGCGCCCTCGCCTTCGGCCTCTCCTCGCGGGTCGAGTCAGGGTTGAACGTTCAGGCGCCGTCAGGGTCGGTGATCGAAGTGAATGCGATAGCGCAGCGCCTCATCGGGGAAATCGCGGAACGAATCGTCGTCGATGGCGGCGTGTTGCTGCTCGTCGATTACGGCTACACGCAGACAACGCTTGGCGAGAGCTTTCAGGCCGTGGCCCGCCATGCTTATGTCGATCCGCTGGAATCGCCGGGGGAAGCCGACCTGACCACCCATGTCGATTTCGCTGCGCTCAAACGCGCGGCCAGAGCCAAGGGCGCCAAAGTGCAGGGACCCGTGGCGCAAGGAAGTTTTCTCAGGCAGCTTGGCATCGCCAGACGTGCGGAAACGCTGTGCCGCAGGGCGACGCCCGCGCAGCAAATCGACATAGAGAGCGCTCTGGATCGCCTCGTTGGCGCCGGCGACGTCCGCGAGCACATGGGCGAATTGTTCAAGGCCATGGCGATCATGCATCCCGACACCCCGGATTTGCCCGGATTTGAGTCCTGATCCCCTTCACGGAGCAGCAATGAACGCGACCAATGCGCCAGAGGTCAGCCCGCATTTGGCTAAGAATCTCGGATTGACGAATGTCCGCCATGGTTTCTTTACCCGCAGGGGCGGCGTCTCCGGCGGCGTCTATGAGTCGCTCAACGGCGGCGTCGGCTCGCGCGACGAGCCTGCGTCGGTGCGCGAGAACAGAGCGCGCATGGCGCGGCGGCTTGGCGTCGAGGCGACCCGCTTTCTCGTTCCGTACCAGATCCATTCCGCCGACGCGGTCGTCGTCGACGCGCCCTGGGCCGAGGACGCCCGCCCGCGCTGCGACGGCGTCGTTACCCGCGCCAGGGGGCTGGCGCTTGGCGTCACCGGAGCCGATTGCGGCATGCTTCTGTTCGCCGACGCCGACGCCGGGGTCATTGGCGCGGCTCACGCTGGATGGAAAGGCGCGCT
>Ga0182030_10006927_pt1 | contig 23751 bp, 22 predicted proteins | sample 812S3MmetaG_FD_121299 | JGI IMG/M metagenome (GOLD analysis project Ga0182030, IMG submission 121299) | Permafrost microbial communities from Stordalen Mire, Sweden - 812S3M metaG (Illumina Assembly) | ecosystem: Environmental > Terrestrial > Soil > Wetlands > Permafrost | place: Sweden...
TATTAGGCACGCCGCCAGCGTTTATCCTGAGCCAGGATCAAACTCTTCAAAAAGATTTTGATCTGTTAAAAAACATTTCAAAATAAACTGACGTTGATTTGCACTATTCAATTTTTAACGAACTTGCTTCCTTTATTACACTTTAAACAAAGTCCCAAAAGCAGTTAGGTAATGATATACCGAAATACAGGTGTAAGTCAAGATAAATCCAGCCAATAGCGTTGCATTTCCTACATCACTGATTAGACTTATTTTTCTGGCTTGGCTTCAGAAACTTCAACCGCCGGCTCTTGTTCGTCCTCAACATCCTCAACTTTATCGACTAATGCGAGTGATACTACCTGATCGTTGTCGTTGAGTCGCATGATCCTAACCCCTTGCGTAGCTCGACCAAGTGCGGAAATATCATTGATACCAAGTCTAATTGTTTGGCCTTGGCTAGATATAATGATCACTTCTTGACCATCGTTATCTGATAAAGTTTTAACACCGATGAGCTCACCGGTTTTTGTGTTAACGACAGCCGACCTTATACCGACACCGCCTCGGGCATGAGGGGTGAACTGAGAAACTTTGGTACGCTTGCCATAACCAAACTTACTAATAACGAATATAGATGAGTTTTGTTCGACTATGTCCATCCCAATTACTCGATCTCCAGCACGTAAGCGGATACCTCGTACACCCCTAGCAACACGACCCATCGGCCTTACGTCGCGTTCGTGGAAACGAATTGCCTGGCCCTGACTGGTTGAAATGAGAACTTCATTGTCCCCCGTTGTCATTCGAATCCACTTTAATTCATCACCGTCGTCAAGATTAATAGTAATTAAACCTGAGCTACGGACATTCTTATATTGTTCAAACGGCGTTTTCTTAACTACGCCGCGAACTGTACACATAATTAGATTGGCGGTTGTGTCGTGCTGTTGGGAGACGTTTATAACGGCGCTAACCGTCTCTTCGGGCTGTAGTTGCAATAGATTTACTATTGCTACACCTTTGGCGCTTAGACCGGTTGTTGGTAGCTCATAAGTTTTAAGACGAAAGACCCGTCCCCGATTAGTGAAGAATAATAGATAGTCGTGGGTTGAAGCATTTACAACGTGCTCAATAACGTCTTCTTCTCTAGTGACCATACCGCGGCGTCCCTTGCCACCCCTACCCTGTCTCTTATATTCAGCGATTGGGCTACGTTTTATATAGTTGGCGCTTGTCAGAGTCACAACAACTTGCTCCTCAGCGATAAGATCCTCGTCACTCATCTTCCCTAGTTCACCGGCAATGATTCGTGTTCGTCTTTCATCACCATACTGTTTCTTAATCTCTAGTAGCTCATCCTTTATAATCTTCAGTATCTTTTTTTCATCGGCTAGAATCGACTCAAGACCGGCGATTATTTTGAGTAACTCAGCTAGTTCATCTTCAATTTTTTGTCGCTCTAAACCGGCAAGAGTGCGAAGTTGCATAGCCAAAATGGCTTTGGCTTGCAAATCAGATAACTTAAATTTGGCTACTAGGTTAGTTTGAGCTTCGTCTGCTGTTGCTGAAGCTCGAATAATTTTTATTACTTCATCGATGTGATCTAGGGCAATCTTAAGACCCTCGAGAATATGAGCTCTCTCTTTAGCTTTACGAAGTTCATATTCAGTACGGCGCCTGACGACTTGCTGTCGATGTTTAATATGCTCATTTAAGATATCCTGTAGGCCTAGAACTCTCGGCTGTATACCATCCACTAGCGCCATGGTATTAAAGTGAAAGCTAGTCTGCAAAGGAGTTAATTTATAAAGCTGGTTTAGTAATTTCTTGGGGTAGGCGTCTCGCTTCAAATCAATAACTATTCGAACCTTACCCCTCGAGCTTTCGTCGCGGATGTCACTTATACCGGTAAGTTTCTTTTCTCGTACTAGGTCGGCAATCTTTATAATAAGTGATTCTTTGTTTAGAGCGTATGGTATCTCGGTAATAATAATCTGGCTGCGACCTTTAGCGGTTTCCTCGACTTCGGCTACGCCTCTTACTACCACACCACCGCGCCCAGTTGCATAGGCAGTCTTTAACGATTCTCGGCCATAGACAATTCCTCCAGTTGGAAAATCGGGGCCCTTAACGTATTCCAATAAATCATCTAGCGAAGCATCAGGATGTTCAATCTGATGGACTGTAGCATCGACTAGTTCATTAAGATTATGTGGTGGGATGTTGGTGGCCATACCAACCGCAATTCCAAGCTGTCCATTTAGTAATAAGTTTGGCACCTTGGCTGGCAGAACTTCTGGTTCCTGAGTAGTACCGTCATAGTTATCCCTAAAATCAACTGTCTCTTTATCTATATCGGCTAACAACTCATCAGCCAATCGGGCCATCTTCGCTTCGGTATAACGCATTGCAGCTGGTGGGTCGCCGTCCATCGAGCCGAAGTTACCCTGTCCGTTGATTAACATGTAACGCATTGACCATGGTTGTGCCATTCGAACCAAAGCATCATAAATCGACGCGTCACCGTGAGGATGATACTTACCCATAACAGCACCTACAACGTTAGCACTCTTACGATGTCTGGCGCTGCTTCGTAAGCCATCACTGTTCATGCTGTAGAGAATGCGGCGATGCACTGGTTTTAGGCCATCACGGACATCTGGTAAGGCTCGTTCGATAATAACGCTCATTGAATAGCGTAGGTAGCTATCTTCCATTACATTTTCAACGGTCCTAAGCTCAATATTGCTAGCTGTGTTTGCGTTAGCGAAAACCTCTACTTCAGGTGAGGCATCTTCTGCCGGGATGACTACTGCATCATCCATTCTAAATATCCAAATCTTTCACAAATTTCGCATGCGTTTGAATGAAGTTTTTACGTAATTCCACTTCTGTACCCATCAGTTTATTAAAAATTGCGTCAGCTTTTTCAGCGTCCTCAACCCGAACTTGGATTAAAACACGTTTCTGAGGGTCCATAGTTGTATCAAACAACTGGTCAGCATCCATTTCGCCAAGACCCTTGTAGCGCTTTTGCTCGATGAAGCCCGCCTGTCGGAAACGCTCGTCATCTTTACTAAACTTAATACCGTCGGCTTTACGCCTTGCAATAGCTTTATCTAGCTCAACATCAAGGGCACTCTCGTCGTAAATGAATACACTGTTCTTGCGTCCTGTTTTTACTAACTCAAAGAGTGGTGGCTTTGCCAAATAGAGGTGTCCACCATCAATTACTGGCTTCAAGAAACGGAAGAAGAATGTTAACAGTAAGGTACTAATGTGTGATCCATCAACATCGGCGTCAGTCATAATAATAATTCGGCCGTATCGTAACCCGTTGATATCAAACGACTCTTCTATGCCTACACCTAGAGCTTTAATTAAACTGAGAATCTCATTATTGGCTAGCATCTTATCGAGCCTAGCTCTTTCGACGTTTAACACCTTGCCTCTGAGAGGCAGAATGGCTTGGGTCTTTGAATCTCGTCCACTTTTTGCAGATCCACCCGCAGAATCGCCTTCAACTAGGTAAAGTTCTGAATTCTTTGGATCTTTTGACGAACAATCGGCCAGTTTACCGGGCATACTCGCACCGTCTAATATACCTTTACGTAAGATGTTATCCCGAGCTGCTCGAGCGGCTTTACGAGCTCTTGCTGACAATAAAGCCTTGCCTATTATTTTACGAGCTATAGCCGGGTGCTCTTCTAGATAGTAACCGAAGTATTCAGTCATAACTTGTTCGACATAGCCACGAATTTCCGTATTACCTAACTTACTTTTAGTTTGTCCTTCAAACTGTGGGTCAGGGAGTTTAACCAGAATGACAGCTGTCAGTCCCTCTCGGCAATCCTCCCCTGAGAGGTTTTCTTCTTTTTCTTTTAGTAGCCCACTTTTACGGGCATAGTCGTTAATTACCCTTGTAAGTGCAGAGCGAAAGCCGGTCAAATGACTACCACCCTCAGGGTTAAAGACATTATTAGCGAATGGCTTGATACTCTCAACGTAAGCATCTGTATACTGGAAAGCTATTTCGACTTGCGATTCTTTAACTTGCTTATCGACGTAGAAGATATCATCATCGACTAACTCTTTGCCTACATTTAAGTGTTTAACGTATGATTGTATACCTCCTTCGAAATAAAAACTGTATCTTTCTTTAGTAACTTCATCAATAATCGATGTTCTAACACCTTTTGTGAGATAAGCTTGATGACGCAACTGATCTAATATGGTCTCATAATCGAACTTTATAGTTTCAAAAATAGTCGGATCAGCATAGAACGTAATTTGAGTACCGGTCTTATCGGATGGTCCAACTACCTTAAGGGCTGCTTTCGGTACCCCTGCGGCGAACTCCTGACGGTACATTTTACCGTTTTGACAGACAGTTACTACTAAGCTCGTCGACAAAGCATTGACGATACTCACGCCCACGCCATGAAGACCACCAGAAACCTTGTAGCCACCACCGCCAAACTTCCCGCCAGCGTGGAGTACGGTAAGCACTGTTTCAACTCCACTTTTTCCAGTTTTTTTAACTATACCCGTTGGGATACCGCGACCGTTGTCAGTAACGGTCACGCCGCCATCTTCTTGTAATAATACATTCACTTCTGTAGCGTAGCCCGCCAAAGCTTCGTCGATAGAGTTATCGACAAGTTCCGTAATTAAATGATGCAGGCCTTCTATACCCGTACTACCAATGTACATTCCCGGTCGTTTGCGGACTGGGTCTAGGCCCTCTAGAACCTGTATTTGATCGGCTGTATATGTTTGTTTAGGCACTATAGTAATAACCCTCTATATCTCGTAATTAGCTTATCCCACTCTTACCTTATAGTATAGAGTATTCCATCCTTATAGACAACCATTATTTACCGATTTTAATAACTGCTTAGGTTTATTATTTATGACTTAAGGTTCTTTGTAGTCACTCTGTAAATTACCATCTCGATCTATATAAATAGTATCCTCGTGAGATGCTCCAGAAGTGGAGCCGGCTGGTACTTTTGTCTCATGAAGACGGGCCGGTGAACTAATTTCAGTTGGCGGAGTGGGTTTAACTATAGGCTGGGCGGCTGGTTGGGGTGTAGGCACTGGAATAGCCGGCGCAGTTTCTTGTCGAACTGGCGGCGTGGGTGGTAAAACAGCTACTGGCTGAGGTGGCAAAGATGCTGCCGGATGTGTCGTAGTAATCAAAGGAGGTTGTTGGCTAGATGATCCAACGGCACTAGCTTTGTGTTTGGCCAACCATTCATCTAGAAACGAGCTCTTCCCAGCCGGCTGGGAAGATGAAGGTGGCTGTGTGGGGATATTAGTTGCTGGCGATAATGACCCACCTGGACCACCTGGGAGCCCACTGTAAGAACTTGGAGGGTCTAGCTTAGTAACTAGGCGGTCAGCTATTTCTGCCTCAACCTGAGCCCTAGGACGGCCATATTTTGCAGCCGATAGTTGTTTTAATGCTTCAGCTAGTTTTGGATTTGGTGAACCAAGAGGAGGAAGCATCGACATACTAAATGGTTGAGTTGGCACTCCACCTATAAGTGTTCGCGTAATAGTATTGTGGTTTGGTATACGTAGTAGGTCATCAGCATCAAAGGTCGGCTGGAAATATCTAGTCAAGGGGTCAACATCATTTTGGCCTACCCTGAAGGCCACGATGGTACCCATGTTACCAAATACGGCATCTCGTATCTCATCGGTAAGCTGAGTTGTAAACTGGTTTGCGACGATTAGATTTAAATGATATTTCCTGGCTTCTGACATGATTGTTGCAAATGAATCTGTAGAAAAATTCTGAAACTCATCAACATATAATGAAAAATCGACGCGCTCATCTTCTGGAATATTAGCTCTACTCATTGCCGCTGCTTGGAACTTCATAACAAAGATCATGCCCAATAGTTTGGAGTTAAGTTCTCCTGTTCGGCCCTTAGAAAGGTTTACTAACAATATTTTTTTGTTATCCATAATATCTCTCAGGTCGAACGCACTTTTTGTTTGACCAATTATTGTTCGCATCATCTCATTGGAAAGAAAAGCTCCAAACTTAGATACAAACCAGCTAACCACTTCTCCGAACTCATTTGATCTTTGACTGGTAGGCATTTCTTTAGTCCAAAACTCAATAACCGTTGGATCGGTCACGTGTTTTAGCTTTTGCTGAACAAATTTTGGATCACGGAAAAGCTTAGGAATATCTATAAAGGTTCCGCCGTCAGGATCAGCCATAACAGTTAAAGCCGCGTTGCGGAATAGATGCTCATATCTCGGACCCATGATGCCTTGGTGCTGTGGGTCATAAAGTTTGTAGAGCATATTTAAGGCTTCTTGGATTAGAAAGTCTTTCTGGTCAGCATTCTGGAATTCGAAGAGGTTTAAGCCCATCGGGTAACTCATGTCGGCTGGGCTGAAATAAATAACATCTTCCGTTCGTTCTCTCGGTACCATAGCCAATAATTTTTCAGCCGTATCTCCATGGGGATCCACGAATGCAAAACCATTGCCGCTGAGCATGTCCTGAAGGGCTAAGTTTTCTAGAAAGGTCGACTTACCTGTACCTGTCTGACCGACAACATACATGTGCCGTTGTCTGTCATTTAAGGCAATTCTAATTGGTTTCTTGACGCCCCTGAAAACATTGTAACCAAGCAAGAGCCCCTCTTCTGGTGCATTCCGCGGACCATCTACTTGCTTAGAGTCCTGTCGCTTAAGCTGCGATGTTGGGATATTGGTTTGATCAGGAAAATGAAATATCGTGGCTAATTCGACTGAATTCAAGATGTTGGAAGTCGATTTCTGGGGGAAAAATCTCATTATATAATTTGTCGCTAGGACTTCAGGGTCTTTAGCTGGGACGAACACAAAACCGTTTCGCCCCGGGGCGTCAAACAGAGAAAAAGCTGCTGTCATACTACTCAGTATTGTTTGTGAACGTTGAGAAATATTCGACGAAGCAACCAGCCGAATAAGAACTTCGTAGCCCGGATATCTTGTTTTATCATCTATCGAGTCGATAACTGATTGTTCGAGACTACTTAACTCCGTTTTAGACGAGTTACTTTTATCATTGTCTTCAGTGGGTGGCTTAATAAGAGCAGTGGCAAGCTGAGCGGCATAGTTGATAGCGTTATCAAAATTTGGCCCGTTACCAATACCTTTCTTTTTACCTTTACGTCTAGAGCTTGCTATATTCGTTGCGTTCTTTCGCCATTCGGGGTTCGCTGGTCGTAGCAGAATTTGAATCGCTGCACCGTCTTCTTTGTCCAGTGTCGACATTGCATTTAATAGACCCTGTAAGGCGTCGCGTTTAATTTCTTGGTAAGTCGCTATAGGATAGGCATAAGATTCCTTTAGATTAAGCTCTCCTCCGGTTGTTGCATTAATTTTACCGACAGGATTAAAGATATTGTGGTCAGACACTTCTTCGAGCTCAGCCGAGGGATAAGCGCTTACAATCGCCTGCTTAACAACGTCAACGAGTGCAATTGGAACTGCTGCATAAAATTGGACAAATCCATCCCATCCAACTATCTCAAAGGCAATATGTCGTTGGCCGTAGAATTTTGTCTTTAGCCCTTTCTGAAGGGTGCTGGCAATAATGTTGTAAATGGTCTGAGCCTTGGAGATGGTTTCCTCTGTTACATCTCGTTCGTCCCGACCATTCCCTTGCGTGTCTTCACTTGGTGGAGGTAAGTGTATTAACAGTGGCACCATTTTTAGGGACCGTTCATAATTTTTCTGTTCCCTCAGTAGTCGTTGTGACTTAGTGAATATAACTGGCACCCCTATAATAGCCGCAGCCGCAAAACAGATAAATACGATGAATAGTATCGTTGTCATGGTCTACTATTCGGCTACCTTAAGTTCTTTGTTGTAGCGTTTTTTTAAGTAATCTGCCCGAAAGAGGTTAATCTCTTTCGTCTCAAGATGAGGATCGTGCTTAGTTTTTTCGACGATAGCCTTAGCTTTAACTACCCACTCTTTTTCTATAAGATCATTGTCATCAGCTATTTGTGGATTATTACTCGATAGTGTTGATACGGCTGGCTGAGCGGGAGTCTGTTGATTATCGAGTAATAGCGGGTTCGCAGACACTGAAGACGGTGGCTCAGGAGTTACTGGTGGAGTAACAACTGGTTTAAGCTCGCCTGCCGCAAATGACTCAGGGGTGTTACTGGGTCTCTGCCCAGCTGATTCTTCGCTTTGGCCCGACAAATCAACCTCTGGCAAAGCATCTAGAGGTTTTAGATCTGGCTGACGATCATAGTTAGGTCCCATATATAACTTAATTATAGCAGGAGGGTTAGCACGATAACAGTATTAACTTAAGCCTAATGCCCCTAGGCGGTAATTGCCCTGTTCAGGTAGAACCACAGGACAATGAATAATGCGGCAAGAGTTATAAAATCACGGGCCGAGAACTGGCCAACAGATTGAAGTAAAAGACAAACAACCGGAAAAGCGGATAGCAGGCCGGCAAAAATACTTAGTTTTCTTTTGGGGGTTGTGGCATAAAAATAGCGTAGTACTATTCTAAGAACTAACCAAAGTAAAATAAATATAAGGATAAAAGGTATAATCAAGACAGGTAAGGGCATTTTTTGGGGATTGGTTGTAAATAATAAAATGCATCCCAAAATGATTATGACAATAACTCTGTAAAGTTGTTCTTTGTAGTTCATTCTAAGCTAGATTATACGCTTTAAATATATAGTGTTCAGGTGTTTAGTGCGCTTTATAAAGTCTTATAAAATAGAGCAAGGACGATAAATCCGCCCATAAAAATTATTGTAAAGCGCTTATCGTCCTTTGCTTGACTGACCGCTCTTCTACCTTTAGGGTAGTTGAGCGATATCGGTAGAGACCGGTTCTTGTAAGTGAGTTTTTTTGTTTTTTAACTTACCAAATCAATATAACTTAGAACACTTATAATGTCAAGTTGTTATGTTGTATTTATAACTTATTTATCTGTTAATTTAATATTTATAATATTGCGCTAATTACAACGTTGTTCGATCTTTATATTAAAAAGATTGTTTTTACGCTTAGAAAATTACTTAATTACCGCTTTGTTAGCAGAATATATTTCCGCAGGTTATTGGTGTGAATGGTGCGAGGTTTTATGTAATTCCTTATCATTTCCGTAGACACGAATTACAATAATTCATAATTGTCTTTGACTAAATAATTAGTGCTCAGAGTTTGAGGTTTTTTTCGATTTTGGTTAAAAAGTCTAAATCCATACTAACTAGTTGGTTATGCGAAAGTTACTGCAAGCTATAACTATTGAGTCTATTTATGAAAATGGTTGTAGTATTTAAATGATAAATTGGTGCTGTCTATTTTGCTTGATACTAATAACTTCATGTTGGTAAGCCGCGCCGCGAATACCGAGTTTAAATTTCCGCTAAACAATTCACGATTAGTAATCATCTGTGGTTTGACAATGTTAACTCGACGATTGACTGTAATTTTATGTAGACTATTGTGTTTTTATTGAAAAATTTTCTTAACAAATATTGCTAGTACAAAAAATTATTAAAAGTTATGCACAGGAAAATCAAATTTAAACTGATTATGTTCTTGACATAAAAAAACGCAATTTATAAGATATAGAAAGCACTTGAATAAAAAAAGTGCTCAAAAACAAAAAGCCAAAAGTAACAACGGCTTCTCGCAAGCCGTTGTTTCATGAATAAAATGAAAATAAAAAATGAAATAAACCAATATATACAAACCTAAAAGTCCGCCAAATTAGCGGACTTTTTTAATTCTAAGGTTAGTTATTGGTCTTTTATTATTTAACAAAAAACGTTTCATAGAAGTTGATTCATCGATAACAATGATTAAAATAATACCTACCCCTTCGGCTTAACCGTGTTAAGTTGTTTGACCAATTGTGTTGACCCCTGTTCGTATCTTTGATACAATGACATCTAGTTATTAATGTGTAGAAGGAGATAGTCTATCACTAGACCTACCCGCCTTAATGAGGCCATTCGGGCACCTCAACTGCGAGTTATCGATCAGGAAGGTAAGCAACTTGGAGTTCTTTCGCGAACGGAAGCACTGCAGATCGCACAACAGCAAGGGCTTGATTTAGTAGAAATCTCCCCCGACGCTAACCCACCAGTAGTAAAAATTGTAAACTGGGGTAAGTTTAATTACCAGCGAACTAAGCAGATACAGAAGAATAAGCGGAACACCAAAGTCCTCGATCTAAAGCAAATGCGTTTCGGGCTAAAGATAAGTCAGCACGATTTGGATGTTAAGCTTAAAAAAGTAACTAGTATGATGGATGATGGCCACAAGGTTAAAATAACTCTTTTCTACCGAGGCCGCGAACTCGCTCATAAGGATCTAGGATTTGCATTAGCTACTCGGGTAATAGAAACGTTCGGCGAGCAAGCCATCGTCGACCAAGAACCTCAGCTTGCAGGTAAACAACTAAGTTTTGTAATAAGGAGTAATACTAATGCCAAAGCTAAAAACGCATAGCGGCGCCAAGGATCGAATCAAATTATCCAAGAATAATAAAATTCGAGCACGTCATCCGAACATAAGCCACTTCATGGAGAAAAAAAGCGCTAGTCGTAAGCGTTCTTTATCTGGTTTAGGTACTTTAAGTGGTAAGGGCAGTAAAAATATCAAGAAACAATTAGGAGTTTAGTAATGCGAGTCAAACGCGGAGTAGCCAGTCACAAGAAACATTTGAAAATTCGTCACGCCACCAAGGGTATGCAGCGATCACACCGTTCATCTATTAAAAGAGGTCGTCAAGCAGTAACTAAATCATTGCAACACTCTTATAGAGATCGACGTAACCACAAGAGAACGTTTAGGCAGTTATGGAACGCGCGCATCAACGCGGCCGCCCGGATTAACGGCACTACTTATAGCAAATTAATTGCTTCTCTAAAAGTTGCAAACATTACTCTTGATCGTAAGATCCTGGCCGAATTAGCCGTTAATGAGCCAAAAGCTTTTGAAGCTGTTGTTCAAACAGCGCAAAAATAAATCAATTTATTCGATATCAATATTGTTCTGTTAAAAAATATAGTGCCAGATTATCTGTAAGCCGGGTTCTGTACTCATAATGAGTGCTGATCATCTATCTAGATTTACCGTTGCCGGTAAATTCGAGCGGTTTAAATGATGAAACCTTAGCGGGACACTTTGAGCTTTAAGGCTCGAAGGATCCATCTCCTTGCAGCAGACAGGGTTTACCTATTTTTATCGTCACCGATAAAAATTGTGAGCTCTTACCTCACTCGTTTCACCTTTACCACTGGTAAACCAATGGAAGTATCGTTTCTGTGGCACTTTCCCTAGGGTTACCCCTGGTTGCCGCTAGCAACTGCCTATCCCTTTGCTGCCCGGACTTTCCTCGTACGTAAAGCACGCGATCAGCCAATAATCTGGCATTCCTTATTATATACTACTAGAGTTAATTACGTCGTTTGTTCGTCTAGCGTTTTGTTAACCATTCCATCAGCCAGTTTGTTATATTCCCTGGGAACGTGGGTATAATTTACTTGTTTGAATGTCTTGGCCAATTGCTTTATATCGTCATGTATTGGCCATAGGTCTCGGTTTCTGATTTTAAACTTACCAGTTAGCTGATTAACGACTAACAAACTGTCCATAAAAACATGGATAGTACGAGCTTGAAGTTTTTGGGCATCCTGTAGGGCGAATTTTAATGCCTTGTATTCGGCTTGATTATTAGTAGTGACGCCTAGGTATACTCCGCCTTCGAGAATAATATTGTCGTTCATGTCTAATAAAACGTACCCGCTGGCAGAAGGACCCGGATTACCTCTCGACCCGCCATCAGCATAGAGCTTTATTTCTTTAATTGATGTTGTCTTTTTACCAACGACCTCTGTCATTTTACTGGGGTAGGATATAGCATCAATGGCCTCTGCGAGCTTGTGGTCTTTGTCCGTTACGGTGTCTCCAGCATCATGAGTTGATAGCCAAATTTTTACTGTATTATACTCATTTAACCAGCGCGGATGATGGTTTTGTTCTTCGGCAATAAGAGAAACCGCCTTCATGAAATCAAAAGCCTCGTTAAAGTCTTTGAAAACAAATTCTTTGAATAGTTCTCTGTTTGTTTGATGCCACATCTATATATCTTAACATGCCTCGGGGTTATCTCTTTACTGCCCCAAGTAAGGAACTTAATTCACTGTTGTGGTCGGGGTGACAGGACTTGAACCTGCGACCTCACGGCCCCCAGCCGTACGCGCTAGCCAACTGCGCTACACCCCGCGATATCTTAAAAAGCCGGGGACCGAATTTGATTAACCTGAGAGTAAACCCAGGTGGGTGTCCTCACGTATAGACCACGGTCTAGACAAATATCGGACTCCCGAATGATTAGTATCAGATAATCATTTATTCGGCCTTAGTCCCAGCCTTATAAATATTATATGTCTTCTCTGCTATGCTAGCCAAGTAGCAAATTAGCAAGATGTACTTCCAAGCTATATATGCCTTGACCAAAAACTAGGAATATAAGAAGGAAGATAACAATAATGGACGTAAACCCAAAAGACTCTATCCGCTGCATCAGTTTTTGAAGTGGTTCTGGTGCAAAAGCATAAAGTATTCGTGAACCATCTAGTGGTGGTATAGGTATCATGTTTATAATAAACAGGGCAATATTGACCTCAATAAATATTAATAGAAACTGTATGGCATTGAAGTTAAAGTGTATAAGATTTGTTCGTAGAATTACTGCGACTATAATGGCCATAAGAATATTGCTTATGGGCCCCGCTGCCCCGACCAAAGCTGCACCAAATTCACCAAATTTAACTCTGTAGGGATTAAAAGGGACTGGTTTTGCAACCATTAAAGGTGGTAAACCTAAAAAGACCATGAATGTAGGGAGCAATATAGTGGTATATAAATCGACGTGTTTTAGAGGATTAAGCGTTAGGCGCCCCGCTTCTTCGGCAGTATCATCCCCCAACCAATGAGCCATATACCCGTGCATTGCTTCGTGAACCGGGACAGCAAGTATAAGACTGACTACGAAAAAAATCTTATCAAGTCCTGTTAGCGATGTAAGCATGATTAATTTAGTATATCAGCTATCGTTTTAAGATTGACTAAAACAGTTAAACCCGCTACAATAACACCTTAAGTAAAGGATCAGACAATGCAGAAGTGCGAAATTACCGGTAAAGGCAAACAGTATGGGAGCAACGTCAGCTTCTCGCAGCGTCACACCAAGAAAGTCTGGAAGCCTAATCTTCAGACTAAAACTCTACTAGTAGATGGTAAGAAAGTTACTATGAAAATAAGCACCCAAGCCATTCGAACACTTAAGAAAAAGGGGCTTCTTGTTACTGCCAGTAAATAGAAATCCGTATCCGTTAGCCACGCTCTAGAACGACAACCTGTAAAGCATCAGACAAATCTGATGCTTTTATTTTTAGCCTTGTTACAGTTTCCTTAGGTTCCATTCCTAAAATCTTTAAGGCTTCGTCTAAAGATTGCTGTGGAACTGGATATTTTAACGCTTTATCAGCGTAATTTGTAGGTATAACAACTTTCGGCTCAATCTTTTTTATAACGTTAAGGGCTCCTGCTGCATCAACTGTATAGCCATTGCCCCCGACAGGGATGCAAAGAATATCAACTAAGCCAATAGTCTCAAGCTCTTCCTCTGAAAACTCTGGGTAAATATGACCAGTTACGACAAGATTAATATCATCCGCAATAATCTTATATAGGGTAGTAGTTTTTTCATCTGGATTATCCATATTAGCCCGAACACTTATGCCTTTTACGGACACACCAGAGACTTCATACTCACCTGGTCCATCGATAACCAGCTTTGCTTCTACCTTAGGCTGTTCGTTTGAAGTGGTAAACAGTACGAGATCTCCTGCTTTGGTTGGGCTACTTACGCCGAGCTCAGCAATATTATCGTCAATAGTAATTCGTAACTGCTTGGTGTTAACTACAATACAGTTAGCTCCAAAAAATTGTATATCCATCAATGCTCCTTTAAGCCAATTCTAAATCAAGAATATTATTTTTATCAATTAGTACTTGTTTTTTGGAAATTAGAATACTACTTATAAAACGGTCATTAATTTGACGTCGGTAGGTAAATTCCGTAATTGGCATTAAGGTATAACGTATTTCATGGCCTTCTTCGGTCTCTAGGTCACTAATAAACTTATCAAATTTAGTTTTATTTACATCACCAACAACCATAATATCTACTCCGCTACGATCATCACGAGTAAATTTTCCAGTATAGATCGCTAATTCTATATTCCCAAGTGCTTTTAAGGGGTTGGTTTTACTAGATTCAACAGTTTTCGCCTCTGTTTTTTCTGTCGTGGTAGCACCGCCAAATATAGTGCTAAGTGGTTTATAAAATTCATACTTCTGGCTGACTTCATAATATAGTCGATTATTGTTAGTGTCAGATGAGATTAGACCAATACTTAGTAGATTACTCAGTTCACGCCTAACAGAATTGATCTGTTCGTCAATTTTACGAGTGATCTCCCGAACGTAAAATGAACGATTTGGGTTAGAGTAGAATAACCTAAGGAGTTTAACCCTCGTCTTTGACCCAAAAAGTTGCTCAATCATGCACTCATTGTACCAGATTTAGGCATTCTAATAACATTATTTACCCAGGAACGTTGTTACTAACTCAACAGCTTCTCTCTGATTATTTACCCAATGAATACTTTTATTTCGTTTGAACCAAGTCCCCTGCTTCTTAACTAGCTTCTTGGTTGAAGCTATGATCATTTCTCTGGTTTGCTCAAGAGTTTGAGTTTTATTGAAGTATTCCTTCCATTCTTTGTATCCAATGCCCTTCATCGGTTCCAATCCCCATCCATAAATTTTTTGTAGCGTGTCGACTTCCGATTCCAACCCATCAGCTATCATCTTGTCGACACGCTGAGTTATTCTATCTGTTAAGACTTCGTTCTTTACTTGTATGCCAATTATAAGAATATTTGGTCTTAATTTATTTTTAGTGGGCTGCTCCCCTTCATTCTCTATCAGCCTTATGATGCGTCTTTTATTATTGGTATCGATATTACTGACATCAAACCCCTTTTGGAGGGTAATATTGAGTAGTTCTTCGGTACTCAGTTCATTGAGTGACGCACGATTAGACTTATCGTGTTGTGGCAAAAAACTATAGTCAAATATTAGGCTATCAATATAAAGGCCAGTCCCACCAACAATAATTGGAATTTTATTCCTATTCTGTACCTGTTTAATTGCCCTTGTGGCTAATGTTTTAAAAACAGCTGCACTAAAGCCCTCGTGCGGCGTTGTTACATCCAATAAATGATGCTTGATTAACTTCCGGTCATCGTCACTTGGTTTGGCGGTGCCAATATTGAAATCTTTGTAGACAGTCCAAGAATCGGCTGTAATAATCTCGCCATTAAAACGACCAGCGATTTCCATAGATAATTTTGACTTACCGGATGCCGTCGGTCCGACTATTACTATAAGTGGCTTCATTTTGGGTTCCATAAGAACTTATCAATATCTACTGTTAGATTATTGGAGATAGTCATCCCCTCTGCCTCGAGAGCTTTTTTATGACCTTGTCTGCCCCCAGGGTAGCCGCTAGCGAGTCCACCCTTTTTATTGACGACCCTTTGCCATGGTAAATTTGGGTCACCGAAGTGAGCAATGCCACCGACAATCCGGGCTGCCTGGGGATTACCGCAAATAGAGGCAATTTGACCATATGTCATTACTCTACCGTGGGGAATTTGGGCTACAACATCCTCGACGAGCGTAGTAAACAGGGGTGAACTATCTTGCATTGTTTTTGGCTTAAAGCGTACTCTTTGGACTACGTGATTGCATTTCGTTAGCGACAGTCTTTAGGAAATCGTCTATAGTCAACCCGGTATCCTCTGTTTTAGAGGATAAATCGCCTCTTATTCTAGGAGTAACTTGGCCGCTTTCAATCTCTTTTTGCCCAATAACCAAGGTGTATGGGACTTTCATGACTTCTGAAGCTCGAATCTTCTTCCCTACTGATTCGCTACTAAGATCAACTACCACCCTAAGACCATAGCCCTTAGCCTGCTTTGAAACTCCGGCGGCAAACAACTCGGTTACTTCTTCTTGATTAACGGTAATCAGTCTTATCTGCTCTGGAGCACACCAGACCGGGAATTTCCCGTCAGTATGTTCGATATATACACTCATAAAACGTTCAATTGATCCAAGCAAAGCCTTATGAATCATAACTGGCCTCTGTTGGGTGCCATCACTGGCGGTGTACTCTAATCCAAATCGCTCAGGCTGAACGAAATCTAACTGAATAGTGGCACACTGCCATTCCCGTCCTAATGAATCCTGGACAACAAATTCAATTTTTGGGCCATAAAAAGTCGCTTCACCTTCTTCAATGACGTACTCAAGTTTTAATTTGTCTGTTATAGACGTAATGGATTTTTGAGCAGATTGCCAAAGTTCAGAACTCCCTAGATACTTGTCGCTGTTATTTCTAAACGCTAAACGCACCCTGAAGGACATTCCGAAAACATCCTGGTACATAATCTTGACCATGTTAGCAATTGCTTCAAATTCATCTTCAATCTGATCTTCCCTGCAAAAAGCGTGACTATCATCTTGAGTTGCGGCTCGGACCCTGCTCAGACCATGCAATTCTCCGGCCTTTTCGTCCCTATAAACCATGGTCGTTTCCATATATCTTACCGGTAAGTCTCGATAACTACGTGCCTTGGAAGCATATATTTGAGTGTGGTGAGGACAGTTCATGGGCTTCATTATAAAAATATCGTCACTTTCTTCACTAGTTACCGTGAATCGTTCGGAGAACTTTTCATAATGACCAGACGTTTTGTATAGATCAATTTTAGCAATATGTGGGATCGTGACTGCTTCATAGCCAGCAGCAGCCTGGAGTTCCTGTGAGAGATTGTTAAGCTCATTACGCAACACTGTTCCTCTTGGGGTAAACAAAGGTAGGCCCGAGCCGACTAGTTCTGAAAACGTAAATAAATCAAGTTCCTGCCCAAGTTTGCGGTGATCGCGTTTGCGAGCCTCTTCAAGTTGGTCTAGGTATTTACTAAGTTCTTCTTGGGTTGAGAATGCTACTCCATATATACGCTGCATCTGTGGTTTGTGCTCATCACCTCGCCAATATGCTCCTGAGATTCGTAGTAGCATAAATTTTCCGACAGAAGCGGTTGACTGAACATGTGGCCCCCTGCATAGATCAGTGAAATCCCCGTTACGATAAAACGAGACTTCAGTAACTTTGCTATCTGTCTCTGTTTTTACACCAAGCTCCTCTGGGTTGATGTCGCTAGCAGCAGTTGTCCCAGACCTCTGTAAGTCATAAAGTAACTCGAGCTTATATGGCTGTTCGTTCTGTTTCGCCCACGCGATAGCCTCTTCTATCCCTAGATTAATTTTTTCAAATTGCTCATCAGCCTCTATAATTCGACGCATTTCTGTTTCTATGCGAGAAAAATCATCTTCAGATAATTTCGTATCCCCAAGATCAACATCATAATAAAAGCCGTTCTCAACGACTGGTCCGACTCCAAATTTAGCCTGTGGCCATAACCTTTGTACCGCACTAGCCAAAATATGCGCCAAACTGTGTCGCATGGCCTGTAGATTATCTATATCTTGGCTCTTGTCACTGCTCATTATGTACCATCATAACATCTCTGTTATTGCTTATAAATAAAAAAGGGTTTAAAAGCCTCTCGCATTGACCTTCAAACCCTTTAACGTGTGGTATAAACACATCGCAAAACTTCACCTGTAAAGACAAGCATATCAGTAATAGTATCATTAGGCTAGTATTAGAAGTTGTCTTTTCTACAAAGATCCTGTGGATATATAAAATTGAACTGATATTTTATATATCATGCATGAGATAAACCATAAACAAATAAAAAATGACCTCTATGGGTCATTAATTGGTGGGCCCTAGAGGACTCGAACCTCTGACCTCTTCCACGTCAAGGAAGCGCTCTAGCCAACTGAGCTAAGAGCCCATTTTCATCTGTTAACTATACCCTACTTTGTCATATATACAAAGTAAGTTTGGTGATGCTTGTGGCTATAGGCAGTATTGACACTGAGTCGTCGTTCTGCTACAATCTTCAGGTTAAACGAGGTGTTTGGGTGAGTAATAATCAACCAAGCGCGCTTGATGGTTTCAAAATGTTTTATGAAGACTTACGTTTTATAAAACCTAGCGATCGTATCAAGCGTCCAACTTCTGGTATTGCAACTAAATAGCATCAAGAAGTCGATTTTACCCCGAGTGAAAGCTCGGGGTTTTATTTTGATAACGTTTTTATAGATGAATATTAACATATGAACAGCTTATCCACTGGATTTTTTTATAGCCATATGACAATATGTAGTCATGGTTTGTATATATTGTCAGTCAAAGACCAGAGTAATAAACTCTCGTTTACAGAAAAGATCAAATACTGTCTGGCGGCGTAGATTTTGTCCTCGATGCAAAGATACTTTTACTTCTATAGAGACCCTCAAAGATTTGTCTTTCGTGGTAATTGATAAGAACGCTCAACCTAAGCCATTCTCGCGTGATAATCTATTCGTGAGCATATATTTAAGCTGTGGTCATCGAACCGACCCTATAAACGACGCTACGGCCCTTACAGACACTATTGTCTCTAAGCTACTATCTTCTATTAGAGATGGTTGTATTGAAAAAACTGATCTAGTAACTACCGCCGAAAGCGTTCTGAAGCACTTTGACCTGGTAGCATCGACTTCTTACAAAGCCTATTACGCGCCAACTATATAGATCATTGTTTGTCTGTGGGTATGAATACGGCTTTTTCGGTAGTATCAAATTTAGTTAGATATTTACCAAACATTAGCCTAGTCTGGGAATAAATAGCCGCTGCTGACCCATATATTAGAGGAGTAATGAATAAAAAACACCATTGGATTAAAACTAAAATAGAACGCCGTGGTTTGTAGTGTGCTGGTCTCGGGGGTAATAGCTTTACCGCTACATACAAAAGAATTACAAAACCAAGTAATCCGAATGTTTCAATATTACTAATTATAAGGGGTAATTCATTAGCTACATAGTTTCGAGGATGCAATAACGCTGGGACAAAACCCGCTAGCAAAATAATAAGTGGTCCAGTCGCCCAAGTAACATGTGACTCGAGAGTTCTAAAGAACTTATTGGCCACATTCCATTTAGATATTTTATTCTTCTTTATGAAACCGTTGTAACCAATATAAGCAATGTCACTAGCACCATAAGTCCAGCGACGGAGTTGAACGAATTGGGCTTTAAGTGTTCGGATATAACCTTTTGCTAGTACGGCATCTTGATAAACTGGTATTGCGAGAGGATATACTCGGTAATCTCCGTCGTAGAAAAAATAACTGCGCCAAAATTGATGACCATCTTCAACTATTGTTCTCACACTCCAAAAATCCATGTCTATTAGAGCGCGCATACTCTGGGCATGTGCCGAAAAATTTCTCTGGAGATGAGGCCGCTGCGTCAACATCAGATAGAATACATTATTCCCTGTTGCTATAGCTCTCATCGGGGCTGGAACGTCCCAAATATTATTGGTAAACATTGGTAGTGGTTGAAAAGAAACTCGGACTGGATCTGGGCTGAGAGCATATAGATAACTAAGCCCTGCGAAATAGTTCTTGTCGGGGCGGTTGTCGGCATCTAGCGTCGTTACTATAACTCTAATCGGGTCAATCTGTTTATCTTGCAGATATTTTTGAAGCATCCTACCGGCATAAGTTATGTTTGGCCCTTTGCCCAGAACCTCCCCCGGTATATCGTTCGGATGACCAACGGATGTAGCAAAATAGAAGTGATCCTTATACTTGCCAATAAGATCTTCTGCAAGCTCCTTGGCTCCTTCGGCTCTGGCCTCGTAAGCTATAACTAATATTATTTTTTTAGTATCAAACTTGGCGTCTACAATCGCCTGAATTGTTGGCTCCAGGATTTCTCGACTCTCTTTATACAGCGCTATAATTACGGCGTGAATTTGATCTTTCGGCTTAACAATAGAAGGCTGAGTAGTTAGCCTTTTTAGGTTATCTAGGTGCCACTGAGGGCGATCAATGTTTTTATCCGACTCTACCCCAGCCTGAACTTCGACTAACAACTCTTGCCAATCGAGTTTTGCATAAGCTCTCATTAACCTATAGCCTGCTAGGATACGAATATCAAAAGCGACAGCCCTCGCAAAATAAATAAGAATATATAGCAAGATAAAAAGAGCTGCAAACGTAACATTAATAAGACTTAGGATTGCCGGTGCAAGAAGTAAAAGATATGTTAAAGAACCTGGTAATATTTCAAAGAAACGATACCAGCCATGGCGATCTTTTTCATAAGGAATTTCTATCGTTTTCATAGTTAACGTAGGACAAGAAGAGAGTTACTCACTATCATTGTGATAACCAATAAGAACACGCTCATCAGTAAAATAACCACTGATAGTTGGCGCCTGATAGGATAGGTCTTAAGGCTTAAACTAAAGTGAAATGCGGCGACTAGAATCGCGAAAATAATGAAATATATAAAATCAAGGATGCTGCCGGTCGTGAATGCTCCGATACCAACGTCTCCACGATACTGTGAAATATAACTTGATCCTGAATTAGCGATTATTCTAGAAATAATTACAAAGACCGTTGCGCAGACGAGAAAAAAATTTAATCCTATTAATAACAAGATAATTTTATCTTGAAAAAATTTGTGAGAAGTCGGCATCTTATACACCATTGTAGTGGTTAATCTCAGTCTCGTAAACTATAATAAATCACTTTACAGGGGGTAATTAAAGCTTTAGATCAGATTCGTCCATATTAACGTGGTCGCCTGGTTTAATCTGACCACTTAGAATTTGGTTGGCTATGGGATCTTCGACAGAGTGTTGTAGAACTCGTCGCATTGGACGTGCACCAAGTCTAGCGTCGTACCCAGCAGCAACTATCCTAGCGACCGCCGCATCAGTTAATTGAATAACAATTTTTTGATTAGATAAAGTTTGGTTCACTTCTTGCATCATTAATCCTACTACTTGTGCCAGCTCACTCTGATTCAGGGGTCTAAACAATACGATTTCATCAAAACGATTTATCAACTCAGGCTTGAACTGATTGCTACTAATCAGCTGATCAATAAACGCAGCTTGGAAACTTTCAAGTTCCTCTCCTTTTGCGATATGTTCTCTTATTTCTTCTGATCCGGCATTTGAAGTAACAATAATTATGCAGTCCTTGAATGAAGCAGCGCGACCATCAATATCTGTAAGTTGACCTTCATCTAACAGTTGAAGAAGCAGATTTAAGACATTAGTGTGTGCCTTCTCAATTTCATCTAACAAAACTACGCTAAATGGTCGTTCACGGACAGACATAATTAGACTTGAGTTATCATCCGATCCTGCCAAGAGTCGTTTTACATCATCTGCTTGTTGATATTCACTCATATCGAGGCGTATTATATTCGATTCATTCTTGAAGTATGTTGCTGCAATAGATTTCGCCAGTTCAGTCTTACCGACCCCAGTTGGACCCAAGAATAGAAAACTGCCTATCGGACGTTTGGGGTTCGCAACACCAGCTCTGGTTCGCCTAAGAGCGTTAGCCACAACACTCACGGCTCGACTTTGGTTGATCATACGTTTATGAATTTCATCTTCTAGGCTAAGTAACTCGTCGGCCTCAACTGGAGCCGCACTCCCGGTCTTAATCCCGCGCGTTTTTTCAATCGCTAGCTGGACGGACTCAGCGGTAATAACCCCATTATTTGCATATGGTAACGCTTCTTCTAGTAGCTGTATGGCTTTGCCAGGAAAAGACATTTCCTGTTCATAGCGACCACTTAGTCTATAGGTCTCATAGAGCGCTTCATAAGATATCAAAACACCTCGTTTATATTCTATCCCTAGACTAGTATCCTCGAGAACCCTCATCACAGATCCTTGGTCAGGTTCGGCAAGTACTACCGGAGTAAGTTTAGCGGCAAACGCAGATTGGTTCGATTTTAATGATTGGAAATCGTTGGGAGACATTGCAAATATTAGTTGAAGATTACTATTCTCTAAAACTGGTAATAAAATTTGGGTTATATCGAACGAACCAAGTCCCTCGTGAAAAAATAATTGTGCATCATCAAAAAATAAAATTATGTGTCCGGCATGCGAAGCCTCACTGATTATAGTCATTAAGGTATGCTCAATCTCACCGGTTCCTTTGGCTCGAGATAAAATCATTGAAGGGCTGAGGCTCACAATCTGTTGGTGCCTCAGATTAATGTCCTGGTCTTCTTGGATGAGCTCTTTAGACAGAGCGGCAATATAGCTTGATTTCCCAATACCGGGTGGTCCTATCAAAGCTATGCCTGAAGCCCCCTGTGATAAAGCGTTTTTAATTGCAATTACGCCACTAGTTTGTTGGAGCCAGTCAAAATGATCACCACTTTTTTCAGCGACAATGCTCAGATTCTGGCCAAATTCCGACAGGTGTGGAGTAAACCCCGTCGTCCAGTCTCGTCCAATCCCGCCAAAATATGGCTTAGCTGCGCGTGAACTATCGACAACCCGAATCAACCAAGCTAAGACTGCTTCGATATCCTCTTTTGACAATTTTGATTTAGTAAATATAGTCTGTAAGGGTTGAGACGTTAGTAATAAGGCAGCTACGACATGACCAACCTCTATCCCGGGGCTGGTTCGAGTTTTTGCCAATTGTATAGCCTTATCCCAAACTACAGACATGTCGGTACTCTCAGAACTTAAGTTTTGTTCTACTAATTGGGCAGATATTAAAAATCTATTCGTAAAAAACCTAGACTGCCAACTAGTACTTAGAGATATCCAGACAGACCGTGGGTTTATTTGTCCTTCTTTTAGTATTCCTAAAACTTCTTTAGCCAATTGACCGTCCAGAGAATCATTTGTTGGTTTTAAAACCCACAGATCTTGTTTGTACCAGATGAAAAAGCTAATGATAGCAAGGCTTATAGCAGATGTAAGAAAGGCAATCCGACTGAAACTTATCAAAAATAAGAATACCGACAGTGCTATAAAAACTAACATTAACACTATAAACATTTTGCCGATAGCGCCCGTGAGCTTAATAGCCAGTTTAGCTTTTTTAGCTCTGATAGATTTGAGATTTAGTATATTTTGTCCTTGCACTAAATAACTCCCTTTATAAGTAGGGCAAGAATAATAAATGGTATCAAAGGCCATATTAAGGCCACACTTATACCGACCAGCATAATAAATACCAACATTACCCCAGAAAAAGTAATAACGATAATGCGGACACAAAAACCAATAATGCGACTAAATAAATTATCAAACATGGCCCTAAGATGATTATCTAGACCGGCTCCTGGATAAGATATTATCCTACGCCAGGGTTCAAAAAGAGTTCTTACTAAGGTGCGGGTAGAGAATGCTTGAGAAGTTTTGTGAGCATAAGTTATTATCTCTTGCCATCTCTTTAACCAGCCTTGGCTATACCACCAAGTAAAAAATTCTAATGCTAACATAAGGTAATTGTACCACCCAGATAGCAACTCCGTAAAAATACAGTATGGTGCGGATACTGGGAATCGAACCCAGCTCTCAGCCTTGGGAAGGCTGCATATTAGCCACTATACGATACCCGCATGGAGCCACCTCGGGGAGTCGAACCCCGGACCCCCGCTTTACGAAA
>Ga0182030_10006928_pt1 | contig 23750 bp, 24 predicted proteins | sample 812S3MmetaG_FD_121299 | JGI IMG/M metagenome (GOLD analysis project Ga0182030, IMG submission 121299) | Permafrost microbial communities from Stordalen Mire, Sweden - 812S3M metaG (Illumina Assembly) | ecosystem: Environmental > Terrestrial > Soil > Wetlands > Permafrost | place: Sweden...
AATTTCAGCTTGACTGATGTTGATAGAAAAAGTGGACATATTTTGTGATTTCGCACTTACAAAATTGCCACTTTTTTAATGTGTCAACAAATCACTTTTTTATCCCTTGCGGAGTATAATAGGTAACGGCAGTCATTGCGCGGCGAAAGAATAGCTTTGTTTATAAATGCAGCAAAGCAATCTTTCGTAATAAATTTATGAAACTAATCTGCATCCGGTTGGTTGTTATCTCCTTTCTGTTCATCAGCATTTTACTGTCTTTTTCTTTTTCCCAAGGCTACCTTTGTCCATTGCTTTTTTAATATATGCTGCAGCATCGGGAACTTTGCACGCAGTGCCATTCATATCTACTGTTACAAGGCCCACTTGATTAGCCGTAGCTACAGCATCTTTGTTCAGTTCTTTTACATAAGTACCTGCAGCTATTATAAAGCCATTCATGGTATGCCGTTCGCGGTTCTTGGCGGCATGAATGTTCTTTTCTACTCGGGTAAGCAGTTTTTTTAACGTGGGTATCTTTAATTCAGGATCAGGTTTTAGGGCCAGAAGATTGCTTAATGTTGCCCAGCCTGCCGCTGCAATATGTTCGTCATGAGAGTCGATCCATGTTGTTGCTAATTCAAAACCATACCTGCCGCCAGCGGTAACCCAGGGCACAGTATACTCACTTATGTTGTTGGAAACAGCCAGTTTAACCCATTCCTCAAGATCTTCCCGGGTCATTTTTTCATCATCGGCTATCAGTCCTGCAAGGTACATAGCATCGGCATTCTTCGTTAAGTAAAGCTCCTTGGATAGAGCATAATCCTTCTTTATTTTCTTCTCGATTGTTTTTAGCTGTTCCACCTTTACCCCAAAAAAAGGCTCCTTTACTCCATGTTTTAATAAAATCTTTTTGATACCCTCATTGCCAAAAGATTTTAACTCGGCCATAATTTCTTTTACAGTCATAACAGGTCAATTATGAGTTTATAATATTGGTCAAAGATAAAAATGAATTTGTCAGGAATAAAACTTCTCTAAAGAGCCAAAGAGCATTGCACCATCGTACATAAAACAATAACTTTGCTTCCTCGGGAACGTTGATAAAATAAAATCTAAGATTCAAACATGAAGTTTCGCAATTTTAAAATGGTGGACTATGTAGTGTATGGCCGTGGCTGTTTCGACCAGCTCGATGAGATCATAGCCCCGCATAGAAAAAATGAAGCGCCAATGATCTTTTTGCTCGATCATTTTTTTGAGCATAATAAGGTGATGAAGTCGCGTATTCCGCTAAGGGATAATGATATGCTCATTGTGGCCGACGTTTCCCACGAACCCAAAACATCATACGTAGATGATATTGCAGAAGAATTGAAAACTAAGTATGGCTTCGTGTCAGGTATCATAGGCATAGGCGGAGGGTCAACTATGGACTTGGCAAAAGCCGTGTCCATAATGATGACCAACCCAGGCAACGCGCAGGATTACCAGGGCTGGGATCTGGTGACGCATCCAGCGGTCTATAAAGCTGGGGTGCCTACACTATCAGGTACGGGGGCTGAGGTGTCCCGCACCACAGTATTAACGGGACCTACCCGCAAGCTGGGCATGAACTCAGATTTCACGCCTTTCGACCAGATAGTCCTAGACCCCGCACTTACACAAAATGCCCCAAAGAACCAGCGTTTCTATACCGGCATGGATTGTTTTATTCATTGCGTGGAGTCTCTGGAAGGTACCTATATCAATGAGTTTAGTCGGTCTTATGGGGAGAAGGCCCAGCAACTTTGCGAAGAGGTGTTTCTCCACAAGAGCGATTGGACCGACGAAAGTGATGAGCAGTTGATGATGGCTTCATATGCAGGTGGCATGAGCATAGCATACTCGCAGGTAGGGGTGGCGCATGCCGTAAGCTATGGCCTCGGCTACCTCCTGGGCACGAAGCACGGCATAGGCAATTGTATCGTTTTTAATCATCTCGAAGAGTTTTATCCCACAGGCGTGGCTACCTTCCATAAAATGGTGGAGAAAAACAATATTCATATACCCGTTGGCATTACCGGAGGTCTTACAGATGATCAGTTTGATACAATGATCAATGTATCGCTGGGCATGGCTCCGCTATGGGAAAATGCCCTCGGCAAGGATTGGCAAAGCATAATGACAAGGGAAAGGCTACGGGCTTTGTACAAAAGACTGTAAGGCTCTCTTAGCCTTTCTGAGATGGGAGTCATTGTGTTGCGTTGAGGATAAGGATTTGGATTTTTTTTGAAAACTGATATATTATACAGATGTTAATCAATGATTTTTATAGCTGCAGGGATATGCAATTGCTGGATAATGAAATGAGCTGCACATTGGTATTCAATGCAGCGCATGATATTTTTAAAGGCCATTTCCCCGGCAACCCGGTAGTTCCTGGTGTATGTACCATTGAAATAATAAAAGAGCTACTACAGCAGCAGGTACACAAACCGTTGATGCTTCGCAGCACTGGCAATGTAAAATTCCTGCAACTGGTAACTCCGGATATAGCCCCGGTAATAAACATCAACTGGAAAGCAGACGAGGCAGGGTATGTAGTAAAGGCATCGTTGAGCAGGGATAGTACAGTGCTGTTTAAGTTTGATGGAAATTACGTGCCAAGTTGATACGTTGATATATTGAATGCCTAATGCGCCTACTGGGTATTTTTGATCTTTCTGAGCAAAGCCTGCTGTTGGTATAGTTCATACCGGTAATTATTAGACGCTTCCATTTCTTTTACCATTTCCTCCACTTCTTTGTCTTTGCCATCCGGGTCATAATCATGGTTTAGGTTATTATTAAAAAATACTCCAACGGATTGCCACACCACCGCCGAAAAACCACCTTTTAATTCTTTAATGATGCTATAGCAGTTCTGGCCGGTTTCCCGGTCTATAAGCTTTATCAGCACGTGGCCCTGGTCAATAGTAAGGTTTTTGAGAGGCTCTTTAAAGGTGGCGTCAAGGTTTTTATCTATTGATTTCAGATACTTTTTACGGTCATGCCTGCTATCTAGTTTCTCTAAGTTGTCATTTACATTCTTAAAAACGATTGCAGCAGTAAGGGCATATGGGTAAACGGTAAAAATATCATTTCGCAGCTTTGCCTTTCTGTTACGCTCCTCGGGGTCCAAGAATTGGGCTATAGTGATCACCTCCGGCAGTAGTATCATAGGGTAGTTGTGGCCATTTTCTAAAATAGCACCTACCCGTATGGTATCATATACGGAGCTTTGCGCCGCCCCTCTGCCTGCGATTGATATCAGGCAGATAACCACTAACCATATATATGGGCTTACACGCATAACTCAAGTAAAATTCCGACAATTTATTGGTATAATAAGGGCAGGCAAGCTAAAAATATGTAAATATAAAATTGTTAATCATTTACTATATTCATAATTGGTACATAATTTGATGGGTATACTTCGGTAGCTTTGCATCAGGACTATGAAAAGAACAACATTATTGGCTTTGATCATTTTGGGAATTGGTTTTGCTTCATGTAATAAAGAACCGCAGCCACTTACCAGGCAACAGATAAAGCAAAAGATAGATTCTATCACAAGTATCCGTATAAAGGAGTCTGATGCACAGGCACAGAGAGACCTGCAGCACAGAATAGAAATAGAGGTAAAAGTAAAAGCCGACTCAATATTACATGCTACTTTGCAGCATGCAAAAGACTCGGCTAACAAGCCGAAGACAGTCATCCTGCCAGTGAAGCCGCATATCCTTGGTAATATATAGATTACTGGTTTCTCCTATTTAATTAACTTTGTAGTAATGGATACAATAGGCCATCCCGTGTTGTTCTTCGATGGAGAATGTAACCTCTGCAATAGTGCTGTACAGTTTGTTATCAGGCATGATAAAAAGAAGCTGTTTCTTTTTGCGCCTCTGCAATCCGAAGCAGGCAAACAAGCGCTTGCCCAATTTAGTGGTAAAGCACCCGATAGTGTGATCCTTTTATATAAGGGCCAATATTTTTTAAGATCTGCCGCTGTATTACAAACACTAAAGCTATTATCTGGAATATGGAAATGGCTATATGCTGGCATCATCATACCCGGTTTTCTCAGGGATTGGCTATATGATGCGGTTTCCCGCAACAGGTATAAATGGTTTGGAAAACGCAAGGAGTGTATGATACCTACACCTGAGTTGATGGATAGGTTTCTCTCAAAATAAAAAAATCTTATTTTTCAACCGGTAAATTGTTTTGTCGGCGATATTTTTTTGCATTTAGGTAGATGACTATTAAGATAGCAATTGGAATAACGCCTATTGTGGCAAAAGCTATATGAAAGGCCGCATTGGTTTTTAAATGCTTCACAAATAGAAAAAAAGCCATTATAAAAAGAGGTATTATTACCCCGATGTAACAATATATCATCCCTAATTGTTTAAGCAAACCAATAAAATCATTTTTAATTTTTCGTAATGATATTCCTAAACGAATCAAGGCGTACACGCCAAAGACCAGAATAAAAACCGTGGACAAAAAAATGAACGCAAACGATAGAATGTGTCTGTGTCCAACCGATTTATCTGAAGACTCTTTAAAGTCTCCCAAAATTAGTCCCGAAATATCTAGAGCAATAGTTATAGCAATATTCCAGTTAACCCAATGTATACACGTTTTATCTGAAAAATTTCGAAGATATTTCTTAAAAGAAAACCAAAACATAACGTTTGAAATAGCACCAACTATAAAAACTATATTTTTATATGGTTCGGCGGTGAAGTGATAAGCCTCGCCGAGAATAATGGCAAGAATCCCCACTACAATTGCTGCATCAAAATTTTGATATTCGATTCTTTTGTCCTTTTCAAAAATATCAATTTGATCAACTATATGCATTTTCAAATTTAGCTATTAAAATTTACTTTTAATTTAGAGCATCTCGTTTAAATTTGGGGTATGAAGTTCATAAGGTCAGTTTTTACTGTACTGTTTATCCTTTGTCTATCGGCAACGGTAATGGCGCAGGATGTTATCTATTCGGAATATGATAAGTTTGATTTCCACTCTGATGAATATGCTATAGTAGGCATGACGGGGGGGCTTTTATATACTTATACTAATCTTCCAGGCAATGCTATGCTGAATGCCTATGACGATTCTATGAACAAGGTAGCCACTGTGCTCCTTGACTTTTTCCCGGAAAAGATATACCAGGCGAAATTTATATCTTATCCGGATAAGATCATTGTGCTTTACCAGGCTATTGAAAGCAATAAGGTGGTGCAATATGCTGCTTTGTTGGATGAGAAAGGGCGCCTGAAGAATAAGCCGGTGGAGCTCGGCAATGTGAAAACAGGCATTTTTGGAGCTACCAGGACTTATTTTTCCTCAGTGGTGTCTGATGATAAAAAGAGCATTGTCATTTACAGTGCTTACGATAAAGGGGAGGAGGTGGAGTTTGATGGGAAGTGGCTTGATGATAGGCTCTCCGTCACAAAGAGAAGCCACGTCTCGTTTAATACAGATAAAAAAGTGGCGCATGGCGAGATTGATGTGAGTAATGACGGAGTAGTTTACGTGCCGACTTTCACAACTGTGGGCGCTCAAAACTATGCTGATCAATTCTGGATATTATCATTAACTCCCGGCGCTAACAAATTTGACGTCAGGGAAATGCCCCTCGATGAAAAATTTGCTGCCAGTGGTTATATTAAGATAGATAATATGAACCGGCGTGTATATTTTGGCGGCTTTTACTCTGATAAGAAGAGCGGCAGTTTTGATGGCATTATTTATGCCGCCTACGATATTGCCGGGGGAGCGTTTACGAGCAAAAAATGTATACCCTTCGATCCTGAATTACTCCGGGCTGCTGGATCCAGGCGAAAGAATCATGCTTTTGACAACTATGCGGTACGGCAGCTTATTGTAAAGAACGATGGAGGCTTCGTACTGGTATCGGAAGTGCAATACATAACTACCCGCAGCAATTATACTCCCGGTATCGGGTACTATTCTTATTACAGCCCTTATATGACCAACATGGTCCACGAGTACCATTATAACGATATTATGGCGCTGTCCTACAATAAGGACGGGTTGCGCGACTGGAGCTCATTTATCCCCAAAGTGCAGTATTCACAGGAAGACGGTGGCGTATTCTCCTCTTATGCACTAATGAACTCGGGAGGTACTCTTGCATTTTTATTTAACGACTTTAATGCTGCCCATTCACGCATACAGTTAGCGACTCTGGATGCTGATGGAAAAAGTGACAAACACTCTTTTACTGCGGAGGGAAATGATAATCCCGACTGGCTGCCACGTGCCGGTAAGCAGGTGGGAGCGCGAACATTAATAGTACCCTGTTTTCATAAAAAACAAATCTGCTTCGCTAAAGTTGTATTTTAGCCCTTTAAAATCAGTACGTGCTCCAGTTATTCAGAAATAATAGTCCGTTTACTGTTATTATTTTGTTCATTTTTACCCTGCTGGTAAAATTCCAGGTACTGCTGCATCCGGAAGTCCCCTCGCTTATTGGAGGGCATTTCCTATACAACTACATTGTCAGGGCGTTGTACTTTGTCCTTAGGGATGGGGCATTTGCCTACACCATGCTGGCTGTAATAATCCTGTTTATCCAGGCGCTATATCTTAAAAGCATTTCTATACGGCATAAGCTATTTCCCAGGTATACGTATGTGCCGGCTTTCGTTTACCTGCTGGTAACATCCATATATCCACCCTTTAATACATTTAGTGAAACTCTGCTGCTCAACTGGCTTTTGCTCGGCGCCATGGACATCATGTTTGGGTTTACACAAACGACTCAGCCCAGGAAATTAATTTTCAATGCAAGCTTTCTGTTGAGCATGGCGGCTTTATTCCAGTTCACATTGCTGGCTTATTTCTTTTTGCTGCTGGTAGGCCTGGTCATGTTTCGCTCCTTTAACCTCGGCGAATGGTCGGTAGCGCTGATGGGCTACGCAACCCCTCCCTACTTTTTAGCTTGTATATTGTTCCTTGCAGATATGTTCCGGTTGAGTAGGGAGTGGCCGCATATAGGGTTCTCCTTATCATCACAGGTAGCTTCTCCATTTTACCTGATTGTCACACTTGCTGGGCTGATCATTCTATTGGCAAGCGGCATATACGCGATGCAGCAAAATGTGGCAATGAGTAATATTTATACCCGGCGAGATTGGATAGCCCTCTCATTTTACCTGATTATATCCATATTTGTGGCCATACTTACCGACCATGAAATAAAAACGGCATGGCTGATAACACTGCCGGCATTGAGTATAGTAATATCTCACGCCCTTTTGCTTGAAAAGAATAAACGGTTTAGTAACTTTATCTTTTATTTTTCCCTTGTTTTCCTGATCTTTTGCCTTTTGGCGAATAAATAATTAAAAATGAAATTCGGTATTATCGTTTTCCCGGGATCAAATTGCGACAGAGATATGATGCACGCACTGCGTGACGACCTGCAACACGAGACTGTTATGCTTTGGCATAAAGACCGGGACCTGAGTATGTTCACCAAAGATGACTGTATTGTACTGCCCGGAGGCTTTTCTTACGGCGACTACCTGAGGTGTGGCGCACTGGCACGCTTTAGCCCCATGATGGAGCAGGTAATTGAGTTTGCTAATAATGGAGGTAAAGTGCTGGGCGTTTGCAATGGCTTCCAGATATTGTGTGAGGCTGGCATGCTGCCCGGTGTGCTGCTGCAAAATGATCATCAAAAATTTGCATGTAAAAATGTGTATATAAAAGGCGAAAGTAAAGGAAACATTATAGGTCAGCATGTGGGTGATAAGGTGCTTAAGATACCCGTGGCGCATGGTGAGGGTAGGTATTACGCTGATGCCGCAACTCTGAAACACCTGCATGAACAGCAGCAAATAGTCTTCCGATATTGTGACGCGCAGGGCGAAGTGCACATCAATTCAAACCCCAATGGCGCTATCAACAATATAGCAGGTATATGCAATGAAGGTCGCAATGTATTCGGCATGATGCCGCATCCGGAGCGTGCCTGTTCTGAAGAATTGAACAACACAGACGGACGGGGTATTTTGCAGGCATTGAGCCGCTTAAATTAGTGCCTTTTAGACCACTGGAATTCTTCTGAAAAAGTTAAAAATTGCACGTTCCGCGTGAATCATAAATTTTCTGCATTATCTTGTTGTATGCGTTTCTTCGCGAATATTGTAAATGCACACTTAATAAATTAATTATGACCTCATTAAAATGCTGCTTGTTATCGTTCCTTACTATTTTTCTGACTGCAAAAATTTCTTATGGGCAGGGGCAACAGCCAATACAAGATCCCACAACCTGGAAATATGAAGTGAAGAAAATAAGTGCTACAGAATACCGGTTAATTTTTCACCTGGAGCTTAAAAGCCCATGGCATATATATTCCATGCACCCTGGAGGAGACGGCTATGAGATAGCGCCTACTTATACCTTTGATAAGAATGATAAGGTAAAGCTGAAAGGCAATACCGTAGAAAAAGGCAAGATGGTTACTACTAAGATGGAGGGTATAGAGGGCATGATTTCATACTTCTCAGGCAAAATAGATTACATACAGGATGTTATCGTGTCAGGCAGTACAAAAATAACAGGCAAACAGGAATACCAGGTTTGTAACGACAAGATGTGCCTGCCGCCAAAGGATAAAGATTTTGTGTTTGAAATAAAGTGAGAAATAGCAGAATAAAAGGTGCTCTTTAGGATTTTAGGTATAAAAATAGCATACTATGAAGGCATTTAAAGCCTCGTTTATTATTTGCATTAGTCTTATTATAAGCAGCAGCTTATTTGGGCAGATCATCAAAGATCCTACCACATGGACCTATGAAGCAAAAAAGGTTAAGGGTAAAGAATACAAGCTGATCTTTCATGTGAAACTGAAGGAAGGGTGGCACATATGGTCATTAAAGCCAGGCGGCGATGGTATGCAGATACCGCCATCATTTACTTACGAAGATAATGCAGACATTAAATTCGTTGATTCTGTAACCGAACATGGGAAGGCTATTACGGAGAAAGTAGACGCAGTAGATGGAGCAGTAACCATGTTTAAAAACTCGGTAGATTACGTACAAAAAGTGTTCATAACCAAAAATACAACGATTAACGGGGCCTATACCTACATGGTTTGCGACGAGCACATGTGCTTGCCCCCTAAAACAGCAACCTTTACCTTAGAAATCAAAAATGCTTCGGATGACCCGGCTGATACTGTGATTGCGGCAAAAAAACCTATCGTGGCATCCACAGACTCCACGGCAAACAACCCTACTACCAGTGACGGGACCGTACATGACACCGCCCAAAAACAAGTAGCTGCGAGACCAGTATCAAAAGATAGTGACAACACACCCAAAACTGAGAAGAAGGAAAGCAAATCCCTGCTGTGGTTATTTCTTGCAGCGATTGGCGGCGGGCTGGCAGCCGTGATTACCCCATGCGTATATTCAATGATTCCCATTACGGTGAGCTTCTTTACAAAAAGAAGCAAGACACGTAAGGAAGGGGTGCGCAATGCATTGTATTACTCCCTATCCATCATTATAATATTTACGGTATTGGGCGTATTGATCTCGCTGATATTTGGCGCCAATGCTTTAAACTCATTATCGACTAACTGGATCGCTAATTTGTTCTTCTTTCTCATATTCGTGATTTTCGGTGTTTCTTTCCTGGGCGCATTTGAGATTACTTTACCGTCGTCCTGGACGAGCAAAACAGACTCAAAAGCAGGCGTTGGCAGCTTTGGCGGGATATTCTTTATGGCCCTCACCCTTGCTATTGTTTCCTTCTCCTGTACGGGTCCAATCGTTGGCCCGCTGCTTGTATTAGCCGGTAAAGGCGGCATAGCAGGGCCTGCCTTAGGTATGTTTGGTTTCTCTGTCGGGTTGGCACTTCCTTTTGCATTGTTCGCTATATTCCCCGGAATGCTCAACAAAATGGCATCTTCCGGTGGCTGGCTCAACCAGGTTAAAGTGGTACTCGGCTTTCTCGAATTGATGTTGGCATTGAAGTTTTTTTCTAATGCAGACCTCGCCATGGGGTGGCGCTTGCTCGATAGGGAACTGTTTATCGCTATTTGGATCGTCATTTCTTTTTTACTAGGCCTGTACTTACTAGGCAGGCTTAAATTATCGCATGACGATGCCCCCGTTAAAAACATTTACGGGCAGGAGTACGTTTCTATTTTCAAATTATTCCTTGCGATTGTTACGTTCACATTTGCTGTCTACCTGGTGCCGGGCATGTGGGGCGCTCCTTTAAATGGTGTTAGTGCATTTGTGCCGCCACTAGGTACGTTCGATGCATTTGGGGGGAATGGAGCTGGTGCTGCAAATACCGAAGGAAACAGTGAAATGAAACCGGTGAAGTATGCCGCTGACATGAAAATATACGAACCACCGGTAGTAAAAAACCTGGGCCTGGTTACGTACTTCGATTATGACGAAGCGCTCACTGCTTCAAAAAAACTGAAGAAACCCATTATGCTCGATTTTACAGGCATTAATTGTGTGAATTGCCGCAAAATGGAATCGCAGGTGTGGTCTAAACCGGAAGTGGCAAAACTGCTGAAGGAAGATTTTATTGTAGTTTCCTTATACTGCGACATAAACAGGATTGGCCTGCCAAAGGAGCAGCAATATTTTTCAAAAGACCTCAATTCCCAGGTAACTACTTTGGGCAATAAGAATGCCGACCTGCAGGCGTCTAAATTTGGTTCTAATTCCCAGCCTTTCTACTTCTATATTGATGAGAACGGAAATAAACTGGTAGAAGACGGCTATTCATATGATCCAAATGTTCAGCGGTTCATAGACCATCTTGAAAAGGTAAAAGCCAATTATAAGAAGGCGCATTCGTGATGACAAATGGCCCTATGTATTGCTGTCGCAAAATTTCAATCAGATGTTTGGGCTCTTTTTTCTCACTTATTCTTTTCGGAATAACGTAGAACTGGCAAAGAATGCTTTTTAGGATAAAAACCTAACGCAAAATGATCAAAACAATAACACTTTGTCTTACACCGGAGGATGCCGGTCAGGGGCCACAGATCAAAAAAAGCATTGCCAAAGAGTGTGCGATTGATCCGGGACGAATCACTGGCTATACCATTCAGAAGCGCTCCGTCGATGCCCGCTCTAAGCAGGTTCACATTATTTTGCAGGTGCAGGTGTTTATTGATGAAGCGGTAATTGAATCGCATGCATTCGATCCGCAATTACAGGATGTTACTAATGCACCTCATGTTGTAATAGTTGGGGCTGGTCCGGCAGGATTGTTCGCTGCTTTACGACTTATAACACTTGGGTTTAAGCCTGTCATTTTAGAACGGGGAAAGGATGTCCGCAGCCGCAGAAGAGATCTTGCTGCTATGAATAAAGAAGGCATTGTAAACCCGGAGTCCAATTATTGTTTTGGGGAGGGTGGGGCAGGTACCTACAGTGATGGTAAGCTATATACACGCTCTACGAAACGGGGAAATGTATTGCGTATCCTGCAATTATTTGTACATTTTGGCGCCGAGCGGGATATTCTGTCTGATGCACATCCGCATATAGGAACTAACAAGCTCCCTCAAATCATTACGGCCATGCGTGAGCAGATAGTGGCTTGTGGCGGCGAAGTGCTGTTTGATAAAAAGCTTACCGATCTGTTATTGGATGGCGATGCCGTTGCAGGAGTGGAAACAGCTGGTGGAGCTGTCATAAAATGTAAAGCCGTTATTCTCGCTACAGGTCACTCTGCGCGGGATATTTTTACATTGTTACACAGTAAACAAATAGCAATCGAGTGCAAGCCGTTTGCGCTGGGTGTGCGCATAGAGCATCCCCAGTTAATCATAGATCAATCGCAATATCATTGCAACATTCGTGATCCATATTTGCCTCCGGCAAGCTATTCCCTGGTGGCCCAGGAAAACGGCAGAGGAGTATTTTCCTTCTGCATGTGCCCCGGTGGCATCATTGCACCCGCAGCAACAGCTCCCGGAGAGATAGTAGTAAATGGCTGGTCGCCATCGAAAAGGAATAATCCTTTTGCTAACTCAGGTACTGTGGTGGCAGTTGATGAGCGCGACTTTGCAGCGTATAAATTCACAGGGCCGTTGGCCGCTATGCATTACCAGCAGATGGTGGAACAGCGTGCCTGCGAGATGGGCGGAGGTAAACTTTCAGCGCCTGCACAGCGCATGGTCGACTATGTGGATAACAAAGTATCCTCAACCTTGCCAGCTTGTTCTTACCTTCCCGGAATACAAAGCGCTGATATAGGTAGTGTATTACCGAAAGAAGTGCATGCCGCATTAAAGAAGGCAGTGGTTGATTTCGGTAAAAAAATGAAAGGGTATTTTACTAACGATGCTGTGCTGGTGGCTACCGAATCAAGAACCAGTTCCCCGGTACGCATACCTCGTGATAAAGAGACGCTGCAGCATACACAAATAAAAGGGCTGTTCCCATGTGCCGAAGGCGCAGGCTATGCGGGGGGTATCGTATCAGCGGCCATAGACGGAGAACGATGTGCTGATGCTATTGCGAAATGGTATTAAGCACTATTCTTCGTCTTCTATGATCTCAATAACCCTTCCCACCTGTCCATCGTCTAGTCTTACTTTTATCCCGCGCGAGTGGTAAGGTGCGCTGGTAAGTATATCTTTTACAATCCCGGTTGTCCGCTTGCTGCTTCTTTGGTCCTGCTTCAATATTATCCCCACTTTTGTGCCCGGATGTATTTCTGCCCGATTTTGCCCATTCATGATGCAAAATTAAACGTTTAAGAATGAATGAGTTATATGCTCTTGTGTTTACATAAAGTCTAATAAATAATTACACAATTATATGATGTATTTGCCGTATAAAAACTTCCATATGGCAAGACTTGTATTAAAAGTCGGCAAATTCAGGCCAGAAGATATAAAGGCTATGTTCAGAGATGACGAACGCTATACGATTGGTATCCGCTTGTATGCGGTGTATCATGTAGCGCTTGGTCAGCCGAGCAGAAAACTTGAAGAACTCTATAACACCAGCTTTAAACAGATAACAAACTGGGTACATCGGTTTGAAAAGGAAGGTACAGAAGGGCTTAAAGATAAAGAAGGCAGGGGAAGAACACCCAGACTTATCAACCTCTCAACCAATCAACCAAACCTCAATACCTCCCATTCCTCGGCCTCGCCCACAGCAGCTCCTGCTTCCTGTCCCCATACATATACTTCCTGTATTGCGTAGCCCAAACTACGCACATAATGTAGTCGCCCTCGTCGGTCAGGTGACCCCAGGGTTGGTAGCTGCGCTTGGTGGCCGGGTCAGTGATGGTGCGCTTGTCCTTGGTGCGGTCGGGGGCTTCGCGGGTGTTGTTGTAGTCGGCTATGGTTTTCTGGCAGTCGGCGTCTATCAGGAATTTGCAGCCAAATACTTCTTTCTCCAAAACTGTATTAATAAAGTCGCACCGCCCGCGCACAGATGGGTTGCTCTGGCTCACCATCCGCCGCACATTGTGGTACCAGCTCAGCTTGTTCTGTATCAGCCTGTAGAGGTCATAGCCCTTCTGCTGCTTCACATCATCCTTCTGGCTCGTGGCATCGCCAAATATGCTGATGCCCGCATTATGGTGGTAGAAGCGACGCGAAAACTCCTCGCAGATATAGTTCACCGTATTATTAGGCCACTCCGCGCATATCTCGTCTATTTTGCACAGCGTCAGCCCCACCATCTGGTAGATGCCCATGGGGAAGTAGGGCACCGCATTTTCGTCTATAGATATCAGTAGAGCCCTGTCAGGGCAGTAAGGTTTGGGGCCGGTACCAAATACCTCCGGCATTATTTCGGTAAGCTTTGCCACATGCTTATTGCGGTCAAAGCATTTATAAAACTCCCCGCCGCTCTTGCCAAACGGGCTGCCATATATCAGCAGGTCTTGCAGGGAAGTGTGCAGGTTGGCTTTCTGGTTGGCAATATAGTTTTCCGGCAGGTTATCCGCATTGTGGTAAGTGCTGCTGATCACCACAAACTTATTGCTCACCACCTGCTTAAAGTAGGTATGCTCCGAGAAGATTTTCTGGTTGATCTCCCGCTCATAATCTTTCAGGAAAAACCATTCATTGATCCATGGCACACTGGCCGACGATGTGAAAATATACAACGGATTAAAAGGTATGCACATCGTAGGGGCCGGGCTTGCCCCTGCCCCCTGTACGCCCGTCATTGCCGCCAGCTGCACCCCCGTTATCTCCCCCGTATCCGTCACGAATAATCCTCTTTGCCGCAGCCTGCCTACTATCACCTGCTTCACAGCTTCCTCCCGCGTGTCCTTGGTTTCGTCAAGTATGGCCCAGCAAATCTCTATACCATCCAGCGCCTTATAGTTATCCAGTGAACCTATGTATATCACCGCGCCGTTGTCAAACGAAATGATGTTGTCGTAACTATCAAAGTTATGCCCCTTAGTCGCAAACTTTTTGGGTGGCTGCCTGCCCACCACATAGTTGCCCTTGCCCGATCCATCCAGGTATTCCGTAAGCTCGAAAGTGTCCCGCCACACCTCCCGAATTCTAAACAGCGTAGACCGCGTAAGCTGTCCATAAGTATTAGCGCAGATGATGCCCCGCATAGCAGGAAAGTTCATCACATACAAGGCAGCCACCAGCCCCGCGCAGTGGCTCTTCCCTGATCCCTGCCCCGCCAAAAACAAATTAACCGGCTGCCTGCTATCCAGTATATCCTGCTGCGGCTGCGTGGTTTTAAAAGGTGTAGTAATTTCCATGCTATACTGTTTAATAATTATGTGTGTCCGGAAAGGCTATTTGGCACAATGATGGGGCTACCTGTTTGTAGAAAATCAAATCCCATAACCGCACATTGCCCCGTAGCGGGCTCTAACATCACAAAAACAAAAAATCACTCACTCGCACTATTATTTTTACTATCTTTGATAGAGTCCCACGCATATGAAATACGCTTTATTTTTCTTACTGGCTCTTTGCCTCTCTTCCTGCCAACGTCACGTTGAATGCATTTGCCACCAGGGAAGTAAGACTATAGATCAGTACATGGGCACCTCAATAACAGGTCAAATAGCACACTCACAGCCGAATGTGATACCATTGGCGCCAGGAGCGGGCTGGATACTTGCACATGGAGTGCCCCAGCCCAATAAAGCACCTGCCCGCTCTGCTCCACTCATTCGCAAACCCCAGCCATCCAGTATATCCTGCTGCGGCTTCGTGGTTTTAAAGGTGTAGTAATTTCCATGCTATGCTGTTTAATAATTATGTGTGTCCGGAAAGGTTTTGGTGATAGTTCAGCGGTTCGGCCAGGCTGCCAATGACATGCTGTATAAGGCTTTATGCATCAATCATTTATATTTCGCTCGCTTCATTTTTCTTTTCTTTTTGAACGAAAAATGAAGCGATAAACTCAAAAAGATCAATCAGACACATAGCAATACGCCCCACCTCTTTTTGGTAGCTATACCTGAATTAGTTCGGCAAGTTCAATAACATCAATCCGGCCGTTCTGGACACACATAATTAATTTGTGTGTTGCATGTTGCAAGGATGGCAGTGACCTTATAGGGGGCTGCGGTACATAAGTCCCCCTTCTATAACTGGCAAAAAATAAAAAAGCCTCAAAACCGCTATAATAGCTCGTTTTAAGGCTTTTTCTTCAGCGCTCCCTTCTGGACTGTAACCTACTTAACGACTATTAACGGCTGTTAACTACTGTTACCATTGAAAGCCTTTATAGTATTGAGTTACAGACGACATAAAAATTAGAACCGCAAACAGACACTAAGCGTAATTAAAAAATAGTGTACCCCAATACGTACCCCGTATTGCTATTTTACTTACCTTTACGGTGCTTAATTAATAATAGCACAATATGGAAGTGTCATTCTATTTGAAAAGACCAGTAAGCACAACGCCAACCGCTATTTATAGCCGTATTTGCTATGAAGGGTACAAGCTGAAATACTATATCCCGGAAACTATTTTGCCTAAGTTTTGGAACAAATCAGCTCAAAGGGTAAAGGAATCACAAAAGTTTACTGAATACCCGGAGTTTAATAGACGGTTGGATAAAATAGAGGCATCAATTAAGACCATTATAAGAAAGTACATTAATGATAATGAAGGGAGTTATCCAACACCGGGTATATTAAAGCCGTTACTCGATATTGCGATTAGGAACGGCGGGAACGTTGAGAAGTTGACGTTTATATCTTTCTATGATAGTTTTATTAAGGATTGCGAAAGCAACAGAATAAACCACGCGAAAACAGGCAAGCCGTTAGCCAAAAGCACGATTACCAACTACAAAACAACTTTAACCAATATTAAACGCTATATTACTGATACCCGTAATAAAGTTGATTTTGAAAATATTGATATGGATTTTTATACTTCATTTAGTGAATACCTTGCAACATACACGAATGAAGAAACTGGTAAAGAAAAACAATCATTAAATACGATCGGCAAACATATAAAGGTTATTAAAACAATCCTGAATGAAGCAACAGACAGAGGCATTAATAAAAACCTTGCCTATAAAAGCAAAAAATTTATAACTTTAAGTGAGGATGCAGACACTATATTTCTAACTGATAGTGAATTGAAAAAAATTGCAGAGTTAGACCTTAACAATAACCCCCGGTTGGATTGTGTCAGGGATTTATTTTTGGTTGGGTGTAGTACGGGTTTAAGGTTTTCCGACTTATCAACCCTAAGCCCGGAACAGATAAAAGGCGACATGATAACCATTACCCAAATAAAGACCGGCAAACCAGTTGTTATCCCTGTACACGACATTGTAAAAAAGATCATGACTAAATACGATGGCAAGTTACCAGAACCCCGGAGCAATCAAAAAACGAATGAGTATATTAAAGAGGTTTGCGGGATGGTGGACTGCCTTAAAAACATGGTAAGTGTATCGGTTACAAAAGGTGGTGAGGTTCAAACGGATACTGTTTGTAAATGTGAGTTAGTCAGCACACATACGGCACGTAGGAGCTTTGCAACCAATGAATACTTAGCGGGTACGCCATCCCTTACTATTATGGCAATAACAGGCCACAGAACGGAAAAAAGTTTCTTAAAGTACATCCGTGTTACACCCGACCAACACGCCAAAATATTACAGGATATTTGGGCAATCAGGAAAAAGGATAAAGCGAAAAGGATAGCTGTTTAAAATGGATAGAACATTTAGAACTGAAAGCATATCAATAGAATTAATTGTCAATTTGAATGTTGACAAGTATATTGATTGGCTTTTTAACCACAAGGGGATTACGAAGGCTGAATTAAAAGAGGATGCACTGGCCTTAATGCAATCTCATTACAGAGAAAAAAACATCTCAAATTATAGGTGGGCAATAAACGAAGTATTTTATAAAGGGAAATACTGGAAAGAACCGACAGAAAGTGCTAAATTGGATTTTATTTTTTGGCGCAAAGACAGGTTTGATACTCAAATGTTTTGGTTTGAGAGTGAAAAAAAAGGTAGCCCACTACCTGATAAAATGATCGCTGAAAGAGAAGGGGAGAGGATATGTGAGCATATAAATTCAAATCCCCTATACCTTCATTTATTATTCAAATTGCTAAACGGGCAAGTAACCGATAATTATAAAAAAATGGCAGAGTTAATCGGTAATATTGATTACCTGCAATTTCTTTATAAAGTGAAAAATGGGATAAATGATGCAACCCCGGAAACGGGCAAATCAGAAAAACCAGCAACAAAACCGGATAAAAAAAGTAAAGAAACTTCATGCAGGCAATACGCAATCTATTTTTATTTCCTTTGGCAATCAGGGGAGATTGAAGGATGGAAAGACGGCGGGCGGGAGCAATGGTTAAAGGTTAAAGCAATTGAAAAGAAAATTGATTTTCAAAACTTCAAAACCTATTTTGGAAAACTATTTACCCCAAAGAACATTATCAAATCCACTACCCCAAACATAGCAGATTTAAAAACGGTTTGCATCCTTTTAAAGGAATTTCCAAAAGCCCTGAAAGAAGCCACCACAGCGTTAAAGAGCGCAAATGACGCGCAAAGGTAGTAACCCCACATAGTAACCCAACGTAGTTACTATAACAATTAAAAGAAGTTAAGAGCAAATAATTTTGAGCCATAAGCGTAACAAAAAACGTTTATACTCAATAATGGAAACGGTTAATATCACATCTTTAGAACAAGTACCAGCCGGATTAACAAGGCTATTTAAAGAGCTTGCAGATATTCGGGTTATCATTGAAGATAAAACCCAAAATCAAACATCACAGCCCATTTCAGACGATGAATTACTTACCCGGCAGCAGGTAGCAGACCGTTTAAAAATATCCCTACCAACTTTAAACGAACTTACTAAAAACGGAAAAATTACAGGATACCGTATTGGTAATCGTGTGAGATATAAAGCCAATGAAGTACAACACGCATTAACTCAAATAAAAACCTCAAAGGTTAAGTAATATATTTTCGATGAAAGATTTAGAAAATAAGTTACTCGAAAACCTTAACAGTGTAAGCCCGGCATCAGGTAATAAAAGCAAAAAAAACACCAATGACAAACCGGATGAAGGTCTATCATTATCCGACCTGGATAGACTTTTGAATGAAGCCAAAGTAAGCCCCACAGAATCACTACAGGCGCCGCCTGTATGTTTGCAAATCATTGAAAATGAAAAACCGATTGATGTTTGCACGTTGGGTAATTTTTCATTAGCAATAGGCAAGGCAAAAAGTAGAAAGACGTTTCTAACAACATTACTTTTTTCGGTTGTAACGGGACATCAAACAAACAAATTTTCAGGTGGTTTACCTATTGGTAAAAAGGTAGGTATTTATTTTGATACCGAACAAAGCAGGTTCCATGTACATAAGCTATTGGTAAGGATTTGCAAATTAGTTAATAAGGAAGTACCGGGAAATATTATCGTTTATTCATTGAGAAAACATAGCCCACAAGAACGTTTAGCTCTTATAGAACATGCCATTTATTCTACTCCTGAATTGGGGTTTGTTGTGATTGATGGCATACGGGATTTAGTTACTTCGATCAACGATGAAGAACAGGCCACAATGATAACCACCAAGCTATTAAAGTGGACAGAGGAAAAGAAGATACATATAATGACTGTACTTCATCAAAATAAAAATGACCTTAATGCAAGAGGGGCAATAGGTACTGAATTAGTCAACAAAGCGGAAGCTGTAATTTCCATAACTAAGAATGTGGCAGATAAAAGTATTTCTATTGTTGAGCCTGAATTTTGCAGGGATATAGATTTTGAACCCTTTGCATTTACAATCAACATAGAGGGTTTACCGGAAATAGTGGAAATGGAGAAGGGAAGTAAAAAATCAGAGAAACAAAATACCGCACCTACAGAAAAGAAAAACATTATACAGGAATTAGGCGATGAAAACATTTACAAGCTACTATGTGAATGTTTTATTAAAGACAGCAAAATAAAACGTAGTAATTTAAAAATGAGAGTTAAAGTATTGGCAGCATCAATATTTAAAAAAGAATTTGGACTTAATAAAGCGGATGAGATTTTGACTTATAGTAAAAGTAAAAATTGGGTTATTCAGGAAAAAGAATTAGCACCATACACATTAGGCACGTTCACTTAGTGGTTTAGTTTAACCCCCTACTATATAGGGGGGGTTAAACTACTAAACCGCTAAACTGGTTTAATTAAACTGGTTTAAACCACCTTAAACCGTTAAACCACTAAGTAAAGACATAGAATATGTTAGACGAAAAATTAAAGGCACAGCATGATATCATTAAAAATCGGATGGACATAATAACGGTTATAGGCCAGTTCTTACATCTAAAAGAAAAAAGCGAAGCAAAGGGAAAGTATGTATGCAAATGTCCTTTCCATAATGAAAATACAGCATCATTTCTTATTGACCGGGTTAAGGGAGTATATTATTGTTTTGGTTGTGGAGCCGGTGGGGATACAATAAAATTTATACAGGATCATTTAAGGCTGGATTACATAAACACAATGAAATGGTTAGCCAATTTCTACAATTTACCCATAGACGATAGCAGACCGCAAACAACATTTACAGACCATAAATTTATTAACCGGGAAGAACTTGAAACCCAAACACCGCCCTCGGTTTTCGTTCCAAAAAAAATTTTCAATCAGTCCTTAAACCACTACAACGAAAACAATTTTGTAAAATTCCTGCATACACTTTTTGAGCCTTGCATAGTCAATATGTTGATTCACCAATATTACATAGGCACATCAAAATATTATTTCGGTGGTGCAGTATTTTGGCAGGTAGATGAAACTGGAAATATCCGCTATGGCAAAGTAATGGGATACAACCCATTGACGGGAAAGCGAATAAAAAAAGTGTACAAAGAAAAACAATACAATCAAATTATGAGTGTTAACGGTGCAATTCTAAGGAAGCATGAGAAAGATAAAACACCCCCGCCGGATTGGGTTACTAAGTACGACAATCAAAGTCCAAAGCCACAGGTATTATTTGGGTTACACTTACTCAATGAAGATTCAGAAAAACCAATTGCAATCGTAGAAAGTGAAAAAACCGCTATCGTTGCCAGTGTATTTTTACCCTCATTTACATGGATGGCAACAGGCGCAAAAGGAATAACAAAATACAATGACAAGGGGGAATTAAACACAATACCAGAATCAGTAAAAAACAAATTCATACCATTGTCCGGGCGCAAAGTTTTATTAGTACCCGACCTGGGAGCGATAGAGGATTGGCAATACTTAGCATCAGAAATTTCAGACCTAGCTGAAATCTCAGTAGCTGATATAATATCCACATTAGCTAAAGACAACAATTTACCCGACAAATCAGACCTGTGTGATTATCTTACAAGTGACGCAGCCCGGACAGAATTAATACAAGAATATAAAAACGCAATTTTAGAAAGAAACCCGGAAACAGACGGCGACCACTGCGAGATATGGTTGGAGTTTTCAGATAGAGGATTGAGGCGTACTGACAAGCTAAAAGCCTATAAGGAAATGATTGCAGCAGGAATTTTTGAAATGGTGGACGATGAAGTAATACACCCTTATTATTATTCAAGTGAATTTAAGCCGCCGCACACTAATCTGCTAAGAATATCCTAAAAAGGTATCAACTTTTATACTAAAAAATGATTCTCCATTTCCATTATCTTTGTTTAGTAAATTTTGAATATGGAAAATGAACTTTTAAATAAATTATATCAGGAAACATTAGATGAAAACAATGTTTTCTTAGAAATGGAATATACGAGAGCGGAATTTAGATCAATGTGCAACAGGATAATAAATGATAATCCTAATGGAGAATTTATCATGTTAAAATACGCTGCCAACCTTAAACTAAAGGAACTAATCAGAAATAGTAGATAGTTCTTCGATGCAATCTTTAACCACTTCTTTAATTTTCCCTTTTATAATAGCAATCTCATCATCGCTAATAATATTGCTTTCTATAATAAATGTGTTTCTAATCGTTAGATTTACATTATATTCTTTTTTATCCATAACGTTACATCTTAAAAATATGTTATATTTAATTTAACGCTAAATTACGTAAATTGAACCCTAAAAACAAATTTATTATTACGTAATAATAAGGCGCAATATATGCCATTAGTGGGGCTAACGTGAGGGCTAAAAAACGAAGTAATCCCAGCACCAGTACCCTGATTTAGGTTTATCTCTAATCCCCAACAACATCAAAACACTACCAAAACATTTGAAGCGCATCTGTTTGATTTTACCAGCAGCGGTATTTCAATTGAGCTTTTGAATATATCCTCAACACAGGTTTATAGGCATAGTGTCAATGCAGGATTTTGAAGAAAGCATATTTGTCTGTCTGCATTGCACTATTTCCGGTGGCACTGTATCTATGGCTTTTGCCACGCTCATGTAAACATGCCAACACACGCCATATCTACGCCACCTCCTTTTATTTTTTGTCCGCCCCCTGCCACGTAGCTAATAGCGCAGTATTTCACATTGGCTACTATTAAGCAGTTATCTAAGGTTTGTATTTCCGTTCATCATTTGGCATCGTTATTAATTTAGGCATGTTCCCATACTGCTATTAGCTACGTCATGGCGGCCACCCCACACCCGCAGCACAAAACGATCTATCTAACGACAGGCAGGGCAGGTGATAGCTGCCCTACACACAAAGCTATAAACAGCAGCAATCACCACGCCCACGCACAGCAAGAGTAGTTCTTTCACTTCATTTTATCACAGCCAACACACAAAGCTATAAGTGATAAAATAAAATTCAATCACTACACTTGCTTTTTGCCAACGCTGCCACCAATGGAATCGTTTTTTATCCCAACCGCACAGGCCATAAGAGGGGCGGGGAAGTGTCTTAGTTTGAAACTTCGGCGGGGTAAATGGATATTTCCTTTAAATAATTACGCTGCATTTGAAATTCCTTTTTTCCCGGTATTACCCACTCAAGTTTATTACCATTTACAAGGTGAAAAGTAATCCTACTATATCCCCGTTGGTCGTGATAATATTCGTCGTCAAAAGATAGATGAGTTACGTTATCAATATTAATCGGGGCATTAGTAACAACTGTGCCATTTACAGTTGGTTGTGCATACATCGGGTAAAGAATATTTAATCGCATATAGATATTTTTTTGAAAATAAAGATACTGAAAAAGCCATTGTTTAATTTGAAAAATCAGGACAAGCTTTATAAGCTATAGATATGCTGGCGCAAACGGAATCAGCAGTAACGCTATTTAACTTGGTTGCAATTTTACCGCATCATTTATTGAATAACGATGCTAACAGCAGCCGTAACATTACTATGGTTATCAAGTAGCATCATTATTCAAAAATGATGTAAGAAATAAAAATGTTTAAAAAAGAATAGTATTTTAGCAGTCTAAATACAGCATGAAATGAAAACATAAAAAATTAGAAACTATTTAAGATAGTTGTGTTACACATAGGTATTGCCATTACAGAATCGCCAATTCAATTAATCGAAAGCAATGCAAATGGATGTAGTACGCCGCAAGGCGTAACTGTGTCTTTTGCTTTCGATAGGCTTTGGCGAGCCTTGTAGTGGCGAGGGATTTTCAGTTACGCTATTTTTTTGCTTACTACACAATCTATCTAAAATGAAAAAAATATTATTTGCCTTTTTGATAATGCCTTTTACTATTCAGGCGCAAACTTGGACTGTGGTAGGTAGCGCAGGATTTACATTAGACACGGCAAATTACACATCCATAGCAATAGATGGCAGTGGTACACCTTATGTGGTTTACGTGGATGCAGGAATTAGTGATAAAGCTACTGTAATGAAATATACGGGTGGTAGTTGGGATTTAGTCGGTATCGAGGGTTTCTCAGCGGGGGCAACAAATTTCACATCAATAGCTATAAATGCAAGCGGTACGCCGTATGTAGCTTATGAGGATTGGAATGTTGGTGGAAAAGCTACTGTAATGAAATATACGGGTGGTAGTTGGACAACTGTTGGCAGTGCAGGATTCTCGGCAGGGGAGGCGGCGAATACTTCAATCGCTATTGATGGTAGCGGTACACCTTATGTGGTTTATGAGAATGGCGGTTTGAATAGTCCAGCTACCGTAATGAAATACAATGGTAGTGGTTGGGTGAACGTGGGCAGTGCTAATTTTTCGGCAGGAGGTACGCTTTAC
>Ga0182030_10006929_pt1 | contig 23748 bp, 12 predicted proteins | sample 812S3MmetaG_FD_121299 | JGI IMG/M metagenome (GOLD analysis project Ga0182030, IMG submission 121299) | Permafrost microbial communities from Stordalen Mire, Sweden - 812S3M metaG (Illumina Assembly) | ecosystem: Environmental > Terrestrial > Soil > Wetlands > Permafrost | place: Sweden...
CCAACGGTATTCTTTACCTGGACGGCGTTGCGGCGGGCACCAACTCCAGCATGGCTCTCAATCCATTGATTTTAGGCGGAACCGTCAATAATTACCTTGGCAAATCCCAATCGGTCGGCAACCCCTACCTGAACGGCTCGCTGGATGAGTTCCGAATTTATAACGTCGGACTCGCTCCGGCCGAAATTGCCGCAACCGCTGCGTTGGGTGCCGGTCAGTTGTTAAGCACGAACAGTCCGCCCATGAGCGTGGCGTTGGCGCAAACGAACCTGATGGTTGAGTGGCCGCTGGCGTCCGCGGGTTTTGCGCTCCAGTCGTGCACGAATTTATTCATTGGCAACTGGACGAACGCGATTTTACCGGCCCCACAAATCGTCGGGACACAATGGCAAGCTGTCATTCCAGTGCCGGGCGACAGCGCCGCGGTATTTTATCGACTGCTGAAATGAGAGCGTAGCGAAGGGCTGGAAGAGGTTCACCGGTGGTTGGGGGGCGATCCGGCCCGTGCGCTTTCGCCAGGGAAGCGCATGGATTCCGGAAGCAATCACAAATACGCGCTGTTGTCGAAGGCGAATCTCAACAAACTGTGCGTTCCGTGCAGGTTGAGTTTCCGGGAAATGTGGAAACGGTGGTTTTCCACCGTTCGATAGCTCAAACTGAGGCGGTCAGCAATTTCCTTGCTGGTTAAATCTTCGCCAATGAGCTTAAGGATGCGGCGTTCCGCCGGCGTCAGGGATTCGATCTGGGGTTTGCTCAACAGCAGGTCCCGCACGCGATCGTTGCGCCGCCGGCCGGCTTCCAACATCGAGATGCTCAGGAAACATTCGTCGTGATCCACCTTCTCCAGCGCGGCGATAACGTCGGTCGCGGCGTTTTCTTTCAGGATGTAGGCTTTTGCTCCCAAGTCCATTGCGGCGTTGAAAATCTCCTCCTCCTTATACATGGTGAGCACGATCACCTTTACCGGGAAGGGCATTGCTTGAATGGCGCGGATCGTTTTTAACCCGTTAAGGCGGGGCATATCTATGTCGAGAATTGCGATCTGGGGCTTGAGACAGGCCAGTTGCTCCAATGCCTCCGCGCCATCGGACGCTTCGCCAACAATTTTAAAACGTGAGTTTTTCTGGATGACATCGCACAACCCGTGACGGAAGATCGGGTGGTCATCCACGACTAATACAGTTGCTTCATCTCTCATATTTGCTGGAGCCTATCAAAGTTTGAATGGAATCTCCACGATCAACCGGGTGCCCGTGCCCGGCCGGGAATCGAGTGCCAGAGTTCCCTTGAGGATGCGGACGCGTTCGGTAATTCCAGTGATGCCATATCCAAGACTGTGCTGGCGGGCAGAAAGTTCCGCCGGGTCAAATCCGCGGCCATTGTCCCGCACCGAAAGCAAGACGGCGGTTTCCAGCTTTTTTACCACCACCGCGGCTTCCGTTGAGGAAGAATGTTTGACGATATTGGTGATCGCCTCCTGAACGATTCGAAACAGATGGATTTCCGCGTCTTTATCGAATAATCCGTCAATCTCTTCCACCCGGCTGGCAAATGAGATGGAGTTGTTCTCGGAGGCCCGGTTAACCAGGGCGCGGAGCGTTTCCGTCAGTCCCAAACGGTCCAATTGGGATGGCCGCAACCCCTGGGCAATGCGCCGCACTTCTTCGATCGCCTGGGTGGTGACGCCGGAGATTTGATCCATGCGGCCTTGGATTTCTTGTCCGTCGGAAGGTGACTGGGCGGCCAGTAACGCATGGTTTTTGATCACCAGCAAAGTGTGGCCCAGACTGTCGTGCAGGTTGCTGGCGATTCGTTTGCGTTCCTCTTCCAGTTTTCCCAGCACGTGCTGGGAAAAGGCGAGCCGCGCCGCCTGCTGGTGTTCCAGTCGACGCCGCAACAAATGCACCCAAAGCGAGGCCATTGCCAGGGTCAGCAATAACATCCCCACCAACGTGACGGTTCTCTTCCATGTCCACCAGGGCGGACCACTGAGGACCACGACATCTTGTGGCTGGCGCAGCAAGATGTTCAAGGAAGATAAAAACGGTGTGCTTCCGGATTTTTCTTCAGGTTGCGGTGTCACCATCATTTGGTCGCCCCGCACCCCGGAAACGAGCAGCCGGCTTCCCGGCGTTAAAGCGGGCAAGTTACCATGTCCAGTCGCGAGGGTTGCGGTGAAGATGCGCAGTTGATCCTGTAGTTCCAGAATTTGGAGCGTGGCATTGGTCATTTGTCCCAGCAACACGGCATCGGCCTGCACCAGGGTGCCGTTTTGACTGGAGGCTGACGACTCGTGTAATTCCAGGTTCTTTGGAAGAACGGTGGCGGCCAAGTGAATTGGCTGCACGAGGGCCTCGGCTAAGATATGCGTCGACCCGTTAACGGCCGGGAAGGCCAACACCTGCAACGTGTCGCCTGTCTTGATGCCGGCTTTGTTCGCGGCCTGCACCCTGACGCCGCCGGACTCGTCTTGGATGAAAAATGAATCCGGGTCGCAATAGGTAACCTCGCCAACCACGCGCACCCGATGCAACCGCGCCGCTTTGATTTTTTCCGACAGGAGTTTGGCGACGGGAATCCTGGGGATGCTAAAAGGTTCCTGGGGTGGCGATTCCTCAAGATCGACAAAATCCAAGGAGGGGATCAACAGCAAAGGCGCGTCCATGACGTGCTGGAGCAAGACACCGCGCACGCGCAATTTTGCGTCCACCCATCCAGCCGTTTGGTCGGGCCGCGTCTTACCCAGCCACAGGCAGGCCAGGCCGGTGTTCCCCATCAGAGTAAGCGTGCCATTGGTATTCACCGCATGCACCACGCCTTCAAGTTCACTCCAGCGGCCCTCCTGTCGGACCTGCATCAGGGGGTCGAAAGAAGGAATGATGGCCAAAGGCATGGCATGCGATCCGCGTCTGGCAACGAATTGCGGCGTGATGGCTTGAAGGTATCGGCCCGCTTCAATTGCGCCCCCGAGATCAATGTACTCCCCCACCTGCAACTGGCTTTTCACCGCGGTGCTTTTCAGAACGCTGTTTTCAAAGGAAATCAACCACACCGAACTGCCCTCTTGAATAAGGGTGTAATCCTGGCCGAAGACCTGGTCGTTGAAGGTCACCACGCCGCGGGTTCCAAAGTAGCCCATGGCCAGCGCCGGCGTGGCGGCGACCGGAGCCAATTGGCTTTCCGCCGCCGCAAATTCGTTGGTGGGACCAACCTCAATGACCGAGAGGTTGTCCGGACCTGAAACCCAGATGCGGCCGGGCGACATTATGCCCTCTTGGTTAATGACCCCCTCGCAAACACCTTCAACCTGGATGACGGCACCGGCCGACGGGTTCAATGATTTGAATTTATCCTCCGCCCAATGCAGCACGCGCACCTGGATCAGCGCTTGTCCGTCGAATATTTCCAGCATCGCGGATTCACCTTTGGCAGACTTGAATCTGAGTAATCCCTTCCCCCGCACCCAACGATAGTTGCTCTCGGCGGGCAACGGTAAATTTGACGAAATCCATTCAGGCTTGGGCATTTGGCCGGCGCCGTGATAAGTCACCGACACGCGCTTGACAGTCAAAGCCGATTCGTAGGGCCGAGTGCCGCCAAGGCCTTCCAGATCGCCTGCGAAATAGTTGGTCCAGTATTCGCGCAGGGCGCCGTTCGTTGCCGCCCCAGGGGAATCGGCGGATTCCCGGCCCGGCGTCAGGCACCGGCCGGCGATAACCGAAATGTCCGATTTTCCCGGCGCTGGTTCCTGCCAGGCCACGGAGAGATGTTCGCCGGCAATCGCCTGTTCCTGCAAGGCTTCAAGGTAATAGGTCTCGCCCGCCTTTAGTTGAACCAACTCGGAGCGCTGGGCGGGAATTTTTGACCATTCGTGCGGGGCGGTCCAGCCGAAGCGTGGCACCGAGGCGATCTTCCGAATGTTGGCCGGATCGGAATTTGTGCTCAACCACAACTCGGATGAATCGTCGCTGGCAATCCAGAATCGGTAATCTCCCGTGACCGGCGGATGCAAATAACCACGCATCCGCGTCAAGTTAAACTCGCCCCAATTCATCGGCGTCTCAAATGAATCGCAGAGGTTCCGGCCGGCGGGATAAAACGGAAAATCCGGAAAATCGGCGAAATAGGGACTGCAGTCAGCGCCATCCAAGGTCACCCATTGGCCGGCTTGCAACTGCGCTGCTCCCATCTTGAAATGCAAGGCCACGGCCCCGGTCGGGTCTTGCAGCACCACCCAATTGCCGCTGGCATCCACTAAAGTCACCACTCCGGTCAAGTGAAAATCACAGCCGGTAAGATAAGCTGTCGGGGGGAGGGTTCTGAACTGCGAAACATTTGTCACCCAATGGCTCCCCTCTGCCACGGGGAACGCCGGGAGCCCGGCCCGGCACGCCAGTGCCATCACGGTCGCGAAAAGCAGGGCCAACGGCATCGTAGATATTCGCCAGCGGCGAGGTGTTGACGCTGCATGCATGAGAACTCACGCGGACAACCGCCGGGGGGCGCGGCCTATCCGCAAGCCATTTCACCGCACATCGTGTGGCTGAATCAAGCAAATTCGGGATCATTGTCGGGTGAGTGTAACCACTCATTCGGTGAGTGTTGATGGCCATTTCAAGTTGGCGCATCTTATGATTAAATATTTGAAAGCCAAAGCCAGCATGTCTTCCTGCTAAATCTGACGCGCGCTGGCAATGGCGAAACCCAAAACGTCTCCAAATGACATCAATATGAAATTAAGAAACCTGTCAGTCGCGTGGAATGGTGCTGCAGCCTTGCTGGGAAGCTTGGCGATCCTGGCCAGCGCCCAAGCCCAGCCGACAATCTCCAGCGTCTTTCCCAACGGCACGTATCTGCTTCAGGGCACAAACCAGTTTTCCTTTGTCGCCACCGCGCCTGCGGGAGTCACCAGCGTTGCGGTCACGCTTAACGGCACAAAAATGTCAGGCGCCGCCATTTTGGCATCATATTCAACGGCCAATGGCGGAGTGACGGTCAGCAACGGCACGAACTACAGTTGTCCACTGTTGCTTGATGTTGAGTATTCGGCGACTATCACCGCCACCGACGGCAACGGAAAACAGAGCACTGCGTCAGTGTCATTCGACACCCTTTCCGCCTACACGTGGGAAGCTGAGGACTACAACTACGGCGGCGGCAAATACTTTGATAATCCGCAGACCAACGCCTATGCCGGCCTGGCGGGTATTCCCGATACGGATGACGAGGTTGCCGGCAAGCCGTCTTATGCCGGTTGGGCCTATCGTCCGGAGGCGCCGGACAGCAGCGGCAACGAGAATTGGCCGACGGAAAAAACAGGTGACGTGACGCGCGCCCCCTACCTCGGCACGGGTGAAACCGACTACGACTTATCGTGGAATGGGGCCGGGCAATGGGCGAACTACACGCGCCATTATCCTGCCGGTCATTGGAACATCTGGGTGCGTGGTTCTGGAATTAACGGCGGCACTTCGCCGGGGCTTGAGTGGTATCAGGGCGCCGTCGGGGGGACGGATCTCGGCCACGTAAACTTCCCCAACCGGGGAGGCTGGCAGAATTATGGCTGGGAGCCTCTGGTGGATGGCTCGGGGAATCCTGTTGAATGGGACACGGACGGCACCGCGCAGACTTTGGCGCTCTATGAGTGGGGCGGGAATTTCAACCTTAACTTCTTCATGCTGCTGCCGGCGACCACGAATACGGTGCCAGATGCCGTGATCTTACCCATCTTCCCGAACGGCACCTATCAAAATCAGGCCACGAACACCATGCTGTTCGCCATCACCTCGACGTTGGGTGTCAATCCGGCGAACGTCGTGGTCCAACTGGTCGCCACCAACATATATAGCGGGCAGGTCAGTAACTTGGTCCTGACATCCGGCAGTGGCCTGACTATTTCCGGCCCGGCCACGAATCTGCAGGTGACCGCTTCTTCGTTGATCACCAACTTAATCTATCACGCGGCTATCGCAGTCACGGACGCCAACGGCAACCAGGCCGCGACCAACTTTCTCTTCGACACCGTCCGCCCATCCTATACTTGGGAAGCGGAGGACTACGACTACACCAACGGCATGTATATTGATAATCCACAGACCAACGGCTATGGCGGCTTGACGAGCGATGTTGGAGTGGATTGTTTTTATGCCACCCCTTCAATCTATGGAGCTTGGTCCTATCGCCCGGAAACGACGGATGCCAGCGGGGATGCCAATCCCGCGCAGGAGGCGAATGGTGACGTGCCGCGCCAGCCCTACATCGGCACGGGTCTCACTGACTACAGTATGTCGTTCAACGCAGCCGGGAACTGGGCGAACTACACGCGGCACTATCCTGCCGGCAAGTGGAACATCTTCATCCGCTCCTCCGGCAACCCTGCCGGCGTTGACAGCGCCGTCTTGTATCAGGGTGGCCTCAATGGAAAAAAGCTCGGCCAATTCAACATCCCCAACACCGGGGGCTGGGAGAATTACACCTGGGTGCCTTTGGTGGATAGCGCGGGGAATCTTGTCGAATGGGACGCATCTGGCAGTGCGCAGACTTTGACCATGGATGAGTTAAATGGCAATTTTAACCCAAACTACTTCATGCTGATGCCCGTGAACCCGAACTACAGTCCGGTTCCAGTCATTAACAATCTCTTCCCGGATGGCGCCTACCAACTTCAAGCTACGAACAGCCTGTCGTTCAATGCGACCTCGCCTCAGGGCATCAGCCAGACGAGCATTCAGGTCCAGTTAGTCGCCACCAATCTTCTCGGGCAGGGCTTTTCTTCAATCCTGACCGCCGCCAATGGCCTGACCATTTCCGGCGTAGCCACCAATCTGCTGGTGACCGCCCCGCTCAATACTAATTTTATTTACAAGGCGTTTATTCAGGTAGCCAGCGTGGCCGGCACCCAGCTTACCGTCACTAATGGGTTCGACACCGTCGCCCCATCTTATACGTGGGAGACGGAGGACTACGACTACAACAGTGGCCTGTACATAGATAATCCACAGACCAACGGCTATGCCGGCCTGACGAGCGTTGTTGGAGTGGATTGTCTTTATACCAACCCTTCACCTTTCGCCAGTTGGCCCTATCGTTCCGAAACAACGGATGCCAGCGGCGACGCCAATCCCCCGCAGGAAGCAAATGGTGATGTAACGCGCCGCCCCTATATCGGCACGGGACTCACTGATTACAGCCTGTCGTTCAATGCCACTGGGACCTGGGCAAACTACACGCGGCACTATCCTGCCGGAAAGTGGAACATCTACCTGCGATCCTCCGGGTACAACCCCTACGGGACCTACAACGGCACGAACAGCGCCGTCATCTATCAAGGCGCCGCGAGTGGAAAATTGATCGGCCAATTCAACATCCCGGGCACGGGAGCATGGGAAACCTATACCTGGACGCCTTTGGTGGACGGGGCGGGTAACATTGTCGAATGGGACGCGGACGGCACTCAGCAGACTTTGCAATTGTTTGAGTTGAGCGCCAACTTCAACCCCAACTACTTCATGCTGGTCCCCATTCCGGCGCATCCGACGCTCAACCGGAGCTTGAACTCGAGCACGGGTGTTTTGAGCCTGGCTTGGCCCACCGCACCGGGTTGGGTGCTCCAGGCGCAGACCAACGGCCTGGCTGCCGGTCTCGGCAAAAACTGGGTCTCTATAACCGATGGCAGCGTCACTAGCACGAACATCACCGTGGATCGGACCCAAGGGGCGGTGTTCTACCGGCTGATGCATCCATGAGTTTTGGGTCGCGAATAGGTTACGCGATTAGGGAAACGGGCAAGGCGGGGGCTATTGAATACGGCCCCCGCCTTTCAAACACAACTGTAATTGGCAGTGTCCACATTCGGAAATATGAAAGTTATGATTATCTCCACCGGCAAAAAACGCGATTTCACGATGGCCTGTTTTGCCGGTTTCACTTTGATCGAATTGCTGGTGGTAATAGCGATTATTGCCATTTTGGCGGCGCTGCTTCTGCCCGCATTGTCCAAAGCCAAGCAGAAGGCGCAATCCATGCGGTGCATGAACAACGAGCACCAATTGGCGCTGGCGTGGATCATGTACGCCAACGATAACCGCGACCAGTTGACGCCAAACGGGGGGTTGGGTCGGAACGGAGGAGGCAATACCACCGGAGACCCGAGACAGGATCCGGAATGGGGGGCGGGTGGGAACCGTTGCGGTTGGTGTCCCGGTTCTCTGCAGATTGCCTCGGAAGTCACGCCGGGCAGTGCCTATCCGGAAGGGGATAAATATGCCTGGTGGATTCAAGCGGGCCTCCTCTGGCCGAGCATTAATAACCTGGACGTCTACCGATGTCCGGCCGACAACACGACAGTTCCGCGCGGTAACAGTCCCACGGCCGGACCGGGTCCGGCTTTGCGCACGTATTCGATGAATTGCTGTGTCAACCCGATTGATAGCGCGGGATTCGCCACGGCGCAATGGGTCGGGGTCACCGGCGGGCCGTGGTGCGTTTATCGAAATCTGACGAGCTTTCAGCGTCCGGGTCCGTCCTCGACGTTCGTTTTTATCGAGGAAAGTCACATCACCATTGATGACGGTTTTTTTGCCAATGATCCCGGGAACGCCTTTATGTGGCTAAACTTGCCGGCGGTATTGCACCGCAGCGCCAGCAACTTGTCGTTTGCCGACGGTCATGCCCAGTCGCGGAAGTGGACGGATGGCCGGATGATCAATGCGGCATGGAGCACGCCGACTCCGGCCAATCTTGGGGCATCGCCATTTAATCCGGATTTGCCGTGGCTGCTTTCAGTGACTACCGCGCCATCCCAATGAAAGGCTGTGACTCGCCAGACTGGGATTGAGCCTTGGCTGGCAAAATTTGAGCACGGCAGAGAACTGAATGTGAAACTACGTATTACCCGGTTTTTACCACTGGTGCTGGGCAGTGTGGGTTTGGGTTGGTCTGTCTGGGCGGAGACGGCTCGCAATCCCATCATTTACGCGGACGTGCCGGACATGGCCATGATTCGCGTGGGCGATACCTATTATATGAGCAGCACCACCATGCACATGAGCCCCGGGGTGCCCATCATGGAGTCCACCGACCTCGTCAATTGGCGTCTGACGGGGTACGCGTACGATAAACTCGACGACGTTGATGCGTTGAACCTCGACCATGGCCAGACTGCCTATGGCCACGGGTCATGGGCCAGCAGTCTGCGCCACCACGATGGCACCTTCTATGTTTCGACGTTTTCCCTCACGACGGACAAGACGTATGTCTATCAGACGAAGGACATCGAACATGGGCCTTGGACCGCCGCGTCATTCAGGCCGCACCTGCACGACCATTCGCTGTTCTTTGATGACGACGGCCGCGTGTTCATGGTCCATGGCGCCGGTGACATCCGGCTCACGGAACTCACGGCGGATGCGACCGCGATCAAGCCTGACGGTCTCAATCAAGTCCTTATTACGAACGCCAGTTCCGTGGCCGGGACCAACGTCGCCTTGCGGGCGGAGGGATCGCAAATGTTGAAGGTCAACGGCATGTATTATCTGTTCAACATCACTTGGCCGCGCGGGGGGATGCGCACGGTAATCGTCCATCGGGCTGGTCGGATCACGGGTCCGTATGAAGGCCGGGTGGCGTTGCAGGACCAGGGCGTGGCCCAAGGGGGGCTGATCGACACGCCCCAAGGCAATTGGTATGCATATCTATTCCGTGATGACGGTGCCGTGGGACGCATCCCCTATCTCGTTCCCGTCAAGTGGGAAGATGGCTGGCCGGTGTTGGGCGTGGGCGGCAAGGTGCCGGACGCGTTGGATCTGCCCGCGAGCCGGGGACTGATCCCTGGCATTGTGGCGTCCGATGAATTTAATCGCGGTCCGGATGATCCCGCGCTGCCGCTGGTCTGGCAGTGGAACCATAATCCGGACAACCGGCTGTGGTCCGTGACCCAGCGTCCGGGATTCCTGCGGCTGACCACCGGCCGCGTGGACGCGGATTTCGTTTCCGCCCGGAATACGCTTACGCAGCGGACCTTTGGCCCGATGTGCTCGGCCTCGACCGCGGTGGATGGCAACAACCTGAAAGACGGGGATGTGGCGGGCTTGGGGTTGCTGCAGAAGAGCTATGGCCTGGTCGGCGTAAACGCGGAGGGCGGCACCAATTTCCTGATCATGATAAGCGCCGAGTCCGGTTCGCCGGTTGAATTGCAGCGTGTGCCCCTGACCCAAAAGATGCTGTATCTGAGGGCCGATTGTGATTTCAGGGACCGGGTGGACACCGCGCGCTTTTTTTACAGCCTTGATGGCAAATCGTGGACTGGGATTGGCGGTCCATTGAAGATGAGTTATTCCCTGGCGCACTTCATGGGCTATCGCTTTGGGTTGTTCAATTACGCCACCAAGACGCCGGGAGGCTTTGCCGATTTTGATTATTTCCGCGTGAGTGACAAGATCGTGGCGGCGAAATGGCCTGCGAAAACCCGAAAGAGATCACGCAAAGAAATTCACCGTTGAAAAGCGCCACTATGAAGTTGAGCCATCGAGCGATAAACCGCATGCCGATCGTATTCGTTTTGGCGGGAACGATCGGGTTGGCGGGGATGGGGCTGGCAGTTGCGGCCGAGGCCGGAGCTGGAGGAAATCCGATCATCCGGGACTGTTTCACCGCCGACCCGGCACCAGTGGTGATCGGCGACACCGTGTATCTCGTCGTTGACCACGACGAGGCGAAGGAGGGCGAGTTGTTCACAATGAAGGACTGGCTGTGCTACACCTCTACGGACATGAAACGCTGGACTCCGCACGATCCCATCATGAAGGTTACGGATTTTAAGTGGGCGGTGAAGGATGCCTGGGCGCCGCAGATGATTCCAAGAAACGGGAAGTATTATTTCTACGCTCCGGTCAATCACGATCCGACCCACCCGGGCATGGCGATCGGCGTGGCCGTGGCCAACGATCCGCTGGGTCCCTATGTGGACGCGCGGGGCGCGGCGTTGATCACGAGCGAGATGACGCTGGGACCCTACCTCTGGCCGAACATTGATCCCACGATCTTCATTGATGATGACGGCACGCCATGGCTCGCTTGGGGGAATAACATCTGTTTTCTCGCGAAGCTGAAGCCCACCATGACCGAACTTGACGGTCCGATTCAAACCCTCTGCCTGCCCAATTACACCGAGGGCCCCTGGCTTTGGAAACACAACGGCCTCTACTATCTTTGCTACGCCTCCTTTGCCCACCAGGGTTTCCCTGAGAGTATCAGTTATGGCACCGCACCCAAGGTCACTGGGCCATGGAAATACCGCGGGGAAATGACCGGGCCGGCAAAGAACAGTTACACCATCCATCCAGGTATCGTGGATGACTTTCACGGGCAGTCCTATTTCTTTTACCATAACGCCTCCCTGACGCTTCCCGATGGCCAGACCGGCGCGACGGGTCGGAGAGCGGTCTGTGTTGAATATCTGTATTATAATTCCGACGGCACCATCCAGCCGATTGAACAGACCGGGGAGGGGGTGAGCGTGCCGCCACATCCCGCCACGGGGATGCCGGCCGGGGCGGTGGATCGGGGCACCACGGACTCCGGCATCAAAGTCACCCAGTTCCTCGGGGATTACCCCACGAATTGGCCGGGCACACCCGTCTTTGCCACCGTAATCAACCCGTTTGCGAAAACTCCCCAGCCCGTCTGCTTCTCCCGCGACGGCGGCGTGACCAACCTGGGCCAGACGTTCGTGATCGGGAAAGACATCCAGTTGAGCCGGATTGAACTCTATGTGGGCGATGGGATCGGCACGAGTCGCACCAATACCGCCACGATTGGGCTATACGATCTTGGTTTCGCCGGGGCGAACGGCGACGTAACGAACGCTCCCGCAGATCGTTATGTGGTAGGTGCCAACCTACTCGGTGAGGGCAAGGGTTTGCGCTTCGCCTACACGCCGCAAGGCCCCGGTCTCTTGAGCATCGAATTTAGTGAGGATATGCAGGTGGTCCTCTCAGCGGGGCACCGCTATGCCTTGGAACTTGAAGGCAGCAGAAACTCCTGCCCGCTGTGCTGGTATGGGAGCCAATACGACTATGGATACTGTGATGTCTACCCGGATGGCGCCGCCTATCGCAACCGCAAACTGGTGAGGAACCGGGATGGTATAACGGCTGATTTCGGCTTCGCCATTTATGGTGGTACCAACTATATGTCCGCGTATAAATAAAACGACATGCGGGCCTTGCAATGTCCAGTATTTACAAGGGCTTGCGAGTATTGATTGTTGTGAAATTCCACACAGACATATAGCATCGAGATGCTTTAACTTGCCTATGCCAGTCTCCCAGATAAACACGCGCAGAGTTCCTATTGGAGTCATGCTTCGGCTTGCCGGTGATGTTGAATCGCGCGGCGAAGCTGCCGGTGGTTTTCTTGACCGCCATCAATACCACGCGTGGCAGCGGATCAAGCCAGCCATCAGGCACATGCTGCTGTATTTGGACCAACCTTTGCGCGTCCCCGCCTTGCGGGTCGTGGCGGGGCTTTCGGGGTCGCGTTTTTTTGCGTTGTTTAAGTTCGCCACCGGTTGGACGCCCATTCATTTTTTTATCCGCTTGCGCATTCAATTTGCGTGCGAATTGCTGCGGAACAAGAATTTACGTGTGAAGGAAATTGCCGGCCTCCTGGGTTACAATGATCCGCTCTATTTCTCGCGGGTTTTTAATTCCGTGACAGGCATGGCTCCGAGCAGGTTTCGGCGGGGCACGTACGTTGCGCCGCCGGGAATGTCATCCAAGCTCAGTCATGGCGGAAGAATCGAAGGGCGGCTCGACTGGGTGTCATTGGAGGAGTCCAACAGCATTCTGGGGCAGCCTCTCCAGTCGTTAAAAGCCCCCGGTGAATGGGGGTGGCAGACAAACCGGCAACGTAACCAACGAGTTCTTAGGCCATCCATCACACGACTGAAAATGTGCGCAAAAGCGATCTGAACCAATCCCGCGGCGCAACTTCGCGAACGGCCCGTGATATCAACCGGCGTCTGGTGCTCAACGTGATTCGCAAACATCAGCCCATTTCGCGCGCTGATATCGCCCGGCACACTCATTTGCAGCGCAGTACCGTGTCCACGATCACGGAGGAATTGATCGCGGAGCGTTGGGTGACGCGGGGCGCCTTCGGGGATCTGCCCCGCGGCCGGAAACCGACCTTCATGCATTTTAATGGAGCCCGGGCAGGGATCATCGGCATTGATTTGCAGCCGTCGTTGACGACCTTGGTGTTGGCGGACCTGGAGGTGCGCATCCTGGCTCAGGAAACGATTCACCTGAGCCCGGGGACCGGTCAATTCGTCCCAAACCTCTGCGAGCAGGTGTGCCGGTTGATCAAGTCGCACCCGCATATTGCCTGCGAAGGGATCGGGGTGACGTTGCCAGGAAGGATAGACCCGACTACAGATGGCCTGGTTTTTGCCCCGAATCTGAAGTGTGGAATGATGGATTTGAAGAACCCGCTCGCTGTTGCCACCGGACTTCCGGTGGAACTGGAGAACGATGCCAATGCCTGCGCATTGGCGGAACGATGGAGCGGAGCGCATCTTGAAGAGGTTCGCAATCTGGTGGCGATCACGATTTCCGAAGGAATCGAGTTCGGGATGATTCTCAATGGGCAGCTGGTTCGTGGTTCGACCGGCCTGGCTGGGGAATTTGGGCATTTCGTGATCCAGGAAAACGGTCCGCTCTGCAGCTGTGGTCGGAAGGGATGCCTCGGGGCCTTCGCTTCCAATGCAGCGGCAATCAGATTTTTTTGTGAAGCCACATCCAGTCACCAGGTCAGGATCGCGCCGCCCACGTTTGATGAACTTTTAAGATTGGCTGACGAAGGAGACCGAAATGCCTGCGATTCACTGAACTGTATGGCACATTATTTGGGCATGAGCGCCGCGATTATTGCCACCGGTCTGGCACCGGACGTGATTGTGTTGGTTGGCGCGGCAACCCGGGCCTGGAAGCAAATCGGGCCGATCATTACGGCCATGGTAAAGAAGCATTCAGTAACCGGGGTCAATCCCAGAATCGTCCCGGCCGGGCCGGAGATGCGCTTGCGCGGCGCGGTTGCACTTATAACCCAAAGACATTTCGGAGCCATACAAACGTGTTGAACTACACCTCGCTGCGGTTGGTTTCCGACACAGCCGCGCTCCGCCAGACAGGAGCCACTGTGCAGTTTTGAGCCAATTTAAGCTCTTGGACAGTCCTGAAGAACTCTGTCTCACCCCCGGGCCGGTTCCCAGCCCCCGCGTCGTCTCCGCCGGGCCTCCCTCCCCCATACGGGGGATGAAAGCGCCCACCTGTAACCATTTTGTAACGTCTTTGCCCCGAAATGGGTATGGTAGGAAAATTTGTGTCGGCTAGTATTGTCTTCTGAAGCGAAGTTTCGATTACGCGCCTGAACCCCGCGGCCCGCAACGCTTGCTCCCTGAAGCCACTAGATTAACACGATGTTTACCGCCCGCCCCTTGGCCGCCCCCCATGTCTCAATTATGAAAACGACCTGCCAACCCTGGACCGGCCGTGCGCCCCTGCGCGCACGGCTTGGGCTCCTGCTGGCCCTCCTGGCCCTCTGTCCCGCCGCGTACGGATTGAATTTCAATATCGCGCTGGCCTCCCTCACCAACCACAACACCTCCGCCTACCCCGCCTACAACCAGGCCAATTTCCCCGCTAATTTCGGCACCACCACCTGGATCAACCCAGACGGCCAGACCATCCCCGTGGACCCCACGCAGGCCGACGAGTCCCTCAATCCCGTCACCCCGGGCCACGTTTCCAGCACCGACGTCCATACCCTCATCCCCTCCCGGCCCAACCTCCGCTGGTTCGCCCACGCTACTCCTTGGTTTGGCACCAGCTCGCACATCAACATCGGCCTCACCAATAATTCCACCGCCTACGTCGCCGCCATGATCACCGATATGAAAAACCGTGGCTTCAACGGCGTGGTCATTGATTGGTACGGCATGACCGATGGCACGGACGGCGTCGTGCAAAAAATGAAGGCCTACCTCGCCGGGATCCCGAACAACACGTTTACTTACATCATCATGGTGGACGGGGGCATCAAGGGCGGCACGGGCAATGCCAACCTGCAAGCCAACATCCAGTATTGCCAGGCCCAGTATTTCAGCGACCCGAACTACGAGCATGAGCCGGTCAGCACCGGCGAGCCCATCCTGATGTTTTTCAACGTGCGCGCCACCATCGGCGAGGCCAACATGATCTCCTTGAAGTCCGCCCTGGGCGGCAACATGGTCTGGGTCGAGCAGGGCACCAGCTATCTTTCCGAACCCTGGGAGGACGAGGCCTTCGAGTGGACCGCCAGCTTCGACGGCGCCGTCAATGCCAGCGATCCCTTCAACCTGGGCGCGGTCACCGCCGATTATTCCACTTTTGCCAGCTCCGGCAAAAAGTCCTTCGGCGGCATGTGCTCGCAGTTTGACGGCACTCTCACCAAAACCGTGGGCTGGTCGCTGGGCAAATATCTGCCCGGCAGCAACGGCCTGTGCCTGGTCGAGCGCGCCGCCACCATCAATTCCGCGATTCCCAGCAGCATGACTCGCATGCAGTGGCCCACCTGGAGCGATTGGGAGGAGGGCACGGAAGTCGAGGCGGCCATCGAAAACCATGTGGCCCTGAGCGTCCAGACCAACGCCACCGGGGGCATCTCCTGGAGCGTCACCGCCGGCGAACCGCGCACGATTGACCACTACGAAATCTATGCTTCCGCCGACGGCAACCTGGCGGCGTTGCTGGCTTCCGTGCCGGCCTCGCAAACGAACCTCAGCCAGCTCCCCATCGCCAGCGGTAATTATCTGGTGTATGTCTATGCCGTCGCCATCCCCTGCGTGCGAAACCATTTGAGCCCGGGCGTCTCCCTGAATCTCGGGCCGGCCTTTTCGGCCACCAGCTATAATCGCCAGATGCCCATCGCTTTCACCGGCTACAACCGGAGCTCCGCAGTCACCAATTTCCCCGTGCTCGTGGAACTCAGCACGAATCTTCCAGGCTTTGCCTATAGCCAGTTTGCCTCGCCGGCCGGCTACGATTTGGCCTTCACGGATGCTTCCGGCGACGTGCTCCCTTATGAGATTGACCAGTGGAACCCCAACGGCGTCTCGCTGGTTTGGGTCAATGTGCCGGGCATCGCGTCGGCCAATGACTACATCCTGGCCTATTGGGGCAACGCCGCCGGCACCAACGCGCCCGGCACCGCCACCAACGGCGCCGCGTGGCAGAGTTTTTCCACCGTCCTCCACCTTAAGGAATCCGGCTTCCCCTATGCCGACAGCACCACGCTGCATCCGGCCCTCAGCGGCGTCGCCCCCGCGCTCACCACCGCCGGGCTGGTCGGCAACGCGGAGAACTTTGACGGCGCCTCGCAATATGTCGTGCCCGCGGGCGCCAACAATCTGGCCAACTCGTTTTCCCTGTCTGCCTGGGTGAAGTTGAACTCTGCCGCCACCAACATCCAGGCCATCTGGGTCAACAAAACCACCGGCGGCAACGCCAACGGCGTGGGCCTCTACATCAATTCCTACAACACCGCCGACGGCAAGCTCGTGCTCGAAACCGGCGACGGCACGACCGGCTTGAACGCCGTCACCACCGCCGGCGCCGTGCCCGTGGGCGCCTGGCACTTTGTCTTCGCCTCCGTGAACCGCACGGCGGGAACCGCGCAATTGTACGTGGACGGCACCAACCTCACCGCCAGCAGCGCCATTGTCACCGACCTGGGCAACAACAGCCAGTTCAACCTGGGCCGGTTCACCAACAGCACCTGGTTCTTCAAGGGTTCGCTCGACGAGGCCCGCATCGAGACGGCGCGGACGGCGGACTGGGTCTGGACCGCGTGGATGAATGTGGTCTCCAATGCCACCCTGGCCACGTACGGGCCGATCACTTCCGCCGCCGTGTTGAACCAGGGCACGTTCAGTTCCGGAATGAAGCTGGTCCTTTCCGGCTACACCCACGCCACCACGCTCACCAACTTCCCCGTGCTGATCAACCTCAGCACCAACGTCCCGGGATTTTCCTACAGCCAATTTGCCTCGCCCATGGGCGATGACCTGCGGTTTACCGACGCCTCCGGCGAGATTCTCTGTCCGGCCGAGATTGATACTTGGAACACCAACGGCACTTCCAGTGTTTGGGTGCTGGCGCCCTCAATTTCTTCCGCCAACAGCTACCTCCTCGCGTTCTGGGGCAATCCCACGTTGACGAACCCGCCGGCCTCGTCCACCAATGGCGCGGTGTGGGCCGGCTACAGCGCCGTCCTGCATCTCCGCGACAGCGGCTTCCCCTATGCCGACAGCACCACCCTGCATCCGGCCATCGGCGGCATTGCACCCACCGTCACCACGGGCGTGGTCGGCAATGGGCAGACCTTCGACGGGGCCACCGAATATCTCGCCCCCGCGGGCGCCGTCAGCTTGGGCAATTCCTTTTCGCTGTCGGCGTGGGTCAACCTGAGCCCCACCGCCGCCAACCTCCAAACCCTCTGGGCCAACAAGCCCGCCGGCGGCAACGCCAATGGCATCGCCCTCTTCGTGAATACCTACAACACCACCGACGGCAAGCTGATGCTCGAGTCCGGCGATGGCACGACGGGGATCACGGCCTCGACCCCCGTTGGCGTCGTGCCCCCCGGCGGCTGGCACCACGTCTTCGCCTCCATCAACCGGAGCGCCGGCACCGCCCAACTGTTTGTGGACGGCGTCAACCAAACCGTCACCAACACCGTCGCCACCGACTTTGGCAATTACTGTCCCTTCAACCTCGGCCGCTACACCAACGGCTGGTGGTATTTCAAGGGCTCGGTGGACGAGGCGCGCATCGAACCCGCCCGCTCCGCGGACTGGGTGTGGGCCACCTGGATGAATGTGGTTTCCAATTCCGCCTTCGTGAGCTTCTCCTCCGTGGCCAGCCCCGGCGTGGTCCTCAACCAGCCGCAGCCCCAGCTCGGAGCCACCGTCGGCGCCAACGGACTGTTGCTCAACTGGGCCGCCCAAGGCTCCCAGTTCACGATCTACAGCGCCACCAACCTGGCGCCTCCGATCCAGTGGACGCCCGTCTCCAATTACACCGTTCTCTCCAGCGGCCTGGTCCAAGTGCCCCTCTCGGCCGCAAACGGCACCCCCGTTTTCTACCGCATTGAATCCCCCTAGCCCGGATCCATAGGCAATCTTGCACCGCAGACTTCCAAGTCTGCTGGATCGCGGGTTTCCAGACCCGCGGACGCCACGCGATTGCGACGCACTGCCGATTTGGAACTCGGCGACCCGGCAGGTTTGGAAACCTGCAGTACGCCAGATTTGTCCGCCTCCGACACCTTCCTGGCCCGCTTCCGCCGCCCGTTTGGTTTTCCAAGCGTTTCCTAAAGTATTGAAAATTAATGCTAAGTATAAATATTTCTATTGACTCTTCAGGGTAAATCATCATAATACTGTCGTTGCAAATAAGCTGGTGTTTTCAGTTCCCGGCGCGGGTCGTTTGCCGCGACCGGTCTTTGCTTGTCCCAAGCTGAATGCAGATACGTGGCAACCCGTGTGGAAACGAATGGGGAATTCGTAATCAGGCAGAAAAGCATGCTGCCGCCGGCTGGGCAGAGCCGGCGGTGCGGAAAGGACGGCTTTGAAAGCGAAATGGATAGCCTTGCGGATTTGGAATGTCGTGGAGCAATCATTCCAGCGCTTTGGGACCGGGCGGCTTTGGCCCTGCGTAGCCAGTCGTTGCGGTATTTCAAACGGCCGCCCGCCCGGGGGTTGTCTTCAAACCGCGCCGGCCTGGCGGGCCCGGCGCTAACTTCCCTCCCCGATGGCGGATCCCGATTCAGCCGGTTCGTCGAGTCCGTTCTTCTCCCTGAACGCGGTCCTGGCGGTCGTCACCCTGGTGGGCGGATTGGTGCTCATGCCGCATCAGTTGTCCAGCCAGCGCCCGGCGGTGGGGGAAGTCGAAGGCACCCGCCCGCTGGGCGATCAAAACATCGAATCCCGCTTGTGGGAAGACCCCTTTGCGGCCTGGGATAAATTGAAGCCCGAGGAACAAGGTTGGCGCCGCGAAGCCCGCCTGACCAACCTGGTGGAAGTCCTCACCAACGCCGACGTCTCGGCGCGGCCGACGAACGCGCTCGTGCTTGGGATCATGGTTTCCGGCCAGCCCTATGCCGAGGACAAGGAAAGCCGCATCCGCGCCCGCTACGCCGTGGGAGCCGCCCTCGGCTCTGACGGCTACAAACCCGTCACTGCCGACCATATCGGCCTCGTGGCATCGGCCTGGCCCAATTCGAGGGAACTCTCGGACTGGATGGCCGGTACCAACGCCCAGCTGGGAATCCAGTGGGACGCCAACGACGATTGCCGGTCCTTTTGCCCCGCGTTGGATACAAATCTCTGCCTTCGCGTGCCGTTTGAAGTCTATGAACCGCGCGAATATCGGTCCGCGGATCAAAACGTTTCCAACTCGGTTAATGCCTCGGCCAGCGGCCGGTGTTATGACCGCGTGCTGCTGGTCTGGCTGGATGAGGAATATTTCGACGACAAACCGGTCCCGCGCCTGGCCCTCTTGCTAAACCAGCTGCAAACCCTGGTGGGGAAAAATGATACCAATCCGCCGCAGTACGCGATCGTTGGCCCCCGGCTCTCCTCCACGTTGCAGGCCTTGCTGGCAAGTGGAGCCGAGCTCACCCATCATCCGCAACTCCAAGCCGGCATTTCCAATTCCCTGGCGGCCACTCGCCTGATCCTCGCGAGCCCCAGTGCCATGGACGAGGTCCTGGTGGACGCCGGGGCCGTCAGCAATTCAGCGTATTTCGACGTTCCCCGCCGGGCGCTGGCCGCCTATTCTCACACCGCCGGGCTTTTTCAATCCGTCACCAACTGCGTGTGTACCGACAACCAAATGGCGCATGCGGTCCTCGCGGAGTTGAAACTCCGCAATCTTAATCCCGCTGATACCAATCAGCATGTCGTCCTCATTTCGGAATGGGACACTTTTTTTGCCCGCATGAGCAGCCTCGCCTTCGCCGCCGAGATGCTGGGCTGCACCAATGGCGCCGGCCGCCTCGCCTTTGTGGAGGCCGTCCGCCGCCAGACCAATGCCTGGCCGGCCAACCTCCACCGCTACGTCTATCTCCAGGGACTGGATGGCGAAACGGCCGACGTGAAAAAACCGCAGGCTGGCAAGCGAACGCCGTCCATTCCGGGTTCCGCTGATAACCTTGAGGATCTCCTGAATGACGCCGGGGACTTCAACAAGGCCGAAGGCCCGCCGCAATTCGATTATTTGACGCGGCTGGGCGATGTGCTCGCCGGCTTCGACTGCCGCGTGCGCCTGGCCAACCCCCGGGGCCGAATCGTGGCCGTAGGCATCATCGGCTTGGATCTCTATGACAAGCTGCTCATTCTGCAGGCCCTGCGGGACCGCCTGCCCAATGCCATCTTTTTTACGACCGTGCTCGACGCGCGGCTTTGGGAGCCCGACGATCTTGATTGGAGCCGAAACCTCCTGGTCTTCTCCAGTTACGGCCTGCGCCTTAATGAGACGTTGCAGGGCGAGGTCGCACCGTTCCGGGATTCCGAACAGAGCCAGGCCTACCTGGCCACCCTCAGTGCGCTCAAGAGCGACAAGGTCGGAAACTTCGGCCTCATTCCGCCCCGCCGCTTTGAGATCGGCCGCTATGGCCCGGTGGAAATGCGCCCGGATACCAATGAGTTTTGGGCCGACCCCCGCCCGGCGCCGGCGCCGGCGGCCATATGGTTTCCGCTAACCGTCGCGCTGGCCATCCTGCTCGGACTAAACTCGGTCATCTGGCGCGCCGTGCGCCGGGTGGTCTTCCCTTCACTGCAATATCAGTGCGAGCCGTTGCGCGTGGCGGCCGAGGACATTGGCCGCCCGGGCCGGGCCCCGGAAATCCTCCGGGAACTCGTGCGTCAGGCCCGCGACGATGACTTCGCCCGGTGGATCCTGCGGCGGTTGTTCCAGCCGGGCCTGCAACCGGAGCTCGAGTTTCCCCCGCCGGGCGCCTGGGCGTACGCCCTGCGCGCCCGGTTGATTGAAACCGGCAACCTCTTGGTCTTCATGACGAATCCCGTGCCGGCCCCGGTCGGACAGCCCTGCCTCATCGGTCGGAAAGAATTACCGGACGATGATGCGATTGAGCGCACCGGCCTGCTCGATGCGCCGGCGAAGACGGGCCTCCTGAAAAGCCTGGCTAAGATCAGCCGCCGCGCCCCCCTGGTGGCCGCCGATATTCGCGCCAACCGCCAAGCCCTGAACCTGGCGCTCGACCGGTTGAACGGTCCAAATCCGCCGGAAGCCACCTGCGCCTCCACCGCCCGGGCCATTGCCCTGTTGATCCACCAAAGACGCCGCTGGCTTCCCGCTTGGTTCTGGGCCACCGCTGCCTTGCTGGGTGCGGTCTTCGGCTCGCTGGGCTGGTTCGCGTGGCGCGATACCTGGCTGTTGGCCGGCGGGGAACCCTTCAACCTGGCCGGCACTTCCGCCTGGCCGGCGGAGTTCATCCGCGTTGGCGTGCTCCTGTTTAGCGTGCTGGTCATCGTCAAGATTCAACGCAAAATGGAAAGCACCAATTGGGAAATCACCCGCAAGTACCGCTTTCATTTGCCGCCCAATCGCCGGCCTCCCCCACGGCCGCCATGGCATGATTGGCCGGCTTGGCCGGCCTGGCTGAAACTGAGGTTCTGGCGGATTCATTTGCCGGAGGCTCCCACCATCGGGCCCCGGGTTCAGGCCAACATGCTTTGGCAAGATTACCACCGCACCTGGTCCGCCAGCTCCCGCGCCCTCATCGTGCTGGTGCCGGTGGTTTTTTACTTCTTCTTCGGATTCTCCCTGTCCCGCCTCTCCGGTGATGCCTTCAGCCCCATCCGGGGGGATTTTCTCTGCCGCTGGGACTACCCACTCCTGATCCTCACCATCCTCGCCCTCGTCACCGTGACGTTCTGGATCATTGAAGTCTCCCGCTGCTGCGCATGGTTTATCCGGCGCCTCAGCCAGGCTTCCACCCGTTATCCCCACACCACGCTCGAGCATTTCAAGCGGCAGTACGCCATTGACGATGACGCGCTCGTCGAAGAATGGGTGGACCTTCAGCTCACCGCCGACCTCACCGAGCCCATCGGCAAATTGATCTACTGGCCGTTCCTGGCCGTCATGCTCCTGGTGGTCGCCCGCATGCACTGGTGGGATCATTGGACCTGGCCTTGGCCGTTGATGGTCATCTTTGCGTTGAACCTGGCTTTGGCCGCCACCGGTTCCATTTACCTGCGCCTGACCGCCATGAACATCCGCCGGGAGGCGCTCAAAAACTTCGAGACGAAGGTCAACCTGAAGAAGCGTATGGCCGCCCGCTCGCTTCCGGAACATGAGGCCGACCAAGCCGAAGCGCTCCTGGCTGAAATCAAGAACCTCCGCCGCGGCGCCTTTGCGCCGCTCGCCCAAAACCCCTTGGTCGGTGCCATATTGATGAATTCCAGCAGCCTGGTTGTGCTCCAGCTCCTGGCCCAACACCTTTCGAAATAAGCTCTCCCCGACATTCCGCGCGGGCGGGTTCCGGCCGTCGGTTCCCAATGCTTTCGCCCAGCTTTAAATTAATAGTTGACTATCTAGTCTAGTATGTTATTTTGGTTCCGTGATCGGCACTGAGACCGGTCAAACGAATTGAAAACCTATGGGTCGTGTCAGTGATGCCAGAAATAAGTTAATGGACGCCGTGCTGGAGTTGATCTGGACCGGTTCCTACGGCAGCACCACCATAGACCAGATCTGTGACAAGGCAGGCGTCAAGAAAGGGAGTTTTTACTACTTTTTTGATTCCAAATCCGTGCTGGCGGTGGCCGCCCTCGAAACCAGTTGGCAGGCCACGCGGGCCGAACTGGACAGCATGTTTTCCGCAACCGTGCCGCCGCTGGTCCGCTTGCAGAAATATTGCGATTTTGCTTTCGATTTTCAGGGCGAAATGGCCGCCAAATACGGTCGCGTGCTCGGTTGCCCCCTGTTTTCCATCGGTTGCGAGATTTGCACCCAGGAGATTGAATTGCAGAAAGTAGTGGAGTCCATCCTGGCCTGCAAGCGCCGGTACCTCGAATCCGCCATCCGCGATGCGGTGGCCAGCCACGATATCGTGGCTCAGGATCCGGCCGCCGCCGCCCGCATGGTCATGGCTTTCTACGAAGGCCTGCTCACCCAGGCGCGCATCCAAAACGATGTCAATGTCCTGCGCGAGCTGGCTCCCGGGATTTTTGGCTTGCTCGGCGTCAAGAATAGCGAGGCGGCGGCGGTTTAAATTTTTTTGCCAATATTTTACTAAACAGACAACTATTTTTACTTACTATGAAAGCGATTAATATACAGAATTATGATAGTGAAAGCAGCCCCCGCAATCCGGCGGGCGCCAGCTTGGACCACACCATTGCCAACTTCCTCGAAGCCGTCAAACACGAGATCTTCGCCGAATACGAGGAAGCCTTGGGCGACAATTTCCAACTGCTCCGGCTGGTCCTCAACGAGGCGGATGCGCTGGCCCGGCAGACCGGTTTCCCGCACCTGGTCTTCCCCGTGCTTGCCACCGAGAAGGCGCAAGACGCCGCCCGCTGGCAGCTCCGCCAGCAGGACCTGCTGCGAACCGACGAGCCGCTGGCGGCATAATTCGCCGCGGCCTGACCCAGCCAAACCAAGACCAACCGCCAACCCA